>Ga0213835_100718_pt1 | contig 27366 bp, 23 predicted proteins | sample SWPATP01_FD_160576 | JGI IMG/M metagenome (GOLD analysis project Ga0213835, IMG submission 160576) | Coastal seawater microbial communities from Marineland, Florida, United States - SWPA TP0 #1 | ecosystem: Environmental > Aquatic > Marine > Coastal | place: USA: Florida | collected 2016-08-05 | reverse complement strand
GCGGCATGGAAGTCATGCCGGGCGATAGCATCGTCATTCCCGAAAAGCTGGACCGTGAAACGGCCTGGACCAAGTTCACCAAGGGTACCCGCGAATGGGCGCAGATTTTTGCGAACTTTGGTTTGGGTGCGGCGGCGATCAAGACGCTCCGCGATTGAGCCGGGTTTTCTGACATATCAGCCGACTATACAACTCAAGTATGAATCAAGCCTCACAAGTTGCTAGCGAAACGATGCACGCATCAGACCCGGACGAGTCCGATCTGATCGATGCGTTGATCGTTCTCGCGAAGCACAAGAAGTTCATCACCCTCTTCACGTTTGCGATAGCGGCCATCTCGGTGGTTGTGAGCTTGCTGCTGCCAAATGAGTATATGGCGACGACCAAACTGATGCCCCCGCAGCAGTCCCAATCCGGCGCTTCCGCTTTGCTCGCGCAGTTGGGTGGCGTCGCCAATATGGCCGCGGGGGTCGCGGGCCTGAAAAACCCCAATGATCTTTATGTAGGCATGCTGCGAAGCCGTACTGTCGCCGACAAGATCATCCAGCGATTCAAGCTGAACGAAGTTTACGATACGCCTTCGCTTGAAAAAACACGTCTCAGGCTGGCGGAAAACACGACAGTAAGAGCTGGCAAAGACGGTTTGATTACCATTGATGTCCTGGACCGGGACCAGAAATTGGTTGCTTCACTGGCCAATGCCTATACCGAAGAGATGCTCAAGCTGACGACGGTGCTGGCAGTAACGGAGGCGGCACAACGCCGGCTGTTCTACGAGCGCCAGCTTGAACAGGCGAAGAACAAACTTGCTACTGCGGAGATCAAGCTCAAGCAAAGTCTCGATACGCACGGCGTGATCAGCGTGGATGCGGATAGCCGTGCAGTTCTTGCGACCGTGGCGCGCCTGCGTGCTGAAGCTTCGGCAAAAGAAATCGAGATCAACGCCATGCGTTCGTTTGTCACCGCCGAGAATCCTGATTTCAAGCGCGCAACTGAAGAACTCAAGAGTCTGCGCGGCGAGCTGTCGAATCTTGGGAACGGGCGTCAGGGAAGCGTCGACACTCCACGTGGCACGTCAAATCTGGCCGGGCTCGAGAACATCAAGGTGCTGCGCGATGTGAAGTATTACCAGATGTTGTACGAACTGCTGGCAAAGCAATATGAGTTTGCCCGTCTCGATGAAGCCAAGGATTCTGCAACAGTCCAGGTACTCGACCCAGCAGTCGAGCCGGAGCGTAAGGCAAGGCCGAAACGCGCGATCATCGTGATCGTTTCTACCATGCTTGCGTTTGTTTTTGCCGTGGGATTCGCATTTCTTCTTGAAATGTCGAGAAAGGCAATGCAGGCTCCCGAGAGTGCGGCGCGGCTGACTGAACTACGTTCCTACCTTCGATTCAGCAAGAAAAAGCCCTAAGGAAAAGCTTGAAGCCGCAAGCGTTGTCGCCATGCAGAGCTTCAATTCTACCTGCTGGCAGTGCATCGCATCCGGGCGAACCCGGTGCAGTGCATTGCTTTACGCACGCAACAATGCGAGTCGGTTCCGTACATATTGTTTAATTAAAACGCCGGCCGATCCATTCGAAATAGTCCCGCACAAATGAAAATATTCGGGTTTGATCAATTCCACGTGTTGTCAAAGAGCGCACGAAAGGCCGACGTGTTCGGTGCGATGCTCATTGGCGCGGCGTTGGGGTTGCGCCTGCTATTTGCGCAAGAGGATTTCTCGTACGACTATTCCGCATACATCTATTACTTCGAACTGCTGAGTGATTATTCATTCCTCGACGTGATGGAACATGTCGTCGACCTGTTCCCCTATGTCTTGCTGCCCCGCGCCCCGGTTTTCGAGTTCGGCTTCGTCCTCGTCGCCAAGGCTATACAGCAAATGGTCGTGACGCCGGCTGCGACCTACGCGGCACTCGGTGCGATTTCACTGGGATGCCGCGCTTACGTCATGCGCAAGTTCGGATGCTCCTGGCTCTGGATTGTCCTTAGCCAGCTGTATGCCATTACCTTGCTTGAGGCGAATGCGATCCGCGTGGGCATGGCCGCAACAATGGTTTTGTATGGACTGTATTACCTTATGGCTGGCCGTGCACGCCTGGGATGGGCCGTTCTATTTCTTTCGTTCGCCATTCACCTTCAGGCGGTCCTATTCGTGTTGCCTTTCGCGGCCGTCTGGCCATTGCGTAAGAAATTGGAGCGATCACGTGCAGCGTCGCTGGCCCTTGTCTGCCTGATGGCCGTCATGATCATTGGCGTTATGTCGACTGGCCTGCTCGCGGGCCACGAAAAGCTCAGCGATTACACGGTCAAGGAATCATCGAGCAGCGGCCTTTCTATTATTTCTGCATCGGCAGCCCTGTTTCTTGTCTATGCACTCTTCGTGCAACCGAACCGCCGAGTTGTCAGCCATGAGGCCGAGAGTCGTTTGATGTGGATGAGCGTCTGCATGGCGATCGTGCCATCGGTCGTGCTGTACACGGCCGTGACAAGCATCGCAGTGATTGGTGATCGGGCTTGGCAATTTTCTTATGTCATGCTGGTTTCGCTCATCTACACGAACTGGATCAGCAAAAAAAGCAAGGTAAAGGCAGCGACGGCGTTGGCAGCGCTCGCTATCCTCTCGACGATCAATGTCACGCTGCGTTATCCACTTTCCAACTTATTTGACTTCGTTCTTCCGCACGTGGAAATCGAAGCACCGATCTGAGCGCCGCGATCTCGGTCGGGCACGCAACAGGAGTCAGTTTTGAGCAAGACAGTCATTACGTACGGAACATTCGACATGTTTCACATCGGTCATTTGAACCTGCTTACGCGGGTTAAGAGCCTTGGCGACCGCCTCATCGTGGGCGTGTCCACGGATGAATTCAATGCGTTGAAGGGAAAAAAGACCCTGATTCCTTTCGATCAGCGACGCCAGATCGTCGAGGCCATTCGGGGGGTCGACCTTGTCATCCCGGAGACCGATTGGGAGCAAAAAATTTCCGACATCAAGAAATACGAAGTGGATGTCTTCACGATGGGAAATGACTGGGAAGGAAAATTCGACTTTCTCAAGGAGTATTGCGACGTTGTTTACCTCGAGCGAACCGACGGCATCTCGACGACGGAACTGAAGCAATCGCTCAAGAATTTTCTGAGCGTGTCGAAAGAGGACGTCCTGAAAGCTTTCGAGATCCTGGGCGCATTACGCAAGGACTTCGAATAAGACGCGGGTGCGAGACAGGGCTCGATACTGATGAAAAAGATCCTCCAATTTTTCCTGCAGACGTTCGTCGCATTTACACCGAAATTCAACTGGTGTGTACTGCGCGGCTTCCCGGATTACGACGATAACTGTCTCGCAATCTATGAGCGTCTGGTGGAATACGAATGCAAGAAAGTAATCTGGGTCGTGTCCGATCCCGCGGCTGCACGTCCGTTCATGATGCGCCCCGGTACATTCATTGTGAAGCGCGGTTCCTTGATGGATTATTTTTACTCGGCTCTGGCCAGGTTCTTGTTCATCACTCACGGGCATTTCATCGAAAATATTCCTCCCAAACAGGTGTGCGTCAACCTTTGGCATGGAATTCCCTACAAAGTCATCGGCAAGCTGGACGGTAAATCCGGGCGTGAAGACAGCATCGTGGTTGCGACCTCCGAGCTGACGCGAAAGGTGTTCTCACAGGTATTCGGCGTGGGCCTCGACAAGGTTGTCGTCACTGGACAGGCCCGAACCGATCGCATGTTCGTCGACCGTGCACAGGTAAAGTCGCGTCTCAACTTGGCCCCGGCTGTGCCCAAAAAACTGTTTCTGTGGCTGCCCACCTACCGCAAGACCGATATGGGGGGCGGGCGCCTCGACGGCAGGGATAGCGGCAATGTCTTTAATTGCGCGGGGTTTCCCGAAACTGAATTCGACGCGTTCCTGCGGTCGAACGATGCGATTTGCCTGGTGAAACCGCACCCAATGGCACCGCGTGTCGAACGGAGCGGTAACACGGGCAACCTGCTGTATATCGACGACGACTGGCTTCGCATGCGCGGGCTTTCCCTCTATCAGCTGGCTGGCGCGGTCGACTGCCTTATTTCGGACATTTCCAGTATCGTCATCGATTTTCTGTTGCTCGATAAGCCGGTCGTGCTGCTGTTCGAAGACATCGCGGAATACGGTTCGTCGCGCGGTTTCGTGTTCTCGCCAGTCGAAGACTGGCTACCAGCCCGCGTGAATACCTCTTATTCAGAGTTTATCGACGACCTCACGTCCGTGTTTGCGGGCGAAGATCGCTATGCAGCGCGCCGTGACCGACTGAAGCGTGAGTTTTTCGAGCACAGCGATGACGGCTCAGCAGCACGCATTCTTGATCGGGCGTTCGCCGGCCGCGCAACTGCACACGGCGGTTGAGACCCGATAAGTACAGCGCGCAGCGACAGACAACAGGGAAAATTTGAGCATGAACTCGGTAATAAACGATGCAAGGAAAGGCGTGCGCTTCGTTCTGGTTTCCCAGATCCTGGTGCTCGTCCTCGGCGTTCTGAAGAGCTTGCTCGTACCGGTAATTTTGGGCGTCAATGATTTTGCATACTGGCAGATCTATGTCTTCTATATTGCATATGTCGGGCTCTTCACGCTCGGTTTTAACGACGGCATCTACCTGCGCTACGGCGGTGCGGACTACAGTTTGCTGCACGGCGCACATATTCGTTCTTCCATCCGTCTTTACTTCGTCTATCTCGTGGTAATGGCCGGATTGATGTCGCTCGTCAGTTCGGCTGAGTCCGACCCGAACAAGCGAACAGTTCTCTATCTTGCCTGCCTGAACATAGTACTGATGGGTTTGATGGCTATTTTCTCATTTGTATTACAGGCGACCGGTCGACTGCGGCAATTCGGCATCGTCAATGCCATCGACAAGATATTGTTCATCGTTTTCCTGCTTGGGTTGGTTATGGTCGGGACCAAGTCATTCACCTGGTTCGTCTTGGCGGAATTATTGGCGAAAATGTTTGCGCTCGGTTTCATGTGCCTGTCCTGCCGGGAACTCATCAAGGGCGAGGGTTCGGACTGGCGTTCCGCTGCAACGGAGGTAAGAGACAACATCGCCTGCGGTATAAAACTGATGTTCGCTAACCTGTCAGGCATGCTTGTGCTCGGAATTGGCCGCTTGGTCATCGAATACTGGGCTACTCTCGAGGACTACGCCTATTATGCCTTCGGCGTTTCCATGACCAACCTTGCCCTGATTGCACTGACGTCCATTAGTGTGGTCATTTATCCCGCATTAAAGCGCTTGCCCCCAGAAAGGTATTTGCACTACTACGACGATACCAACACAAAGCTGTTCAAGTTTAATTTGATCATGTTGGCGGCATATTTTCCTGTCGTGTGGTTCATCACGTATGCAATTCCGAAATACGCGCAAGTGATCCCGTTCCTTAACTTGCTGTTCGTGGTAACGACCCTGCAGGGTAAAATGCAACTCTTGATTAATAACTACTACAAAGCATTACGTTACGAGGGCAAGATGTTGCGTGCGAACATCGAAAGTCTTGCGGTCGCTACTGTGCTTTCTGTAATTTTATATTTCCTGAACCGATCCACTTGGGCGATCGCCGCCGCCGCCGTGTTGACCATGCTGTACCGGGTTTACATGTCGGAACGGTTCTTGAGGCGGACAATGGGAGGTGTCGGCGGTGCAAGCATAATGCTCGAACTGGCTGCCTACTGCACTTTCATCGCCATTACCACTGCCTTCGATTACGTTTACGCATTCGTGGTTTTTTGCCTATTACTCGGGACCTACTCGTATTATGCAAGGCAGGAGTTTCAAGAATTGTTCAAGTTTGTCATGAAGGGGCAGAGTCGTTGAAGCATATTGTGTTCGTTATGGGTTCCTACTACCCCCGCTTCTCCGCCGTCGGCGCCTGTGGCCATCGCGTGATCACCGCATTGAAAGGTGAATTCAAGATCTCCGTCATAGCAATGGCAGATGAGCATGCCGAGGAACTGCGTGCTAACGTTGACGGTGTCGATATTTATCGTGTCGTAACTCCCGATATTGCAACGCGAGCTCGCTTGGCGCGCAACCTGCAAAATCACAGTAATGCGAAGGATCGCCTGCATCTGCTTGCGCTACGGGGGCGATCGACGCTGCGCCGCCTACTTTCGCCGGCGACAATCGATCACGCGCTGGTAGACGCATACCTGCACCAACTACGTCAAATTCGAGATTTCGATGTGATAGTGCCCCTTGTTTTCCCCTTTGAGTCGGTAATTGCTGCGCTAGAGTATGCATCGTCATCAGATGTCATGGTCATTCCATACCTCTTCGATAATTTTGTCGAAAGCCGCAGCTTGCATGTTCTTGCCATTGCAAGAAAATTAAAAGAACGGCGACACGTGAGACTCGAGAAAGACATGCTCGAGCGGTCGGACGCTGTGCTATCGATGCACCCGCTCGAAACGCATTTTCGCAAGCACTTCGGCTCGATCGTCGATCGAAAGATAAGGTTTCTTGAACATCCTTTACTGAGCAAGAAGGAACGGCTAGCCGGTCCCGCAAATGCTACGGTACGAATGGTATACACCGGGGCGCTTATCCGGAATATCCATGAACCGAGCTACGTCATGGATCTTATCGATACACTGGATTTAGGCATGCCCTTCGAGGTGGATTTTTATGTGATGGGCAATGGAGCATCACAGGTAAAGTCCAAAACGACGCTCTTTGGGGTACATGTCCGCAATTGTGGTCGTGTGAGCAAGCAAGAGGCCGATGTTGCCGTCGCCCAAAGCACGGTTTTATTGAATATTGGTGAAATAGAGGGAAGGCAGATTTCGAGCAAAGTCTTTGAATATATGGCTGCGGGTAAGCCAATCATCCATTTCGCCCATAGCCAGGACGACGCTGTCGCCAGAATTCTTGACCGTTATCCGTTGGCGCTGTGCCTACTTCAGAAGCAACACCTGATGGATGAAAATCGGGAACAATTCAAGCGGTTTGTTATCGCAAATGCCGGCAAGTCAATGGATTTCGAAGATGTAGCGGAGATCTTCCCGGAAGCATTGCCCGAGACGACCGCGCGCGCATTTGTTGATGCCATCACTAGGAGGCGTGACGGCATCGTTACCATGGCTACTACGTTTCGCGTCTGAGTGCCAAGAATGACGATGTGGATTTGTTCAAAAACTTAAAAGGTAAAGAAAATGATTGATACGCCAACACGAGTGCTTGTATTAGGAGCTTCCGGAATGCTTGGGAATGCCGTGCTGCGCCTGTTCGCAGCATCGGCGAGCTTTGAGGCTTACGGTACGGTGCGGTCCCATGCTGCGCTTGCAATGTTGCCGGAGACGGTGCGCGGCAATGTAATTGGTGGTGTCGACGTCGAAAATACTGACAACATGATTGAAGTATTGAATCGCGTCCGTCCGGATACGGTTATCAATTGTATCGGTTTGGTTAAACAATTGGCTCAGGCAGACGATCCTTTGCAGGCCATCCCGATTAACGCTTTGCTGCCGCATCGTCTTGCGCGACTGTGCGCGCTGGTTGATGCGCGATTCGTACACCTGAGTACCGACTGCGTATTCTCGGGTGCAAAAGGCATGTATACTGAAAGTGATCCGAGCGATGCATATGATTTGTATGGACGTAGCAAATTCTTGGGCGAAGTCGACTATCCCCATGCGATAACGCTGCGTACCTCGATCATTGGCCATGAACTCGACCGCAATACGAGTTTAATCGGCTGGTTCCTGAAGCAGGAAGGTAAAGTTCGCGGCTTTGACCGGGCCATCTTTTCAGGGTTGCCCACGGTGGAGGTTGCGCGTGTAATCCGCGATTTCGTGATCCCCCATCCCGAACTGCGCGGTGTTTACAACCTTTCGGCAGACCCCATTAACAAGTTCGATTTGCTGACGCTGGTGGCTGAGGCCTACGGCAAAGAAATCGAGATCGTTCGCGACAGCGGACTGCTCATCGACCGCTCGCTCGATTCCACGCGTTTTCGTAACGCAACTGGTTTTGCGCCGCTGAGTTGGCCGCAGCTGGTGCACGTGATGTGTGAGTTTAAATAATATATAACCAAGGGATGTACCTGAGATGTTCAAGAATAAAGTTTTAATGATTACCGGCGGTACTGGGTCGTTTGGTAATGCAGTGCTACAGCGTTTCCTCGATTCCGATTTTGCCGAAATCCGTATCTTCAGCCGGGATGAGAAGAAGCAGGAAGACATGCGGATCCTGCTCAAAAACGACAGGGTCAAGTTCTATATCGGTGACGTGCGTAATTACGACAGCGTGTATGACGCAATGAATGGTGTGGACTATGTGTTCCATGCAGCGGCCCTGAAGCAGGTTCCTTCGTGCGAGTTCTACCCGATGGAAGCCATTCGCACCAACGTGCTGGGTGCGGAAAACGTGATGCGCGCTGCAATCGAGCGCGGAGTGCGCCGCTGCGTTGTCCTCAGCACCGACAAGGCCGTGTATCCCATCAATGCGATGGGTATTTCTAAGGCAATGATGGAAAAAGTCATGGTTGCGAAGTCGCGCCTGAGCAATCCCGAGAAAACGGTCTTGTGCGCTACCCGCTATGGCAATGTGATGGCGTCGCGCGGTTCGGTCATCCCACTGTTCCTGTCGCAGTTGCAGGCAAACAAGCCGCTGACCGTTACCGACCCGAACATGACTCGCTTCCTGATGTCGCTTGACGAGTCGGTTGATCTCGTCCTGTACGCATTCGAGCATGCCCGTCCGGGCGATATCTTCGTCCAAAAGGCGCCGGCATCGACCGTCGGCGACCTGGCCCAGGCAATGACTGAACTGCTGGGCAAGGAAACGCCCGTGCAAGTCATCGGTACCCGGCATGGCGAGAAGCTGTATGAATCGCTGGTCTCACGCGAGGAAATGGCACGTTCGGACGACTTGGGCCAGTACTACCGCATCGCGGCCGATTCGCGCGACCTCAACTACAACAAGTACTTCATCGAAGGCGAAACCGAGATCTCCGAACTGGACGACTACACCTCACACAACACGCGTCGCCTCGACATCGAAGGCGTTAAGGAAACCCTCATGCGTCTTGAGCTGATCCGCGAGGCAGTGAATGCCAAGTAAGCTCAAAGTCATGACGATCGTCGGCACTCGCCCGGAGATCATCCGTTTGTCGCGCGTTATCGACAAGCTCGATGCCCACTGCGAGCACGTGCTGGTGCATACCGGCCAGAACTACGACTACGAGCTCAACGAGGTATTCTTCCGCGACCTTGGATTGCGCAAGCCGGACGTGTTTCTCGAAGCCGCAGGTGCGACGGCCGCGCAAACCATTGCGCAGGTCATCCACGCATCCGATCAGGCGATGGCCGATCACCAGCCCGAAGCATTGCTGGTACTCGGCGACACCAACAGCTGCTTGTCGACGATCTCGGCCAAGCGCCGCAAGATCCCTATCTTCCATATGGAAGCAGGCAATCGCTGTTTCGATTTTCGCGTGCCTGAAGAAATCAATCGCCGGATTGTCGACCATACGTCCGACATCAATCTGACCTATAGCGATATCGCGCGCGACTACCTGTTACGCGAGGGACTGCCACCGGACCAGATTATCAAGACGGGCAGTCCAATGCGGGAAGTCATCGAGCATTATCTGCCGGGCATCCAGGCCTCGGATGCGGTCGAGCGCCTGCAGCTGCTTGATGGGCAGTACACGGTAGTGAGCGCTCACCGTGAAGAAAATGTCGATTGCCCCGAAAGCCTGAAACGCTTGTTCGGCGTGCTCAATGCTGTCGCCGAGCGTTACCAGGAACCGGTGATCGTGTCGACTCATCCACGTACCCGCAAGCGCCTGGATGCCCTTGGCATCGAGGCGCATCCGCTGGTCCAGTTTCATAAGCCCTTTGGCTTCTTCGATTACGTCAGCCTGCAAACGCGTGCGCGAGCCGTGTTTTCCGACAGCGGCACGATTACGGAGGAGTCGTCCATTCTGAATTTCCCGGCGCTGAACCTGCGTGAAGTGCACGAGCGTCCCGAAGGATTTGAGGAGGCGGCGGTAATGATGGTCGGCCTGAGTATCGAACGGGTCTTACAAGGCCTTGAGATCCTGGCAGATCAGCCACGCGGCGATGAGCGAGTGTTGCGTCTTGTAAATGATTATTCTCCAGGGAATGTTTCCGAGAAGATGCTGCGTATAATTCAGAGCTATACCGATTTCGTCAATCGCAAGGTCTGGCGAAAAATCTAAAGAAGAGCACGTAATGCGAATTGTTTTGATCGCCGATGCATTCCCACCAATGCGTACCTCTGCCGCCGTCCAGATGCGCGATTTGGCGCAGGAATACCTGCGGCAAGGGCATCACCCTACAGTAGTAGTGCCAGCGCCCGGCCTTGGACAACCCTGGACATGCGAAAAAATGGACGGGGTCGAAGTCGTTCGTCTCGATGCACCAAGAACGAAGGATGTCGGCTATCTGCGCCGTACCGCAGCCGAACTGCTGATGCCGTTTGCCATGATCATGAACTTGCGCCGCAGCCCGCTGGCCCAAGTGCGTTGGGATGGCGTAGTCTGGTATTCGCCGTCGATTTTTCTCGGCGCGGTAGCGCAATGGATTAAACGGCAGAGCGCCTGCCCGTCCTACCTTATTGTCCGCGATATTTTTCCGGAGTGGGCGGTTGATATGGGGCTCATGCGCCGCGGTTTGCCGTACTGGTTTTTCAAGCTGGTTGAACGCTACCAGTATTCCGTAGCCGATACCATTGGCGTGCAAACGCCTGGGAATCTCTCCTATTTTGGCCGCTGGGCCCGGCGTTCGTCGCGCCGTGTGGAGGTCTTGCAAAACTGGCTCGCCGACGCGCCTGATATCGGATGCAGTATCCGTGTCGCGGAAGGAACGCTGGCTGGCAGGACGATTTTTGTCTACGCAGGCAATATGGGCGTTGCTCAAGGTATGGACATCCTGGTCGACCTGGCTGCGCGCCTGAGTGTTCGCAAGGATATCGGTTTCCTGTTTGTCGGGCGTGGCAGCGAATCGCAGCGCCTGCGCGATGACGTCAAGCAGCGCGGTCTCGACAACGTCGTTTTCCACGACGAAATCGACCCGACTGAAATCGCAGGCCTGTACGCGCAGTGCCAGATCGGCATCGTTGCACTCGATCCTCGCCACAAGACACACAACATTCCAGGGAAATTCCTTTCCTACATGCAGGCCGGATTGCCTGTTCTCGCCAATGTCAATGCCGGCAATGATTTGTTGACCCTGATCGAGCGTGAGCGGGTAGGCAAGTCATGCAGCAACCACGAGCTGGATACACTGGCACGGCTGGCATGCGAACTCGTCGACGAGCACAGCGTCGATTTCCAGTTTTCGCAGCGCTGCCGTTCCCTGGCAGCCAAGATGTTCTCACCAGGGACAGTGGTCAAGCAAGTGATTGCTGCCGGCGTACGCGGACGTGCGCCTGCCGTTTCGCCTTCGCCAACTCGGGCGAGCCTTGGCCGGGGAAACGAAAAGATCGAACTGCAGCGTGAAGAAGCATGAAGGCGGTAGGTCTGTCGGACGCAATGCTGGATCAGCTGGTCATGCAGGCTGTCAGCTCCCCAAGGAAACGACAGCACTGCAATGTGCACACGAGCTACGACGAGCCTGTTCAGCGCTTGTTCAATGCAGTTGAGCCGGACAGTTATATCCGTCCCCATCGTCATTCTCATGACCCGAGGGTGGAAACCCTGCTCGGAATCCGGGGTGCTTTTACATTCATCGCATTCGACGAGGCCGGCGAAATCGTTGAATCGTTCGAATTCGGGCCCCAGTCATCTGACGCGAATCCGGGCGTCGGTGTCGAGGTGCCCCCTGGGTTGTGGCACACCGTGATTGCGAAAGAACCAGGCTCGGTGCTATTCGAAATAAAGGCAGGGCCATTCGATGCATGCAAGGCCAAAGAGTGGGCAACCTGGGCGCCAGCGGAGGGGGGCGAGGAGGGCATCGCTTATCTCGTCACGCTGCGTGCGCGCCTGTCCTCCTTGCGCTGATTCACACAAAATAAACCAGTCACCACGTGCTAAAAGCGGTGCCTCCGATTCTGGGCGGACCTAATTAGCAATCACTTGCCCGACAATGAAACTGAATATCAAGCGACGTACTCTTCTTGGCGGGATGCTGGCCGGCGGATTACTACCGGGATGCGGAGGCGGCGGCGCCAGCGCCAGCACCAGCACTGGACCAGTTGACACTCCGGTTGTCGTCGGACCGAGTGTCCTGCCGCCACAGGATGGGCCTGGGGTGAGTGCCGTTCCAGTCAGCAGTTCTCCAGTGCCTTCATTGCTGGCACTGGATGGCCGTCCTCTCTACGTGGCGCATCGCGGTGCGGCAGCCCTCTATCCAGAGGAAACGTACACTGCCTACGATGGATGCGTCCGCGACGGTCGGTTGCTCCTTGAAGGGGATGTTTACTCTCTATCGGATGGGACCGCGGTAGTTACTCATGACGACACGGTAGACCGTACGACAGGCGAGAGCGGACCAGTCGCAGCGTACACGCGGGCCAGCTGGAACAACTTGCGCATTGACGCCGATAACTGGCACCGCTCCCGTTTCGGCAACCGCCTGGCGGCAGTCCAGTTTACGGCCTGGGTCAATCGGTACAAAGGGTCGAGCCTGCTTATCCCGGAAGACAAGGACGGACGCTCGATGGGCACCATGCTGGCAACCTTAGCCGCAGAACAAGTGCCAAAGCACCAAGTGCTTGTCCAGTCGTTTCGCTTGGCATCTCTGCCGCAGGCCAGGGATGCAGGGTATAACACCTGTGCCTTGGTGACAGCCGGTGTACCGCAAGCAGCGCTCGCTGTTGGCGCCACTTGGGCGGGAATCCCAGTCATCATGAGCGCGACGGAAACGCGCGCCTGGACCGAAAGCGGCATCAATATACTGGTCTGGACGGTCAACCGGCGCTATCAACGCGACGCCAAGCTCCTTCTGGGTGTGAAGGGTTTTTTCTCGGACGATCCCGTCTACTTGAGTGGAAACGCGCCTCTGTACACCTCGGACAGGTTCGAGAGTGCTACCTGGATGCCTGGGATGCTCCCGAACAGTGGTGAGCTCATTAGCGCCGTTCGTGGAAAATTCATGGAGGGTGGGTATTGGGGGTATGACGAGACCACCATTCCCTACCGAGGATGCCTGCAGGGCTATTTGTGCCCTATCAAAGGGCAGGAGCGGGCCACTTCCTTCAACGTGGAGCTGAATATCCGTTTCGGCGCAGTCGCTAACAGTGACACCACCCGCTGGGCCTCGGTCTATATCGGTACGGAAGACCGGGAATTCATCGACTCCGACGAAGGATGCGCCGGCTACCATTTCCTCTTCCGTAGAAACGGATCTGTCGAGATTTTCAAAAAGGTGCCGGGTAAATCAGCCGCGTTTCTTTCCGCAAAAAGCGGGCCGGCCTTGTCCGAAGGGGACGAGGCGCGTTACAGGATTCGCGTGGATGGCACGACCTTATTGGTTAGCCGACTCGCAGCCGATGGCAGTGAAAGCTACGGGACAAAAGTTGTGGATGAAACCTATCGAGGCGCTTATCTCAGCCTCGGACGAAATGGTCTAGCGTGTGCCTTCCGCCGCGTTGTTATTTCATAAGTAATTGTCAATGTACAAGAAACGGAAAATTTGATGGATAAAGAGGACATTGTCGCGCTCATCCTTGAGCGACTCACCCAAGAGGAAGGTTCGTTGGCAGACATGTTTCAGCGCTCGGCGTCTGAAGTTGGGGTGCGCTACTGCGTTATTGACAACCTCCTGCCGCCCGCACTTGCAGAGCGTATCTACGGCGTATTTCCGAAGCCGGACGCGATGCGTCTGATGGACAGCTTTCGAGAAAAGAAATTCACTTCGAAGAATTTCGATGAGTTCGATCCTGTGCTGAAAGACATCACCTTTGCCGTCCAAGATCCGCGCATCATCGAAGTTGTGAGCCGTATCACTGGCATTGAGCAGCAGATTCCTGATTCAAGCCTGTATGCCGGTGGCCTGAGTGCGATGGTAAAAGGTCATTATCTCAGTCCACATATCGACAATTCACATGAGGCGAGCCGCGCGTACTATCGGACATTGAATCTGCTGTACTACGTCACGCCGGACTGGAAACGCGAGAATGGCGGAAACCTCGAGTTGTGGAACAGCAACGTTCGCGAGAACGCTACGATCGTCAGTCAGTTCAATCGCTTGGCAATCATGGAAACGACGCCGACATCCTGGCATTCCGTTAGCCCAGTCGAGACTGACAGGACGCGCTGCTGCATCTCCAATTATTACTTCTCGCCAAGTTCGCCCACTGGCGAGGATTATTTTAATGTCACGTCGTTCAGTGCATGGCCAGACCAGCCGGTCAAGCGCGTACTTGCGCGCGTGGACAATTCCTTACGCCAGGCATTGCGTGCGGTTGCCCCAAGCGGTTTAGGTAAAAAAGATGTGTATGAAAGCACGAAACAGTGAACACTTCCATGTCGGCTGACGAGGGGCGGTTGCTGCTATACGCCCCAAATGTCCACACCGGCGGGGGGCTGGTCTTGTTGAATGCCCTGTTGGATGCATGGCCGGCTGGACAGCCTTTCGTTGCCTGGCTGGACAAGCGTGCAGAAACCTTGCTTTCCCCGCCCGCATCGGGGCACATCGTCTGGGTCGAAGCGTCTTTTGTCTCTCGTCTGCACGCCGAGTCGTCGCTCGCCAGCAGCGGCAAAGAAGGCGACAGGGTGCTTTGTTTCCATGGCTTGCCGCCGCTGCTAGCGAATGCTGCCAAAATCATCCTGTTCCAGCAAAACCGCAATTATCTAGGGCACGTCGACCTGAGTCGATTTGCTCTGCGTACACGCTTGCGTTTGCGAGGGGAACAGTTCCTCAGCAAGGCCTTCAGACGCCGCGTATCCGCCTATTGGGTCCAGACACCATCGATGGCGCGCTCGCTGAGGGAATGGTTTGGCAAAGGCGCTGTCGAGATCGCAGTGCTTCCGTTTGCCGCGCCATTCGCGCCCGGTCCCGTTTCTGCGGGGCGCACAGAGAGATTCGATTTTGTCTACGTTGCAGACGGAGAAGCGCATAAGAATCATCGGACCCTGGTCGAAGCGTGGATCCTACTCAAGGAGAGGGGGCTGACGCCGTCATTGGCGCTGACGCTGTCGCAGCGCGACATCGTGTTGAAGAAGTGGATTGCGGAACAGGTACGCATACACGGCCTGCGAATCGACGACCTCGGTGTCATGCCGCACGCGCAAGTATCGGCATTGTATGGCCGATCGCGCGCCCTGATCTTCCCGTCGCTGAGCGAATCTTTCGGCCTGCCGCTGATCGAGGCGACGGCACTGGACCTGCCGATTCTTGCTGGCGAACTCGATTTTGTCCGTGATGTCTGCGTCCCGGCAGAGACCTTCGATCCGCTCTCGGCAACGTCGATCGAGCGTGCAGTACTTCGGTTTGTCGGAAAAGCCGACCGGCCGCAAACGACGGTATCAGCTGCCGATTTTCTGCACCAAGTAAAAGCGAGCTGAGAATATCAATGCGCAGTGCATAGACCATGGAACATGGTGGATGCGTTGCGCGTCGATTATTCGAAGGCGCGTTTTTTGATTTTCTTTTCTCTGTCGTTATTTTTGGGCTTTTCTTTTGTTTACAGCACTTCGCAAGATTGGCAAGAATACATGGTATGGCTGCCTCGCATTCAGTGTCGCCAACGGGTATGCAGCGACACCCGCCCAAAACGGGCAGCCCGGCTATATCAATATGCCCAACGCGGCCGTGGATGCGGACGGCACGTTCACAACGGGTTATGGCTATGACAGTCCCTACGGAACATTATGGTTCTCAGCGGCGATCCTGCCATTCCTCCAAGTCAGCGGCCGCTACGTCTCCATTAACGGTATCCCGGGCTTTTCCAGCCGACGCGACGACTTCGGCAGCAATTACGGCCGGTTCAAGGACAAGGTCTTCGATGCGAAGCTCGCGCTGCTGAAAGAGCGCGACTATCTGCCGTCGATCGCCGTCGGCGCCACCGACTTGATGGGTACGGAACTGTTCAAGGGCCAGTACCTTGTCGCGACTAAAAGCTTCGGCACGCGGCGCAATATCGAGGCCAGCCTGGGCTATGGTTTCAAGCGTCCGGACGGCGTCTTCGGCGGCCTGCGCTGGTATTCGCCCACCGTGCCCGGCTTTGCCCTGGTGGCCGAATACGATGCAAACGACTACCACAAGGACTTCAACGCCAGCCGCACCGCCGCAGGTACGCGCGAGAAAGGTCCGGCGCTCGGCGTCGAGTACCGCTGGGGCTGGCTCGGCGCCCAGGTAGCACGGCACCGCGACCATTTCAGCGCGAATGCCTACATCAGCGTCCCGTTCTCGGAACGCGAGTTCCTCCCCAAGCTGCTGGAGCCGGCGCCGTTCGAGGCCAAGAATGCACCGGCCCGCGTCAGCGCCGCCGAGTGGCAGAAGGACGCGCGCAATGGCGCGCAGCTGGTGCAGGCGCTGGCCAAGCAGAACTTCAGGAACATCCGCGTCGAATTCGACAGCGGCACGCTCAAGCTGACGCTGACCAACAACCGGATCTCGAACCTGGGCCGGGCAGTGGGACGCGCCACGCGCACCGCACTGGCGTTCGCGCCACAGGGCACGCGGGCCATTCATGTGACCTATACCCGCCTCGAGCAGCCGGTCGCGACCTACGAATTTTTCGATATGCAGCGCCTGACGGATTACATGACCGGCCTCGTCAGCCGCGACGCATTCCTGCAAACGGCGCGGGTGCGGTATTCGACCCCTGCCGACAAGCTGGCCGATGACCAGGCCGGCCTGGGCGACGCGATCCGCGAGGACGACGCCGCGCTGGGCGTGCGCGTCAACCACGAAGGCGAAATGGTGCAGCTCAGGTCGGAGGACCGCGAAGCGAACCGCTTCCGGATCGCGCCCCGGGCTGGCTTCTTCTTCAACGATCCGAGCGGCGCACTGCGTTATGAGCTGGCTGCGGTGTCGAATGTCGACAAGCGCCTGGGCGAAGGACTGTACTTCAACAGCACGTTCAAACTCAACATTGTCGAGAATATCTCGGGCGTGACGCAGCGCTCGAACAGCCTGCTGCCCCACGTCCGCAGCGACATCGCGGAATACAAGCGCGGCAGCCGCTTCAAGGTCAACCGCGCGCTGTTGAACAAATTCATGACGCTCGACGAACGCCTGTACGCGCGCGCTTCGGGCGGCTTGTACGAGGAAATGTATCGCGGCGTCGGCGGCCAGGTGTTGTATCTGCCGAAGGACGCGCGCTGGGCGGCCGACCTGACGGTCGATGCGCTCGAACAGCGCGGTTACAAGGGCTGGTTCGACAAGCGCGACTACCGCACGGTCACCGCGCTGGGCGCGCTGCATTACCGGCTGCCGTATGACATCACCGTGACGGCAAGGGCAGGGCGCTTCCTCGCGAAGGACGAAGGCGTGCGGCTCGAGTTCAAACGGCGTTTTCGTTCCGGCGTCGAGATCGGCGCCTGGTACACCAAAACCAACGGCAAGGACATCACCAGCCCCGGCGCGCCAAGCGATCCGTATAACGACAAAGGCGTCTTCCTTTCCGTGCCGTTGAACGTCATGCTGCTGACGGATACCCAGGCGACCTCCGGTTTCGGCATCTCGCCCTGGACGCGCGATGTCGGCCAGATGGTGGCCAGTCCGGGCGACCTGTATGAGCTGATGGAAGCTACGCGGCGCGACCTGACGACGGTGGACGGCCTCGGCAATTTTGCCGAGCGCAAGGATGAACTGGACCATCCCGGCGTCAATCCCCCGGTACGCGCGATCCCGAACCCCTGGCCCGAATTCCGCTGGCGCGTGCAACAGTCGGTGTCGACGTCTCCGACCTTGCCCCAGTGGGCAAAAGGGTCGATCCTGGCCGGGGGCGCGGTGCTGGCGGGCGCCGCGCTCGACAAACCCGTCGACCACTTCGTCGCCAGGCACCAGGATGCGCGCGCGTTCGATGCCTGGGGCAAGGTAGGCAAGACGATGCCGCTGGTGCTGGCAGGCGCCGCCGGCGCGTCGGTCGCCTTTGGTGATTCGCGCATGCAAAACATGGGAATCATTTCGCTGCAGTCGATCGCTGCCTCGGGCGGATTGTCGATCGTCGGCAAGCGCCTGGTGCAGCGCGCGCGCCCGGTCGAGGAGCGGGGAAGCTGGAGCCGCAGCGCGAACCGCGCGGACGCTTCCTTCCCGTCGAATCATGCGGCAGTGGCGTTTGCCGCCGTCACGCCATTTGCCCAGGAATACGATGCGCCCTGGCTGTATGGCGTGGCCGCGCTCGGCGCGATGGGGCGCGTCGCCGATCGCCAGCATTGGGTCTCGGACGTGGTCGCGGGGAGCATCGTCGGGTATGCGATGGGCAGCTGGTTGTGGCAAGCGCAGCGCGACGATTCGCGATCGCAGTTTGCGGTCATGCCCGGCGCGAAATCCCTGAGCGTCAGCTGGAGCACCGCCTACTGACCGTGGTTTGCCCGGGCAATAAAAAAACTGGCCGCTCGCGCGGCCAGTTTTTTTCCATCAACAATCCGTGGGCATGACGCCCACATGGATTAGTGGTGGGTGGTCGTCGTGTGCGACGGGGTCGAGTCGTTGTTGTCGGCAACGACAGCCGCGGTTGCAGCAACCGTGACGCCGATGGCAACCAGGGCAGCGGTCGACAGACCGGTAGCGGCCGACAGGCCAGCCAGCGGACCAGCGGCGGCTGGAGCTGCTGCGGCTGGAGCGGCAGCGGCAGCGGCTGGGGTCGTGCCGGCGGCAGGGGCTTGCGCGGTTTGCGCGAATGCTTGGGCCGAAACCAGGCTCAGGGCGGCGCTCAGGGCGAGAAACTTCTTCATGGGGTTTTCCTTATGGACGATAAACAGCTAGCTGTTCGGGATGCAAAGACTGCCGCATGATTATATCAACGAAAGTTGCCTAACTTCAAAAAAAGCGTGAGGTGTTGTTTTCATTCCGGGGCGCGTTATGCATGGTGGGATATCGGATTTATTAATATCGGATTTGCACCAATCCCCTGCGACGGAATGTAATGCGATGACTAAAAAAAGACAAATACATGACAGAGGAGTACGAATCGTGGCTGCTGAGCCTGCTACTCTAGTATAATCTTGCATTGCCTCAACAGTTTGATCCGGCCTTGCTGATCAAACGCAGTCCGTATTGACAGCCATAAGGCGGTGGCGGTTAGAGATTCAGGCGCACTGCGCCGGTTTTTGTCAGAATGTTATGCGCCCTCGTGAGCGGATTCTGGCCGATTCAGTGTGTAAAATAAGGATGTATATAAGAATGCTTCTTGAAAAAGTGTTGGAAATTGGTTTGCTCACCGCTGGTACAAGCTTCGCATTTAATGCTCTCATCGTCGGTTCGCAACGCTGGCATGGAAAGCTGACGCACGATCACGATCTGGGCGGCGTACAGAAAGTACACACGACCGCCGTTCCCCGCATCGGCGGCCTCGGTGTGATGGCTGGCCTGTTATGCGGTATCGGCGTGTTCATGTATTCGTCGCCCGATCATTTGAATGACACGCAGTTGAGCCTGATTTTGCTGCTGCTGTGCGCCAGCGTTCCGGCATTCGTGGCCGGCGTCGTGGAAGACTTCACCAAGAAGGTGTCGGTGCGCATGCGTCTCGTCGCCACGGTCGCCAGCTCGCTGCTGGCCAGTGCTTTGCTGGGCGCGACCCTGGGCGACCTGAATATCTGGGGCGTCGACAGCCTGCTGGTGTACACACCGATTGCCATCATGGTGACCGCGATCATCGTTGCGGGCGCGGCCAATGCGGTCAATATCATCGACGGCTTCAATGGCCTGTCGAGCAGCACGATCGTGTTGATGTCGGCCGGCCTTGGCGCCATCGCCTGGCAACACGGCGACGGCTTCGTCATGACCCTGGCCGCCCTGAGCGCGGGCGCTTCGGCCGGCTTCTTCCTGCTGAATTACCCTGCAGGTAAATTGTTCCTGGGTGATGGTGGCGCGTATTTCCTGGGTTTCTGGGTTGCCGAGATGGCGGTGCTGCTGCTGGCCCGCCATACCGAAATCAATGCATGGCAAGTGCTGGGCGTCTGTGCTTACCCGATTATCGAAGTCCTGTTCAGTATTTACCGCCGCCGCTTTATCCAGAACGTGAGTCCTGGCGCGCCGGATGCCTTGCACCTGCATACGCTCGTGTTCCGCCGCGTGGTGTTCAAGCACGTGCGGCGCAATGCGGACCGCTCGTGGATGCGCAATGCCGGCGTGGTGTGGTTCATCAGCCCGGTCGTCGCACTCTGCATCGCCGGCAGTGTGTTCCTGGGCGGTACGGTGTCCAGTGCCATCGTCCTGGTCTTGATCCAACTGGCCCTGTACGTGGCGGCCTATGGCCGCGTGGTGCGCGGACGCTGGAGCGTCCGTACGCGCCGCCCGGCACTGCTGGATGTCGCCGAGCTCGACGTCGACGACGTCAGCACCGCCAGCTGATTGCGCCACACGGCAGTACCACCGGTAGATCAATAAAAAAGAGCCGCGTCGATTAACACGACGCGGCTCTTTTTCATTGAATATTCCTGGATGCCGGCTCAGCGGCGCCAGCCTCCGGTCCACCAGCGCTGGAACCAGATGGCCCAGTGCAGGAGCAGGCCGCCGCCAAACAGATAGTCGGCGACCGTACCCGCCCTGAGCGCTGCGGCAATCACGCCGGCAATCAGGAAAAGGGTTCTCAGATGAGGAACCGCGCGATCGATTCGCTCGCAATAATGCGAAACGGCGACAATAACCGCGGACAAATCCGGCAGCGGGCGCTTTGGCAATCTCGTTTTCATTTTTACCTCTCAGATAGGTCGCCGAAAGTCGTTTCCTCGTTTAAATGGAGTCTAGCATGCGCCGGACACATTTCGTTACAATCTTATAGAATTTGCGATCTGGCTAGATTGCCTTTATCGCTCAACTACAACAAATACGTTCGCCTGCCTGAATTTGCACGACCAATAACGCCAGCCGCTATCATTCAATACAGGGACGCAAAAACGGGAAACGTACAGGCATGAAGATCCTCCTGCTTGGAAAAGATGGCCAGGTCGGCTGGGAGCTGCAACGTGCGCTGGCGCCGCTCGGCGAACTGCGCGCACTCGGCCGCGCCGACGCCGACCTGGCGCACCCGGAGTCGCTGCGCGCGCCGATCGCGGCCTTCGGGCCGGACATGATCGTCAACGCCGCCGCCTATACCGCCGTCGACAAGGCGGAGAGCGACGCCGCCGCGGCCCGCAGCGTCAACGCGCTGGCCCCCGGCGTGCTGGCCGAGGAAGCCGCGGCCAGAGGCGCCTGGCTGGTGCAGTACTCGACCGACTATGTGTTCGATGGAACGAAAGAGGGCGCCTGGGTCGAAGGCGACCCGACCAATCCGCTGTCGGTCTACGGCCGCACCAAGTGTGAAGGCGAGGAGCGTATCCGGGCCACCGGCGCGCGCCACCTGATCCTGCGCACCAGCTGGGTTTTCGCTGCACGCGGCGGCAACTTCGCGAAAACCATGCTGCGCCTGGCGAAGGAGCGCGACAGCCTGAACGTCGTCGCCGACCAGCATGGCGCACCGACCGGCGCCGCATTGATCGCCGACGCCACCGCGCTGGCGCTGCACAGCCTGCGCGATGCCGGCCCGGCAGCGCTCGCCATGTCCGGCACGTATCACCTGGCGGCAGCCGGCGCCACCACCTGGCATGGCTACGCGCAGCACGTGCTGGCCGCAGCGCTGGCACAGGGCGCCCGGCTCAGGGCGACGCCGCAGGCGGTGCTGCCGGTCGCCAGCGCGGCGTATCCGACTCCGGCCGCGAGGCCGCTCAACTCACGCCTCGATACGCGCCTGTTCGAAGCCACGTTCGGCCTGCGCATGCCGGACTGGCGCGACCATGTCGATCGACTCGTTGCCGAACTGGCGCGGACTGGCCAATTATGAAATGTTTTGTGAAAGCGACTGGTTGTTGATGAACGCCGTTCCCCTTGCCATTCCCGACGTCGTCCTGTTCGAGCCCCGCGTCTTCGGCGACGAGCGCGGCTTCTTTTTCGAAAGTTTTCATCAGCGCCGTTTCGAGGACGCCATCGGGCGCGAGGTGCGCTTCGTCCAGGACAATCACTCGAAGTCCGGGGGCAAGGTGCTGCGCGGCCTGCACTACCAGATCCGCCAGCCCCAGGGCAAGCTGGTACGCGTCATCCAGGGCAGCGTGTTCGACGTCGCCGTCGATATCCGCAAGGACTCTCCCACCTTTGGCCAGTGGGTCGGCGAAGTCCTCAGCGCCGAGAACAAGAAGCAGCTGTGGGTGCCGGAAGGGTTCGCCCACGGCTTCCTGGTGCTTTCCGCGTCGGCCGAATGCCTCTACAAGAGCACCGATTACTACGCGCCCGAACACGAGCGCTGCATTGCCTGGAACGACCCGGCGCTGGCGATCGACTGGCCGCTTGACGGCACGCCCGTGCTGTCGGCTAAGGACGGGCAGGGCCTGCCCCTGGCCCTGGCGGACGTCTTCGCCTGAGCGGCGGCCATCGAATAAGCGGCCCTTTCCCTCCCTGTTCCCCATATAGCCCTACGGCAATACCGGCGATAATCCGTCCTGGTTTGGTGTAATGGCGAACGGGGAAGCGGGATATGGCAGGCGACAGCGACGCGGAAAAGACAGAAGACGCATCCCCCAGAAGACTGGAGAAGGCGCGCGAGGACGGCGACGTTCCGCGCTCGAAGGAACTGGCGACCTTCGCCGTCCTGATGACGGCCGGCGCCGGCCTGTGGGCCACCGGCGGCAACCTGGCCGGCCACTTGTCGAGCATGCTGGCCTCGAGCCTGTCGCTCACCCGCGAGCAAATCTATAACCCGACCGTCCTGATCGAACGCATCGCCAACGATATCGGCGGCGTGCTGCTGGCCTGCCTGCCGCTGGCCTGCGCCATCATGCTGGTCGCGCTGGCCGCGCCGCTGGCGATCGGCGGCTTCAATTTCACGTCCAAAGCCTTCATGCCGAACTTCGGCAAGCTGAACCCTATTAGCGGACTTGGCAACATCTTTTCGGCGAACGCGCTGGTCGAACTCCTGAAGGCCGTCGCCAAGACGGTGCTGGTCGGCTGCGTCGCCTACATCGTCGTCATGAGCGAGAAGGAAGCCGTGCTCGGGCTGGCGGTCGAACCCCTCGGCGCCGGCACCGGCCACGTGGCCGACCTGATCGCGCATGCTTTTCTCTTCATCGTCGGTTCGCTCGGTGTCGTCGCCCTGATCGACGCGCCTTACCAGATGTGGCATTACAGCAATAAGCTGAAGATGACGCGCCAGGAAATGATCCAGGAATCGAAGGAATCGGACGGCAATCCCCAGATCAAGGGGAAGATTCGCCAGATGCAGCGGCAAATGGCGCGCAACCGCATGATGCAGAATGTGCCCACCGCTGACGTCGTGGTGACCAACCCGACGCACTATGCGGTGGCGCTGAAGTACACGGACGGGCAGGGCGGCGCGCCGCGCGTCGTCGCCAAGGGCGCCGATGAGGTGGCGGCCAAGATCCGCGAACTGGCGCGCGAGCACAAGGTAGCGCTGCTCGAAGCCCCGGCCCTCGCCCGTGCCCTGTACAAGCACACCGAGATCGACGACGAAATTCCCGAGAAGCTGTACTCGGCGGTGGCCGAAGTGCTGGCGTATGTGTTCCAGCTGCGCAATTACAGCAAGGGCGCTGGCCAATACCCGAATCGCCCGACCAGCTTGCCGGTGCCGCCGGAGATGGACCCGCTGAACCCTGCCTCACAAGTAAAACCTGATAACGGAGCTGTTTGATGAATAGTTTGAGACTGCCGGGCTGGATGGGAGCGATTGGCGCCAAGGGCAATGCCCTGGCCGCGCCGATCCTGATCATCCTGCTGCTGGCGATGATGATCCTGCCGCTGCCGGCCTTCATCCTCGACCTGTTCTTCAGCTTCAATATCGCGCTGTCGGTGATCGTGCTCCTGACCGCGCTGTACACGGTGCGTCCGCTCGACTTCATGGCCTTCCCGGCGATCCTGCTGGTGTCGACCATGCTGCGCCTGTCGCTCAACGTCGCTTCGACCCGTATCGTCCTGACCGAGGGCCACACCGGCGGCGCCGCGGCCGGTAAAGTGATCGAAGCCTTCGGCCACTTCCTGATCGGCGGCAACTACACGGTCGGTATCGTCGTGTTCGTCATTCTTACCATCATCAACTTCACCGTGGTGACCAAGGGTGCGGGCCGTATTGCCGAAGTCGGCGCGCGCTTCGCGCTGGACGCAATGCCGGGTAAACAGATGGCGATCGACGCCGACCTGAACGCAGGCATGATCAACGAGCCGGAAGCGCGCAAGCGGCGTACCGAAGTGGCGCAGGAAGCCGAGTTCTACGGCGCCATGGACGGCGCCTCGAAATACGTCAAGGGCGACGCCGTGGCCGGCATCATGGTCACCTTGATCAACGTCATCGGCGGCCTGATCGTCGGCGTGGTGCAGCACGACATGAGCGCCGGCGACGCGGCCAAGACCTATACGCTGCTGGCGATTGGTGACGGCCTGGTGGCGCAGATTCCATCGCTGATCATTTCGATCGCGGCCGGTATGGTCGTCTCGCGCGTGGCCAACGAGCAGGACATCGGCGGCCAGATGATCGGCCAGCTGTTCGCGAAACCCGAAGTGCTGTACATCACCGGCGGCATCATCGCCGGCATGGGCCTGATCCCGGGCATGCCGAACCTGGTGTTCCTGCTGCTGGGCGGCGTGCTGGGCGGCAGTGGCTATTTGCTGGCCAAGCGTGCCCGCAATGCGCCGGAGCGCGAAGCGGAAGCGGCTGCAAACGAAGCTGCCTCGGGCGCCGAGCGCGCCGGTGCGGCCGAGACCGAAGAAGCGACCTGGCAGGACATCATGCCGGTCGACACCCTGGGCCTGGAAGTGGGCTACCGCCTGATCCCCCTGGTCGACAAGACCCAGGGCGGCGAGCTGCTCAAGCGCATCAAGGGCATCCGCAAGAAATTCGCCCAGGAAGTCGGCTTCCTGGCGCCGCCGGTGCATATCCGCGACAACCTGGAACTCAAGCCCTCGGCCTATCGCATCACCCTGAAGGGCGTGGAAGTGGGCACCGGCGAAGCGATCAACGGCCAGTTCCTGGCGATCAATCCGGGCATGGCCAGCGGCACGCTGCCGGGCCAGGCCACGACCGATCCTGCCTTTGGTTTGCCCGCCGTGTGGATCGAAGCATCGATGCGCGACGAAGCGCAGAACCTGGGCTATACCGTGGTCGACGCCGGCACCGTGGTGGCGACCCATTTGAACCACCTGATCACGACCCATGCGTCGGAACTGCTGGGCCGCCTCGAAGTGCAGGCGCTGCTGGATCACCTGGGCAAGGAAACGCCGAAGCTGGTGGAAGACCTGGTGCCGAAAGTGGTGAGTCTGGCGACGCTGCAGAAAGTGCTGCAGAACCTGCTCGTCGAAGGCGTGCACATCCGCGACATGCGCACCATCATCGAGACCCTGTCGGAGCATGCCGGCGTGCAGGATCCGAGCGACCTGACGGCACTGGTACGGATTGCCCTGGGCCGCGCGATCGTGCAGCAGCTGTTCCCGGGCACCAACGAATTGAGCGTGATGACCCTGGATAACCGTCTCGAGCGTTTGCTGATGCAGGCGCTGGGGGCGGGCGGCGATGGCACCGGCATCGAGCCTGGCCTGGCCGACACCATCGCCCAGCAGGCCCACAATGCGGCGCAGCAGCAGGAAGCGATGGGGCACACGCCGGTGCTGCTGGTGCCGGGGCCATTGCGCGTGCTGCTGTCGCGTTTCCTGCGCCGCGCGCTGCCGCAGCTGAAGGTCTTGTCGCATTCGGAGATTCCGGAGACCAAGACGATTCGGGTCACCAGCCTGGTCGGCGCGGGGTAATCGGTTCGCGCAATCCGCGTGGGCACGGGGCGCCCACCCTACCGTAGGGTGGGCGCCCCGTGCCCACGCGGTACAACCGTGCCGCATCCGCCCTGTATCCGCCTGCCGCACCCCCCAAACCCCCCGCTATACCCCCTCTAAATCGAATTAACCCACTTTCCCCATCCTTTTCCCCCGATGGTTGCTTCACAGCATCGTCAATAATCTATTCCATAGACCGGCTGCATGCGTGCCGGTACCAATCGAATAGCGCAGTGCGGAGAATAAGATGAATGTGAAGAAATTTACAGCGGCAACATCCCGGGAAGCCTTGCGCAAGGTGCGCGACGCACTCGGCCCTGATGCCGTCATCCTCTCGAACCGTCCTGTCGACGGCGTCGTCGAAATCCTGGCGCTCGACAACGACGACGTCGCCTCGCTGTCCGCCCCTGCGCCCGGTTCCGAGATGTCCCAGCCGGCGCCGCGCCTCGACCTGAATGCCTTCGAGAGCGAAGCCCCCGCCTTCTTGAACCGCCGCAGCGCCGCGCCCGCCGCCGCTACCCCGGAACAGATCTACGCCAGCCGCCGCGCCCAACCGCCCGGGCCCGACATCAACGCCGAGCCGAGCTTCACGAGCCGCCGCGCCGCCGCAGCGCAAGACACCGAATTCGCCGCCGAACACAGCTACGCCAACCGCCGCGCGCCCCAGCCCGAGCCGGCCTTCGACATGAACGCGATGACCTCGATGATGTCGGCTGCGATCGCCCAGGCCAAGGAATCGGCCGCGCAAGAGATGAGCGGCATGATGAGCGAGCTGCGCGCCATGCGCGGCATGATGGAATCCCAGCTGGCCGAACTCTCCTGGAGCGGCACCCAGGCGCGCGAGCCGCAAAAAGCCGTCGTGCTGCGCGAGATGCTGGCCGCCGGCTTTTCCGCCTCGCTGTCGCGCTACCTGATCGACAAGATGCCGGCCAACAAGGATGCGGCCGAGGCGATGCGCTGGATTAAGACGGTATTGGCGCGCAACCTGACCACCATGGCCGACGAAGACACGCTGCTCGACAAGGGCGGCGTGTTCGCCCTGGTCGGCCCGACCGGCGTCGGCAAGACCACCACCACGGCCAAACTGGCCGCGCGCTGCGTGATGCGCCACGGCCCAGAAAAGCTGGCCCTGATCACCACCGACGCCTATCGTATCGGCGGCCACGAGCAGCTGCGGATCTACGGCAAGATCCTGGGCGTGATGGTGCACTCGGTGAAGGACGAAGCCGACCTGCGCATCGCCTTGAAAGAGCTGAAGAACAAGCACACGGTGCTGATCGACACCATCGGCATGTCGCAGCGCGACCAGATGGTGACCGAACAGGTCGCCATGCTGACGGGCGCCGGCGCCGACGTCAAACGCCTGCTCTGCCTGAACGCGACCTCGACCAACGAAACCCTGGCCGAAGTCGTGCGCGCCTACCAGGGCAGCGGCCTGCACG
>Ga0213835_100717_pt1 | contig 27376 bp, 28 predicted proteins | sample SWPATP01_FD_160576 | JGI IMG/M metagenome (GOLD analysis project Ga0213835, IMG submission 160576) | Coastal seawater microbial communities from Marineland, Florida, United States - SWPA TP0 #1 | ecosystem: Environmental > Aquatic > Marine > Coastal | place: USA: Florida | collected 2016-08-05 | reverse complement strand
CGTCGATATCCAGTATCAGGGCGATCTTGCCAGTTCCGAGAATGGTTGCTGCTGCCACGAAAGGCACTCGCTCATAGTTGCTTTCGAGGCTTTTGATCACGATCTGCTGCTGTCCTTCGATCTCATCGATCAGCAGGGAAGCCACGGTACCGTCCTGGGCCTCGACGACCAGCATCGTGCAGGAGCCTTCCATCGCAGTCTGTCCAGAGAAACCCAGCCTCTCGCCGACATTTATGACCGGCACGAGCGAATCTCGCAGTCGGATGATCCCTGTTCCGATACTGGTGATCTCGGAAGCGTTGACGCGCATCGTTTCAACGACACTGGTCAGCGGAACCACCAGCACCTCTCCGGCGACCCTTACGACCATCCCGTCCAGAATGGCCAGTGTAAGCGGCAGGGTAAGGCGCATCTGGCTCCCTTCACCTGGCCGGGAGGAGACGGTGACACGACCGCCCAGTGCCTGGATGGACTGGCGGACAACATCCATGCCCACTCCACGCCCCGACAGGTCCGTAACCGTATCAGCAGTTGAAAAGCCGGCAGCGAAGATGAGCGAGTCGATTTCCGCATCGGTTAGCGTGGCCGAAGGGTCGACGATGCCGCGTTCGATGGCCTTCCGCAGGACACGCTCGCGATTGATACCAGCGCCATCGTCCTCGACGGTAACCACAATCCGACCGGATGTGTGGCTCGCCGTCAGCCGAATGGTTCCCTGCTCGGGCTTACCTAACCGCAGCCTTTCTTCCGGCGCCTCGATTCCGTGATCGATGGAATTGCGGATCATGTGCGTCAGCGGGTCATTCAGGCTTTCGATGATCGTGGTGTCGACCTCTGTCGACTCGCCTTCGAAGACCAGATTTGCCTTTTTGCCCGTCGCTGAACTCGCTTCGCGCACCACTCTCGACATCCGCATGAAGACGGGCTTCACCGGCTGCGCGCGAATGGCCATGACACTTTCCTGGATCTCACGCATCAGAGCCTGCATGCCCCCGATGATCGTGTAGGTCGCGGCATCCGCAGAACTGCTTTCCTCTGAGAGCTTTTCAGCCAACATGGCCTGGCTGATGACGGCTTCACCCATGAGATTGATAAGGCGGTCGACCTTTTCGGACTCTACACGGATCGTTGGCGGTGCTTTCTGGCGAGGTGCCGAAGCATCCTTTTCGCCGCCTGCGGGTTTCACAGCACCTTTTTCGGGACCGGCGGCGGTTGGCGCAGTTGCCGTTTTGGCAACTGGCAAATCATCATCCTCCGGCCCCACCAGAGGGGGGACGTTGGACCCCAGTCCCAACAGGGCATCCAGATCGGGAGCCACGAACTCTTCGCCATCGGCGGTGTCGGCTTCGACAGCGATGTCGATCTCGCAATCATCTTCACACCATTCGAATACCGAGGCCACCTCGTGCTTGGCAGCCGAAGAGGTCAGTTGGATCGTCCAGGTGAGGCTGGTGGTGTCTTCCTTGAACTTGTCCAGTTCGGGAACTGCATCTGTATGGCAAACGACTTCAGGCTTGCCGAACTGCGACAGGTGCCGGATCAAGCGCTGCACATCGTTGCCGCGCCGATAGAGGTCGATCGTCGGCTTGAGCTTGATCGTATACTTGAACTCATCAGGCATGGAGAGGTCCATGAGCCCGATATCGATCGGGACGGCGTCGAAGCTGATCGCCTCGCCCGCGTCCTCGTCTCCGCCCTCGCTGAGGTCGAAAGCTTCCGCGATCTCCGCGGTCAGTTCCGAAGTGTCCGGGAATTCGGTCCGGTCGCGCGTTGCAGAGACCGCGTCCGCGAGCACATCGATGGCGCGAGCGATCAGGTCAAGCCGGGGGTCGAGGCCCGGATCGGGGTTGTTGCGCATCACGTCGAGACCGTTCTCGACGATATGTGCGTAGGCAACCAGATCGTTGAAGCCGAATGCGCCGGCACCACCCTTGATCGAATGGACCGCTCTGAACACAGCATGGATCGGATCTGTCTCCTGCGGTTCGGACCGCAGGGTCATCAGGGCTTCCTCGACTTCGCCGAGCTGCTCGGCGCATTCGAGGAAGAACGTCTCCATGATCTTATCAATATCCATTGATCAAATCCTCAAGGCATTACACGGTTAATGGCTTCAATCAGCTTGTCTGGCTGAAAAGGCTTGACGATCCAGCCCGTGGCGCCCGCATCACGCGCACGCATCTTCTTCTCCGGGCTGGATTCGGTGGTCAGCACCAGAATCGGAGTCCGGTTCAGCTTGCTCTGGCCGCGCACAGCTTCAATGAAGGCGTAACCGTCCATCACCGGCATGTTGATGTCGGTGATGATGACGTCGGGCTTGCACTCGCCGAGTTTGTCGACACCATCTTGTCCATTCTCTGCCGTGACGACGTTGAAGCCCGACATGGCCAGGCAGCCTTGGATCATGTCGCGCATGGTCTTTGAATCGTCCACGGCCAGGATAGTTGGGCTCATGTCAGAGACTCCTTGTATTCGATGTCAGTTTGGGAAAGGCCCAGCATCGCCAGTGCGGCCGAAAAAGCCTCCGGCAGTTCGCCGAATTCCAGCGTGGCGCCGTCGTTGCGCCAGAGCTTGGCAGCGGAGACGAACACCTCAATGCACGGGGTGTCGACGTAACTGACCTGGGTTGCGTCGATGGCAAGCGGCTTGCCACGATTGGCGAGCAACTGGTCGACTATCGATTTCGCGTTGTCGCCATGTAGTTCTGCATCAAGTCTCATATCGTCTTCCGTTTTCTCGTCTTTGTGCGTGGAACTTGGATCAGAATTCCGACCACTCCTCTTTGATCGCCAGATTCGTCGCCCTGCCGGGAGACGGGGCCTGTCGAGGCGGTCTTTGCCGCATCTCGCTCACTGGTGCCCCAATGGCCTTGGCCGGACGGCTGACGACGGCATGGCCGACCTCATGCTCGTCTTGAGGTAACCTGAATGCGGCCACCAATTCGGTCAGATGACCGGCCTCTCCCGCGAGCGTGTAGGAAGCGGCAGTTGATTGTTCGGCCATTGCGGCGTTCTGTTGCGTCAGTGAATCCATCTCACCCGCCGAAAGATTCAGTTCACGCAGGGACTCGGACTGCACACGCGACCGCGCGGCGATCTCCTCGACATTGCCGCTGATCTCGAAGACCTGTCCCGCAATGCGCTGCAAGGTAGAGCCAGTCTCGTCCACGAGCTTGGACCCGCTCGTCACCTGCGCGGCGGAGCGATTGATCAGTTCCTCGATCTCCTTGGCTGCAACCGCCGAGCGCTGGGCCAGCGCCCTCACCTCCGCGGCAACCACGGCGAAGCCCTTGCCCGCTTCGCCCGCCCGCGCGGCCTCGACGCCCGCATTGAGAGCAAGAAGATTGGTTTGGAAAGCAATCTCGTCGATCACCGAGACCACTTTCACGATCTCCGTCGCAGACTGTTCGATCCCCGACATCGCGGCCAGGGCCTGCTTGACAACGGCACCGCTAGCCTCGGCATCGGAGCGCGCCGAGGCTGCCGAGTCTCGGGTCTCTTCAAGGCTCTGGTGCGATTCGTGGATTGCCTTGGTTACGTCACCCAGCGTCGCGACAGTCTGTTCAAGCGCGGCTGCCTGCCGCTCAGTCCTTCGGGACAAATCGTCGGAAGCCGTCACGATCTCCTTGACGCTGCCCTCTAGCGCGTGGGCGGTCGTGACGATCTTGCCGAAGGCCACTGCGATATGGTCGCAAACGGCATTGAATTCTTGCCGCACCATGTCGACTGCGCCGTCGAAAGGTTCGGTGATCTTGCAGTCCAGATCTCCGTGCGCCATCTGGCGCAGCGCCTTGCGTAGCTTTTCAAGCGATGCGTCAAAGGATTTCGCCTGGGCCGCGGCTCTGGCTTCAGTATCCCTCTCGCGTGCATCGAGTTGCGTCATTCGCTCGCGAACTTGCGCGTCGTCTTCCCTTCCCTGCCGCGCAGCCTCGGCTACTGCATTCAAGACATGGGTGATTTCGCCCAACTCGTCATTACGGTCCGCAAGCCGGGTCGCCGGGACCGACCCGCTCTTCAAGAAATCGCGCGCCAGCTGCCTCGTCTCCAACAGCGGAGTCAGAATTCGTACGAACAGGAAATAAAGTCCGGCCGCCAGCAATAGCAACGAAGTGAGCAGCGCCCAGAGGACGCCAACCGCCGACAGGCCAACTGCCGCGATGAAGAGGGCTGCGGCGATGGCCGCGGCTCCCCGGAGCGACAACAATGTAGTGGCAGGCGCAGCCGAGACGGCGCTGGCAGGCAAGGTCATTTGCGGGCCCCCGAAAGCCGCAATGCTATGGAAACATTCCGGTTCGACCGGCACCCGAAGGCGGCATCATGCCTGGGCCACTCTGAATATTTGGCCCCCCCGTAGTTGAATTCACGCTAAGCTTTGTCGATTAATGAAGTGTAAATCGTAGTAACCTGTCATAACAAAACTGCCAGAGAGCCAACGCGCCCTAGTCCGCGACGAGATGCGGCGGCTTGTTTCAAAAATCCCATCGGTTTCGTCGGCGACCGAGTTTCCTCCAACGCTCTGCCCGCGCTTGGATTCCCCCGGCAAAGTTCATGTCGGGAGAGCGCGGCATGTCGGCTCAGGCCCTCAAATTGCTTCTCCGCGAGCGGGTGCGGCTCAAAAGCAACGACCGCCCCATCGTCGTTTACCTAAGGTTAAACAAAAATACGCAATCGTACATTCTATAGCTGGTAATCGTACCCTTTTTTGCCAGATGACGTACGCCTTACAGGCACTAGCCGTACAGAAAACACGCGGCGAAACGACTCGGCAAGCAGAATGCAAGGGAGGAGCGGGAAGGCGAACTGACAATCGGCGGATAAATATATGTGTCGACCGCATATATTTATCACACCCGATCCTTCAATTCGTCTTCGAACAAATTTGCCGCTGCCAAGCTGATGTAAATCCAATTCATCATAAACGGGGCTTTCGATGATGCAGAAATCAGAATTTCAGGACACGTCTTCAAATATCGATCTGGACGGACGTCTTTCATTTATTGAAATCGATCAGAAAGATTGCGGTCGTCTCAAAAATATGAAATCGATTATCGAACGGGAACTGCCTAAGGGTCTCGATCGGTTCTACGAAAAAGTCAGGGCCAACCCGGAGACAAAGCGCTTCTTTTCGTCTGAAAACCACATGCAGTCGGCCAAGAACGCGCAGGCGGGGCACTGGGATTCGATCTCCAATGGCCGATTCGACAAGCAGTATGCAGACCGCGTCAACCGCATCGGTTCCGTGCACGCCGATATCGGCCTCGCTCCACGCTGGTATATAGGCGGTTACGGTGTTCTCACCGACCAGTTGATCCACGGCGTGGTGGAGGAATTCTGGCCGAAGGGGGGCATGTTCTCGAAGGCCAAGCATGGGCCAGATGAGGTTGCGGCCATGCTTTCCGCGCTGATCCGCGCCATTTATCTCGACATGGATCTTTCGATCTCGGTCTATATGGACAAGGCGGAGGAAGCCAAGAAGAAGGCGCAGGCCGAAGCTATCGATGCTGAACGGAGAATGGTCATCGACAATTTCGGCAAGGCAATCGCAGCCGTCGCTGACCAGGACTTGAGCATTCGCATCGACGGCGAGGTACCCGAAGCCTATGACGAGCTGAAGCGCGACTTCAACGACGCTATCTCGCGTCTTGCCGATACGATCCGCCAGATTGGCGAAGCGTCGGATCAGATCAACTCGGGTTCCAACGAGATCAAGATGGCCGCCGACGATCTGTCGCGGCGCGCCGAGCAGCAGGCAGCCGCGGTGGAAGAGACGGCCGCCGCCGTCGAAGAGATCACGACGACGGTGAAGTCTTCCGCCAGCCGCGCCGAGACTGCCGGCGAGCAGGTCGAGCGCACCCGCCAGAACGCCGAACGTTCGATGGGCGTGGTGCAGAGCGCAGTGGATGCCATGGGCCGCATCGACAAGTCGTCGGGCGAGATCTCCACCATCATCGGCGTCATCGACGACATTGCCTTCCAGACCAACCTCCTGGCGCTCAATGCCGGTGTCGAGGCCGCAAGGGCGGGCGATGCGGGCAAGGGCTTTGCCGTGGTTGCCCAGGAGGTGCGCGAACTGGCGCAGCGTTCGGCCAATGCGGCCAAGGAGATCAAGCAGCTGATCGAGACGTCGAGCAACGAGGTCAAGAGCGGCGTGTCGCTGGTCAACGAGACTGGCAAGGCACTTAGCGACATCGTCACCGAGGTGCAGGAGATCAGCACCAATGTGGTGGCGATCATCGAATCGGCGCGCGAACAGTCGCTGGGGCTGGAGGAGATCAACACCACCGTCACGTCGGTCGATCAGGGCACCCAGCAGAACGCGGCGATGGCCGAAGAGCTGACCGCGGCCAGCCATTCGCTGGGCAAGGAGGTCGAATCGATCGACGCCATGCTGCGCGCCTTCGTCATCGACGGGGCGGGAACTGGCGCCAGACAGGGCAATGCCACGGTACACGCCGAGCCGTCGCGTCCAAAGCTGGCAGCCGAGGCGCCGAAGGCTGCTTCGAAGGCGGCAGCGCCCGCCCGCGCACGGCCGGTACCGGCGACCCAGGGCAACGCCGCCCTAGCCATGAAGAGCGAGGACTGGGAAGAGTTCTAAGCCAGCTCCCTCAGTATCCAGTGGATGACGCCCGGCTTTCGCTATGAGAGCCGGGCGTTCATTTTCGCTGTTCCGGCTGATGACCTGTGCCAGCGCCTTGAGATCGATCGGACCCCGAGCGTCAGAACTTTGCGATACGGAGAGCGCAGGAACCCGTTCACGCCCATGGAGCCGAACGAGAGCCAGTCCTGTAGCGCGTTTGCCTTAACGGAGCTCATTCCTGAGTTGGAGCGATCGACCTTAGCGAAAGGCCCGGCTTCGAATGCGATGGTAGCATTCGCAGACGCGTTCTTCCATTCCCTGTCGGTCCAGAATTGTCAGCCTCCCCCTCGAAGTGTCGAGCACGTTCATCTCCTGGAACCGCGTGCAGAACTGACTCACCGTTGCCCGCCGCAATCCCAGCGACTCGGCAACGGCCTGCTGCGTGACGTCGATCGCGTCCCCTTGGACACTGTCATGAGCAATAAGCAGCCACCGCATTATGCGTTGCTCGGCAGTATGAAGGCTGTTGCAGGCAACCGTCTCCATCAATTGCGCGATCAGGGATCGGGCGTATCGCAGGATGACGTCGCGCACGCCATCGAACCTCGTCAATGCCTCGTCGAGGTCGTCGATCGAAACCCATGACGCATAGCCGGCAATCCGCACGACGGAAGTGCTGATCGCTCTGTCACCTCCCATGATGTGAGCAAATCCGAGAAAGCCGTTGGGGCCAATCGACAGTTTCTCAACCGTTCGGCCATCAGCCATCATCGCCATTTGGGAAAGCAGTCCGGCGTGAGGAAACACGGCGTGAGTAATGTCCGCCTGTTCTTCATAAATTTTTTCACCTGCGAAAATCTGTCTTGTGTAGGCACGCCTAATAAAGAATTCCTGCGCCTCCGGCTGGAGTGACGCGATAACATGATTTCGGTTTTCCAATGCAGCCAATGCCTCCATGTGGCATTTCGAAGAAAAATCCTCCCAAGAAAAAATACACCAACGCATATCGAAGAACGACGATGGTCGTGAGATTGCATTGGCGCCCCCGCCACTCCGAATCTCAGAGGGGCAACTTATGTGAGGGGACAGGGGATGTCCATTCCCGGAACGGTTGCAGGGACGACATGGCTCTAGTCGGGTCGATAGCCGTTTTCAGAATGCCGCTGTACCCAACCCTTGGTTCATAGACCGGTACTTGCGAGAGGCCCCGGCAGGCTTTGTCACGCTCGCCTGCTTCCCTTGGGGCACTACCCCTTGTTTACCTTGCATTAAAGACGTCGATCTAAATTCGGCATCAATATTAAGAAATTCTTATATGAATAAATATTCCCTAGTCTTATTCAAATGCTTTGAGTAATCGATAGTATAGATTTTTAGATAACTATAAGTTATATATAAAAACAACAGACAATTATTGGAACTCCGCAAAGGAATGTCGATGACCCCCCCAAGCGACCGTCACCTTGATTCATCTGCCGATCTGGAAGGCCGCATTTCCTTTCTGCAGATCGATGCCGATACGCGCAACAAGCTCAAGAAACTCAAGAGCGTCGTTCAGCGAGAGCTTCCAAAGGGTCTCGATCGGTTCTACGAAAAAGTCAGGGCCAACCCGGAGACAAAGCGCTTCTTCTCGTCTGAGAACCACATGCAGTCGGCCAAGAACGCCCAAATCGGTCACTGGGAATCCATCGTCAACGGCCGGTTTGATGAGCAATATGCAGACCGCGTCAACCGCATCGGTTCCGTGCACGCCGATATCGGCCTCGCTCCACGCTGGTATATAGGCGGTTACGGTGTTCTCACCGACCAGTTGATCCACGGCGTGGTGGAGGAATTCTGGCCGAAGGGGGGCATGTTCTCGAAGGCCAAGCATGGGCCAGATGAGGTTGCGGCCATGCTTTCCGCGCTGATCCGCGCCATTTATCTCGACATGGATCTTTCGATCTCGATCTATATCGACAAGGCAGAGGAAGCCAAGAAGAAGGCGCAGGAAGAGGCGTTGGCCGAGCAACGGCGGATCATCGAAGGGTTCGGAAAGGCCATTGCACGGATCGCGCACCAGGATCTGAGCGTACGCATCGGCGATGAAATCCCCGAAGCCTATGACGAGCTGAAGCGCGACTTCAACGACGCGATCTCGCGTCTTGCCGATACGATCCGCCAGATTGGCGAAGCGTCGGGCCAGATCAACTCGGGTTCCAACGAGATCAAGATGGCCGCCGACGATCTGTCGCGGCGCGCCGAGCAGCAGGCAGCCGCGGTGGAAGAGACGGCGGCCGCCGTCGAAGAGATCACGACGACAGTGAAGTCGTCCGCCAGCCGCGCCGAGACTGCCGGCGAGCAGGTCGAGCGCACCCGCCAGAATGCCGAACGTTCGATGGGCGTGGTGCAGAGCGCAGTGGATGCCATGGGCCGCATCGACAAGTCGTCGGGCGAGATCTCCACCATCATCGGCGTCATCGACGACATTGCCTTCCAGACCAACCTCCTGGCGCTCAATGCCGGTGTCGAGGCCGCAAGGGCGGGCGATGCGGGCAAGGGCTTTGCCGTGGTTGCCCAGGAGGTGCGCGAACTGGCGCAGCGTTCGGCCAATGCGGCCAAGGAGATCAAGCAGCTGATCGAGACGTCGAGCAACGAGGTCAAGAGCGGCGTGTCGCTGGTCAACGAGACCGGCCAGGCCCTGGCGGGCATCGTCACCGAGGTGCAGGAGATCAGCACCAATGTGGCGGCGATCATCGAATCGGCGCGCGAACAGTCGCTGGGGCTGGAGGAGATCAACACCACCGTCACGTCGGTCGATCAGGGCACCCAGCAGAACGCGGCGATGGCCGAAGAACTGACCGCGGCCAGCCATTCGCTGGGCAAGGAGGTCGAATCGATCGACGCCATGCTGCGCGCCTTCGTCATCGACGGGACCAATGCCAGTGCCGCCACGGCGTCGCGGCCGAAGCTGGTAGCCGAGGCGCCGAAGGCTGCTTCGAAGGCGGCAGCGCCCGCCCGCGCACGGCCGGTACCGGCGACCCAGGGCAACGCCGCCTTGGCGGTAAGCAGCGAGGACTGGGAAGAGTTCTGATCCAGACAGACGGGCAGGCTGCCGCACCGAGCTACAGAATAGATCTGCCTTGTCGTGCGAAAGCCACTTTCGCATGACAAGGGCGGCTCTCGCTGGCAAACTGCCCTGCGAAGGGATCCAAAACGAAGAGGAAGACGGGATGGGAGCATTTGCCAGAGCGGGTATGCTCGGAGCCGCGATCGTTGCCCTGACCTTCATGGCGGGAACAGCCTCGGCCCAGCAATGCAGTAATGACGGCGCGCGCTTCAATGCTTGGAAGGCTGAATTCCGGCAGGTCGCAGCAGCTAACGGTATCGGAGCCAGGGGCCTCGCGGCGCTCGACCAGTCCAGCTACAACACCCGCACGATCTCGGCAGATCGCAACCAGCGCTCTTTCCGCCTGTCGCTGAACGAGTTCATGCAGCGGCGTGGCGCCGACCAGATCAGCCAGCGCGGCATCAGGCTGAAGGGGCAACACGCGGGCCTGCTGCAGCGCATCGAACAGCAATATGGTGTACCTCCGGGTCCGCTGCTTGCCATCTGGGGCATGGAGACGGCGTTCGGGGGCTTTCTGGGCGACCAGAACATCGTCTCGGCGATCCTGACGCTGACCTATGACTGCCGCCGCAGCGACTTCTTCCGGCCGCATGCGCTCGCGGCATTGCAACTTGTGGACCGTGGTTGGCTATCACCTAATGCACGTGGCGCTGCCCATGGCGAAGTTGGCCAGACCCAGTTCCTTCCGGGCAACGTGATCCGGTTCGGCGTGGACGGAGATGGCGACGGCCGCATCGATCTGATCGGCTCGGTGCCCGACGCGCTGGCCTCGACGGCCAATTTCCTGCGTGCCCATGGCTGGCAGCGCGGGGCCGGCTATCAGCCTGGCGAGCCCAATTTCCGAGCCTTACAGGCCTGGAACGCGGCCGGCGTCTACCAGCAATCCATCGCCATTATCGGCAAGCGCATAGACAGCCGCTGAGCCTAGCTCAGACCGCCAACAACAATGATCTCGCTGGCGTCTTCCCGCCAGTGAGCCCCCGTCCAGTCACCGAGGATCCTGTCCATCCTCAGCCCGGCTGCACCGACCAGCGTCTCCACCTCGACGCGCTCCGGGAAAGCGATCCGCGCACTTGCGGAATAGCGTCTGCCGGTCGTCTCGGGCTCATAATGCGTCTCATAGGTGACGACGCCGGTTGCGGCATCGAGCGCAACATCATCCCAGATCACGATCTTGCCCAGCTCTGCATCCTGCAGCACCCTTTGTGATCGCTCGGGTGTCCATTCTTCCCATTCGCGACATACAGGGTTGCGCGTGTCGAAGACGAAGCGACCTTCAGGCGCGAGATGCGCGGCTACCGTCCTGAGGGCGGTTAGCCGATCGTCTGGGGTGAGGAACACCTGGAAAGCGTGCCCCGTCATCAAGATCAGGTCGAAAGATTGTTCCAGCCGAACTGTCCGGGCATCCGCGCGCACCCATGTGACGCAATCGCCGCCGGGTCGCGACCGCGCGATGTCCAGCATCGGGTCAGCGGGGTCCACGCCAACAACCCTGCGCGCCCCGTCATTGGCAAGAACGGCCGCAAGCTGGCCTGTGCCACACCCCAGATCGAGTACCGACAGCGCCTCCCTCGCCATCCCGACGCAGTAGTCGAAGTCCTCGCGCTACCCGTTTTCCAGGTCATAGAAGCGTGTCAGGTCGGGATCATGATAGAGGCTGTCGTTCACCGTTTTCCCACCTTGCGATCTGCTCGATCAACGAAATCACCGGGGCCTCATCCGGCTCTCGTCGGTGTTGAGGCCAGGCCTGCGTGCGATGTCTTCGAGCCTCTCGGGCCCGCACAGGATGGCATGGAACGAATAGGGGCTGGGGCGTTCGACGCCAAGAACGAACTGGCGATGAACACGAAAGAAGTCGCGCTTGATCGCCTGGTATGTCGCGGGCAGGAGCTGGTTTCTGAAGCGTACCGTCATCATGTGCACATTGCCCCGATCCTCTATGCCCAGGGATCGGGTGGGATGGGTCCGGTAGAAATTCATGATGTCGGTCAGCGACTGGACATCGAGCCAGGCTGGGCAGGTTTCCGCAACCTGGCGAACCGCTTCACGCAGGCCGCGGGCAGACGGGTGCAGCGCCATTGCCGGCAATGCCGAGCCTACCGTCATCAGCACCGGACGGGCATTGGTTCGCAAGGCGCTCGCGATTGCCTCAATGCAGGGTGGCGCACCCAGGCTATGCGCGGTGAACACGATCTCGTCGGCATCGCTGTTGCGCGCGCGTTCCACGGCCTCGCTGATCGTGGCGGCGAGCATGTCGTGAACCTCTGGGCGGGTTCCGCGCGCGTAGTCGTACCCGAAGCTCCACAGATCCAGGACCAATGGAAGATGGGTTCTCGCACAGACCGCAACGACGGACCGCCACCACAGAAGAACCAGCAACGGCAATGCCCAGACCAGATGAACGGCTCCAAGATATTGAATTGCCGCCGCCAGCAGCACGGCAAATGGCAGGGTCACGGCGCCGAGCAGGACAAGGGGAAACAGAAAAAAGAAACCGTAGCGCCAATTGGCCTTGAGGTAGCGAAACAGCGTCCCGGTCAGGATCCGATCCAGTTGCGCGAAGACGCCGGTCGCCAGGCGGGCGGCAAGTGGACGAGCGGCATAGTGGGCGTTGATGTTGCCGAAACCGAAAATGACGATCTCGCTGCGCGTACTCCATCCGTCGCCGGAAGCCGTGGCCACGAATTCCCCGACTTCGACCCCGCCCGGCTTAGCCGAACGCACGCGGCTTTTGTCGAACGCAAGCTTCATGCCGTAAAGAGGCGCGACCTTCCGCGCCTCCTGCTTGAAACGGCGACAGTGCAACACTACCGGCACCGGCTCGACGCCGGCGAAGACAATGACAAGCCGGCGGCGAACCTTGACGGATGAGGTCAGGCCGCCCGTCATCCTCAGGTGTTGCGGTTGCGAGCCGCCAGCGTGCGCAGCCGCAACGCGTTCAGGCGAATGAAGCCCTCGGCATCCTTCTGGTCGTAGGCGCCGCGATCGTCCTCGAACGTGACCAGCGCGTCCGAATAGAGCGATTTCGGCGACCGGCGGCCGGTCACGATGACATTGCCCTTGTAGAGCTTCAGGCGGACATCGCCTTCGACCTCTTCCTGGCTCCTGTCGATCAGTGCCTGCAGCATCTCACGTTCGGGCGAGAACCAGAAGCCATTGTAGATGAGCTCTGCGTAGCGAGGCATCAGCTCGTCCTTGAGATGGCCGGCGCCCCGGTCAAGCGTGATCGATTCGATCGCGCGGTGGGCGGCAAGCAGGATGGTACCACCGGGCGTCTCGTAAACGCCGCGGCTCTTCATGCCCACGAAGCGGTTCTCCACGAGGTCGATCCGGCCGATGCCGTTGTCATGCCCGAGTTCGTTGAGCACACCGAGCAGCGAGGCAGGGCTCATCTCGCGACCATTAATGGCCACCGCATCGCCATTCTTGAAGGAAACCGTGATCTCGGTCGCCTTGTCGGGCGCATCCATCGGGGAGATAGTGCGCATGTGCACATATTCCGGCGGCTCGATCCACGGGTCTTCCAGCACCTTGCCTTCCGAGGAGGAGTGCAGGAGGTTCGCGTCGACCGAGAAGGGCGCCTCTCCCTTCTTGTCCTTGGCTACCTGGATCTGATGCTTCTCGGCGAAGTCGATCAGGTCGGTGCGCGACTTGAACTCCCAGTCCCGCCACGGCGCGATCACCTTGATGTCAGGATTGAGCGCATAGGCGGAGAGCTCGAAACGCACCTGATCGTTGCCCTTGCCGGTGGCGCCGTGGGCAATGGCGTCCGCGCCGGTTTCCTCGGCGATCTCGATGAGCCGCTTGGAAATCAGCGGCCGCGCGATCGACGTGCCGAGAAGGTAGGTACCTTCATAGACCGCATTGGCCCGAAACATCGGGAACACGAAATCGCGCACGAACTCCTCGCGCACGTCCTCGATATAGATCTCCTGGACGCCCATCTGCTCGGCCTTGCGGCGCGCCGGCTCGAGATCATCGGCGCCTTGTCCAAGATCGGCGGTGAAGGTGACGACCTCCGCGCGCAACTCGGTCTGAAGCCATTTGAGAATAATGGAGGTGTCGAGGCCGCCAGAATAGGCGAGCACGACCTTCTTCACGTCCGGAAATTTCGACATGGAATTCGGGTCCGTTTGCTTGCGGCCGTCCCCCGACGGCCCGATTTGCGATCGGCGCCACTCTTATCAGGAACCGCGCTTGCGACAAGCCTTGCGGGGGCTGTTTGCGGTCGCGGGCTTGGGCGTTACCATTGCATGCTGATTCTTTAGTCGGGGAGCAAAATGAGGAGTGGCCTTTTGCTCAAGGTATCGCCAGTCGGCCTGTTGGCAACTTCCATCTGCCTTACTCTTCCTGCGGCCGGGCTGGCGCAGGAGCGCTGGGCCGCCGCCGAGACGGAGGCACGCGCGCTTCTCCCCGCTCCACGCGGCGAAACCTCCGTGCTTTCAGCCAGCATGATGTGTGCCGCATCGCTTTGGTCCTTTGAACTCGACCTCGAGCCGGAAGCACGCGCCAGGGACGGCGCCGCCCGGATGATTGTCGACTCAACCGAATTCGAGACCGAATCCAGCTTTTCACCCAGCCGGATCGAGATTCCAGTGCCCGCCGAGGCGCTGGAGCCGTTGAAACGGGGTCTGCGCCTCTCTTTCACCTTCGAACAAGACGACGATATGCTGGGCCAGCCGCAATTCTCTCTTATCGGCTCCCGCGTGGCCATCACCGCGATGGAAGAACTCTGCTCCAGACCCGACATGTCGGCCTATCGAGCAGTGACCTTCACGCCGTTTTCCTCTTACATGGCGCTAGCGCGAGAACTGCGCGAGACGGATATAGAACAGTTCCGCCTCGCCACCATGTCGGAGCCGGAATTGACCGTGGCCATGGCGGAGTTCGGCGACGGGAGGCGGGTGCTCTTCACGCGCCTGTGCGGCTCGTCCTGGTACTTCGGCCGCTCAGGTTGCAACGTAACCGGTTTCGGGCCTCAGCGGGGCGAGATGCCCTGGCGTATCGTCTACGATTCCGAAGGCGTTGATCTGCATATCGACGACGACAATGACCAGTATGGGTGGCCCGATCTAGTCACACTCCCCTTGCGTGGGCAGGGTCTTGCCTCGACATGGCGTTGGCAAGGCTCGTCCTACGGGTTGGTCGTGGACTAGCAGGGGCCCTGCCTCTTGTGGCGTTCCTCTGTTGCCGCGCCTTGCCCAGACGTCGATGTTCGTCGGCTTGGGCTTCAGGGTTGCAATTATCGGCATGACGCGCGACCCTGCCGGGACTGGAAATGTCACAAAGGGCGTCGCGAATGGTTGATCGCGGAGATGTCTCGGAGGACGCGGACGCAGTTCTCATCCCGCTCCACGAAGCGCGGCAAGCGCGACTGGAGCAGCAGGTCACCTTCCATCGACGCGAGCTCGATCTCATATTGAAGGTCTATGGCCGAATGGTCGCTGCTGGCGAATGGCGGGACTACGCCATCGACCACCTTAAGGATCGCGCCGTTTTTTCGGTATTTCGGCGCACCAGCGAAGTGCCCCTCTTCCAGATCGTCAAGGACCCGTCGCTCGCCCGTCGCCAGGGCGCTTATTCCGTCATTGCGGCCAGTGGCCAGATTCTCAAGCGCGGCCAGGAACTGGATCGCGTGCTGACTGTGTTCGACAACAAGCTTCGCCTGGTCAAGGCCTGAGCCTGGCGGCCTGGAAGCGCCGCTCGGGCAGGCTGTCGGGGTCCGGCGCGGCCGCCGGGCCGCCATTCATCTCAAGCTGCATGAAACCGGTGTCAAGCCAGCGCCCATGCTTGTAGCCGGTGCCCTTGAGAAGCCCGGCATGGGAAAAACCCATTCGCTCGTGGAGCCTGACGGAAGCGCTTTCGGGGCGCGCATCCCCGATCACTGCCAGCATCTGGCGGAAGCCGAGGCCGCGGCATTCCTCGATCAGCTTGGCAAGCAGGTCCCGCCCGACGCCCTGCCCCTTGGCGTCCGGCGCGACATAGATCGAGTCTTCGACCGCAAAACGATAGGCCGGCCGGGGACGAAAGGCGCCGGCATAGGCATAGCCGAGTATCCGCCCCTTCGCTTCTGCGACGACATAAGGAAAGCTGCCGGCCACGAGCGCCTCGTAGCGCTGGGTCATGTCGGCCAGGCTCGGCGGATCGAGCTCGTAGCTTGAGGTGCCGTTTTCGACCGCATCGGCATAGATGGCGGTGATTGCCTCCAGATCGCCTGCAACCGCCGGGCGGATCGAAAATGCGTTCAAGTCCCCCTCCATGAAAAAGGGCGGCACATAGGCCGCCCTTAGATCGGATTATCCAGCCGTCCTATTCGCGATTGCCCAGGAACTGGAGCAGGAACAGGAACAGGTTGATGAAGTCGAGATAGAGCCTCAGCGCGCCCATGATGGCCTTGCGGCCGGCCACCAGCGTGCTGTCACCCTCGAAATACATCTCCTTGATCTTCTGCGTGTCGTAGGCGGTCAGGCCGGCGAAGACCAGCACGCCGATCGCCGAGACGGCGAACTGGAGGGCAGACGACTGCAGGAAGATGTTGACGATCATCGCGATGATCACGCCGATCAGGCCCATGAAGAGGAACGTGCCCCAGCCGGTCAGGTCACGCTTGGTCGTGTAGCCCCACAGCGAAAGCGCGCCGAAGGCGGTCGCGGTGATGAAGAAGGTCTGTACGATCGACTGCGCCGTATAGACGAGGAAGATCGAGGACAGCGAAATGCCCATCAGGGCGGCGAACGCCCAGAAGGTGCCCTGCGCGGCCGGTACGCTCATCTTGTCGATCCGGAACGACATGAGCATGACGAAACCGAGCGGCGCCAGCATGACGACCCAACGCAGGGCCGAGCCGTAAAGCGCTGCGCCGAGAGACGTCAGCATGTGTCCGTTGCCGAGCGTGGCGACGGCCTGGGAGGGGTCGGATGTGGTGGCAAGCGAAACGGTGCCTAGCGCGGCGATGCCGGTGATCGCCAGACCCATTGCCATCAGGTTATAGACCCGGATCATATAGGCGCGCAGGCCCTCGTCGATGCTTGCATCGACCCTGGTGCCGGTGGCGGCCGCGCGTGCCTGATAGTTGCGAAGGTCAGCCATGATTACCTCTTCAGTGTGCTCATGTCCCGTCGGGTGTCAGGCAAACGCCCAGGCGCCGCTGGCGGGACTCCAGCATGCCAGGATGGAATATGCGCATTCTTGGTGTCGAGAACAAGACCTGTAATGCCCTTTAACCATCCGTGATCGTAGGAAAAAACGTCGCGCTTGGAAGTCGCGATCCTCCAGGTCAGAGATTGCGCAAAACCGGAGCTGCCTTGTGGCCGAGCACCCGCCAGGTACCAATAAGCCCGATGCCCACCGTGACAGTCAGCGCCACCAGGATGGTGGAAACCGCGATCTCGGGGAGGAAACCATAGGGAAGGCCCATGATCCGGGCGACGACGAACCAGCCTGCGGCCCCACCCGCGGCAAGCGCGAACACCGCCGTTGCAAGGCCGATCAGCGCGTATTCCAGCGAGAATGCCGTGATCAGCGTGCGCCGCGTGGCACCAAGCGTCTTCAGCACCACAGCGTCATGGATGCGGGCACGATTGCCGGCCGCCAGCGCTCCGGCCAGAACGAGCACCGACGCGACCAGAGCCACGGCTGCGGCGGCACGGATCGCCACGGCGAGCTGCGCGATGATGTCATTGACGATCTCCAGCGCATCCTTGACCCGTACGCTGGTGACGGCCGGGAACGCCTGGGTGACGGCACTCAGGATCCGCGACTCGTCGGCTGTTGTGGCCTCCCGGTCGGTCAGCGTGGCCAGCCAGGCATGCGGCGCACCGGCGAAGGTGTTCGGCGAGAAGACCATCACGAAATTGATGCCCAGCGTCTCCCACTGCACCTCGCGCAGATTGGCGATGGTCGCGGTGATGTTGCGGCCAAGCACATTGACGGTCACCGTATCGCCAATGCCGAGGCCGATCTCCCGCGCCTCCTGCGCCGCGAACGAGACCAGCGCCTCGCCTTCGTGGTCGGGCTCCCACCAGGTGCCTTCGACCAGCAGCGAGTTCTCGGGCACGCTTCGGGCATAGGTGATGCCGCGGTCGCCCCGCAGCACCCATGCGCCTTCCGGCGGCACCTCGATCTCGCGCACGTCGATTCCGTTCAGTTCCATGATGCGGCCGCGCAGCATGGGCACGGTCGCAAGATCACCCTCGGGAGCCTCTCCGCGCACCAGATTGGAAAACCCGTCAATGTCGCGGTTCTGGATATCGACGAAAAAGAAGTTCGGCGCCTGTGCCGGCAGGTTGCCTGCGATCTGGTTGCGCAGATTGCCTTCGATCAGCGCCAGCGTGACCAGCAGTGTCAGGCCGAGGCCCAACGAGAGGACGGCGGAAGGCGTCAGCGCGCCGGGCCGGTGGATATTGCCGATGGCGAGCCGGAGCGAGGTGCTGTTCACCCGGGGAGCACGACGAGCCAGCCACTGCACCGCCAGCGACACGCCCCTCAAGACAACGAATGCAAAGATCGTCGCACCGACAAAGACCATGGCAATGCGTTGCTCGCCGGAAAACAGGACGGCAAGACCGGCCAGCAGGGCCGCAATACCTAGCGCCATGAGCACGTAGAGCAGTCGGGGAAGGCCCTGGCCCTCGAAGCCACCTGCCTCGCGAAAGAGCGAGGCAGCCGGCACGTCGCGCGCGCGTCCGAGCGGCAGCACGGCGAAGGCAAGCGTGACCAGCAGACCGAACACGGCGGCCAGCCCCAAAGCACCCGGATAGAGCCCGCCAGCTGCCGGCACCGGCAACAGACCTTCGAGCAGCGCAGCCGTTGCAAAAGGCATCAGCGCGGCCAGCACCAGCCCGATGAGGACCGCGATCGATGCGATCAGCAGGATCTGCGTCAGATAGATGGCGAAGACCAGCGTGCCCGACGCCCCAAGGCTCTTGAAGGTCGCGATCACACCGCGCTTGGAATCCAGATAGGCGCGCACCGCATTGGCGACGCCAACGCCACCCACCACCAGCGCCGTGAGACCGACCAGTGTCAGGAACTGCGAGAAGCGCTCGATATTGGACGTAAGTGCCGGGGCGGCGTTTGCCCGACCGCGAATGGTCCAGCCTGCCTGCGGAAACGTCTCCAGCGCCTGTTCGCGGATCGCCTCAATGCGCTCGTCGCTGGTCCCTGCCGGCAATGCCACCTTGTAGATATGCTCGACCAGGCTGCCCTGTTGCACCAGCCCCGCGGCGCGCAGGCCCTCCAGCGAAACCAGCATCCGGGGTGCGAATCCGAAGCCGTCCGAGACCGCGTCCGGTTCGGAGATCAGTTCGGCCCGCAACTCGAACTCAGCCTCGCCAAGCCTTACCCGCTCGCCCTCGGCAACGCCGAGACGCTCGAACAACAGCTGCGGCACGAGCGCGCCGAAGGCTCCGTCGCGCTCGGCAAGCAACTCCCCGATCGAGGCCTCGGCACTCGTGGTGACCTCGCCATAAAGCGGAAAGGCGCCATCGACTGCCTTGACCTCGACCAGCGACTGGTCGCTGCCATCTGCCAGGCGCACCATGGAACGCAGGCTGGCACTCACCGCAACCTCGCCAAGATTGTCGATGAACGCCCGTTCCGCCGCGTCGGCCTCGCGGTGGATGAGCCTGAACCGGATATCGCCCCCGAGCAGCACCTGCCCCTGCGACTGCACGCCGATCGTTATGGCTTGCGCGACCGAATTCACGCCACCGATCGCCGCGACACCGAGCGCGATGCAGGTCACGAAGATAAAGAAGCCCGAGAGGCCACCGCGCATCTCGCGCAGTGCGAAACGCAGGGCAAGGCCGAGCGTCCCCGTGCTGACCGGCGCCCCGGCTCGCGTTGCGGATGGCGCGTAGCCCGGACCGGTCGACACGTCGCTGCCCTGGCTCACTCGGCCGCCTCCGTCTCGCGGTTCTCGATGCGACCCGACCGCATGGCGATCTGACGGTCGCAGCGCCCGGCAAGCACAGGATCGTGCGTGACCAGCACGAGAGTGGTTCCCCGCTCGCGCGCCTTGGCGAAGATCAGGTCGGCAATCTGCCGACCGGTTTCCTGATCGAGATTGCCCGTCGGTTCGTCGGCAACCAGGATGCGCGGTGATGGCGCGAGTGCCCTGGCAATGGCAACGCGCTGCTGCTCGCCGCCCGAAAGCTCGCCCGGATAATGGGTGACCCGCTCCTTCAGCCCCACGGCGGCCAGTTCTGCTTCGGCGATCGCAAAGGCGTCGCCGATACCCGCCAGTTCAAGTGGCACCGCGACATTTTCGAGCGCCGTCATGTTCGGGATGAGATGGAACGATTGGAACACGATGCCCACATGCCGGCCGCGGAAGGCCGCAGTCTGGTCCTCGTTCATCGAGGAGATTGCGGCTCCCGCTATATGCACTTCGCCAGTGTCGACGCGCTCCAGCCCCGCAAGCACCATCAGCAGCGTCGTCTTGCCTGAACCGGAAGGCCCAACAATGCCCACAGCTTCGCCCGGCATGATGCCGAGGTCGACTTCCCTCAACACATCCACCTTTGAAGGACCCTGTCCAAGTGTCAGCGAAACGTCTTTGAGGCGGATGACGGGTTCTGTCACGGGAAGAGGATCCTATATTCGGTCGGGTCGACCGGTCCCGGACGACCGAGCAGATATGGGTAGATGATCATGCGTTTCCAACAGCTTCTGGCCCTTTGCGCGGCGCCGCTACTGGCCTTTGCGATTGCAACGACGGCGGCAGCCGACCAGATCCGCATCGTCGCTTTCGGCGACAGCCTGATGGCGGGCTATCGGCTGGCGCCTGGCGAGGCTTTTCCCGAAAAACTGGAAGATATGCTGCAAGCCCGAGGTCACGATGTCGTGATCACCAATGCCGGCGTATCGGGCGACACCACCAGCGGTGGTCTCGAGCGCCTCGACTGGTCGGTACCCGACGACACCGACGTCGTGTTGCTGGGCTTGGGAGCCAATGACATGCTCCGGGGCATTTCGCCTGAACTGACCGAACGCAACCTCACCGCGATGATAGAGCGGCTGATCGACCGCGATATCGATGTCGTTCTCATCGGCATGGTTGCGGCGCCCAATCTCGGGACCGACTACCGCCAGTCTTTCGATTCGATCTATCCAGGCCTTGCGGAGCGCTATGCATTGCCGTTGCTGCCCTTTTTTCTTGACGGCGTGATCACCCAGTCAGGGCTCCTCCTGGACGATGGCATGCATCCGAATGCGGCCGGCGTCGACCGCATGGTCGAGAATCTCCTGCCGCTGATCGAGCCGATACTGCGTGCTCCGGAAGGGTAGAAACCGCTTGCCGCTCGATCCGATCGGTGGTTCGCTTCAATTGTCGGAATGATTCGAGGAGCTTGCCATGCCCCGTCTTTTCACCGCCCTCGAAATTCCACGAGATGCCGCCATGTCTTTGTCTCTGCTGCGCGGCGGCCTGCCCGGCGCGCGCTGGATCGACGTCGAGAACTACCACCTGACATTGCGCTTCTTCGGTGATGTTGAGGGACAGGTGGCCGACGAGATCGCCGCTGCCCTGGACCGAGTTCACCGCCCGGGCTTCACACTGTCGCTGTCCGGTGTCGGCGCCTTTGGCGGCAAGAAGCCTCACGCGCTTTGGGCCGGTGTCTCCGCGTCACCGGATCTGTCCGCCTTGCAGGCCGAGATCGAACGCAAGTGCCAACGCCTCGGCCTGCCCGCCGACCCGCGCAAATTCGTGCCGCACGTCACCATTGCCAGGCTGAAGAATGTCGCCCCGCATGAAGTCGCGGCCTATCTCTCCGCACATGGCAGCTTCGCAACCATGCCCTTCCGGGTCTCACGCTTCGTTCTGATGTCGGCGCGCGAATCGGTCGGTGGCGGCCCCTATGTCGTCGAGGAAGCCTGGCCACTCCAGGGTACCGGCAAATCCTACAGCTTCGAAAGCAGAGCCTCCGAGGCGTCGCGGATCATCCGGTAGACGTTCTCGAAACCTTCCCGGCCACCGTAATAGGGATCGGGTACGTCGCGTTCGCCACCGCCGGCAAAATCGAGAAACAGCCGCACCCGCTCGATCGTGCCGCGGGGAGCTTGTGCGCGCAGGTCGGCAACATTCGTGGCATCCATTCCAAGGATGAGATGGAAGCGGGAAAAATCGTCAGGGCGCACCTTGCGGGCGCGCTGCGCCGTGATGTCGATGCCGTGTCTTGCGGCGACCTCAATGGAGCGCTGATCAGGCTGAGAACCTGCATGCCAGGCGCCCGTACCAGCCGAATCGACCAGGAAATCCCCGCCCCTGCCCGCCTTGTGGGCCGTTTCGGCAAATACGCCCTGCGCAAGCGGCGAGCGGCAGATATTGCCGAGGCAGACGAACAGTATCGAAGTGGGGACTGTCACATGCGGGTTCCGGCATTATGTGAGGCTGAAACACAGTAGAACCGGTGAGGATGACATGACCAGAGAGAAACTGACTCCCGATGAGATCGCGACCAGGCTTGCCGAATTGGAAGGTTGGGCGCTTGCGGACGACAAGGCCGCCATCTCCCGCCGCTACACCTTCAAGAACTTCTCGGAGGCTTTCGGCTTCATGACCCGGGCCGCCCTTGCCGCAGAGAAACTCGACCATCATCCTGAATGGTCCAACGTCTACAAGACCGTCGACGTCAGGCTGACAACGCACGACGCCGGAGGACTTACGTCACTTGATTTTGATCTTGCCAGGCGAATGGACCGCGCTGCCAACGTCTGATCAGGCCGGTTCGCCAGTCTGATCATCTGTGTCGATCAGTTGATCGGCCTCGAGAATCTTGCGCATTCGCTGGAATGCCAGCCTGATACGTGACTTGACGGTGCCAAGCGGCAATCCGGACTGATCGGCGATCTGGCTGTGGCTCAGCCCCAGGAAGAACGCCATCTGAACCAGCTCGTATTGTTCGGTCGGTAGTTCAGAAAGCGCCGCTCTCACCCGCTCGTCACGCTGGCGGGCATCCATTTCGTGGTCCACCGGCTCAGGCTCCGAGGGCATCAGCATCGGTTCGTCCGGATCCAATACCCGCGACCTTTCCCGCCGAGCCACATCAATACGCCGATTGCGGGCGATTCGGAAAAGCCACGTGGCGAGAGAAGACTTGGTCGGATCGAAGAGATGCGCCTTGTGCCAGAGCACGGCCATCACTTCCTGTGCCATGTCCTCGGCGTCGCCGCGTTCGAGGCCAAGCCGCTGCAGATAGCCGTTCAGCCGTGGCGCGAAATGATCGAAGAGCTCGACGAAGGCTCGTCGGTCTCGTCCCTCGGCCACGCGTCGGGCCAGAGCGGCGAACTCCTCCTGCTTACCATTGCTCATGCCGACCGGACCGCTCCCATACCGGCCGACCTCTTCGCCGACCTTGCCGCCAAACTACGAATGCTTGTGAATTCGCGCAACAGGCGGATCCTAAAGTCCTATTCCGTCGAATATCTTCCGTTAGGGAATGTACCCTGATCAGTATCGAGGCTCACCACAGATCGAGCACAACATTGTTACGCGCAGTACCGTAACGATAGGCCGTTGTGCAGTCCCAAAAGCAATCTGGAGGACATGATCTCTATAACTGCGCCGTTCTCACCTTAATCCTACCGCAGCCACCGGCCAAAATCTTGCCGCTTTTGACCCATTCAAACGTGGAAGGGACATGCTTGAAAACGGGTTTCGTTCGGAATGCAGCGAAACGGGGCAAATTGGGGTCGATTGGGTTTGGTGAACCGTCAGCATTCACCCTTTGGTAACCCTGATTAAGTCAAAATGAATTGAATGGCTCCTCTGGGGCCATGACTCATCGAATCATGACGGCACACTCACAGGGATCACGAGACGGCCGATGCGTGCATTGATCATTACATTCGCAAGCCTGGCCATTGCCGCGACTGCGTCGCCGGCGCTGGCCCAGACGGCAACCAAGACGGGCCAGCACAACGCCTGGGCAACATACTCCTACCAGAGCGACAACGGTCCGGTCTGCTACGTTTCCAGCGTACCGACCGCGTTCAACCCCTCCGAGGGGGTGAACCATGGCGACATCTTCTTCCTCATTTCCAACAAGCCGGCCGCAAACGTGCCGCTGGAGCCCAGCTTCCGCGCTGCGGGCTTCGACTTCGAAGAAGGATCGCGCGTCCGCGTTAGGATCGGCGACGCCAACTTCACGATGTACACGCGTGGCGGCTGGGCCTGGGTCGAGAACGCAGCCGATGAGCCGCGCCTTGTCGAAGCCATGAAGGCCGGCGCCGACATGCAGGTCTCGGCGCGCTCGGCGCGCCCGCGCGATGTGAGTTACACATTCTCGCTGCGCGGCGTGACGGCTGCGCTCAACGCGATCGAAAACTGCCGCTGACACGACCGGTTCTCGGGCAGCCGGTTTCGGGCGCCTCCCATGACGGGCGGCGCCCTTCGTGCTATGAGGCAGCCATCGCTGGCGCCAAGGCGCCGATACGCCTATATCGGACCCCATGACCATCTCGCTCGACCTGACACGACCTGAAACACGCGCCGCTCTTCGTCCAGTCGCGACGGAGAAGCCTTCGCTCGTCGGCATGGACCGCGACGAGATGGCCGATGCACTGGGAGAGGCCGGCGTGCCCGAACGCCAGCGGCGCATGCGCGTGCAGCAGCTCTGGCATTGGCTTTACGTGCGAGGTGTCTCCGATTTCGACGAGATGCGCAATGTGTCCAAGGAGCTGCGTTCGGCGCTTGCTGCCCGTTTCACAATCGCGCGACCGGAAATCGTCGAGGAACAGATTTCCAATGACGGCACCCGCAAGTGGCTGCTGCGCTTTCCGTCACGCGGCGCCGGTCGCCCGGTCGAGGTGGAGACGGTCTACATCCCCGAGGAAGGGCGCGGAACGCTCTGCATCTCCTCTCAGGTCGGCTGCACGCTGACCTGCTCCTTCTGCCATACCGGAACCCAGAAGCTGGTCCGCAACCTCACCGCCGAGGAAATCCTGGCGCAGCTTCTCATTGCGCGCGACCGGCTCGGTGACTTCCCGGATCGCGACACGCCTGCCGGCGCCATCGTGCCCGCGGAAGGCCGCAAGGTCTCCAATATCGTCATGATGGGTATGGGCGAGCCTCTCTACAATTTCGAAGAGGTGAAGAAGGCCCTGCTGATTGCTGCCGACGGCGACGGGCTCTCCTTGTCGAAGCGGCGCATCACCCTGTCGACATCGGGCGTGGTCCCTGAGATGCACCGCACCGGCGCCGAGATCGGCGTGATGCTGGCGATCTCGCTGCATGCGGTGCGCGACGACCTGCGCGACATGCTGGTCCCGATCAACAGGAAATACCCGCTGAAGGAACTGCTCGACGCCTGTCGCGCCTATCCCGGACTGTCCAATGCCCGCCGCATCACCTTCGAATATGTGATGCTGAGAGACGTGAACGACTCGCTGGAAGACGCAAAGGAACTGGTCCGGCTGCTCAAGGGCATCCCGGCCAAGATCAACCTGATTCCCTTCAACCCGTGGCCCGGTTCCAACTACCAGTGTTCCGACTGGGAGACGATCGAAGCCTTCGCAGACTACGTCAACCGCGCCGGCTATGCTTCGCCCATCCGCACACCGCGTGGGCGCGACATCCTTGCTGCTTGTGGCCAGCTCAAGTCGGAGTCCGAGCGTCTGCGCAAAAGCGATAGACTGGCGCTGGAGGCCATGATGATCGCAGGGCACGGCGAGGCTTGAACCGACTTTTCGCCTATTTCGGCCGCCTCGTCGTCATTCTGGTCGGCTTTGCCGCGGCAGCATTTGCCGCCAGCCTGTTCATGAATGTGCTGATGTTCTCCGCATTCGATCTGCTGGCGGAGAATTACGGCGTCGTGTCCAGGCCTGACTTCTGGGTGTCGGTCGTCTTCTTCACCTTCTTTTCGGCCTATCAGGCCTTTGTCCCGGTCTGCGTGCTGATCCTCTATTCCGAATTTCTCGGTCGCCGCGACTGGCTTTTCTACGCGTTGGCCGGCGCAGGCTGCGCACTTTTCGTGCTTGCGTGGTCCTGGGTCGATCCGGGCGCACATCCCGCCACCGCAAATCCGGGTTTCGCTGCCGCCGCCCTAGCCGCAGGCATGGTGGCCGGCATCGCCTACTGGATCGTGGCCGGCCGCACGGCGGGCCTGCTTCTCAGCGGCCTGCAAAAGCAAAGGGACGGCGCAGACACGCCGTCCCCTTGAATACGCCGCATCCAGCCTGAGCCGGAGACTTACTCCGCCTGTGCCTCTTCGGCAGGAGCTTCCTCGGCGGGAGCTGCAGCCGCTGCGGCCGCCTCTTCCTCTGCCTTCTTGGCAGCTGCCAGACGCTCCTGAGCCTTCTGGCCGGGCTCGGCCTTCTTGGGGTTGGAGCGTGCGGGACGCGAGGCGATGCCGGCCTGGTCGAGGAAACGCAGCACGCGATCGGTAGGCAGCGCGCCCTGGCTCAGCCAGTGCTTGATGCGCTCTTCATTGAGCTTCACGCGCTCGCCATCCTTGGGCAGCATCGGGTTCCACGAACCGACCTGCTCAATGAAGCGGCCATCGCGGGGGCTGCGCACATCGGCGATGACGACGTGGTAGTAAGGCCGCTTCTTCGAGCCGGCCCGTGCGAGACGGATTTTCAGTGCCATTTCATAACTCCTTCGAATAGCTCACTGTTTCTGCGAGGCGCCGTTTTCGGCGGCGATTGCCTCGTGATGACGGATGACTTCGCGGATGATGAAGTTCAGGAACTTCTCCGCGAAATCGGGATCCAGATTGGCCTCGTCGGCCAGACGACGAAGGCGGCCGATCTGCTCGGCCTCGCGCGATGGGTCCGCCGGCGGCAGCCCGTGCGTTGCCTTGAGCACGCCCACGGCCTGGGTGCAGCGGAAGCGCTCGGCCAGCATGTGAATCAGCGCGGCATCGATATTGTCGATCGACGCGCGGTACTGCGCGAGCATTGCACGCGCCTTTTCCGTGTCGCTCTGCCCGGTCAATGCACTTTCTCCTGAACGTTTTCCAGGTGCTTGACGAAAGCATCCGGCGGCAGATGGCGAAAGAACGGGATCATGCCGTAGGGCTTGAATTCGAGCTCGCCGCCGCACGAGGCACCGAGCTTTTCCGCCAGTGCCGCGGAGGCATGGTTGTCCCGCGCGATGCAGGAGACCGCCGTGGGCCAGCCCAGTTCCTCATAAGCAAAGCGGATGGCCCGACCGGCGGCTTCGAAACCGAAACCGCGGCCTTGGAACTCGGGCAGGATGATCCAGCCTATTTCCTTCTCCGGCCACCCCTCGGGAAACCACGGTCCCACCAGGCCCGCAATGCGACCGCTGGCCTTTTCCTCGACGGCGAATTCGCCGAAGCCGCGCAAGACCCAGCTGCCGGCCGAAGCGGCAATCTGGCGCCAGGCCGCCACGCGGTCCATCGGACCGCCGACGAAACGAGCTTCATCTCCCGCAAAGAATTCCGCCAGCGGCTCGTAATCCGCCTGCGTCAGCGCGCGCAGCACCAGTCGCTCGGTTTCCAGGGTAGGGATCATTTCTTGCCTTTCGGCATGCCCGGGAGCCCCGGCAATCCGCGGCCGCCAGGCAATCCGGGCAACCCGCCACCGGGAAGGCCCGGCAACCCGCCGGGCAGGCCCCGCGGCATGCCACCGCCTAGCCCGGCAGCCTCCGCCTGCTTCTTCAAGGCCTCGAGCTGCTTGGAATCCATCTTGGAAAGGTCCGGCATGCCGCCGCCGCCCATCAGCCCA
>Ga0213835_100714_pt1 | contig 27525 bp, 27 predicted proteins | sample SWPATP01_FD_160576 | JGI IMG/M metagenome (GOLD analysis project Ga0213835, IMG submission 160576) | Coastal seawater microbial communities from Marineland, Florida, United States - SWPA TP0 #1 | ecosystem: Environmental > Aquatic > Marine > Coastal | place: USA: Florida | collected 2016-08-05 | reverse complement strand
GGGTGCAGCGGGAACAATCTCCCGCTTCGATGGCAGCTGTTTCTTTTTCATGTAAAAATCCTTCCGGGGCATATTGTCCCCTATTTGGATGTCCATGAAAACCGGACTACCTCAACCTGACCCCAGCTCTTACAACAACATGAATAATATGCTCGCGGCGTTCGACAACCTGTTGATGGACGGCCGCCCGCGCGATTTGAAAAGCCTGCGCCGGGGACTGATCGAATTCCTGTATTTCGGCGTCAAGAACGCGCGCTCCTGCCTGTTCGTCTTCACCTTCATGGCCACCGTGCTGGTGATGCCGCGCGCCGGCCTGTTCGGCATCCCGCGCTACGACTTGCTGCTGCTCGTCGCGCTCGGCATCCAGTTCGCGATGGTGTACGCGAATCTTGAAACCTGGGACGAACTCAAAGCCGTCTGCCTGTTCCACGTGGTCGGTTTCGCGCTCGAGGCCTTCAAGGTCTCCAGCAGCATCGCCTCCTGGAGCTATCCCGATTTCGCCTACACCAAGATCCTCGGCGTGCCGCTGTTCGCCGGCTTCATGTACGCCTCGGTCGGCAGCTACATCGTGCAAGCCTGGCGCATGTTCGACCTGCGCATCCGCCACCATCCGCCCTACTGGATGGCCGTGACCATCGCGCTGCTCATCTACGCCAATTTCTTCACCCATCACCGCATCGGCGACTACCGCTGGTACCTGGCCGCCTGCGCGCTCGGACTGTACGCGCGCACCGTCGTCATCTACCGCCCGCTCGACCGCGACCGCCAGATGCCGCTGATGCTGGGCTTTATCCTGATCGGTTTCTTCATCTGGCTGGCCGAGAACATGGGCACCTTCTGGGGCGTGTGGCGCTATCCGAACCAGCTGGGCGCCTGGTCGATCGTCCACATCAGCAAATGGAGTTCCTGGTCGCTGCTGGTGATCATGACCTTCACGATCGTGGCCAGCCTTAAGCACATCAAGAGCAAGATCCACATCGCGCAGGAGTGAACCGGCCGACAAAAAGCCCGCGCACCGGGGATGGTGGGCGGGCTTTTCGCTGCGCCGGCCATTGCATGGCCGACGGCGGAATTTGCTTACTTCGAGGCGTCCTGCATCTTTTCGCCGGCGCGCTCGAGGCCCTTGCCGGCCTTGTTCGTCACATTGGCTGCGCCTTCCTTGACGTCGGCCGCGGCTTCGCGCGATTCCTGGCGTACTTCGGCGCCGGCTTCCTTCATGTTCTGGTTGACGCGGTCGGCGGCGTTTTCGATCTTGTCGCCGGTGCGCTCGGCGGCACGGTCGACGTTCTCGGCAGCGCGTTCGGTCGCGGCGCCAACGGCGGCGGCACCTTCACGGGTATTCTGGGCGGCGGCGGCAGCGGTATTGTCGATCGCCTTGCCGGCTTCCTGGGCAGGACCGGTCGATGGATCGTTGTCGGCTTTCTTGCAACCGGTAGCGAGGACAGCAACTGCAAGCATCAGGGCGGAAATGGTGGTCTTGTTCATGGTGTGCTCCTTATCAATTTGTTGTCATTAGATTACACGTTTCAATAAATACAGGCCGCACGTTACAGTTGTTACAAGTACATCGGTCTTTTCATCCAGCCCACCCAGTCTCCCGATGCACCGCGTGCACAGCCTGTGGCATGATGCCGCTACATTGCCTGGAACTAAAGTGACACCGAATATCCTCCCCTCCGAAGTCGAATTCATCGCCATCCGCGCCCAAGGCCCCGGCGGCCAGAACGTCAACAAGGTCTCGTGCGCGGTGCACGCGCGCTTCGACATCAAGGCCTCGTCGCTGCCCGACTACGTCAAGGAGCGCCTGCTCGAGATGCGCGACACCCGCATTACGCGCGAAGGCGTGCTGGTACTCAAGGCGCAGCAATCGCGCAGCCTGGAGCAGAACAAGGATGACGCGCTGCAGCGCCTGCAGGCGCTGGTGGCGAAGGCGGCCGAGGTGCCGCTGGTCCGCCGCGCCACGAAACCGACGCGCGGCTCGCAGCGCAGGCGGCTCGATGAAAAGACACGCAGCGGGCAGGTCAAGGCGCTGCGCGGCAGGGTCAGCGAATAAACAAAGCTGGGGTCAGGTCTGACATTCGGACACGAGCTCAACTACTCATTGCCGATGCTGACCTGCGTCGCGCTCCGCCATGGCCGAGGCCGTGTCCGAATGTCAGACCTGACCCCAGCCTTGTACATTACATCTTGCGGCACTGGCGCAGTTCGCAGCGCGCCATGAATACCTTGCCGTCGGTGCACTGCAGGCGATAGACCTCGATCGGACCGGGCTCGGTTACCAGGCCGGCGCCCTGTCCGACGCAGGCCTGCTGGCGGGCCAGCTGCTCGACCGTGCTGGAGGAGACGCCGACGCGGTACGGCACCCGTTCGATCAGCACGCCGTTGGCGTCGACCAGCCGCGGTGCGGCCTTGGCGGGCCTGGCCGCCACCGGCACGGGCCGCGGCGCCGACTTGAACATCGCGCATCCGCCCACAGCCGATGCCACGAGCAGCGCCAGGAATGCTTTCATCGCGTCTCCGTCTTTGCGTGGATGAATCAGAACGTGAGCGTCTTGACGCCGTCGGCCATGCCCAGCAGGCAGACATTGGCGCCGCGTTGCGCGAACAGGCCGACCGCGATCACGCCGACGATGCCGTTGATCTCGGTCTCGAGCGCCACCGGATCGGCGATTGTCAGACCGACGACATCGATGATCTCGCCGCCGTTGTCGGTGATGAAGGCGTCCGTGCTACCGGGCTTGGTGCGCAGGCGCGGCTGGCCGCCGAGGGCGGCGAGTGTGCGCATCACAGCCGCGCGCGCCATCGGGATGACTTCGACCGGCAGCGGGAAGGCGCCCAGCGTGGCGACCAGTTTCGAGCCGTCGGCGATGCAGACAAACTGCTTCGACACCGAGGCCACGATCTTCTCGCGCGTGAGCGCAGCGCCGCCGCCCTTGATCATCGCGCCCTGCTCCGTGATCTCGTCGGCGCCATCGATGTAGACGGCGATCGCTTCGACCTCGTTCAGGTCGAACACGGCGATACCGTGGCCGCGCAGGCGCGCCGCGGTCGCTTCGGACGACGCCACGGTGCCCTTGATGCGGTCCTTGATCTTCGCCAGTTCGTCGATGAAGAAATTGGCGGTCGAGCCGGTGCCCACGCCGATGATTTCGCCGTCGACCACGTAATCGATGGCGGCGCGTGCCACGGCTTGCTTGAGTTCGTCCTGCGTCATGATGTTTGCACCGGTAAATAAGAATGCCGCCATTTTAACGGATCGCCGCCAGCGGCCGCCCATCGCCGCGTCTGAATCGCCACATGCATATCCGATTCCCTGCCATATGCATCCATTTTTAATTGCTGAAAGCACAAAAATCACAGACACTCGACTAATTGCAAATTAGCATCATCAAACCTGGGCAGGCGACACGATGAAGATCTTCACCAAACAACGCGCGCTGGTGGCGGGCGTCCTCCTGATCGCCGGCGCCGCCGCCTTCGCCTATGCCAAACGCGGCAGCGACGCCAAAGCGCCGCCGCTGAAATACCGCGCCAGCGCGGTCGATACCGGCTCCATCACCCATACCGTCACGGCCACCGGCACCATCAATCCGGTGGCGCTGGTGAACGTCGGCTCGCAAGTGTCGGGCACCGTGGTCGAGCTGAACGCCGACTTCAACGACCGCGTGAAAAAGGGCCAGGTGCTGCTGAAACTCGACCCGACCATCTTCAACGCCCAGGTCGGCCAGGCGCGCGCCAGCGTCGCCTCGGCGCAGGCCTCGGCGCGCCTGGCGCAAGCGAGCTATGAGCGCAACAAGCAGCTGGTGGCGCAGAACTTCGTTTCCAGTCTCGCGCTCGACCAGTCGCGCCGCGAACTCGATGTCGCGCGCGCCAACCAGCAGCTGGCCGCCGCCCAGCTCGAGCGCGCGCTGGCCGACGTCAACAACAGCGTGATCCGCAGCCCGATCGACGGCGTCATCATCAAACGCACGATCGACCTGGGCCAGACCGTGGCCGCGTCCTTCAACACGCCGAACCTGTTCCAGATCGCGCAAGACCTGACCAAGATGCAGATCGATACCAGCGTCTCGGAGGCCGACGTCGGCGCACTGAAGGACGGCCTGGCCGCGCGTTTCGTGGTCGACGCCTACCCCAGCCGCGAATTCAACGCCACCATGCGCCAGTTCCGCCTGGCGCCGAACGTGGTGCAGAACGTGGTCACCTACAACGTCGTGCTCGATGTCGACAACAAGGACGAACTGCTGAAACCCGGCATGACGGCGCAAGTGCGCATCATGGTCGACAACCGGCCCAAGGCGCTGCGCATCCCGACCGCCGCCCTGCGCTTTCGCCTGTCGGAAGACGACCAGGAAAAGGAACGCAAGGCGCTGGCCGAGAAAGCGGCGAAGGAACCGTCCAAGTCGGCGTCCCTGCCGCCGCCGGAAGACGATCTCGCACGCCAGGACACGGGCGAAAGCGCGCGCCTGTTCAAGGTCTACAAGCTCGACGCGAAGAACGAACCGAAGCCGGTCGACATCCGCATCGGCCTGTCGAACTTCCGCTACACCGAAGTCGTGAGCGGCGACTTGAAGGTGGGCGAGCGCGTGGTGACGCGCTCGCTGGCGCCAAGCCAGGACATGTGATGACGGCGGCCTTGATCGACATCCGCGCCGTCACCAAGAGCTATGTCTCGGGCAGCGTCGAAACGCCGGTGCTGTTCGGCGTCGACTTGCGGGTGGAACGCGGCGACTTCATCGCGGTGATGGGCCAGTCCGGGTCGGGCAAGTCGACGCTGATGAACATCCTCGGCTGCCTGGACCAGGCCACGGGCGGCGACTACCTGCTCGACGGCGCCGACACGCTCGCCCTCACGCGAGCGCAGCTGGCCGAGATCCGGAACCGCACGATCGGCTTCGTATTCCAGAGTTTCAATCTCATCAAGCGCATGAGCGTACTGGAGAACGTCGCCCTGCCCCTGATCTATGCCGGCGTGGCGCGGGCACGGGCGCTGGCCAAGGCGAAGCAGGAACTCGAACGCGTCGGCCTGGGAGAACTCGGCAAGCGCACCCCGAACCAGCTGTCGGGCGGCCAGCAGCAGCGCGTGGCGATCGCGCGCGCCCTGGTCGGCGACCCGCCGCTGATCCTGGCCGACGAACCGACCGGCAACCTCGATACGCAGACCAGCGACGACATCATGCGCGGCCTGCAGAAACTCAATAGCGAGCGTGGCATCACCATCGTGCTGGTCACGCACGAACCGGACATCGCCGCCTGGAGCCGGCGCCTGGTGCGCCTGAAGGACGGGCGCGTGCTGTACGACGGGCCGGCCGCCGAAGGCTTGCGCCAGCTCGCCGCCAGCCATGAACAGGCCATCGCCGGGAGCCCGGCATGAAGGTCTTGCAGGTGGTGGTGGAAGCGCTGCGCTCGATGGCCGCGAACCGGCTGCGTACCGCCCTGACCATGCTCGGCATCGTGATCGGCATCGCGTCGGTGGTGCTGATGCTGGCGCTGGGCGACACCATGCAGCGCTTCATCAAGAAGGAGATGCAGGCGCTCGGCACCAACATGGTCTACATCTTCCCGGGCGGGAACCGCACCGAGGCCCAGCGCATGCGCAGCGGCGCCGTGCCTTCGCTGACGGTGGCCGACGCCACCGCCATGAACCGCTTGCCGAGCCTGGCCGGCGCGGCGCCCGCCCTCCAGGGCAACTTCAAGCTCGCAGCCGGCAACGAGACCTCGGGCAGCCTGGTGCACGGCGTGACGCCGGCCATGTTCAAGATCCGCAACTGGAAGATCGACCAGGGCAGCATGTTCACCGACGACGACGTGCGCGCCGCCGCGCGCATGGTGGTGATCGGCCAGAAGGTGGCGGACCAGTACTTCTACCGCCAGGACCCGCTGGGAAAATACCTGCGCATCGAGAACGTCGCCTTCCAGGTGATCGGCGTCTTGCAGGGCGAAGGCCGCCAGCTCGACGGCGACGACCTGTCCGAAATGGTGCTGGTGCCGATCACCGCCGCCCGCGCCTACATGGTGCGCGGCCCCTTCCCCGACAACGTCCACTACATCGCCGCCCAGGGCAGGAGCGACGGCGTGCTGGCCGACGCCATCGAAGATATGAAGGAAACCCTGCGCGACCGCCACCGCATCAAGCTGGATGATCCGGACGACTTCAAGGTGCAGAACATGGCGACCTTCGCCGCCACCGCCAACAAGATCAGCAAGGGGATCGCGGCCCTGCTGGGCGTGATCGGCGGGATCTCGCTGGTGGTCGGCGGCATCGGCATCATGAACATCATGCTGGTCTCGGTGACCGAACGCACGCGCGAAATCGGCATCCGCATGGCCATCGGCGCCAAGCCACGCGACATCCTGCTGCAGTTCCTGACCGAGGCGGTGATGATCTGCCTGGCGGGGGCGGCGGTCGGCATCGCGATCGCGGCGGCCGGCGCGGCGGCCATTTCGGCGGCCGCCGAATTCGACGTGCGCGTGGGCTTGAGCGCGGTGATCGTGGCCTGTGCCTTCGCGACCGCGGTCGGGGTGTTCTTCGGCTTCTATCCGGCGCGCCGCGCCTCGCGCCTGCTGCCGGTGGATTGTCTAAGGCATGAGTAAGCGTCGCCCTCGAGCGGCGGCGCGCAAATCGAAACGTTCAGGAGAAAAAATGCATGGAATGACCTTGACCCGCCGCGCCTTTGGTGCCGCTGCGGTAGCCCTGCTGGCAGCCCTCCCCCTGGCCAGTGCGCTGGCCGCCAGCTTCGCCTCGGACCGCATCACCGTGCGCACGGAAGGTTCCGGACCGGACGTGATCCTGATCCCCGGCCTGAATTCTTCGCCGCGCGCCTGGGACTCGACCGTGGCCGCCTTGCCGGGCTACCGCTACCACCTGGTGCACATTGCCGGATTCGCCGGGCAGCCCGCCGGCGCCAATAAGGAGGGAGCGGTCGCGGCGCCGGCCGCCGAAGAAATCGCGCGCTACATCAAGGAGTCGAACCTCAAGCAGCCGGCCGTCATCGGCCACTCGATGGGCGGCACGATCGGCATGATGCTGGCGAGCCGCCATCCGGACGCGCTCTCGCGCCTGATGGTGGTCGACATGTTCCCCTTCCTGGGTACCTTCTTTGCCGGTCCCGGCGCGACCCCGGCAAAGGTCGAAGCGGTCGGCGACCAGGTCGCGGCGAGCATGCGCGGCGCCGACCCGGAGCAGCGTTCGAAACGCGCCAACGAGACCATCGCCGGCATGGTCGACACCGAGGCGATGCGTCCGGTGGCGATCAAGGATTCCATGAGCAGCGACCCGGACGTCGGCATCCGCGCCTACCGCGAGCTGATCGTCACGAACCTGATTCCCGAACTGCCGAAGATCGCGGTGCCGGTCACGGTGCTGTACGTCCAGCCGAAAACCGTGCCGCTGCCGGCCGAGCAGTTCGATGGCGTCTACAAGAACGCGTATGCGCCGATCAGGCAGCTGACCCTGAAGCGCATTCCGGACAGCGCACACTTCATCATGTGGGACCAGCCGCAACGTTTCCGCACCGAGGCGGCGGCGTTTCTTTCGGCACGCTGAATGCGCACCCTGCTCTTGCTCGCCGGGACGGTCCTGCATGCCGCCGCCCTGGCTGCGGATGTCGTCCCGCTCACCTTCATCAACAATATTCCTTTCGTCACGGTCACGGTGGGCGCGGTCTCGTCGCGCCTGATGATCGACTCGGGCGGCGCGCTCGGCCTCTCGCTCCCGGAAAAGACAATCAGCCAGTCCGGCGCGGTGACGCTGCTCGATCAAAAGACGAAGTTCGCCGACCTGCATGGCAAGGTCTACGAGGTTCGCAATTTCATCGCCAACCCGGTCGTAGTCGGCAAGAGCGGGCTTGGTCCGGTCGATGGCCGCGTCCATGTGCAGTGGGGAGGCGAAGCGGAAGGACGCGAGGCGGAACTGACCAAGGCACGCGCGACCGGGGCAATCGGACTTGCCGCCTTCGGGCGCCGGCCCTTGATGTTCGATTACCGACTCGGCACGCTGGAGATTCATGCGCCCGGCGAGGGTCCGCAAGCGGACCAGCAAGACTGGCAAGCGCTCCACCTGGAGTACGGCAAGGAAGGCCCGAACGTCGCGCTGACCGTGGATGGCAAGGCGCTCAAGTTCGTGCTGGACACCGGCGCCCAGGTCAATCTCGTCGATAGCACTGCGGTATCGCGCTGCCCGCCGAAAACCGCAACTAGCCGGGATTGCGATCCGCGCGACCTGGGACAGGTGCAGGACAGCGCCGGCCGTTCCCTGGGCCGGCTCGCGGCCGAACGCGTCAGCCTCACCGGCGCGCCCTTCGACGGGATCCTGGGCGCGCCCTTCTTTGAGCGGTATCGCGTGCTGATCGATCTCTCCACGCACCGCCTGTTGATTTCACCGTATGACAAAGCAGCCGCTGGAAAGTCCGAATGACCAGAAAACTCCTGTTGTGGATGGCGCTCGTTGCAAGCGCTCCCGCCCTCGCTGCCAGCAAAGACGTCGAACGTGCCGCGGGCGCGGCAGCCGGCATCTTCGCCGGCATCTATGTTCACGAACTGGGGCATGCGGCGACCTTTCGCGCCGCCGGCGCCGAGGATATCCATATCCGTGTGCCGGGCACGCAATGCACCCTGCTCTGCGGCGAAACGCAGGCGGCATGGCGCGTGCCCCCTACCCCGGCCCAGGCCAGGACGATCAACGCATCCGGCTTCATCGCCAGCAATCTGGCGGCGGAACTGATGCTCCAGCACGAATCGAGCGCGCGCTCCGGCTTTGGACAGGGTTTTATTGCTACGAACCTGTATTCGAATGCGGCCCACGTGTTCACCTACTACACCAAGGTCCGCGGGCGCAACGGGTATCGCGGCAACGATATCGATGCCTACGAACTGAGCGGCCGCAACCCGCACCTGCTGTCCGCCGGGCTCATTGCCTATTCCGTGTACACCCTGCACCGCGCGCGCAAGAAGGAGATTCCCATCCTGTTCATGCGCGTGCCCTTTTAGAACCTATCCCAGTAGGGAGGAGGAAGTTGATGACGATGCATGGCAAGCGGGGGCAAGGCGCGAGGAGGCCGCATGGCGAGCCATGCAACGACGAGCAACGCAGCAGCCGCTTGTCAGGCGCGTCAGCAACGACTCATTCCCTACTGGGATAGGTTCTTAGGCATTCATAACGACTGCTCCCACACCAGGCGCCACACCGGGTGCACGCGGAAGACGGTGCTGCGCGCGAGCCCACTGGCGCCGGCGTAGGCCAGCCGTTCGCGCTGGTCCTGGTGCAGCAGGTCCGACACCGACAGGCGCAGCCGCGACTTCGCATCACGCTTCCACAGCGCATACAGGTCGAGCTGGCGCCTGGCGTCGGCGTCGAACATCAGCAGCGCGCTCGATCGGTTCGCCAGCGGCCCGCGCCAGGTGAAGGTGCCGCCCAGGTCGAAGCGGCTCGATGGCGCGGCATGATCGAGCCCGAGGTTGCCGCTGCGGGCCGCCTGTCCCTCGATGCGGTTGTCGGGGCCCGGCACGCTGGCCACGCGCGACCAGTTGCGCGCCAGGTTGACGCGTGCCGTCAGCGCCCCGCGTGTCGCCCGCGCCTCGAATTCGATGCCGTACACGGTCGCGTCGCCCTGGTTCTGCGGGGTGACGGTCCAGACGCCTCCGTTCTCGCCAATGCGCAGCAAGGTGATGTCGCGGATCTGCTTGTGGAAGGCGCTGACGCTGAGCATGTCGCCTTTGCCGAGGTAACGCTCCCAGGCCAGGTCGATGCCGAGCGCGAGTTCGGGACGCAAGCCCGGATTGCCCTGCTGGTCGGGATTGGTGGCGCTGTTGTTGTTGTCGACCGTATAGCGGCGCGGCATCAGCTGGACGATGTTCGGCGCCTTGTAGGTGCGCCCGACAGCGATGCGGAACTGGTCGCGCGGCCCAGTGTCGGCGTCAAGCCGCTGCGGCTTGAACAGCGCCTGGAAGATCGGGCTCCAGGCCCCGGCGTTGACGTCGACCGCCGCATCGGCATTCCCTTCCCCGGTCGTATGCAGGTCTTCGCGGCGCAACCCGAGGTAGGCCGACCAGGCGGCGTCGATGTCCCACTCGTCCTGGATGAAGTAGGCAGTCCGCGCGACCCTGGCGCGGTAGTGCTCGTCGCTGGCGCGCAGCAGTGCGCCGCCGGCGTCGAACTGGCGCTCGCGGCGGTATTCGCTGCGCCCCTTGCGGCCGAATTCCCAGCCGGCCGCCAGGGCGTGGCTGCCCCACAGCGGACGGCGCCAGCTGCCGTTGAAGGTCCACTCGCGCTCGACCGGGCCGGAGTCGACCAGGTGCGACTCGAGCAGCCTGTCCTGAACGTCCATGCCCTGGTAGTCGAACGCAGCCTCGCGCCGCATGCTGAAGCCGGACAGCTTGGCCGCAAGCCGGGCGCCGCCATCGAGCTTGCGCGTCCAGGCCAGGTCGGCGTAGGCGTGCACCGGACGCGTCTCGTAGCGCTGGTCGGCGTGCGGGAAGGCCGTCGGACGGCCGATGGTGGTCGTCTCGCGCTCGCGCTTGGCGTTGTCGATATGGCGTTTGCGCAGATAGCTGTACGAGGTGAGGCTGTCGTCCGCCGTCGGCTGCCAGGACAGGCGCGGCGCCAGCTCCAGCACGTCCTCGACCTGGTGGTCGGTCCACGCAATGCGGCGCAGCAGGGCCGGCTCGGCCCCCTCCTCCGTGGTGACAGCCTCGATCGGATTGTCGTTGCGCCGCAGCGTGGCGGTGACGCTGTAGGCCAGCGCGCCGGCGCGGCCGCTGTGCTGGGCCACCAGTTGCGGCGCCACACGGCCGTGCACGAAGGCGCTGCCGGCCTTGACGTCGTTGGCGTCGGCGCCCTTGCCGGGGCCGGCGCGGCGCAGGATCACGTTGATGGTGCCGGCCATGGCCTGGCTGCTGGTCTCGGCGGTGGCGGCGCGCTTGATCTCGATGCGCTCGACCAGGTCGGGACTGAGCGATTCGAGCGCGAAGCCGCTGGGCGCCGGCAGTCCGTTGAGGAGGATGGCGACATAGCCGCCGCCCATGCCGCGCATGCGGATCGCGGGCGCCTTGCCCGGGCTGGCGTCGAGCGTGATGCCGGGCTGGCGTTTGAGTACCTCGGCCAGGCTGGCGTCGCCCTGGCGCAGGAGTTCCTCGCGCCCGACGACGATGGCGGTGGTGGTCGATTGCGCGCGCTGGTCGCTGGCGCCGGTCGTGACGACGACCTGCTGCATCGGTGGCTCGGTAGGCTGGGCCAGCGCACAGGCGTGCGCCGCCAGCAGCAGCGCGCTGGCGCTGCCGGTTCGGATGGTTCGCATGGTGTTATCGGTAGTGGGTGATCGGTTGCCGCAGGCGCAGCGCGGTCAGGCCTTCCAGCGCACGTGCGACGCCAAGGCAGCAGAGCAGCACGGGGAGGTAGACGGCGAAGGTCCAGGTCTGCATCTCGCCGAGCAGAGCCCGGTACAGGCCCACGGTCGCGAGGACGACGAACATGTGCGAGAGGTAGAGTTCATAACTCAGGCTTCCCATGCGCGCCAGCCAGTGCAAGCCACGGCGCGGCGCGGGTGGATGCGCGTGGAAGGCGTACAGCAGCAGGCAGGCGCCCAGGCACAGGCCGTACAGGCCGGACTTGTACAAATGGCGGTGCACGAGGTCGGACCAGCCCAGCACCATCAGGATGCAAAACGCCCCGAAGATGGCCAGCGCGCGCAGGTCGCGCCTGCCGGGATGGCCGCGCCGCGCCAGCAAGGCCGTCAGCACGCCCCAGGCGATCGCCGCCATGCCGGGCAAGTAGGCCTTTTCCCACCACACCTCGTCGCTGACGGGCACCAGCGCGCGCAGCGGCATCAGGGCCAGCGCCAGCACCAGCAGCAAAGGAACCAGCAGCCGGCGCGGCAGTGCCAGGCAGAGCAAGGGGAAGCCCAGGTAAAAGACTTCTTCGATCGAGAGCGACCAGAGGACGTCCCACCCCGCCGGCGCCCAGCCGGTGCGGCCTTCGTACCAGTTGAAGGTGAAGCTCAGCGCGGAGCCCAGCAGGCCGCCCACGGTTTGCTGGCCGTCCTCGGGCGCGAATCCCGGCACGCGCATCAGGGCCAGCAGGGTCAACACGGTCAGCACCAGGATCAGCAGCGGCAGGATGCGGCGCGCACGGGCAGCGTAAAAGCGGCGCAGGTCGACGCGTTCGAGGGCGCCGTCGCGCTCGAGGATGCGGGTCGCGATCAGGAAGCCCGAGATCACGAAAAAGATGAACACGGCCTCGTAGCCGTTGAAGCTGATGGCGTCGACCAGGCGTTTCGGCAGCCACCCGCCAAGCAGGCTCGGTCCCAGCGGCAGGCGAAACGGCAGGGCCAGGTGATGGACGATCACGAGCAGGATGGCCAGGCCGCGCAGGCAGTCGATACCGAAGTTGCGATTTGGCGTCATCGGCTGCCTTTCAAGAGCGCTTGCGGATCAACTGGTGCGCCCTGGCGCGACACTTCGAAGTGGAGGTGGGGCCCCGTGACCTTGCCGCTTGCACCCGACAGCGCGATGCGCTGGCCGGACCGCACGCGTTCGCCCGGCCGCACCAGCAGCTTATCGAGGTGGGCATACAAGGTGCGGGTACCGCCGGCGTGTTCGATGACGACCACTTTGCCGTAGCGCGCGCCACCTTCGTACTGGTCGGTGGAGACGGCGACCTTGCCGTCCGCCGGCGCCAGCACGGCGGTTCCGCGCGCCGCGCCGAAATCCATGCCCTGGTGCGGTCTGGCGCCGGGACGGTTGATATCACCGAAGCTGCCCGTCACACGCAGGTGTGCCAACGGGGCATGCCATGCCGGCACGGCATCGAGGGCGTCGCGCCAGGCAAACTGGGGCTGCAACAGCACGCTTGCGCCGCACAGGGCCGGCAACAGCAGCAAGGCGGCGCTGCTCGCCAGTGGCAGGCGTGCGCCCGGGTGTGCGTCACGGATCAGTCGGATCCGGTGCGCCACCGCCTGTGCAGCGTGCGCACCGAAGGCAAGCGAGGCCGGCGCCGTATCCGGCCCCGCGCCGCGCCCTGCCCGCGCCTGCATGGCCAGTTGCGCCAGCAGGGCCGCGGCATAGCTGCGCCGTTCGTCCTGTGGCCGGCTCGCCAGCACTGCCCGGTCGCAGCCCAGCTCGAGTGCCCATTGCAGGCGGCCATGGAAGCTGTGCACGGCAGGCAGGAACCACAGCAGCATCTGCGCCAGGGTGGACGCGTGCTGCCACAAGTGGTCGCGGCGGCGCAGGTGCATCAGCTCATGGGCGACGATCAGCTGCTGCTGCGCCGGCGGCAGGTCGCGCATGTGGCGCGGCAGTAGCAGGACGGGATGGACAAGGCCGGCCAGCATCGGCGACATTGGCGCATCGATCTCCAGTACCGGCGGCAGCGCGGCGCGAGGCGAGGCGAAGGCGGGGTGGGAGCCCAGGCTTGCGGCGTCGAGCCGGTCGGCCACGAACAGGAGCGCGCACAGTTCGCCCCGGACGCGCCGCCAGCGCAGCGCGTGGCGGACAACGCCGGCAGCATACGCAAACATCCAGAGCCATGCGAGCGCCGGCAGCAGGTCGAGGGCGCCAATTTCGCCTGCCCGTTCCTGGAGGACGACCGTCATGATGGCCTCTGGCACGTGCACAGCCCACCCCGCCGCGTCGGGCGCGGGCGCGGCTGCAAACAGGCTCAGTTGCGACGCCGCCGGCAGCATCGTCACCACCAGCGTCACGGCAGCCGCCAGTTGCGCCAGCAGCCAGGGGGCGCGCCGCTCTTCCAGGCCGGGCCAGCGCCGGCGCCCCAGCGCCAGCAGCGCCCAGGCCAGACTGGCGGTGAGCAGCGCACTGATGCTCGCCTGCAAGAACAGGAGGGGGAAGACGGAAGGCGCCATGCTTACTCCCTGCTGTCGGGCCAGTCGTGCAGCAACTGCTCGAGCTCGGCCAGTTCGGTGTCGTTGACGAGCTTCGATCCCGTGAACATGTTCACCGGCAGCGGCGCATCCATCTCCATCACGCGGCGGCCGAAATCGCGCGCGAAGCCGGCCAGGGTCTCGATCTTGTCGAGCGCCGCCGTGTACACGTTCACGCCATGCACGGCCTGCAGGGTGACCATGTTCTTTTCCACCATCCGCTCGAGCGTCTTGCGGGTGGACGAATACGACCACTGGAGCTCCGCCGCGGCCTGCTCGTGCAGTTCACGGGCAGACAAGGGGTGCTGGCGCCATAAACACTTCAGCAGCGTCAGTTCTGTTACGGATGGAATGGACATGATGAACTCGCGTCTTGTGACTGATGACGCAATCGTACGACATTTGTCGCAGGCCCGCAATCGTTTCGCGATGCGCTCGCTGTTGCCGCAGTCTCAGCGCAGGCAGCCGTACAGGTTCGATCCCTTGCGCGCATCCACATCAATCTGGTGCACGGCCATGCTGTCATCGGGTCGGCGCGTCAGGCAGAAGCGCGCCTTGTAGGCAGGCGCCGTCGCGTTCTTGCCGGGCCGGGACGCGAGTTCGACGCTGTAGACGATGCCGCGCTCGAGTGGCGCCGCCGGTGTTTGCGGCAGGGCCTGCACCCTGCCGCCGTAGGGGATGCACATGCTCGAGGCGAGCGGGAAAGTACGTTCGGGCGGCATCGCCATGTGCCACAGGACGTGCTCCCCGGCGCTCACTGTCACCGCCTGGAAATCCGGACTGCCGCCGCGCTGCTCTTCCTGTGCGGCGATCGTGAAGCACGGCAGGTCGTTCTTACCGCTGCGCACCTGAGCTTCGCCAAGGCGCCGCGCTGCCTGTGCGTGAAGGGTAAGCAGGCTGGCAAGGCACAGCGTCAGAATCAGCTTCATGAAAGTCTCGGAACATAGGAGGTGGGCTGGGGAATAAGCCTATTATGTTGCTGCTCAGCAGCATTGAGGAATATCAAATTTGACGGGTGGCGTGGTGAAATGGTGCGCTGCGTTCCAGCCCGGTTCCCTTCCATTGATCATCGCGCCCAGCGGCTCAGCCGCAGGCGTGCAAGTTGACGTGCCGGCCCCCGGTGCAGATGGTCGCGATCGGCCGGATCGGCCAGGAAGCCCGCCAGTACCCGCTCGTACAGCGCCAGGTCATGCTGGTATCGGCGCTGCCGCATCGCCTCGGGGCGCTGTAAAAACTTCAGCACGAAGTAATCGGCCAGCAGGTCGCCCTGCGCTTCCATGTTGTAGTCGGCCAGCGTCGCATCGGCATGCAGGTCGTAGTGGTATGGCAGGCCGATGCGCACGGCGCCGCGCAGGCGCACCGGGTAGCCCAGCTGGTGCTGCCAGACGTGCACCATTTCGTGCATGAACCAGTGCTGGCCCGTGAGATTGGCTTCGGAATAGTCGTCGAGAAAGCAGGAATGGTGGAAGTACATGCTGCCGTTGGGCGTCATGCAGCAGTTCTTCGGCTGGAATGGCAGGTAGCGGCTCCCGTGGATGCGCACGCGCGCGTAGTCGATGGCATCGCCGAACAGCAGCGAGGCCATGGCGATTTCGCCTGCGGTGAGGGAACGCCAGCGCTGCGCGTGCAGGGTGCGACGAGGTACGACATCCATCAGTTACTTGTGCGAGAGTGAGTGGCACAGCAATCTTAATGTAGATTGCGCTTACGCCCCCACGGCGGACGTTCATCGCGCCTTGCCGGCAAGGCTATGGTAACGGTGCGCTGCGGCTGTGCGCGAGCACCGCGTCGATCATTGCGTCAGGTTTGTACAAGTCGTCTGCGATCACCAAGTCGGGCGTAAATAGCAATGGCGAGCGCAGCCCCGAAGGCCGATCGAGCATGAAGCGGGGACTGCTGACCACCAGCCCTGTCCGCGGCAACACAAGCCGCAGGGTTCCGCCGGATTGGCGTGCACGCACCGCGCTGCCGGGTCCGGCTACGGTGCCGAACCCGAAATCTTGCACAGTGTTGGCGAATAGGATCGCGGACGAATAAGTGGCGTCCCCGGTCAGAACGTACACGCGCCCCCCGAAATGAAGCGGCTCGGCGAGGTCCGGTTCAACCCATCTGTTGACCTCTCCAGCGACGCTGTCCCCCGTGCGCTGCCCCGGCTCCGCACGCCCTTCCAGGACCCGCTTGAGATACGTCGATGCCCAGCGAAAGCGCTTGGCCGCCACGTAGCGCAGCACTCCGTCGATCCAGTAGTCGTCATTCCCACCTCCGTTGCGCCGCACATCGATGATGAGCGTGCTCACGCCTTGATCCTTGATTCGGGCGAAGGCCTCGCGGGTGAACGCCATGAAGCGTTCCTTGTCAGGCCAGGCGAAAGACCCGAGCGTCAGCAGCGCAGCGTTGGGTGGTAGCAAGCGGAACTGGAACTGGCGTTCGAAGCTGGCGTCGTCTTGCAGAACCACCGCTTCGCTGTGCGCTTGCGCCAAGCGCAGGCCAGACTTGGACTCGAGTTCGACCGTGTAGCTGGACGGTGCGCCGTACATTTTCCACAGCAGAAACCAGAAACGCTGTCCGACCAGCCTCGCGCGAAATTGCGGTGTGTCGCCATGCACCCGTTCCATCAGTTCGGCCGCCACGGCTTGCGCATCGCGGCCGTTGATGCGCGCGATACGCGAGCCCGCAAGCAATGATTTCCGCCCGCCCAGCCAGGCAAGGATGCGCACAGTACCATCGGTGTGGATCGCCACTTCGAATGGAAAGAAGCCCCCGCCGGATCGCAGATGTGCACGTGCATCGCCACGCCAGTCCTCATAGCCGATCATGACATGGCCGTCGGCGAAGACCGGATTCAGGCGCGCCATGACCGACCACGCCTGATCGCGCGTGAGGGATCTGGAAAGCGCGGCGCCAACCGGCCCCATTGCCGCGTCCAGCCCAATGTCCAGCGCTGGATGCGTACGTTCGATGAATGCCCGCGCGGCACGCAAGTCGGCCTGCAAATCCTCGGGCGCGATCAGTGCCCGCTCCGCAGCGTGGCACATCGTCGAAAAAAAAATGAACACCCCAATCGTGAAAAGTCGCACCGCACCTCCGTTGAAAAGTGATGGCACCATTTCAACACGGAAACCGTATCGACGACAAGGAATATGTTGAAAAATCGCGGTATAATTTCAACTGAAAAATTCACAGGCAGACTTCATGGACGAAAAAACAAGCGGCGAAATATCTGCTCCGGAAGACATAGCCCTGCTCTCATCGGGCGTGCGGCAGGAGCTGGTCGACACGTTGGCCGCCATGGGCGGCGAGGCAAGCGTGGGCGAGCTTGCGAACGAACTGGGTAGGCCGATGGACGGGCTGTACTACCACCTTGAACTGCTGCGCAAAGGTGGGATGGTGAGGGAGAACACAGGCCCGGATAGCGTCGAACGACGCTTCAGGCTTGCCAGCGCCGGGGGCGGCCCCTTACGCATGGTGTACAAGCCGAGCGTGCCAGGCGTAAGTTCGGCACTGACAAAATTTTCCCAACAATTGCTGCACATTGCTGGGCAGGATTTTTCGGCTGCCCTGGCGCTGCCGGGCGTGGAACTGTCCGGTCCGCGTCGCCAGTTGTGGATTTCCCGTAATAAGGGATGGATGAGCAACACCGACCTCGAAGAGGTCAACGCACTTCTTCTGCGCCTGGGCCAGCTCGCCAGCCAGTCACGTTCGAATGAGCGCGACCGGTTAATCAGCCTGGCATTTTGCCTTGCTCCGGTACAGCCCAAGGCGAAGCGGCGGCAGGCCGATTAATTCCTGTTTACAGTCTTGCGCCGAGTACGGGAAGCCACTTCCGGGGCTCATTCCCTACTGGGATAGGTTCTTAGCCTAAGCTGCACGGAGGCAACCGATGGCACTCGACGTGTACCTGCACATTGACGGCATCCAGGGCACGCCGAAGGCGACCGGCTGACAAGCAAGCCCTGGCTTGCTACTCCTGCCGATCCAGTCGCACCAGCACCGCCGCCATCATCTTGTAAATATCCTTCTTCACCACGCTGGTCCCGACGATCCCCGGCACATCGAACTTCGGCACGATGTTCGCGTGATAGACCACCCTGGTGCCGGTGGCGCCGGCCACAGGACTGAGCCGCCAGGTAGCGCGGTAGACTTTCATGTCGCCGTCGATCAGGCTGATGTCGATTTGATCCGGCGCCCGTTCCTGCACCTGCACCAGCAAGCGGATCGGCTGGCTGAAAAACAGGAACCGGGCGGTGCCCTGTTGTTCGACGATGACCGTGTCGCCATCGCGCGATATGACGCGCGCGCTTTTCAGGTTGGGCAGGTAATCGGCCAGATGGTTGTAATCGGTGAGAATCCGCCAGACAGTGGCCGGCGTGGCCGCCACCGTACCGCTCGACGTGATCTGGTAGACCTCGTCGTCGATACCGGCGGCGCGCTCGACCTTCAGTTCGAACCTGGGCGCGCCAGGCTCCGCGGCCGGCGCGGCAGTGCCCCAGGCCGACAGGGCGCACCCGAGCAAGAACATGTGTGAGATGCGGTGTCGCATGGGCCGAGCGTACCATGGGGATCAGCGGCACACGATTGCGGCCCAGCGCCGAAGAGCGGCCTTCAGCGCCGTGCGACGATGTGGTAGCGCACCTCCAGCTCGTCCTGTACCGAGAGCAGTCCGCCCCCTACCGAGAACGGCGTGATGCCGAAGTCCGTTTGCTTCAGGCGTGCCGTTCCGCTCGCGCTCAGCTGTGGCGCGTCGATGCGGACCGTGGCCGGCAGCGCCAGGGTTCGCGTGACGCCGTGCAGCGTCACGGCGACGCCTATCCCGCCGTCGGCCTGCTGCTGCGCGTGCAGCGTCACCACCGGATAGCGCTGGGCGTCCAGCACCGGGCCGAGCATGTTGGTGCGGGTGCCCTCGACCGCTTGCGCCGAGGGTTGTTTGTCGATGCCCGCCTCGCGCAGCAGCTGCGGCTCGTCGACCGTCATCTGGTCGAGACGGAAGGACAGGTCGGCGCTGCCCGTGCCAGGGGCGACATGGCCCGCCAGCGTATGACTGGCCACTACGTGGTCATGTCCGAGCCGTGCCATCGGGCCGGCGCGGCGTACCGTGACGGCGACCAGCGAGGCCTGCGGATCGACCGTGTAGACGCCGACGGCGGGCGCCGGCGCCGCGCGGTAGGCGCCCGGTTCGGGCGCCGGACCAGGCGCGGGCGGCGCCAGCTGCCCGCAGGCGGCCAGCACGGCCAGCATCGCGATCCCGGCCGCGCTCAGCGGCCGCCGGCAGCCTCGCATGGCGCTTACTTGCGCAGCGCGGAGGCGGCGCGTGCCAGCTCGGTGATGCGGGCCCAGTCGCCGGCCATGATCGCGTCCTTCGGCGTGAGCCAGGAGCCGCCGACGCAGGCCACGTTCTTGCAGGCCAGGAAGGCGGGCGCGGTATCGATCGAGATGCCGCCGGTCGGGCAGAAGGTCACGTCCGGCAGCGGGCCGGCGATCGCGTTGAGCATGCCGACGCCGCCCGCCGGCACCGCCGGGAACAGCTTCAGTTGACGGAAGCCCGCTTCGCGCGCGGCCATCACTTCGGACGGCGTCATCACGCCCGGCAGCAGCGGCAGGCCGCTCTTTTTCGCCGCCTCGATCAGGGCGTTGGTCAGGCCCGGCGAGACGCCGAACACGGCGCCGGCGTCACGGGCGGCGACGAACTCTTCGCCCTGCGTCAGGGTGCCGACGCCGACGATGGCGCCTTCTACCTGCGCCATGTCGCGGATGGCCTGCAAGCCGTGCGCGGTGCGCAGGGTCACTTCGAGCACGCGGATGCCGCCTGCTACCAGGGCTTTGGCCAGGGGCACGGCATGCGCCGGGTCGTCGATGGCGATCACGGGAATCACGCTCGCCGAGCGCATGATGTCAAGTACGGTCATGGTCATGGTCATTTCACTTCGGAGTCTTGAACAGGAAATCTTCGTCGGAGCCGGGCATGATTTCGCCGCTGTCGGCGCCTTCATGCAAGGGCACGGTGGTGTGGCGCGGCGAAGGCAGCGGGAAGGTCGCCGCGCCCTCTTCCGCCGCGCTGCTGGAATGGCGGAACATGGCGAACAGCTCGCGGCCCATGCCGATATGGCTGGACGAGATGTCGGCCGTGATTTGCTTGCGCGCGTCCCAGACCTCGGCCGGCACCAGCGCCTCGAGGGTACCGGTGGCGGCGCAGACGCGGATGATGTCGCCGTCGCGCACGCGGCCCAGCGGGCCGCCGGCCAGGATCTCCGGCGACACGTGGATCGCCGCCGGCACCTTGCCCGATGCGCCCGACATGCGGCCGTCGGTGACCATCGCCACGCGGTGGCCGGCGTCCTGCAGGTTCGACAGCGCAGGCGTCAATGCATGCAGTTCCGGCATGCCGTTGGCGCGCGGACCCTGGAAGCGGATCACGGCCACGAAGTCGCGGTTCAGGTGACCGGCTTTGTACGCGTGCATGAAGTCTTCCTGCGAATTGAAGGTCAGCGCAGGCGCTTCGACGGTCTGGTGTTCGATTTTGACGGCCGAGACTTTCATGACGGCGCGGCCCAGATTACCCTTGACCAGCACCATGCCGCCATTGCTGCTGAACGGGTTGCTGGCCGGGCGCAGCACGGCGTCGTCGCCCGATTGCAGCGGCACGTCCTTGAACACGGCCTTGCCGTCGTCACCCAGGAAAGGCTCCTTGCAGTGCTTGCGCAAGCCGTGGCCGAGGATGGTGTTGACGTCGTCGTGGGCGAGACCGGCATCGAGCAGTTCGCGGATCACGAAGCCCGGGCCGCCGGCGGCCTGGAAGTGGTTGATGTCGGCGTCGCCGTTCGGGTAGATGCGGGTCAGGAGCGGCACGACTTTCGACAGTTCGTCGAAATCGTTCCAGTCGACGACGATGCCGGCCGCGCGCGCAATGGCGACCAGGTGCAGCGTGTGATTGGTCGAGCCGCCGGTCGCGTGCAGCGCGGCGATGGCGTTGACGATGCTTTTCTCGTCGACGATATGCCCGACCGGCATGTAGTTACCGCCCTGCTGGGAGATCGCGACCGCCTGGTGCGAGGACGCGGCGGTGAGCGCATCGCGCAGCGGCGTGCCCGGCGTGATGAAGGCGGCGCCCGGCAGGTGCAGGCCCATCATCTCCATCAGCATCTGGTTGCTGTTGGCGGTGCCGTAGAAGGTGCAGGTACCGGCGCCATGGTAGGACGCCGATTCGCATTCGAGCAGTTCTTCGCGCGTGGCCTTGCCCTGTGCGTAGAGCTGGCGCACGCGCGCCTTCTCTTTGTTCGACAGGCCGGTCGTCATCGGACCGCCCGGCACGAACACGGCCGGGATATGCCCGAAGTGGAGCGCGCCGATCAACAGGCCCGGCACGATCTTGTCGCAGATGCCGAGGTACAGGGCGGCGTCGAACATATTGTGCGACAGCGCCACGGCGGTCGACATGGCGATGGTGTCGCGCGAGAACAGCGACAGTTCCATGCCCGGCTGGCCCTGGGTCACACCGTCGCACATGGCCGGCACGCCGCCCGCGAACTGGGCCACGGCGCCGATGTCGCGCACGGCGTCCTTGATCAGTTTCGGGAAGTATTCGAAGGGCTGGTGCGCCGACAGCATGTCGTTGTACGACGAGACGATGGCCACGGACGGCTTCTTCGTTTCGCGCAGTTTCAGTTTGTCGTTGGCGGGGAAAGCGGCGAAACCGTGGGCCAGGTTGGTGCACGACAGCGCGCCGCGCTGCACGCCCTGGATACGCGCCGCCTCGAGGTGCGCGAGGTAGGCTGCGCGCGAGACGCGGCTGCGCTCGATGATCCGGTTCGTTACCTGTTCAACTACGGGGTGCAGCGCCATAATCGTTCCTTCGAAATTGTTTTCTGAAATTTTACTACAAAATTGGAATGGTGGCTCGCCGGCTCCTTGTGACCGACGCCCTGGGTGGGCTCGCGCGCCCACCCTGCGCAAGGCGGGCGGCGGGATGTGAAGCGGCGTCTGGACGGTCGCGCAGCGTCGGGCAGGCACGCGTGACCACGCGGTTTCACCCCTCGTTCAAAGGCGCCGTCGCGCCGGCAAGGAGCTCACGGTGTAGTGAATTTACTCCCCATTCCTGTATGATTCGATAACCTGTCCCAAACAACATCGCGACGCTTCCCATGACCACGCCACTCACCAGCACGACCAGCTTTCAGGCCCTCGCAACCCACGCCGACGAGGCGCAAGACTGGGAGATGCGGCAGCTCTTCGCAGCCGACCCGCAACGCTTCGAACGGATGTCGATCGAGGCCGCCGGCCTGTTCCTAGACTATTCAAAAAACCGTCTTGACGGGCGCACGCTTGAACTGCTGTCGGCGCTGGCGCGCGAGCGCGGCGTGGAGGCGCGGCGCGACGCCATGTTCGCCGGCGAGAAGATCAACAACACGGAGAACCGCGCCGTCCTGCACACCGCCCTGCGCGCGCCGCGCGACGCCGCACTGACGGTCGACGGCCAGGATGTGCCGGCCGACGTGCACGCCGTGCTGGCGCGCGTCAAAACCTTCACCGACGCCGTGCGCAGCGGCGACTGGCGCGGCCATACGGGCAAGCCGATCAGCGACATCGTCAACATCGGCATCGGCGGCTCCGACCTCGGCCCGAAGATGGCCTGCCTCGCGCTGCGCCCGTACAGCCACCCGAGCCTGACCCTGCATTTCGTCTCGAACGTCGACGGCCACGACATGGACGCGGCGCTGGAACGGCTGGACCCTGAAACGACGCTCTTCATCATCGCCTCGAAAACCTTCACGACGGCCGAGACCATGATGAACGCGCAGACCGCGCGCCGCTGGTTCCTGGCCCGCGCGCAAGAGTCGGCGCTGGCCAAGCACTTCGTCGCCGTGTCGACGAATGTGGAAGCGATCAAGACCTTCGGCATCGACCCGGCCAACATGTTCCCGTTCTGGGACTGGGTCGGCGGGCGTTATTCGGTCTGGTCGGCGATCGGCCTGCCGGTAGCCCTCAGCGTCGGCTTCGGCTACTTCAGCGACTTCCTGGCCGGCGCCCACGCCATGGACCAGCACTTCCGCAGCGCGCCTGTCGAAGAGAACATGCCGATGCTGCTGGCCCTGGTGGGATTCTGGAACCGCCAGTTCCTCGGCTGCGGCTCGGTCTCGATCGCGCCCTACCACCAGGACCTGAACCGCTTCCCGGCCTATTTGCAGCAGCTCGACATGGAAAGCAACGGCAAGCGCGTGACGAAGGACGGCGCGCCGATCGACACCCCGACCTGCCCGGCAATCTGGGGCGAACCCGGCACCAACGGCCAGCACGCCTACTTCCAGCTGCTGCACCAGGGCTCGGACGTGACGCCGATCGACTTCATCGCCGCACTGCGTCCGGCGCACGAACTGCAGAACCATCACAGCGCGCTGCTGGCGAACTGCTTCGCCCAGTCGGAAGCCTTCATGAAGGGCAAGACGATCGACGAAGTGCGCCAGGATTTGCAGGAACAGGGCTTGGCCGCGGCCGAGATCGAACGCCTGGCGCCGCATAAAACCTTCCCCGGCAACCGCCCCAGCAACACGATCCTGATGGAATACCTGAACCCGGCCACGCTGGGCGGCCTGATCGCCCTCTACGAGCACAAGACCTTCGTGCAGGGCGTGCTGTGGAACCTGAACAGCTTCGACCAGTGGGGCGTCGAGCTGGGCAAAGTCCTGGCCAGGAAGATCGAGGCCGAGCTGACCGGCGAAGCCCGGCCGGCGCAGCACGACAGTTCGACCAACGGCCTGATCGCCCGCGCAAAGGCCGCCGTATGAGCGCCCTGAAAATCGACGTCCTCCATCACGAACCGATGCAAGTGGGTGAATGCCCGCTCTGGCACGACGTGGAATCGGCCCTGTACTGGGTCGACATCAACGGCATGACCGTCAACCGCGTGCACCCGGCCAGCGGCAAATTCTCGAGATGGAAGATGGCCTCCGAACCGTCGGCGCTTGCCGCCGACGGCGACAACAACCTGGTCGTGGCCACGCGCCTGGGCTTCGTGCGCCTGAACACGACCAGCGGCGCCATCGCCGACATCTGCCCTGCCCCTTACGACACGGCGATCAATCGCTTCAACGACGGCCGCGTCGACCCCGCCGGCCGCTTCTGGGTCGGCACCATGTACGAGCCGCGCGACAAGCCGGCCGCCGAGATGTACGTGCTCGAGCGCGACGTGCTGCGCCTGGCCTGGTCGGGCGGCATGACCAACTCGAACGGCCTGGCCTGGGCGCCCGATGGACGCACCATGTTCCATGCCGACACCACCAGCCACCGCATCGACCGCTACGACTTTGATGCCGCGGCCGGACTGGCGTCGAACGGCCGCACGCTGGCCAGCTTCGCGCTCGACAAGAGCGCGCCCGACTACGGCGGCCGTCCGGACGGCGCAACGGTCGACGCCGAGGGCAACTACTGGGTCGCGATGTTCGAAGGCGGCCGCCTGCTGAAGCTGTCGCCAGGCGGCGAACTGCTGCGCGAAGTACCGTTGCCGGTGCGCTGCCCGACGGCGGTCGCTTTCGGCGGCCACGACCTGCGCACGCTGTACGTCACCAGCGCCAGCCACGGACGCTCGGCCGCCGAGATCGCGCAGTATCCGCTGACCGGCAAGGTGCTGTGCATGAAAGCGGATGTGGCGGGGTTGGTGCAGCCCGAATACCGCCGTTAATCGATCGAATACGCGATCGAATACACGATTCGAAAAACGACAACGCTACCCGGGACGTCGGGTGGAAGGCGCCGCCCGACCGCGCCTGCGTAGTAAAATTTCTTGCTTAGCGCATATTCATGTAGTAAATTTACATGATCCGCTTTCATCATCATTTTCGACCCGACACCACTATGGCTCTTCTTGACTTCGACCTCGTTCTCTTCGGCGGCAGCGGCGACCTTGCGATGCGCAAGCTCCTGCCTGCGATGTACGCCCGCGATGTCTGCAGCGACCTGCCGCAGAGCGCCCGCATCATCTGCGTCGGCCGCGACCAGAGCACGCAGGAAGAATTCCTGCACTTCGTCGACACCCACTCGAAACAGCACATCAAGGACCAGGACAGCGTCGACGAAGGCAAATGGCAGCGCTTCCTCGAGCGCATTACCTACATCGCGCTGGACGCCACCAACGTCGACACCTTCGGCCCGCTGGTCGAGGTCTTGCGCAAGGACGAGGCGATCACCCGCGTGTACTACCTCGCCACGCCGCCGCACCTGTTCGCCCGCATCTGCGACAACCTGAAGGCCACCGGCCTGGCCACCCCGGCCTCGCGCGTGGTGCTCGAAAAGCCGCTCGGGCGCGACCTCGCATCGGCCAAGCAGATCAACCTCGATGTCGGCAAGGTCTTCGCCGAATCGCAGATCTACCGGATCGACCACTACCTCGGCAAGGAGACCGTGCAGAACCTGCTGGCCCTGCGCTTCGGTAATGTGCTGTTCGAGCCGCTGTGGCGCCGCGAGTGGATCTCGGACGTGCAGATCACCATCGCCGAGAAGATCGGCGTGGGTAACCGCCTCGGCTACTACGACACCTCGGGCGCGCTGCGCGACATGCTGCAGAACCACCTGCTGCAACTGCTGTGCATCGTGGCGATGGAGCCGCCGACCTCGATTTCGCCGGACGCCGTGCGCGACGCCAAGCTGCAGGTGCTGCGCTCGCTCAAGCGCTTCACGCCTACCACGCTGTCGCAAAACATCGTGCGCGGCCAGTACCGCGCCGGTTTTGTCGACGGCCAGGCCGTGCCGAGCTACCGCGACGAGCCGGACGCGCCCAAGAATTCGAAGACCGAAACCTTCGTCGCCATGAAGGCCGAGATCGACACCTGGCGCTGGGCCGGCGTGCCCTTCTACCTGCGCACCGGCAAACGCATGGCCGACCGCCTGGCCGAGATCGTGGTGCGTTTTAAACAGATCCCGCATTCGATCTTCAACCAGCCGACATCGAGCTTCCAGCCCAACAGCCTGGTGATCCGCCTGCAGCCGGACGAAGGCCTGTCGCTGAACCTGATGGCGAAAACGCCGGGCGACTCCATGCGCCTGAAGCAGGCCGAACTCGAACTCGATTTCCGCGAGCAGTTCAAGGCGCCGCGCATGGAAGCCTACGAACGGCTGCTGCTGGATGTTCTTCGCGGCCAGCTGACCCTGTTCATGCGCGGCGACGAACTGGAAGCGGCCTGGGAATGGGTCGAACCGATCCTGAACCACTGGGAGCAGGACGACACCGCGCCGGTGCCTTACGCATCCGGCACCTGGGGCCCGGCCTCGTCGTCGGCCCTGATCGGCCGCGACGGCCTGCAGTGGCGCGAAGAAGCGCTCCCGGAGGATTAATTATGAGAGCGCAAGGAATCTGGCCAAGCATGGCCAGACCGTTCCGCAGGCGCGTTGCGATGCAACGCGAAACCCCTGCTTCACCCCTGCCGGAAGACTGACGCCATGCTGCTCGACTCGATCCGCACCCAGTTGGATTCGCTCTCGAAGTCCGAGCGCAAAGTCGCGCTGGCCGTGCTGGAAGCCCCGAGCGCGACCGTCAGCCAGAACATCACGGCGCTGGCGAAGAATGCGCAGGTGTCCGAGCCGACCGTCGTGCGTTTTTGCCGCACGCTCGGCTACGACGGCTGGCACGAGTTCAAGCTGAAACTGGCGCAGGGCTTGGCGCTCGCTTTGCCTTCGGCGAACGAGCAGCCGGCCCAGGACGACCTGGCGGCGGACCTGGTAAATAAAATTTGCAGCCGCTCGATCAACACCCTGCTCGACCTGCGCAACAATTTAAACGCCGAGTCGGTCCAGAAGGCGCTCGACATCCTGTCGCGCGCGAATAAAATCGAGTTCTACGGCCAGGGCACCTCGGGCATCGTCGCCGCCGACGCCCAGCACAAATTCTTCCGCTCGGGCGTGCCGACGGTGGCCTACGCCGACCCGGCGATCCACTCGATCGCGGCGGCCCTGCTGCGCGAAGGCGATGCGGTGGTGGCGATCTCGCAGCGCGGGAACAACCCGCAGCTGGTGCGCTCCGCCAAACTCGCGCGCCGCGGCGGCGCCGACGTGATCGTGCTGGCGCCATCGGGTACCCCGCTGGCGGACATGGCGAGCGTGCTGATTCCGATCGACCTGGTTTTCAACATCGATCCCTACACGCCGATCTCGGCGCGCCTGGCTTATCTGGTGGTGATCGACGTACTGGCCGTCGGACTGGCGCTGCAGCGCGGGCCGGAGTTCCGCAAGAAGATGCAAAATGCGCAGAAGGCCTTGCAGGAGTTTGATATGCAGTTTGATTCGTTCATCGGCTAAGGCTCCTCTCTCCGGCTCTTCTCGTTGACATCTGGTCGATCAGGCGTCGCTTCGCATGAGTTGAAAGCGCGGCTTCACTTACCGATCGAGGGGCGCCCAACGTCGGGGCTAAGGAAGAGCCCGTGTCCGATTGTCAGACCTGACCCCAGCCTTTGACTTATGCTCATCGTCCGCCCGACACGTCGATAAAACTTCCTGTCGTGTAAGAGGCCCCATCCGACAGCAGCCACAGCACGGCGCGCGCCACTTCATCTGTAGTGGTCAAGTAATTTCGGACACGACGATAGGTTCTTTCTCTGCCATTGTGCGTTCATAGACGCTGGGCGGCAGATTGCCCAATACAGAATGCAGGCGCTCGCAGTTGTAGAAGCCGGCGATG
>Ga0213835_100713_pt1 | contig 27578 bp, 15 predicted proteins | sample SWPATP01_FD_160576 | JGI IMG/M metagenome (GOLD analysis project Ga0213835, IMG submission 160576) | Coastal seawater microbial communities from Marineland, Florida, United States - SWPA TP0 #1 | ecosystem: Environmental > Aquatic > Marine > Coastal | place: USA: Florida | collected 2016-08-05 | reverse complement strand
TAGGTTGAGTGCCAAATTCCAATACCAACGACAGCATCCAAACGCCTTGGCGAGAGACGCTTTTTGGTCGTCGGTTGGGTAGATGCGATACTTGTACGCCTTATACATTATCGTTATTTGCTGTTGCCGATAACATTGTAGCTGCTCATCCGAGGATTCGCGATCGCTCAGTTTGTTTATTGGTTGCTATTCATCCCCTCCCTGCAAGCGAGGAAGGGGAATTCCGCCACATTTTGTTAAAAATTGTCAAAATTGGAGTGCGGGTCTGGGTGTGGCCAAAGCTAACGAATTATATCCCAATCCCGTATCCGCCAAGGACCCTGATCTCGGACGAGTTGATATCGAACTTGTAGGGTGCTATCCTCAGACCTCTCCATTTGATTACCTTGATAGAATTGGGTAACTTCCCGCACCTGAGCATCAACAGTACCTTGATTGGGATTATTCTCATTGACATCAACACTCTGGACCCTAACTTCATGCTGAAAACGCCTGTGGGAATTTTCCTGCCTTAATGACTCGGAAAGCCCCATCCACCGAGCCAGGGAAGGCTCAACCAAAATTTCCCTTAATCCTTGAGTTTGATGTTCAGGACCTAGAGCGGCAGATTTAGCAGTCAACCACTGATTAACTACCTGTTGGGCTACAGTGGGGTCCAGGTCAGCCGCTAGGGGGTTGTCTGGTTCGGGTTCAGGAATAGCGATCGGAGAATTATCAAGGCGGATTTCTGGCCCATCGGCTGTCAATCTCGGTCCACCCATTCCCTCTAGGGCATTACCAATCCAACCAAAAATGGCACTCAAAATCATCCATAATAACCAAATCCCAAACAATCCCACTAAGGCTACCAAGATTAATCTTTTAACCTTGTAGTTGGATTCATGGGTTCCCTTTCCTCTAGTTCGTCTGGGAGAGTTAGGTTGAGGGCTACCCTGACCCAGTGGTGGCAGATTAGCCGTAGGAGTACCGTTTAATCCGGCAGCGCTAGAAGATGCCACCGGAGAGGGTTGATGAGATTTAGATGAACTCCCTCTGGCTGGTTTTTGGAGGTAGGTAGATTCATTAGTCGATTGATTGAATCTACCTGGGGGGGTGGTTTTGGGAACCTGTGCGGAGGGAGAATTAGCACCACTATGGGATGACTGAGAGCCTGTAGGCATTCCCACAGAACCGGTAGGCGAATGCCCATTGCTTAGACCATCAGGACTAGAGGAGTAAGGTGCTGATTGAGCGGGATTTGCAGATGTTGAAACTGCGGGGGTCGATCCCGATTGTGCGTAAGTCAATTCATGATCTGACCTACTGCTGCGGCGAGGTTGTACTACGACCCACTCATTGGATGTGGCACGCGCCTCGGCGGGAAGTGCCTCTAAATAAGATTGAACCTGCTTATTAGCAAAATATTCTTTGAGAGAAACTGACTGATTTTGCAAATCTCGGAAATGGGGAAAAACCTCTTCGGCTAACCAGTGTTCTGCATACAGACATAACCCGGGTAACAGGTCTGGGGAATCGACAGAATTTTCGCGAATAAAGGCGATCGCTTCTTGTTCTTGGCTCAAATCCAGGGCACGACTAGCTTCTTCAGTCTGTCCTAGTAACAGACAACAAACCGCCTTTTCCAAATGCACATCCTGACGGCGACCCAACTGCATTAACATTAACTTAGCTTTGCGAATCAGAGCCGGTTGGGCGCGTGCAAATCCCTGAGCCAATAAAGCATAAACGGCTAGGTATGTGCTAACGGCGGAGGGACGATGAGCCTCCATCTCAAATAGGGTCTGTTGTTCAGTGGTAGTCAAAGAACTACGCAATTGCTGGATAAAGCGTAGAAAATCCTCCACATTCAGACCAGAGCGATCGTCACCATGACCATCAATACCGCCTCTTTCATGGAGCATTTCCCGCAACAACTGCAATCCCCGGCGACGTTCATCAGTTTTCACCTCTGGCAGTTGTAGCAGTTCGATGATCCGATAGGGGCGCAGTTTATAAAGATCTGCCTGCATTTCTCCCCGTAGACTGGCAAACAGGCTTTCGCGTAACAGCAGATCTTGACCCGATTCTAGGGAAATAGCAGCGTTTTCATATTGCCGAGACTGCCACTGTTCCCGACCCAGTTCTAAATATGCTAGGGCTACCGTCAGAACCATATCCGGCACAACTAGATCGGGGTCTCCAAACCGACCATCTTTCAGACCAATAGTGCTGGTTCCTACCCAGGGGCGAGTCATGGCTACAACTTGTTCATATTCCCCTAACTCTTGCAAGATCAGCAAAGCCCCCACCAACTGGCGATCGTCTATCTCTATACTGGCTCGGTGAGAATCTGTGTCCTTTTCCCCTCCTACCCCCGACAGTGATGGGTTTGAGGGGATATCGTAGGTTTTGGCTAGAAACCCCATGTCATAGGCCCCGCGTTGGTCTGGGTCTGACAGGACTGCGTAGGCTTCATCAATTAACTGCTTTCTAGCATCGATCGCCAGATCAGAATACTCCCGCCTGGGAAGTTGCTGAATGCGATCGCCTCTAGCCTGCTTTAACTGGTCGGCAGTCGCTTGGATTGGTAAGCCTAAAATTCGGTAGTAATCGAGTGGAATACGCATTCTGGTTCATCCCCAAGGGCGAGCGACTGATTTAGGGCAGGTTTGACATCCCTCCAGACCATCCCATCCCACTGTCCGGGAGCTAGGGAAGGAGCTAGGGGAGGGCGGCGGAAGAGGGAGTAGGGGAAAAAATTATCAGTTTACTATTGCTATTTATCGATTCCTTCTGCCCCTACCAATTACCATATACCGGGCGTGAACCCACCCCTACTTTCCCCGCGAATAAACCAACGGGGATTTTTAATTATATCCTACACAATGTGCTGCATTCTACCCCAAATTATAGGTTGGTCGCTGTAATTTTTCCCGTCCTTGTGCCCCTACCCTGAAAAAACTTGGGTTTTGCCCCTATTCCTATAGAATATTCTCTCGTGAGGGCGATCGCGCAAGTGCATTCATCTGTCACTACTATATAGCCCAGTGAACCTCCCCCCACAAGGGCAGGTTGATGTAGCGCTTAGGCAGCGGGAGCTATGTGCATTTATCTGTCACTACTATATAGCCCAGTGAACCCGCCCCTACAAATTATCATATACTCCGGTGAACCCGCACCTACTTATAATTAATTGGCAACACGCAGCAGTAAACAGTTTCACAAGGTAACGCAATGGTTAAGGAACGCACAGTACCTAGTTTTCAAGTCGATTCTGTAGTCATCACCCGAGAGGAAGGGTTGATGCTTTATGAGGATATGGTGCTAGGGCGCTTATTTGAGGACAAGTGCGCCGAAATGTACTACCGGGGCAAAATGTTCGGGTTTGTTCATCTTTACAATGGACAGGAGGCAGTCTCTACCGGGGTAATTCGATCTATGCGCCGCGACGAGGATTTTGTCTGTAGTACCTATCGCGACCATGTACACGCCCTCAGTGCTGGAGTTACCGCACGAGAGGTGATGGCTGAATTGTTTGGTAAAGCTACAGGTTGCTCTAAGGGTCGTGGCGGTTCGATGCATATGTTCTCGTCTAAACATAATTTGCTCGGCGGCTTTGCTTTTGTGGCGGAAGGCATCCCTGTGGCTACGGGGGCGGCTTTTCAGAGTAAGTATCGCCGGGAAGTAATGGGAGATGAAAGTTCTGATACGGTCACGGCTTGCTTTTTTGGAGATGGAGCCTGCAACAATGGCCAGTTCTATGAGTGTTTGAATATGGCGACTCTCTGGAAGTTACCTATTTTGTTTGTGGTGGAAAATAATAAGTGGGCTATTGGTATGGCTCATGAACGGGCGACTTCTGACCCGGAAATTTATAAGAAAGGTCCCGCTTTTGGAATGCCTGGTTATGAAGTCGATGGTATGGATGTTTTGGCGGTTCGAGAGGTGGCTCAAAAGGCGATCGCTAGAGCCCGTGCTGGAGAAGGTCCAACCCTCATTGAAGCCTTAACTTATCGTTTCCGGGGTCACTCTTTGGCTGACCCTGATGAATTGCGCGATCGCGATGAAAAAGAGTTTTGGTTTGCTCGTGACCCTATTAATAAGTTTTTCGCCTATTTGACTGAACATAATCTCGCTGATAGTGACGAGTTGAAGGCGATCGACAAAAAGGTTCAGGATGTCATTAATGACGCGGTTGAGTTTGCTCAGACTAGCCCTGAACCTGACCCTAGCGAGTTATATCGCTATGTTTATGCTGACGACTAAGGGGTCGGTTGATACGCCGCCAACAGGCGGGTTGATACGCCAACAATAGGGCCAGGGCGGGGGCGGGGGCGGGGGCGGGTTTATGTAACTGGTCTGTTACCACAGAAGACCCCGGTGAAACCGCCCCTACAGGGTGCTGGGGCGGGTTTATGTAACTGGTCTGTTACTACAGAAGACCCCGGTGAAACCTCCCCTACAGGGGGCGGGGGCGGGTTTATGTAACTGGTCTGTTACTACAGAAGACCCCGGTGAAACCTCCCCTACAGGGGGCGGGGGCGGGTTGATGTAACTGGTCTGTTACCACAGAAGACCCCGGTGAACCCGCCCCTACAGGGTGCGGGGGCGGGTTGATGTAACTGGTCTGTTACCACAGAAGACCCCGGTGAACCCGCCCCTACAGGGTGGGGGGGCGGGTTTATGTAACTGGTCTGTTACCACAGAAGACCCTGGTGAACCCGCCCCTACCGGGTGGGGGGGCGGGTTTATGTAACTGGTCTGTTACTACAGAAGACCCCGGTGAAACCTCCCCTACAGGGTGCGGGGGCGGGTTTATGTAACTGGTCTGTTACTACAGAAGACCCTGGTGAACCCGCCCCTACCGGGTGCTGGGGCGGGTTGATGTAACTGGTCTGTTACCACAGAAGACCCCGGTGAACCCGCCCCTACAGGGTGCGGGGGCGGGTTGATGTAACTGGTCTGTTACCACAGAAGACCCCGGTGAACCCGCCCCTACAGGGTGCGGGGGCGGGTTGATGTAACTGGTCTGTTACCACAGAAGACCCTGGTGAACCCGCCCCTACAGAAGACCCTGGTGAACCCGCCCAGACCAGGCGGGTCTGTTGCTAACCTAGGATTTTAGTAAATGCCAGCATTCAGTGGCGATCGCCCAATCTTCCTCCGTGTGGATCACAAATACAGGCACCTGGGAATCACTGGCGGCGATGTTACCATCTCCTTTAATATTGCGGTTTTTCTCGGGGTCTAATTTGAGTCCGATAAAATCAAAATCTTTGCAGGTTTCTTGACGCACTAAAACTCCGTGTTCTCCAATACCTGCCGTAAACACTAAACCATCTAGTCCCCCCAAACTCGCTAACATTGAACCTATCCCAGTTCGCAGGCGGTGAATAAACATATCAAAGGCTAATTGAGCCCGTTCGTTGCCGCTACTCTGTTCCTTTTGAACATAGCGCATATCTCCAGATATTCCCGTAATTCCCTTTAACCCCGATTGTTGATTTAGCATTTCATTAAGGCGATCGCTATCCCACCCATATTCCCTCATCAAAAAAATCAAAATCGCTGGGTCAATGGAACCACTCCGAGTTCCCATCATCAAACCTTCTAAGGGAGTAAATCCCATAGTAGTATTCACACTAATTCCATCCCGAATAGCCGCCAAAGAACAACCATTCCCTAAATGGCAAGTAATTAACCGCAAAGACTCCAACGGTTTACCCATTAATTGAGCTACCCTTTCCCCACAATATTTATGGCTTGTACCATGAAAACCATAGCGCCTAATTCCTTTAGTAAACCATTCATAAGGAATAGGATATACCGCCGCCGCCAAGGGCATTTGACTATGAAAGGCTGTATCAAATACCGCCACCTGTGGCACATTCCCTAACACCCTTTCTATGGCTGCAATTCCCTGTAAATGAGAAGGGTTATGAGACGGAGCTAGGGGGATTAATCGGGCGATCGTCTCTTTCACCTGCTCATCAATTATAGTCGCCCTAGAATAGTCAGTTCCTCCATGCACTACCCGATGACCAACCACATTAATTTCCCCTAGATTATTGAGAACTTGAGTCTCCCCTTCTATCAGGCTATTCAACATTTGACCAATCGCTTTATCCTTCTGACTGCCATCAATTTTACTCTCCTGTTTCACCCCATTGGCTTTCACTGTCATTTGCCCAAAAGGTGGCATTCCCCAATCAATAACCGCCTCCCAAATAGGTTCTAGGGGAGATGCTGGTAGGCTATCTCCGTTAATATCATATAAGCAGCTTTTTTGGGAGCTTGAACCAGCATTCAATACCAGAATTTTCATGATTAAAATTAACAGCCTTTTAATAATAGTTTATTGATGGATTTTTTGTTTTTTTGATGATGGCGGGCAGGTTGATGGACTGGGATGGAGTGGGAGCTATTTAGTTAAAGCAATGATGGACAGCACCAAAATCCACCTTAACATAGACTAAAGACCACTTAAAGTCAAGTTAAAATCAGGTTAAATATTCATAAACATCACCCAATTAATCATAAAAACTTGCCATTTCGGTAATCTTAGGATATTAATAGAGAAACTCCGTCCTATCGGATCATCCAGAATGTTAGGATTAGCCTAACCTCCCTGGAAATATCTATCTAAAGTAGGATGTCAATAAGCCCAATCAAGGTAAATATTTATGGTAGCAGCAGCCGATCAATCCTTGGAGACAACCTATCCTCTCAGTGACGATGAGATACGGAAAACTCATGCCTACTGGCGCGCTTGCAATTATCTTTGTGTAGGGATGATCTACCTGCGAGATAATCCGTTACTAAAAGAACCCTTAAAACCTGAACATATCAAATATCGCCTTCTGGGTCATTGGGGGTCTAGTCCCGGTTTAAGTTTCATCTACATTCACCTAAATCGGTTAATCAAAAAATATGACCTGAATATGATCTATATTGCGGGTCCAGGACACGGCGCACCGGGTGTTCTCGGTCCGGTATATTTAGAAGGAACCTACTCGGAGGTTTACCCGGATAAAAGTCAAGATGCTGAAGGGATGCGAAAATTTTTCAAACAGTTTTCATTCCCTGGCGGTATCGGTAGCCATTGCACCCCAGAAACCCCAGGTTCTATCCACGAAGGGGGGGAACTAGGTTATAGCCTCTCCCATGCTTACGGTACAGTATTTGACCATCCCGAATTAATTACGGCCGCCGTGGTGGGAGATGGAGAAGCGGAAACGGGACCCCTAGCAACGGCTTGGCATTCCAATAAATTTATCAATCCTATCCGTGATGGTGCGGTGCTGCCGATTTTGCACCTAAACGGCTATAAAATTGCTAACCCGACGATTCTCTCCAGAATTCCTAACGAGGAACTCAAAAACCTATTCCGAGGCTATGGTTATACTCCCTATTTGGTGGAATGTAGCCAATTAGAGGATTATGCCTCGGCTCATCAGAAAATGGCGACGACCCTAGAACATTGTATCAACGAAATTCGCGACATTCAACAACAGGCTCGTAGTAGTGGAAACGCTACCCGTCCCCAATGGCCGATGATTATTTTACGATCGCCTAAAGGTTGGACAGGTCCGAAGGAAGTAGATGGTCGCAAAGTTGAAGGTTTTTGGCGCGCGCACCAAGTCCCCATGTCTAATGTCATTGGGAACCCCCATCAGATGAAAATCCTAGAAGACTGGATGCGAAGTTACCAGCCAGAAGAACTTTTTGACGAAAACGGAACCCTGATTCCTGAACTCCAGGAACTCGCGCCAACGGGTATCCGCCGCATGAGTGCTAACCCGTTTGCTAACGGTGGTATTTTGCGTCGTGACTTAAATATGCCAGACTTCCGCCACTATGCTGTCGAGGTTCCTAAACCGGGTCAAAGTGAGGCAGAAAACACTCGACCTCTTGGCAATTTCCTCCGGGATGTCATGGCTAAAAATATGACTAATTTTCGGATGTTTGGGCCTGATGAAACTGCCTCTAATCGCCTTAATGCTGTCTATGAAGTCAGTAAAAAAACCTGGATGGGTGAGTTTTTAGAGGAAGACCTAGACGGTAGCGAATTAGCCACTGATGGTCGGGTTATGGAAATGTTAAGTGAGCATACCCTTCAAGGCTGGTTAGAAGGTTATTTACTCACGGGATGTCATGGTTTCTTTCACACCTATGAGGCTTTTGCTCATGTGGTCGATTCCATGTTTAATCAACACGCTAAATGGTTGGAAGTCTGTAAAAAAGAGGTGCCTTGGCGCTCTCCGATCGCCTCTCTGAATATCCTACTATCTTCTACGGTTTGGCGACAAGACCACAATGGTTTTAGTCACCAAGATCCCGGTTATGTGGATTTGGTTACTAATAAGAGTCCTGATGTAGTACGGGTTTATTTTCCACCTGATGCTAATTGTTTACTGTCCTGTGCTAATCATTGTCTCCAAAGCAAAGATTATGTTAATGTCATTGTGGCAGATAAGCAAAAACATCTACAATTCCTGAATATGGATGATGCCATTAAGCATTGTACTAAAGGAATTGGAATTTGGGAATGGGCTAGTAATGATGATTGTGGTAAAGACCCGGATATTCCTGATGTGGTGATGGCTTCTTGTGGTGATGTCGCTACTAGGGAGTCTTTGGCGGCGACCGCCATTCTCCGGTCGGAATTTCCGGAGTTGAAAATCCGCTTTATTAATGTGGTCGATCTGTTTAAGTTACAACCTAATACTGAACATCCCCACGGTTTATCTGATTGGGATTTTGATAGTTTGTTCACCACTGACAAACCCATTATCTTTAATTTCCACGGCTATCCTTGGTTGATTCATAAGTTGGCTTATCGTCGCACTAATCACCCCAATTTGCACGTTCGTGGCTATAAGGAAAAGGGTAATATTAATACACCCTTGGAATTGGCGATCGAAAATCAGGTCGATCGCTTTAATTTGGTGATTGATGTCATTGACAGAGTGCCACAATTGCGATCGGCGGCGGCTTATGTTCGCGAACGCATGAGAAATGCTATCATCGAAAATGTCGCTTATGCCTACGAACATGGTCAGGATCAGGAGGAAATTAGTAATTGGAAGTGGCCGTTTTAGCTGATACCATCTCGGGGTCAACTTTTGACCAATTAGTAGGATAACTTAACTTGATTAGGCGATTCGCTGAAAGTATCGGTTTAACATCTACTGATGCGATCGCCTTTTTTCATCCTCAGCATAGACTGCTGATATCATCAATATTTCAGGATACAAAAAACATGACAATTATTCTCGCTGGAGACATAGGAGGAACCAAAACAATTTTATCCTTATTTGACGCAAATTCTCTCGACACTAGCGCCCCTACACCCCAGATAAAATCATTATTTGAGCAGACATATTCTAGTCAAAATTATATTGATTTGGTTCCCATAGTTAAACATTTTTTAGAAGCTGCATCTCAGGAAGTTTCCGAATATAAAAAACCCGAAAAAGCCTGTTTTGGTATTGCGGGTCCTGTGGTAAATGATAGCTGCGAACTTACTAACTTGAGTTGGTCGTTAGACAGCGATCGCCTTCAGCGAGAACTAGATATTTCCCACATTAAACTAATTAATGATTTTGCCGCTATTGGTTATGGTGTAGTCGGTTTATCATCATCAGATTTACACATTCTCCAACCCGGAAAACCTGATGCTTCTGCGCCTAGGGCTGTGATAGGTGCGGGAACAGGTTTAGGAGAAGGTTTTGTGATTCCCCTTCCCCAAGGCGGTTATCAAGTCTTTTTCAGCGAAGGCGGTCATACTGATTTCGCACCCAGATCCGAGTTGGAATTTCATCTCCTAGGCTATTTACGAGAACTCTATAATATCACCAGAGTATCCGTAGAAAGAGTAGTATCGGGGATGGGAATTACCGCGATTTATCAATTTTTGCGTGACCATGATATCTCTCAAGAATCTCCCGAAATTGCCCAAATTTATCATACCTGGAAACAGGAAATCGGACAAGAACACCAAACCGTAGACCTCGCCGCTGAAGTCTCTAAAGCCGCCTTGGCTAAAAGTGATTATCTCTCGGTTCAGACTATGAAAATTTTTGTGGAAGCCTATGGCGCAGAAGCTGGAAATCTCGCGCTCAAATTACTACCATACGGCGGGTTATATGTGGCCGGGGGAATTGCTGCTAAAATTATCCCTTTAATACAGGAAGGAAACTTTATCAAAGCCTTGAAAGATAAGGGTCGCGTTAGTCCTTTATTAGAACAAGTACCTGTCTCTATTGTTCTTAATCCTCAAGTCGGTTTAATCGGTGCCGCATTATGTGCCACACAAATCTAAACACAAAAAAACTATTTCGGTTTAGGGGTTGACTTTCGGTGATGTTTATGCCATAATTATTACCATGGTAAAAGGTGGCGGCATATATAATGTAAAATCTATGGTTAAACTAATCGATAGTGAACCCAGTCGATAGTTAAACAGTCAACCCTTGAAACGATAGCCGGAGGAGATAGAAACAATTAAGAATTGTGGAAGTTTCCGGGGTTGAGCAACTCGGATGTGTTATGAAGGGAATACGAAATGCGATCGCATAATCTCCTATGGTAACAATAGGCTTTTCCCGTAGAATCTGGAAGCGGTTTTTCCTAGTCTCGCTGTTTATCCTCACCATAGCCGGGTGTCGAATTTTCAGCAGTCAACCCGTTGGTGAACCGATGGTCAGCATATCCCCGCTACCCCTTCCCCAGCTTCCAGAGTGGATAAAAGAAATTAGTCCTACAGAGGAAGCCACATCTTTAGGCCAGATTAGAATCACTTTTAGCAACCCGTTAATTCCGGTTGAGCGTCTCGACTCCCCCAACCAGAGACAACAACTCAAACACTTTGACATCAACCCCACAATACCGGGAAGATTCCGATTTCTGACACCCCGGATGGTAGGTTTTCAAGCGGAAGAGGCAATTCCCCTAGCCACCCGGTTTCAGGTAACGCTGAAAAAAGGACTCAGCGACCTCAGCGACCATCAACTAGAGTCAGACATAGCCTGGACTTTCAACACTCCAGCCATTCAACTGTCAAACCTTCCGGGGACGGAAGATAACCCTGGTTTTCCTGACCACCCCATAGGTTTAGACCCCACCCTCAAATTTACATCTAACGTAGAACTAGATCTCGCCTCAGTCAACGACCATATCAGAGTCATTTCCGACAAGACCAAAAAAGCCATTCCTCTACGGGTAACACTAGATAAACCGGAAGCTGGTAGCGGGGATGTGGCGCGAGAAGACAGAGAAAGCCCATTTTCCCATAGCTGGGATTATAACATAAAATTTCAGCAAAAGCTAGAAAAAGCCAGCCGTTACACCCTAGAAATCACACCCGGACTGCAATCAAAAACGGGAAATCTAGCCAGCCAATTTCTGATTTCCAACCCAATTTACACCTACGAACCCCTACAGTTTCAAGGAATCCAATTTTATGGACAACCTAGGGAAGGTGGAACCTATGGAAGATTTACTAATGGGAGTCCTCAACTTAAGTTTAATAACGGAATTACGGCGCAATCAGCCAGAGAAAATATCACGATAAACCCGCCACCAGTAGGAGATGCACCGCCGCTGATACAATCATACGACGGTAACGATACAATCAGCTTAAATCCTTGGTCTTTTCAACCTCAAACTAATTATGTAATTACGATTGGCGCTAACCTGGAAGACACCTTTAATCAAAGGCTAGAGGAACCCATCAACCTTAACTATAAAACGGGAAATCTTGCGGCTGACCTGTGGACTCCTTCTGGTTTAAATATTTTCCCATCTGGTAACAATTTACAAATTAACGTTTCTACTGTTAATATACCCGAATCTCGCTATCAAGCAGCTTATGCAATTATCCAGCCAGAAGATTTAGTCTATGCAGAGCAAGCCTATCCGAGCAGGGAGGGTAAAAATTTACTCCCCACCTCAGATAAATGGCAAAATTTTAGGGTTGATGGTGGTGCGACTAATCAAACTATCGAAACTTCGATTAATCTGCGAGATAAGTTACAAGGGAAAACGGGAATGTTAGCCTATGGAATTAAAGCCAAAACTACTTCCTATGAAAAAAATGGTGTGACGGAATGGAATGAGCCTAGCTTTTATGGGATGGTTCAGTTAACTAACTTGGGTGTGTTTTCCCAATGGTTTCCAGAGTCGGGAATGGTGAGAGTTAATCATTTAGATGACGGTTCACCAGTAGCATCAGCATCGGTGGAAATATACCAATCCCAACTTAATGCTAGATCATTTCCTCAACCAACTGCTTGTGCTAGGGGAATTACTAATAGGGAGGGATTGCTATTATTAACGGCGGAAAACCTGGGGGGATGTATGGGAGCCAGTCGGTTTAATGAACCCCCAGAACTGTTGGTAATTGCTAAAGAAGGGGAGGACTGGGCATTCACTCGCAGCTACTCCTACAGTGGTGCTTATGGCTATGGAGTTTATGCGGGTTGGGATGAAAATAAACCGATTTCTCGCGGAACTATTTTTTCAGACCGACAACTCTATCAACCGGGTGAACCTATCGCTTTAACGGGGGTGGCTTACTATTTACAAAATGGGGAATTACAGCCAGATCAGAATACGGTCTATAATCTCACGCTAGAAACTCCGACGGGGGAAAAACGAGAATTAGGGGATTATTCAACTAATCAATTTGCTACGTTTTCGGTAGAATTTACGGTTAAGCCAGATGACCCTTTGGGGAATTATGTAATTCAGGGTAAAGGTATCAATGGGGTAGAAATTGTTGGTAATTTTCGAGTAGCAGAATTTAACCCCCCTAACTTTAAGGTTGATTTGAGTCTTGACCGCCAATTAGCTGTGAGTCAGGATAAAATTATGGCGACAGTTCAGGGTGATTATTTATTCGGTTCTCCGGTAGTTGGTGGTGAGGCTAAATATTATGTGACGCGGACGGCTAGTGATTTCACTCCCCCAGGTTGGGAAAAATATCATTTTGGAAGACAGTGGTTTTGGCCGGAAGAAAAACCGACGATTTCTAGTGATGTCTTACAGCGATCGCAAAATTTAGACGCGGCGGGTTCGGGAAGTGAAATGATCACTGTTAGCGGTGATGTTCCCTATCCCCTCAGATATCAAGTTGATGTGGAAGTGACAGATGTTTCTAACCTGTCGGTCGCGGACTCCCAAAGTTTTACGGTCTTACCTAACCATCAATTGATTGGACTGAAAAGCAAATTTGTAGCTAATGTTAATCAGGCTTTTCCGGTGGAAGTGATTGTTACTGATGTTGAGGGTAAATCAATTAATAATGTTCCGGTGAAGCTGGAATTACAGAAAATGAATTACAGCAGTATCACCCGGGTGGTGGAAGGGGGACAAACTAACCGAAATCAACTGGAATATGAAACAGTGGATACTGTAGATGTCAGGAGTGGTAATACTGCGAAAACTGTAGAATTAACGGCGAGGGAATCAGGGTCTTATCGCATTCAGGCGAGATTTGCTTCGGACCCCTTAAATACACCGAAAGCTACTGATATTCAAATTTGGATAACAGGTGATAGTCCGGTGAGTTGGGGAAATCGTTATGATAACCGCCTCGAAATTAAACTAGACCGGGATAATTACCAACCGGGAGATATAGCAACGGCTTTAATTCAATCACCCTATGGGGAGGGAGAGTTATTTTTCGCAGTAATTCGCGATCGCATTTTGTATAAAACCCTAATTCCGGTGAAAGGCGGCGCACCAGAAATCCGCTTTCAAGTAACACCAGAAATGCTACCTAATGTGGCTGTAGAAGCGGTCTTAGTCCGTCAGGGAGAACCTCTATCACAACTGGAACCGGGAAGCGTAGATAATCTAGTATCTATCGGGATGACTCCGTTAAATGTCAGCAAAAATGGGAAGTATTTACAAGTCAAAATTAACCCGAATCAATCGGAATTTCAACCGGGTTCCCAAGCCACGATTAACCTAGAGTTGACGAAGGATAATTATCAACCGATTAGCGGACAAATCACTTTAATGGTGGTCAATGATGCGATATTGCAACTTAACGGCTACCGACCCCCCAACTTAGTAGATACTGTATATGCTGAACAATCAATATCGACCCGATTAACAGATAACCGTCCTGATGTGGTAATACAATCATTGATGTCACCGTTGGCTAAAGGTTGGGGTTATGGGGGAGGATTTTCCGCCGCCACTATTGATACATCTAAGTTGCGTCAAGACTTCCAAGCGTTAGCCTACTATAACGGTTCAATTATCACGGACACCCAAGGAAAAGCCACGGTTAATTTTACGTTACCTGATAATTTAACCACCTGGCGAGTTCTGGCGATCGCTACTGACGAAAATTTAGAATTTGGGTCGGGGGAAGCGACATTTATCACCAGTAAATCCCTATTATCTAATCCGATACTACCACAATTCGCACGGGTAGGCGATCGCTTTTTAGCGGGAGTTTCCATCACCAACCGAGACAACCTGAAAGGACAATTAGACATCACCGGAGACCTGAGTGGTGGACTGTTATTTTCAGCGGGGAATAAAACCAGCCACCACCTGAAAACCCAAGCGGAAACGGCCACCCAAGCCTATCGTTTTCCTGTGTTAGTTGAACAAGTAGGAAATTCCCTGGTAAAATTCACCAGCAGACTGCAAAATAAAACTGATAGTTTTCAAGTTCCTTTGGAGATAAAACCCCTAGAAACAACGGAACAGGTAATCGCTTCCGGGACTACCCGCGAAACCATCAGCATTCCCATTAATATTGATGATAAGGTAGTCCCCAATGCGGGAGGTCTAACTATTTCCCTGGCTAATAGTTTAATCCCCCAATTAACACAACCTGCGACCCAAATTTTCCAACAGCCAACTTTACCATTCTTAGAACCCATAGCCAGTCGTTTATTAATAGCAAGTAATCTCCAAATTATTGGGAAAAATCCTAATGATTTATCGGGCTTAGATTTGGAATTGCAAGCTAATGATGCTATTAACAGATTAGCCGGCTTACAAAAAGAAGATGGCGGTTTTGGCTATTTTCCCGCCGCGAATATCTCCGATCCGCTACTATCGAGTTACGCCGCAGAATCCTTAGCCAAAGCATCTCAAGCCGGATTTACGGTTAATAATAATCTGATTAATCGCCTCAGAAATTATCTAAATCAAGTAGTTGCTAATCCTGATGAAAATGGCTTCTGTGTTAATAATATCTGTAAAAACCGCCTGCGTCTTGAAGCGTTAATCGCCTTATCAGACTTAGGAGAAACGCGCAGTGATTTCATGGCAGAAATTTACGGAACTTGGCGGGAATTTGACCCCGCCACCCAAATTAAACTGGCTGGTTATTTAGCCAACTTCCCCCAATGGGAAACGGAATTTAATACGATTTTCCAAGATATCCAAAAACACATTTATCAAACGGGACGGACAGCGACGGTTAATTTACCCCCCGGATATCAATGGTTAGCCTCTCCGACGGTTTTACAGTCTCAAGCATTGCGCTTATATATTACCCAAAACCAACAGCCAGAAACTATCGGTAGATTAGTGGAAAGTCTGTTAAACCTGCGTCGTGAGGGAATTTGGCAAAATGACTATGATACCGCCGAAGCGTTAACGGCGTTAGTGGCTTATCAACAAACCCAAACCACGTCGGAAAGTTTCCGGGTTAATTTGCAAGTGGGGGGGTACATATCAGAGCAAATCGAGTTAGGAAATGATGGTAATTCTAGCTTTAATCTTAACCTACCGATGGCAGAATTACCCCAAGGAAATTATCAACTATCGATTCAACCTGAAAATTCGGGTAATTTACATTATTGGATAAAATACAGTTATCGCCTAGAAGGAAAGCAGCCAGGTCAACTTAATGGTCTTCGGGTGATTCGGACTATTCGACCGGCTAACGAAACTGAAAGTCTGCAAACCTATAGCCTCACAGAGGAGTCTAAACCTTTAACGGTGAAACCGGGACAGATATTTGATATTGGGTTGGAAATTATCGCAGATCATCCAGTGGATAAAGTGATGATTGTTGACCCTCTCCCGGCTGGTTTAGAGGCGATTGATAGGAGTTTTGAGACGAGTAATCAAGCCTTACAAAGTCAGGCTGATAGTTGGGAAATTGCCTATCAAACTATTTATCGCGATCGCATTATGGCTTATAGCGATCGTCTCATACCTGGTGCATATCATGTTCATTATCTAGTACGTTCTGTCACCCCCGGCGAATTTATCTGGCCGGGTGCTAGAGCCTATCTACAATATAACCCAGAAGAGTTCGGACGAACTACCTCTGGGTTGTTAGTGGTATCCGATAGATAGACTCGGAAAAGCTCCGCCTATTATACCATAAATGGAGGATAATAGCAAGTAATCGCCATCAATTATGTTAAGACTTGGTGTATAGTTTCTACAAGTTGTTCAAGAAAATCAACGCAGTCGCTAACTAGACAGTCATAAATAGGCCATCTGTTTCCGATACCAAAAGAAGGGTCTATATCAGCTTGATGAGCAATTTTATTTCTGCGATCGACTATTGCGCTAAGTTGTTGTTTGATATCGGATGCTGATTTCCCCATTTGCTGCGCTACCTCATCCCACAATTTTTGGTCATAAATAAGACGAATAGCATCAGCTATTTTATCTGGTTTTTGAAAACTCTTATATCCCAGGTTTTCTCGGAGTTCATCATTGAGTAATGAAGTTTGATTGAGTTTATTTTGAATCGCACTTGATATCAGTGGAAGCAAATCTGATACACTGGGAGATGGTGGCAGCAATGACCCGGCTTGGCTTAACTGAATTTCTGTTTCTAACCAAGATTCAATATTCATCAGCATTAATCTATCATTGGTAGTGTTACCTAATGACACTTGAAAACGTGAAAAGGCGGCAGTTTGAGGACGTTCACCTTTATAAATTTCTAACATTCCCAGGGTGACAACTTCATGGATATAGTAATCTAACGCACTCACGGCTAAAACCAGGGATGCTCGTAAAATATCAGATAAATCTAAAGCCGGGGTCGATTGAGATTTAATATAGTTATGAACATCAATTAAATCCCTAACACGAGCAATACTGACCCGAAATTGGTCAAGCGCTAATTGCATAACTCTGAGAAGTTAATCCGATAACTTTATCTGCTAGGTCTGCAAATACCCCACGAAATTCTTCCTGTTTTTTCCGATTGTTTGTTAAAACTTTTCCAGCTTGTCTTAATTGCTCACGAGTTAAATCATAAATGGGAGTTTGATGCTTTTGAGAAAGGGCAATTAGACTATTAAAGTTAGAAATCTTGGTTAAAGTAAAAGTTTCGCTAATACCTTGCTCAAAATAACTGGGAGTAGGTAACATTAAACCAGATTGGCTGAACACAGGAACTAATTTATCTTTAACATCTGCCTCGATTTTGTCAATCCATTTTTGAAAAGCCACAGTTTCCTTACCGTGAATAATTCGATAATTCTGAATAATAGTTCCCAGAAAGCGAAGTTTAAAATCAGGAAATGGATAGATTGCCTCTTTTAAAATCGGTGACGAACTGGCTTTTTTAGCCCATAATGACCATTTAGGCAAAATTTTACTCAAGGATTCGATCGCCATCACGGAGAAGAAATCAGCGGTAGTAGGAATGATAAAAAAGTCGCTGGTCATCAACAAATTTTGATTAATTGAATTCAAGCTAGGACTCATATCAATTAAAATATAATCCGCATTAAAGAGCGCGGCAGTTTTGTTAAACAATGCAGTAATAGACCCGGGTAAATTTTGGAGTGTTTGAATGGAACTACTTAACTCTTGAGCAATACCTAGGGTAACTTCATACTCAGCAAATCCCACATGACCCGGAAGTAAAAATAAGCCTTCTTGACCTAATAAAGGAACACAATTGACGGCTTCAATGGCTTTAGGTTGACCTTCAAAAGCTGGGGCGAGTCCGGTCTTAATGTTTGAATGTGTATTGTAGATAGCTTCGATTCTGGCTTGGTCATCTTCGGTATCTTGTTCTAAAGCCATACCAGTTAAATTACATTGTGGGTCAGCATCTACAATAATCACTTTTTTGCCTTTTGATGCTAACATCCAACCCAAGTTAAATGTGGTGGTGGTTTTACTGACTCCGCCTTTGTGATTAAATAGTGCGATTTTCTGAACCATGATATTTACCCTGTTTTTAACTCGCCGATGTTGGGTAATTGTAGCATATAATCATTGCCCCAACCTTTAATAATATGGGGGTTTGAGACTCAGTTCAGATGCTGTCTGATGTGGCTGTATCAATTCTGAGGTGATGGTGATGAGGTGAGAGTGGTGGGGGTCTGTCTGGCTCTGGGGAGACTGATGGCTAGATTTAAGGGGTCATGTTAGGATGGAGCCAGAGGCTTGATGGTGGCGGTTATGGTTCTAGGGACTCGGAAATATACGGGAAGTTAGAAGCCGAAACGCTTACCCAGAGGGAGATTAAGCGGCTGCCAGAAAAAAGTCAAAAAAAAATCGGCAAAAGGGTTGACAGAAGTTGAAAGATTCGCTAAGTTAATAAAGGTGAGAGCGCAAAAAGCTCGAAAATCAAAGGCGAAACACAAACACAAGCCCCCATCGTCTAGAGGCCTAGGACACCTCCCTTTCACGGAGGCGACAGGGATTCGAATTCCCTTGGGGGTACTAAAAATTTAAGGTTAGGGTAGGGATTGTGGAATGTGGTCTCTACCCTAGTCTTTTTGGTGATAGTTGGCTAACCTCAAGGGAGGATCTGGCGCATATAATCGCCCCATAATTGAGCTGCATTAGCGCTACTGCCGAAAGTAGGGGAATTGTCATCATTACCGAGCCAAATGCCTGTGGTGAGTCTCTGATTGGGTATATAGCCAATAAACCAGAGGTCAACATTGGAGTTGGTGGTGCCAGTTTTTCCAGCTTCCCCTAAACCCAAACTAGCATCCTGACCTGTGCCCCAACGAATTACTCCCTGTAGCATGGAAGTCATAGTTTCTGTGACGAGGGGAGAAACGACCTGGGGGACTCTGGGATTTTCTCGATCATAGGCATAAATGACCCGACAGCTATTAATATCGATCGCATCGGTGCAATCACTACTATCTAAAATACGTCTAATGCCGTGGGGATAGTGAGCTAAACCGCGATTAGCCATGACATTAAAAGCGCCAGTCATCTCTAGCAGGGTAACTTCACTTTGACCCAAAACCAAACCGGGAACCGGATTTAAATCGGAGCGAATGCCTAGCCGTCGTGCCATATCGACGACGGAATTTAAGCCGACCTCCTGGGCGACTCTTAGGGCGGTGACGTTTTCGGATAAAGCCATACCCCGATACATATCGACAGACCCACTACTGCGATCGCATCCTCTAAAAGTTTGTCCTTGCCAAGTGAGAGGTTCACAGGAATAGGTTCTACCGGGGGGTATACCCTTATCTAAGGCGGCGGCATAGGGAAACAGCTTAAAGGTAGATCCGGGCTGTCGTAGGGCTTGAGTCACGCGGTTAAATTGACTATCCCCATAACTGATTCCTCCGACCATAGCCATAACTGCGCCATTACTGGAGTCGAGAGTGACTATTCCCCCCTGAGAAAAGCCAGCACCAGCGCCGACGGTAGCTAGATGTTGTTGCAAAGACCTCTCAGCGACGGCTTGCATTTGAGGATCTAAAGAGGTTTCGACAATAAAGTTACCCTCTCGCGCCAATTGACTGCCGAGAAGTCTCTCTATTTCGGTAAATACATAATCATAAAAGTAGGGTGCAATGGTACTTTCGAGAATTTCCCGCGCCCTGGGGTTAATTTCAATACGCGATCGCCTCGCCCGATCGGCTTCTTCAGAGTTAATCATTCCCAGGGCTTCCATTCTCGCCAAAACGCGATCGCGATACTGGACGGCTAACTCATAATTTTGAATAGGATTAAAACTATTGGGGGCGGGCAAAATACCTGCCAGTGTTGCAGCTTCGGACAGGGTTAAATTAGCGGCAGATTTGCCAAAATAGAACTGAGCGGCATTTTCAAAACCATAGAGGTCTAAGCCTAAATATACTCGGTTTAAATAGGTAAGTAAGAGAGTGTCTTTACCATAAAAAGTCTCTAATTTAAGGGCGACGATCGCCTCTCTGGATTTCCGCCAGGCGGAATCTTCTGTGCCGACGTACTCCCTAAATAAAGTGCGGGCTAACTGCTGGGAAATCGTGCTGCCACCTTCTCTAATTTCACCGCCTTGTAAATTCGTGATAAAAGCCCTGAAAATTCCGATGGGGTCAATACCCATGTGCCAATAAAAGCGGCTATCTTCCGAAGCTATAACGGCCTTTGGTAGGTAAGAGGAAAAATCGGATAAAGCCTCTAATTCCAGTTGTAAATTATTGTTGGTTGTACCCCGCAGAGGCTGATGATCACGGGAATAAACGACTACCGGGCCATTGATAGAGCGAGGCAGAGGTCGCACGGTAAAATATTGCCACTGCCACAAAACGATTAAGGCGACCAAAGCACTAATACCACAGAAGGTATAAAGACCAGAGCACAGTAACCGCAGATATAGGGGTGGTGGATCTACATACTGAACCCGAACACCATTAGCGAATTCCGGGGGGCCCAAAGTAATGACATCCCCATGACGCAGGGGAAAAACCTGAAGCCGCCGCCGTCCCTTATAGACTCCATTGGTTGAGCTTTCGTCTTGGAGCAAAAATTGTCGAGAGGGATGTTCTCCCAAAATGGTTTTATGTGGTGGCTGACGTAATAAACACAGATGCACCTGACTAACTACAGGATTGCGAACCACGATATCACTAGATCGCGAAGAACGACCAATCACATAGCGATCGCCTAATAGCGGATAAACATCAGCCTTATCCGCATCAGCATTTTGCACCCAAAGTTCAGGAACCCTACTATTAGGCCTTAGCACCAGCCGGGAGAAGTTAACTCTGGCGTGAATGGTCTGCACAACGTGGGTGATGGCACTTATAACTGTATTTGACTTCGGGTCCGGCTTTTTAGATGACATATTTGGCGACATTTCGCATATAGCCGTTATGTGAGACTCACTGGCCTTAGCTGACTCGCAAGATTATAACACCTACTGTTAGTAGTGATTTACGGTTGGGGGAAATCAATGGATAATGCTATATAGGGTATCACGCTGGAGAGGTTTTCGCCCGACTGAGGCGATCGCCTGTTGAAGGTCTTTTACAGTCTGGCAGGTTCCCCCAGTAGCTCCTGCCATAGTGGTGATATGTTCTTCCATTAAGGTGCCGCCGATATCATTACAGCCCCATTTTAGGGCTTCTGTGGCACCGGATAAACCCAATTTTACCCAACTAGGTTGATGGTTCATAATCCAGTTACCGAGGAAAATCCGGGCTACAGCCATGAGTCTGAGGCTATCAGTTAAAATTGGTTGGTCTCGTCCTACCCGGCGGCGTAAGGACGGAGGTGCTTGTTCCCCGACAAAAGGCAGGGCGATAAATTCGGTAATGCGGGCGGGATAATTGCGGTCAATGGCTTTTTGTTGTAGCGATCGCAATTTTTGCAAGTGGGCGATCTGCTGTTGGTGGGTTTCAATGTGACCACATAAGATGGTGCTAGTGGTGGGAACTCCTAGACTGTGGGCGGTTTCTACAATTTCTAACCAGGTGGCTGTATTAATTTTTTCTGGACAGATGACCTGGCGAATGCGATCGTCTAACACTTCGGCGGCTGTTCCTGGCATAGAACCGACTCCAGCATCCCGCAGTGAACCTATGACTACATCATAACTGAGGCGATCGCCACGGGCAATAAATTGCACTTCCTGGGGGGAAAAAGCATGAAGGTGTAAATTAGGAAACTCATTTTTGATGGTCTTCACCAACTGGAGATAATAGGGTAAAAACTGACCGTTAATCTGAGCCTTGGGATTTAATCCCCCCTGCATACAAATTTCGGTGGCTCCCCTTTCGACAGCATCTTTGGCTTTTTGGAGAATTTGCTCAAAACCCAACCAAAACGCCCCGGCTTCCCCTTCATCACGCCGAAAAGCGCAAAAATTGCAATGCTGTTCGCAAATGTTGGTAAAATTGAGATTGCGATTAATTACATAGGTTACAGTATCTCCACAATCACGCGATCGCCACTTATCTGCCACTTCTCGCAGACGTTCGGTAACTTTCGGGTGATTGGCTTCTAGTAGGATTAATCCTTGCTCTGGGGATAAATCAGCCCCCTCTGAGGCACAATCCAAAATGGCATCAACGGTTTGAGTTAACATACAATCTAATCAATAGTCTCCCAAGTTAAATCGGTCAGCATATTTACTCAAGTTCCTTAATTAGTTGAATGACAGCAATGATATTAAAATCTGCTTTATCTATTGGAGTTCCCAGACGACCACTGCTCTGGTTTAGCCTCAAACTGCGGAATATACCGATTTTGATGCTTATGGGTGCGACTGTGTTGGTGTTCACGATCGCACCTATTCTAGCTCAGGAGGAACCATCTGCGGAACCATCCCCAACTTCGGAAATTGACAACCCATCTGTTGATCATAATCAATTACACAATCAGGGAGTTGAGCAATTCCATAAAGGCGAACATCGCGAAGCCATAGAAAGCCTAGAACAGGCATTGTCAATCCGCCGGAACCAAGGCGATCGCTTGGCTGTGGCGGAAACACTGAATGCTATTGGTGAAGTTTACAGCAATTTTAACGAAAGCGATCGCGCTTTACCAGCTATTTCTGAAGCCCTGGAAATTTACCGCCAACAAAACCCCCAGGGAGCCTCGGAAACGGCTCTAGTCGAAAGTGGTAAAGCCCGCAGTCTCAACCTTCTGGGTTTTCTTCACCGCCAACAGGGTGAATTTCCCCAAGCCCTAGAACACCACAAAGAAGCACTGAGACTAGCTCAAAGTGCAGGCGATCGTAGTGAAGTCGGGGAATCCTTACATAATATCGCGGCCGTCTATGCCAGTCAAGCTCAACCCACCCAAGCCCTCGACTATTATCAACAAGCCCGGGCTATTCGTCAAGAGGTTGGCAATTTACGGGATCTTTCCCGCACCCTCAACAATTTAGGGGCACTTTATTTTAGCATAGGAGAGGTAGAAAGAGCCCTAGAAATTTATCAACAAGCCCTGGCTTTCCGCCGACAAATAGGAGACCAAGCCGGGGTGGGACGGTTGTTAAGTAATATGGGTTATATCTACCGCGAAAATGGAGATGATTTCCAAGCCTTAGTACACTTTCAGCAAGCGGCTCAACTCTTAGAACGCATCAGAGATAACGCTGGGGCGGCTCGTATCTTGAATTTAATGGGGATTATCTACGAAAATTTAGACCAGTTTCCTCAAGCGATCGAAACCTATCAGCAGGCTGCTAATTTGGCTAAGGAAGCTAATGATTTTGGTCTAGCGGGGACGGCACTTACCCAGATAGGTCGCATTTATAACAGTCAGGAAATGTGGGAAAAAGCCTTAGAAATTTATCAGCAAGCCCTAGAAGTTTATCGAGAATCAGAACAGCAGCCAGAGATTAGTCAAATCCTTAATCAGTTAGGCTCAATTCATGAGCAATTGGGCAACTATTCCCAAGCCCTAGAAACTCTAAAAAGTGCTTTATCTATCATCGAAGAAGCTGGAGATCCAGAAGCTGCACAGGCGACTCTCAACACAATTCAATCCCTCGAAGAAAAATTAACGGAAAATGAAAATGAAATGGATAATTGACAATTGTAGGGGCGGGTTCCGCAGTCAGTTATAGGAATGAGGGACGGGCTGAATAAACCCGCCCCACCCCACCGGTTAATTAATTGTTAATTATTAATTGTAGGGGCGGGTTCCGCAGTCAGTCATAGGAATAACCGACCCGTTTAATAAACCCGCCCCACCCCACCGGTGAATTAATTATTAATTGTTAATTGTAGGGGCGGGTTCCGCAGTCAGTCATAGGAATAACCGACCCGTTTAATAAACCCGCCCCACCCCACCGGTTAATTAATTGTTAATTGTTAATTGTAGGGGCGGGTTCCGCAGTCAGTTATAGGAATGAGCGACGGGCTGAATAAACCCGCCCCACCCCACCGGTTAATTAATTGTTAATTATTAATTGTTAATTGTAGGGGCGGGTTCCGCAGTTAGTCATAGGAATAACCGACCCGTTTAATAAACCCGCCCCACCCCACCGGTTAATTAATTGTTAATTGTTAATTGTTAATTGTAGGGGCGGGTTCCGCAGTTAGTCATAGGAATAACCGACCCGTTTAATAAACCCGCCCCACCCCACCGGTTAATTAATTGTTAATTGTTAATTGTTAATTGTAGGGGCGGGTTCCACAGTCAGTTATAGGAATGAGCGACCCGTTTAATAAACCCGCCCCACCCCACCGGTTAATTAATTATTAATTGACAATTATAGGGGCGGGTTCTAAGGTGAGTTATAGGAATAACCGACGGGCTGAATAAACCCGCCCCACCCCACCGGTTAATTAATTATTAATTGACAATTATAGGGGCGGGTTCTAAGGTGAGTTATAGGAATGAGCGACCCGTTTAATAAACCCGCCCCACCCCACCGGTTAATTAATTGTTAATTGTTAATTGTTAATTATGGTTGATGCGAATGTAGCAATAGGTTTGGGTAGTAATCTGGGGTTATGTTGTCAAACATTAGAAACAGCCCTAGAATTACTTGGCGGCTATGGGGGAATTAGGGTGAAAGAACGATCGCATTGGTATCGGACAACTCCCGTGGGACCCCCTCAGCCGGATTATATCAATGGTTGTGCTACCCTCGTGGTGAGTATCTCCCCCCAGTTGCTGTTGGAGACTCTGCTAGAAATTGAGAAGAAATTGGGGCGGGTGCGTGGGGAAAGATGGGGACCGAGAACCCTAGATCTTGATTTATTGCTGTTCGATGATTTAATCTTGAAGACACCTACCCTAGAAATACCCCACCCTAGGATGGGTGATCGGGCTTTTGTGTTAGTCCCCCTAGCGGAAATAGCCCCGGATTGGATAGATCCTGTCAGTAAAAAGACGATCGCCCAATTGCTGGAAACTATCGATCACTCAGGAGTCCAAAAACTAACTGTGGCTAACTAATGAAACCAGGTTCAGAACCCCCAGAAATCCTAGATCAACAACTGTTTTATCGAGGTCGGAAATTTAACTTTGATGTCCACCGCCTTCGCCTTCCTAATGGTGCGATCGGTCAGTGGGAATGTGTTAGACACCCCGGAGGCGCTTTAGTAATTCCCGTTACCCCAGAAGGTAAGTTGGTATTGGTCCGACAATATCGATTTGCGGTGGAAGGGCGGACTTTGGAATTTCCAGCCGGGACGGTAGAAGCTAACGAAGACCCCGCCGAAACCGTGAGGCGAGAAATTGAGGAGGAAACAGGCTACCGCGCTTCTAAGTGGCGTAAACTAGGGCAATTTATCCTCGCGCCGGGTTATTCTGATGAAATTATTTACGCCTTTCTCGCCGAAGATCTCGAAAAACTGGAAACTCCCCCCCCACAAGATGAAGATGAGGATATAGACACCGTTTTGATGACTCCCCAAGAGTTGGAAGAGGCGATTTTACAGGGGGAACCTGTCGATGCTAAATCTATGGCTAGTTTTATGTTAGCTAAACCGTTTCTATAACTCTGTAGTGTTTATGTCGGATTTAATCTTATTTTGGCATCGTCGAGATCTGCGGATTTCTGATAACTGGGGACTGGCGGCGGCGCGTCGGGTCACTTCTCAGGTGGTGGGGGTCTTCTGTCTCGACCCGGAGATTTTGAGCGGTGATGATATCGCCCCCGTCCGTGTGGCTTATATGCTGGGCTGTCTCCAATGTCTACAAGAAGACTACCAACGGGGGGGGAGTCAATTACTGATTATTCAGGATAACCCGGCTCAAGGTCTGCGAAAATTGGCCGTGGCTTTGGGGGCGATCGCTATTTATTGGAATCGAGACGTTGAACCCCTCCCCAGACAACGCGATCGCTCTGTAGAAGAGTCCCTGACAGAGGTGGGAATTAAAGTTGAGACTTTCTGGGATCAGGTTTTGCATTCCCCAGAAGCCATTTTTACCGGGTCTAAGGAACCCTATAAGGTTTATACTCCCTATTGGCGGAAATGGATTCAGCAACCCAAACCAGAACCCTGTGAGCGACTAAAATCTACCGGTCTGACGGAGGCTCAGGAAAAGGCGGCTCTGGAGGCGGGAGCGATCGCTTTACCGACGGCTAAGGATTTGGGATTTATCTGGTCGGAACCTTTTATCCTAGAACCCGGAGAAACGGCGGCGAGCGATCGCTTGGAAATCTTCTGCGATCGAGCCATTTATGAGTATGACGAAGGGCGGAATTTCCCCGCTATTGATGGCACCTCTGTGTTAAGTCCGGCTTTGAGATTTGGGGCGATCGGTATCCGTACCCTTTGGCAAAAAACCCAAGAAATTATCGCTTTAACTCGCAGTGACGAAGCCCGCCACCATATTCAAACTTGGCAGCAGGAACTCGCTTGGCGCGAGTTTTATCAACAGGCTTTATATCACTTCCCCGCCTTAGCCACCGGTGCTTTTCGTCAGCCCTTTGACCGTTTCCCTTGGTCAGATAATCAAGAACATTTCCAGGCTTGGTGTCAAGGACGCACCGGCTATCCTATTGTTGATGCCGCCATGCGTCAACTCAATCAAACTGGATGGATGCACAACCGTTGTCGCATGATTGTTGCCAGTTTTTTGACCAAGGATTTAATCATTAATTGGCAATGGGGAGAAAAGTATTTTATGCAAACCCTTATTGATGGCGATTTAGCCTCAAATAATGGTGGTTGGCAGTGGAGTTCCTCCAGTGGCATGGACCCTAAGCCTTTGCGGATTTTTAACCCCGCTTCCCAAACCCAAAAATATGACCCCGAAGCTGAATATATCCGCCAGTGGTTGCCAGAATTGCGGAATTTGGACACCGCCCACCTGGTGACTGGCAAAATTTCATCAGGCGATCGACAAGCCTGTGGCTACCCACAGCCCATTGTAGACCACAATCGACAACAAAAATTGTTCAAGTCCATTTATTCCCAATTAAAGGCTTGACAAATTCCCCAAACTATGGCAGGATGTTAAATTGTGCAAAACAAATAAACCTACTCATGCGGAACTGGCGGAATTGGTAGACGCGCTAGATTCAGGTTCTAGTGTTCGCAAGGACTTCCGGGTTCAAGTCCCGGGTTCCGCATTGGCAGAGAAACCCGGTTGGGCTGGGGAAGTTGGGTTACGCTGCGCTTCACCCAACCTACTAAAAGGGCAAATGGCTAACAGGGTAAAGGGCAAAAGGGCAAGAGGGCTAAGGGCTAAGAGTCGGGGGGGCACAGGCTACCCGAAAACCGAGGTCGTAGTTGAGGTTGTCCGGGTCGTACCAGTCGCGGTTGGCACAACGGCAGTTTTCAGGAAAGCTGCACCACGAACCGCCGCGCAGCACTCTATTGTTTGTGTTGCTCAAAAAGTTGACTAAATATTCAATATAGTTTTGATAACGATTATCGTTACCAGCATCCCACACACCACCATCAGAAGGCGCACCCTTGTAGCTGTCGTGCCAGGGG
>Ga0213835_100712_pt1 | contig 27601 bp, 23 predicted proteins | sample SWPATP01_FD_160576 | JGI IMG/M metagenome (GOLD analysis project Ga0213835, IMG submission 160576) | Coastal seawater microbial communities from Marineland, Florida, United States - SWPA TP0 #1 | ecosystem: Environmental > Aquatic > Marine > Coastal | place: USA: Florida | collected 2016-08-05 | reverse complement strand
AGGGCGTCGTCGCCGCCCGTGTCGTTGTCGGAAGGATCGTGGCGTGGATTGCTCATGTGTCTTTGGTGATGATGTCTGGTTGTAATCACTATAGCGCGGATGGTCTGCCGGTCCTGTTCCGGCTTGCGGCGGCGCGGCACACCAAACTTCACGATTCGTCTTGAAGTGTGTCCCGGTGCCGACAAAAATTTGACCGGATGAGTCAGCAGGACAGAATGTTATTTTCCTTGAAGAAATTTTCAACCATAGTTTGACGCTTCAATCTACTTACTGTCGACCTGCGCCCTTCCGCGAGGGCGGACCGCCCCAACAATGAAAAATAACCGGATCGGCAAGGTGACGGTCTTGCCGTCACGGCGCATGCTCGTGGTCGAGGACACGCCGGAAGGCATGAACCGCATCGTCGCCCTGCTGCGCGAAATCGACACCCAGCCGCAGCAGATCATGATCGAAGCGAAGATCCTCGAGATCACGCTCGACGATAACGAGAACTTCGGCATCGAGTGGAACAAGGTGTTCAGCGGCGAAGGCACTGAAACCAGCCACATCGGCACCACCGGGCTGGTCCCGCGCGGCGGCCCCGGACTGGTCTTCAACCTCGTCAACCAGAACGTCAACCTGTACCTGAACGCCTTGAGCAACAAGGGCCGGGTGCGCACGCTGGCGACACCGAAGCTGCTGACGCTGGAAAACCAGGAAGCGACGACCAACATCGGCGACAAACTCGGCTACCGGGTGACGACCACGATCAACAACGTCACCAGCGAGACGATCCAGTTCCTCGAGACCGGCGTGATCCTGCGCGTGGTGCCGTCGGTCGACACGGACGGGCGCATCGCGCTGCGCGTGCGCCCGGAAGTGAGCTCAGGCACGCTGCTGGGCGGAATCCCGTCGAAGAAGACGACCGAAGTGAACACGCAGCTGGTGGCGGAAAACGGGCAGTCGATCCTGATCGGCGGCCTGATCAAGGCGAGCGCCGGCAAGCGCCGCACCGGCGTGCCGCTGCTGGCCGACGTACCCGGCCTCGGTAAACTGTTTTCGAATACCGAGGAAACCGGCAGTTCGACCGAGACCATCGTCCTGATCACGCCGCGCATCGTGCCGACCCGCGCGGTGGGCCTCGATGCGCAGACCGTCGACCGGGTCGATGGCGTGGAAGCGGAGTTGAACGCGAAGTTCAAGGGGCCGGCGGCCTTGAAGTAAGGCGCGGCGCCCAATAAAAAGCGGCCTCCTCGGAGGCCGCTTTCGTTTGCGCTGCCGGCTGCTTACGCCGCCACTGTGAACTATCAGCAGTTAATGAGACAAAACGGTCATTTATCCCTAATCCTAGTCAGGATAAAACGAGACGAAAGTTAGCAGTTCTTGAGACTAATGGTGGAGCTATACCCCACCTTTTCACGCTCGCATTCCCACTACTGAAGGTATCGGCTATTGTTTCTCGGAGAGCAAGTAAAGGCTGCAAGGTCTTTGATCATCAGGTGGCGACAATGGAACTTCTAGTTCGGTGTCGAAATACGACATCAGTTGCTGACTGGAAGTTAATGCTCTGATATCCTCGAACGCTTCTTTTCATGCGGTCCAGATATGTCCGAAACGAGCGACGCCATTCATTTTCCGATCGATACCGGCGACCAAGCCTACATTGCGAATCGCCAGAGTTTACTGGCACGCGAGGTATACGAACAGATCGCCCGCCACTTGCACTCGGCACTCGCCAAGGCCGAGCGCATCTGGCAGAACGGCGATGCTAATGCTCCCGAATGCGATGCGTTCGACCGCTACCGCAGCCACGAGGCGGTGTTGCTGGACGGCGGGCGCGGTACCGGTAAGAGCTCGGTGCTGGTCAACTTGCCGCGTTACTTCGACGAAGTCGCCGACCTCAGCGACAAGCTGCTAATCCTCAAACCAGTCGACCCGACGCTACTAGAAAACGGGGATGACCTGTTCCTGAACGTGATCGTCGCGGCCCTACTGCGCGATGCGCGCGTCAGGGCTGCCTTGCGTAATCATTCAAGCGGGACTGACGAGTTCTATGACGAACTTCAGAAACTCGGCTCGGCACTGGAGGGCATTCAGAAAATCGGCTCGGAATACGGACTGGATAAACTTCAGGCCTTTGTCGAAAACCAAGAGCTGGCCGAACACGTACACCGCTTTTTCTGGCGTGCTCTGCAATTGACGGGGAAAAAAGTCATCGTTCTCCCTATCGACGACGTCGACACGTCGCTGGAACTGGCCTTCGAGAACGTTGAAGTCGTCCGTAAATATCTTACGTCGCCCCTTGTAATACCGATTATCAGCGGCGATCTCAACCTATACGACGACGTAATCTACAGACAATTCGCCCGACGTGTGATGGACATCGGCGGCCGGGACCGCGAAGGCGCACTACAACAGGCTCGCCATCTCGCAGAAGAATACGAACGTAAGGTGCTGCCGCTGCCTCGCCGCATCCGCCTGCCAACGCTGCGCTCGTATCTCGACAACCCGGACATCTACCTCGTCGAACATGGGCAAGAACTGATTGCGCTGCCGTTGCTCAAGCATTGGTTGGAGGCATTGATCAACGACCGCGTCAACGGCGAGGAAAACAGCGTGCGTGAGCTACCGCTTTCGACGGTACGTGAATTTGCCCAGTTCGTACAATCTTCTCGTACGCTCCTGCCGTCGCTGAAAACGTTTTTCGACAACAACGAGGTAGCGGATGACGGCCCGCAATCGGCTGTCATGATGAAGCGGCGCCTGTTCATGAGCACTGCGGTGGCGCAGGCGGTCGCCCTGTTTGCACAGGATTTCGAGACGGCCTTCTCGATCAGGCGCGACGATACACGCGCGCAGCGGACCGCGCGGGAACGCGCCTACCGCGACCTGCGCGACAATATCGTGAATGTCGACTCGGAGCCCTACTACGGCATGAACGTGTTGAGAAAGGAGTGGAACCGGGCGCTGGCGGGCTATGCTGTCCACCAGCGCACGTGGGGTAGCACGTACTTGATCGCAGATGCCGGCCTCCACCTACTCCATGCACGCGGCGATGTGCTCGGCCACGACCTGTTCCGCCCTCAACGGCATGGCGCGAAGCAGTATGCACACTTCGACGAAGGCGTCGAGTTCGCTACGACCTGGCGGCACATACTCGAAAAAAAAGCCCCCGAAGAGTGGCTGTCGCGGCTACCCAGGACGACGTTGCTGTCCTATCCAGGCCCGGAAACCGGCAGGCGAATCACTCCGCAAGCCGCGGCCGGTTACGAGTTCCCGCTTGCGCTGGCCCAAAAGCTCCTCGTGCACTGGAGTTACTACAGTTCAACGGGACGTAGTGACCTGTTGCTATGCGGCCGCGTGTTCGAGGTACTGGTTACGAGCCTGACCTGCGACCTCACTTCCGCCGAAATGACACGCATCTTTCACCGGCCGCCATTTTATTCGCTGGCCGAATTTGCCCGCACCAAGACACTCGATGCCGGCGTGGCGACGACGGACGAGGATGCGCAGGCGCTACAGCACGCTGCACCAGCCATGAGCGCGGATGAGGAGGCGGGTTTCAACGCTGACGTCGCCGACCTGGTCAGCCAAATCAACGCTTGGCGCACCCGCATGCAGCTGGCGCCGCCGAATGCCTGGTTCGTGTTCGTGGTTATGAACAAGTTCTTCAGCCAAGTTCCCTATATCAATCAGGATGGCAGCCTGCACGGCCCGTCCCTCGAAGTGCTTAATCTCGCTATGCAGGCATTCAACTTGTTCTGGTCGACCGTGGGAAGCTTCGAAAAGGGTGCCATCTTTGGACTGCCGCAGGTTGTCGCAACTGTCAACATGTCCGGCAGTTCAAAGAACTTTGAACATCATCCTTTGTACACGCAAAATATCGCACCATTTCTGCAACTGCGCGGTGAGGCCGGCTATTACGACTTCGGTACCGGCTCCTACACGTTTGCGCTCGAATCCCATCCCCTGCGGGCACTCTGGCAGGCCGCACTGTCGAACATTCAGGAAAATGGCGACAGGGGCACAGCGTCCGAAAGCCAGGCCCTGGCTACGCGAGGCTTGACAGCCGAGGTAGACAAGCGTATCGACCGCTACGTCAACGAGGTACGCCGTCAGCTCGGCATCACCTTGTCCGCCCAAGGGATCGAGGCGTCGACCGAAACAGAGCTCATGCAAATTTTAGCCATCGTCGAGCAGCGCTGCAGCCGCGATCCTTTAACCAAAGAACGCTTCGCAGCCCTACGCTATGCCACTAATTTGCCGAAAAATTCCGGCCGCCGCCGCCTTCAGCGCATCATGGAAAAACTAGATCGCTGATCCATGCTCCAGCAACATCTCTTCAGTGCTGCGGTCTCGACCTGCCTGACCAGTCCGCGCCTGCACGACAAGCTGCGCTCGGTGCTGGTCCTCGACACCGATCTGGTCGACAAGCCGGCGCAGCTGGCGTTTCACCGTGAGTGCCGAGATATCTTGCGCGAGGCCCTGGACAGCGAAGAGCCACGCCGCTTTCGTACCATCGACATCGACGAGGTGCTGGAGGTGCTTTGGCCGAGCACGATGTTCCTGAAGAACACCGGAGCCACCGTCCCTTTTTTCGATGCGCTGTCCGCCCTTCTATTCGAAAGCACGGGGAGCGTCATCCATTTTCGCGATGCCGCGCTTGATGACTACACGCGCTTGTCGGCGCGCGTGGATCCCGCGCTACTTCTCTGCTGGAAGATCGCCAGGGATATCGGCGCGGGTACGTTGTCCACCCAACAGCAGGTAAAGGATGCCGTCGAATCCGTCCAACCATTCTGTACGCCAGAAGCCGACGCAGGTAGCAAATATGCGGACAACCATGTCCACCTGAGCGGAGCATCGTCGGAGCAGATCATCCTGATGGCAGCCCTACGCGGCACCAATTCCGGGGTTGCCGACGATCGCGGCCCCGTAGCAAAGAAACTGGAGCTCATCGAAGGGTTGGCGCACTGTCTGCTGCTAAGCGGTGACAAGCTCAATGCCGAGTCCGAAAAGCAGATCGGCGAACTCAGCCGAAGAGCCCTGACACCGTGGCGCTATAGCGAGCCGCTCCCGCTCATCAACTGGACCATATTACGCGCACAAACGTCCGCCATACCAGGTGTCTGGCACGGCTGGATTAAGCACATGCTCGCGTCAAGTATGGTCTCCCAGGATCTGTCGCGTGCGTGGCTATGGCTGTTACTGTGGTGTGCCGGCGTGTATCAGGACAAGGGCTGCGGACCGAAACGGCGGATTGCAATCTTTTTACTGCTGGGCACAATCATGCGCGTAAGGAAGGATGTGCTGGTCGAAGGCTACGGCATTACCCGTTTCGTCCACGCATCAAAGAATCGTCGCGCATCGGCGGAACTCGACAACACACTGCAACGAAGCGCTGCGCGCCGGATATTTCATGGCAGCGAGGACCGTGCAGAAGTCAAGGTCTCGCCCGGAATGCTGGACGAACTCAGTGTCAGGGCGTGGATCAGAGACGTACTCGCACTACACTCAGCGCCCCCCAGCGCTGTCCCCGGTGCGGCTTGGGACCCTTGCACACGGTGGCATTTCTGCGTCCACTTCTCTCGTACGGAAAATTCCCCGTGGCGGGATGCGGGCAAGATCGAAGCTGCGTTATTTTCCAAGAAGGTCGTGAAGAGAAATCCTCTCGTGTCCAGAAATGCCGGCAATACGGTGACCTTCGCGCCGGCCCGCCTGATCAGGACCTTAGACATCGCTGGCGATGAAAACCTGTCGAAGAGCGAAGTGTTCGCCCCGGCACTGCGCTGGCTGCGCAGCCTTACACGGCCCGATGGCGAAGCACCACTTCAGCTCAGTATCCACGCAGGCGAGGATTATGCGCACCCACTGTCGGGAATGCGCCATATCGACGAAACGGTCCAATTTTGCCAGATGAAGAATAACGACCGGATCGGCCATGGCCTCGCACTGGGCATCACGCCACAGCACTGGTTCCGGGAACAGGGCCAAGCAATGGTGAGCTTGGAAGATCATGTCGATAACCTAGTATGGGCTTGGCATTTCGCCAAAACCGAGCCAATGCTTCCGTACGCCGCGAACATAGCTGCACTGTACGCGAGCGCAGTTCGCTACCTCGCCCCTTATATCCCTTGGCTAAATGCCCCGACGCCATATACAGGTGCGATCGACCTCCAGGCTTTGTACGAAGCCTGGGAAATGCGTCGAAACTGCCGTCAGCTGGCGATCAACCCTGAGCGGTCGGAGCTGAAGATGAAGATCGCGGTTCCTGACCAGGCATTGCTGCTGAACGTCAGCAGCGGCCCCGAGCATGTCCGTCTGTTCGCGAGACGATTAAACTGGCTCGATCCGGAGCAGCGAAACACGCTGGTGCGTAAGGCACCGGCGAAACACATTGTCCAGCTCACCTGTTCGGAACGGAACACGCTGCAAATGCCGCATTTGCAGTCGGCGCTCGCGCTCTTCACGTCTGTCGTCACGCCGTTTGAACTAGAGTTCATGGAGGCGTTGCAGGACCTGCTGATCGAACGATATCGGAAAATCGGTCTCGTGTTCGAGGTCAATCCGACCTCGAACCGTCATATCGGCGCCCTCAGCGACCTGAAGGACCACCCGATCTTCCGTTGGGCCCCACCGGACGGCGACCTGTTAGCGCATGGCGCAGGGATGAACCGCTTCTCTCTACGGCACGGCGCGCTCAAGGTCTGCGTTAATACAGATGATCCGGGCATCATGCCGACTACCTTACGTACCGAGTTCGAGTTGCTGCGTCGGGCCGCGCTGGATCGGCGCTTTGCACGAGCCGATGTGGAAGTGTGGCTAGACGATCTGCGCGAACACGGCAATGCGATATTCGAGGCTTGCCATTCCACGCTTTCTACTTCGGCCGCGCATGCTTCTGCAGTTTGATGGCCTAAGAACAAGGCCCGGGGTCGCGTAGCTGATTTAAGATCTCGCAAGCGCCAAGACTCTTCACAACCCCAAGCATCTCGATACCTCACGTTAGGGCATGTGTATTTTGCTAATGTGGTACCGCCCACACCGTGTTAAGAAGCGTCATGGTAACTTGCTCCCGGACGCTGAGGTTCACTTTCCACCCTTGCTGCTAAAGCGGCGCGAAAAGCCAAAAATGCCAATTAAGTCCCTGAAAGCTTTTATTGAAGCGTGCGGCTGCGCGCCGTGCCGTGCGCTCACGTCGCTCATTCAAGACGCCGGCGCGCCACTGCGGATCTCGGTAAAGAACACTGGGCGCATGTGCGAATTCGCCGTCGTCGCAGCGGCGGGATTGGGTGGACTAACAGCGCGCGAGGTGGTTCAGGGCAGGCGCGCGTACGCCGAACATTTGGGCGTTCAAATGGAAGGGACAACACAGAACGGTTCCGAACCCAACCACATCAGCTGGGCGCTCAAGCGACCATTGCCGGGCGATGGCGGCAAGCCGGGCATTGACCTCGGCCGTGCCACATCGTCTGAAACCGACGGCCGGTTTTTTCTCCTGCTCGAGGGCGCTCCGCTTGGCCCTGCGGGTGCACCCCGTCCTGGGCGGATCGATGGCGGCGGGGTCTCCGACGCCACGCTCGTCAACGGTATCGAAATTGCCTGGGAAGCTGGAATCGAACAGGTTCCGCTCGACCTTGACCGGCTCGACATCGACACCGAGGTGCGTGAGACAGCCCAGTATATTGACCTACCGGCGCCCGGGTCCCGTTCAGTCTACCGCTACGAAACCACATCCAGCATTAGTAGGCGGGACGACGGCGGATTCGACGTGCGGATCTGCTACGCTCACAAGAACAATCCTGATATCGGGGCCGATGACAGCTGGTGGGGCTTTACCAGCATAGTTGTGCGCAAGGGAGACGATGCCGGATGGGCAACGTGGAACGATGACGAGGACCCGGGACGAGGGGGTGTCTTCACCTTTCGCAAGGCGCAATGGCATGTGCGGCTCGAGGACCTGTTGGAACGCGATCGCGAGGAAGTCGAGATCGAGCGGCGGACGGACCTCACGCCCACGGAAAAATACCAGCAGATTAAGGCCCGCCGTGGCCAAGGCGTATTTCGAACCGAGGTGCTGAGGCGCGAGCCGCGGTGCCGCCTCACAGGCGTCGACGATCCGCGCCACCTAAGGGCAAGTCATATCCAACCCTGGGCTGTATCCAACGATGGGGAACGGCTCGACGCGAACAATGGCCTCATGCTCTCTCCCCATATCGATCACTTGTTCGACAAGGCCGACATCTCGTTCGAGAATGACGGCTCGCTACTCGTACTGAACGAGGGGATTCGGCTGGTGCTGGCGCGTTGGCGAGTCGATCTGGATAAAGTGCATACTCTCTCCCGACCTTTTCGGCCGGAGCAAATACGATTTCTCGAAAAACATAGGGAAAGATTCCACGAACGGCAAGGCAAGCCTGACGGATCCGTATGAAAGGTCTGGGAACGATGTATCGGCGGCTCCGGGGCTCACCTCAATGCCAAGTTGAGCGGCCGGCTAAGTTCGCGCGATCGCGATAAGTGTAGGGGCCAGTTCGTTCGCTTTCCGCCCCCACTTACTGACAAGGTAGCCGTCCCCGGCCGGCTACAGCCGCCGGCAGTGGTTCACGCGGTGCAGGAGTGCGCGATCGCGGACCAAGTCGACTAGCACTCGCTCGTCCAGGATGAAGATTCGTGCGAAGGTGTCGAATGGTGCGCGCCCCTGCAAACGCTCCTGCAGAAACGAAAGCGCCAACTGGCGCTGGAGGGCTGGCGCTGGCCAGTTATCGTAGATGATCAGCCAGTGCGCGTCGTTATTGGCGTAACCAGGCTTCTTGGCGCTGGCCACTTTGCTGTCGACGAAGTGCGCGATCGCCTCGGCCCAGACTCGCTCGACCGAGTCGCCCATCATCGGCGGCGGCATTCGGCCTTCCTCAATCTCCGCAAGCAGTTGCTTCTTCGATTTTCTTGGTTCGCCGACGACAGCGCTGCGCATCAGATAGGTATTCTGGCCGACCGTCGCGCGCAGCGTGCTCTCGTGCGCGACATTCTCCGGTATCGCCTCAGTGTGCTCGATCCCAATCGAGCGGCCGCCGAGCTGCAGGGCGAAGTCGGGCCGCTCGCCCTTTACCAATTTCAGTGGGAAGTCTTCCGGGCCGAACGGCATGCTTCCAAGCAGGCGCACGATCGAATAGATCTCCGGGGTGATTCCGCGCGGTGCGGGGCGTGCCGGTACCGGAATGTTCACATCGGGCAGCTGGTCGTGCAGTTCGTCGAATGTGCGGGCTGATAGCAGCATTGGTGCTCCGGTAAGGCTTTGCATGCGCGCTACGCGGCGCCGACGGATAGTGTTGAGGGGAAGCGTCGCAGCCCAGTTTGGCTTGAAGTGTACACCTAGCTTCAAGAGCACATCGGGCTCGGTTGCATCGGCAAGGGAGCTCAGCACGGATCGTACGCTACGACGTACACTCGCACGAAACGCTCGCCGATGGCGTGGCTCGTTGAGCGCACCCTTGGGTGGCTTCACCGTTTCGCAGACTACGCATCCGTAATGAGTGGTCGGTCAATGTTCGCCAGGTCTTCCATTCTCTTGCCCGCTCTCTCACCTGTTGGCGATGTCGAAAGGCGTTGTTCGGCGCTCTAAACCTACCAACCGCCTCTTCCTCTCTCTTGGTATCGGACACCTATTTGGGATACGTCACCATTGAGCGAAGTTGTCCCAGCTCGACCGAACTACGCATGCTGTCTCCAGTCCAAGTAACGGATGGGGTGATCCTAGGCTTCCTCTAGTTCCATTCTTCGATCTCAGGAAATAGGATGCCCAGGTTTAGGAACCTAAAACACCAGAGCACGTTTCTGTCCAACTACACAGTAGCATGCCCTATGCCAGTAAGAAAAATTCCGAAAAATTACTTGTTCGTTACAGGTGGTTTCTCGAGCCGCAAAAACTCAAGAATGGCAGGATTTGAATCGCCATTGGAAAAAGATTATATGCTGCTGTTGGAGTTTGACAATAGCGTAGCTAGTTTCGAAGAGCAACCTTTGACTATCCCTGTTCCTGGAATTCATAAAGGTTACACCCAGGATCTATTGGTGAAGTTTAATCCCCAACAGATAACCGGGCATCAACGTCCGCCAGCATTGGTTGAGGTAAAACATTCTGAAGAGCTGGCGAAAAATAAAAATAAATATGCCAAGAAATTTGAGCACGCAAGAAACTTCACCCGGGAGCGCGGTTGGGAATTCGAAATCGTAACGGAGAAAGAAATACGTGTACCGCGCCTCCGCAATCTAAAATTTTTACGTGAATACCGAAACATCACACCTTCGCCTGACGAGCGTGACCAAATCCTGAATGTGATGAACATGCTGGGCAATACGGCCAGCATCCAAGATCTCCTCGAAAAATTGTGCCCCGATCAAGAGCGGAGACTTACATCGCTGCCAGTAATTTGGCATATGGTAATAGCCGGGTTCCTTATTGTTGACCTTGACTTGGCGGTCAGCAATGCATCCATCGTTTGGACCTAGGAGTAGAGATGTCACACCACGAGCGCACCCAGCTCTGGCTTAAGGAAGGTTCCACGGTCACAAATGATGGTCGCGAATATGTGGTTTTAGCCCTCGCTGACTTGAACATAGTCTTAGCCAAAGAACTTGCGTCTGGCGAGAAGGTCCTCATTCGTATCGACCAGTTAAACTCACCCAGGCCCATTCAAGGAGACCAAACAAAGCTTAGGTCTACTAAAGATTTGTGGGAAATTAAGCCTGAAGATTGGCAGATCGCCGAACAGCGTCGATCATATATCAGTCCTCTCCTAAACATACCTTACGGGATGCGAGCAGGGGAGCTCGCCAAAAAAATCGCTACTGATGCGGGCGTCGGCCGAGCAACAATATATAGGTGGTTAGCCGTATATCGCGAGACCGGCCTCTTATCTTCGCTAATACCGCATACGGACCTCCGCGGTGGTAAAGGTAAAAGTAAGATTTTGCCCGAGGTTGAAGCAATAATTGCTGACCGCATCGCAAACTTCCACGACACCGAACAGAGTACCTCGGTCGCAACTACAGCTCAAGAGATCAGAAGGCTGTGCTCCAACGCCAACTTACCGCTTCCGGCGCTTAACACCATTCGGGCTCGAATTGAATCGTCGAATGGACGAGAGCGCGTTGCTAAGCGCAAAGGAGAAGCAGCTGCACATAAGCAGTTTGATCCGATCAAAGGAAGTATTCCAGATTGCGAATGGCCATTGTCGTTAGTACAAATGGACCACACACTGCTCCCTGTGATCATTGTCGACGATGTCCATCGGAAGTCCATTCGCAGAGTGTGGATCACCTTGGCTATTGATGTTTACAGCCGTGTCTGTCTCGGCATGTATCTATCGCTCGACCCGCCCTCAGCTATGTCCGCAGGAATGTGCGTGTCGCATGCCATCCTTCCGAAGGAAAGATGGATGAACCGTATTGGCGTTACCTCAACGGATTGGCCATGCTGGGGTGTTATGGGCGTCCTGCATATGGACAATGCAAAAGAGTTTCGCGGCGATATGTTAAATCTTGCCTGCAACGAGCATGACATTGACCTACACCTTCGACCAGTAAAAAAGCCGCGTTATGGAGCGCATATTGAACGCTTGATGGGAACGGTTTCTGAAGGGCTTAAGTCAGTTAAAGGTGCGACTTTTTCCGGGCCAGATGAGAAAGGGGAATACGATTCAGAAGGCAATTCCTGCATGACGTTATCTGAGCTCGAGAAATGGCTCACCCTATTTTTTTCACAATATCACCGACGAGTTCATGCCGGCATTGGGACAACACCTCTTACCAAGTGGAGAGAGGGCCTCCTGGGAACAAAGTTGAAGCCAGGTCGAGGCTTACCTGCGAGACAGATAGATGAAGACCGACTTCGGATTCTCTTCATGCCGTTCTTTGAGAGGACGATCCAAAACTATGGCGTTTTAATAGATGTTCATTATTATCACGATATTCTTCGCCCATATATCAATGCACCTGATCCAAAATTTCCTCGACATAAGCGTAAATTTCGCTTTCATCGAGACCCACGCGACATTAGTCGATTATATTTTTACGACGAACTGACAGGGCGTTACCACTTCATTCCGTATCGCGACTTGAGTTTGCCACCTGTGAGCATATGGGAACTTCGTGAGGCGTTTCGTCAAGCCGACGAACTCGGAATTCCACACGAAAGCGAAAAGGCGATATTTCAGTTGATTAATCAACAGCGGGAGATTGAGGCGGCAGCGGCAGCAAAGACAAAATCCGCCCGGCGTGAGCAGCAGCGGCGAACAGAACATGCTAAATCACGCCGTGATACCAATCACGACATATCATTTAACGGTAATAATGCGCCGCCTGGCTCCGCTGACGGAGTTAAGGGGTATAACCCAGATGATGTTAAACCATTTGACGACGCATAACATTGAATCATGGATAACTTCGGGCACCTCAATGAGGAAACTAAAAAGATTGTCCACTTATCCGACCCGGAGAGGATTTACGCTATTCGCGCAGGGACATGGATTGGGTATTCACGTGCAAAAGAAGTATTGGAACGTATGGAAGAATTGCTGTCGTACCCAAGAGTTACGCGGATGCCGAATATGTTATTGGTTGCGCAGTCCTTCAACGGTAAAACCACGATTCTGGAACGCTTCATGACACTCCATGCGCCCGAAGCCGATCCGAACAAGGATAGAAATAGCTGTCCAGTCGTCTCCGTTGAGGCGCCTCCGAAGCCCGACATCGGAGACTTGTATATTAGGATTCTCGACTTTATTCAGGCACCGTACAAACCGCGGTCGGCACCTTCTGAAAACTACAGCCAGATAAAAAAATTATTTAAGGCACTGGATGTGAGGATGCTAATCGTCGACGAGATACATCATCTCATTGCAGGAAGCTTGAAGCGTCAGCAAGAATTCCGAAATGCTTTAAAGAGTTTGGGCAACGAAACGTCGGTCTCTCTGGTAGTAGCGGGAATTCCTGATGCCTACAACGCGTTTAGTACCGATCCACAGATGTTGAGCCGCTTCACTCCCATTGAGCTCCCGTTGTGGCGGACCGATAAAGAGTTCGGCTCTCTGCTTGCAACGCTGGAGCAACGGCTACCGCTTCGTCGTCCTTCGAACCTGAAAGACCCTCAATTAATGTTGGCCCTTCACACTCGTAGCGAAGGAACCGTTGGAGACATGCACGATCTAGTAAAAGAACTGTCGATTGAAGCAATCAAAACCAAGACCGAACGCATCACACTTGACCGGATCAATCAGCTGCCATGGGCTCCTCCTTCACAGCGGAAACAACGCCCAACAAGCTGAGTTCCAGTGAGTTCGCGCAGAGCCGGTCGCTTTGGCCAGTACGGCCTAGACCACTCCCCGATGAGCTGCTTTCATCGTGGCTCGTTCGGCTTGCCCATTCCCATGGGCTGAAGGTCCAAACTTTTTGCCATCTGATCTTTGGCAGAACACTTCAGGTCTGGAACCGCGACATCGATCGCCTTGCGCCTTCGTGGCTCTTGCAAGAGCTTCAACATCGGACAGGAGCATCATTGGCAGATGTTTCAAAAACGACATTGAGAGCCTATGAAAACCATTTATACCGTAAGTTTCGCTCCGCTGGTGTGCTGCCGTGGATTCTCAATCTTCAGATGTACCATCGGAAAAGGGCCGGTTTCGGCCTGCAGTTCTGCCCTAGGTGTCTGCGAAACGACCGCGTGCCGTATTTTAGAAAATCATGGCGTATCGCATTAAATACTGTCTGTCCCGTTCATGGAAATTTGCTTCTTGATCGCTGCCCTAACTGCGGTGCATCCATCGCGCTACACCGCGCCGACATGAATGGCCGGGCGATAGACGAACAGCTTCTTCGATGCTGTCATGCCTGCGGATTTGAGCTAAGCAATAGTGATATAGAACAGCCAGAATTTTATGATCAACACTGCGCAGCATTGCTTGCGGCTGCATGTACTGCCGTTCAGAGTGAAGATCGCCAAATCGGCCAGTGGGACCTGGGGCGCTTAGATACCTTACGTCATTTGTGCCACATTCTGACGTCTTGCTACATACATGTACAACTACGTCCCTTTATCCTTCGCGAATTATCGGTGCCCGACATCTCGCTCACTGCCGGCCGCCTCCCGATCGAAATGCGATCTATTCGAGAGAGGCATCATCTTATCCAGGTCGCAGCGTGGCTCTTCGTAGATATACGGGCGCGGATAACGCAAGCTTGGTATGAGGGCACAGTCAGACAAAACATACTTCTAAAAGACTTCGATCATGCGCCTGGCTGGTATCGCAGTATTGTCGAGGATTTGCCAAACTGGCGAGCTAGGCTGTTGCGCTAACGTTCACGAATAGTAGTCAAGGCAAAATTGGCCGCTATTTTCAATAGCTGAAATCGAAAAGCCCTGCGCATGCGAGCCTTCTGTTTTCATCATCGCGTCGCCATATTCCCGGATCCTTGCTACTCATACGGCTGCAAATGCCTTGCGTAATTCGGGAAGCATGTTTCGATCCGGATGTTCAAGATAGAGCTCCCGGCATCGATCCAGTGCCGAGGCAAACACAGCGTCATAACCCTCATTTGCTGGTCGGACTTGACCGATCGCATTACGAGTGTTCTTGGCAATACGGGAGGCCTCGCGTCCGTAATACGCCAGACGCTCGACCTCGAAGTCGCTTGCCTCTATAGGGTCGGCAAACATCTGGAAAGCATCCGCGATCCACTCTCCAGCCGCGGAGTAACGCGCTTCTAGTGTCTTGACCTCGTCGACTACAGCGACAGGTAGATCGACCCATTTTGGGTCAGTATCAAATTGCAGAGGAACTGCACTAAGTCGGCCCAACGCGTCGAGATCCCGGTATGTGATATACGCGTCCTGCGCGTCGGAAATCTCGCTGATTCGCGTCATGCAACGGTAGCTGAACGCTTCAAGCTGTAGCGCGATACCAAAGTACACATGCTTGAGCCTATCAGCTTCCTTCGCGTTCTCGCGCTGCAGGTCTTCACGGCGTACTTTGGCACTCCACCATGTTGTCATTGCGGTGCTGACAACGGCGCTTGAGAGAACGCCAGTCAGCAGTGCTTCCCACTCCATCGTCCCTCCTACAATTTTTGTTTGGCCAGCTCGCCGCGCACTTGGTCAATTAGCTGCCGCGCCGGGCCGGAAACGCGTAGTGTAGAGCGAACGTCGGCGAACGGGCAAATCGAAATCGACAGAATTCGTATGCAGCAGCACCGGGGTCATGCAAAGGCCTCGTCTAACCATGCAATGGCATAGAAGCAAAGCCCACGGAGCTAATATGCCAGCGATTCGTTTTCAAATTCCTTGGCGAGCCAGACGCTTTGCCCAATCCGTTTCCAATCCTAACGCTCCCCTCCGCACCTTATTCATTGATACTTCCTCAATCGGCTACCGGCCGCGTCGGTGCGCCACTTCCGGCGCTAAGTGCATTCCCTTGAAGCTGAGCATTTCGGATTGTCCAAGGACGGGTGTTACAGTCTACTTATCCCAACAGCTGCGCAATCACTGCTCCAGGCCCTCCAAAGCGTCATAAATCAACCCAGGCGGGGTGGCCGTGGACTTCCGCAGCAACGTGCCGGATCCGAGCCTGCAGGTCCAAGTCGCGGGTCATGGCCAACAGCACGGCGTCGACTCGCGCCCTTGTTTGCGGACCAGTATCCTTAAAACGTTCCGCAATCCACGCTTCGGTGACCCTGCCGCCGGGATCGTTACCTGATCTGGTATAGAAGAGCTCAACACGTGTACGGCAGAGGATGGCGTGGCACGCATAGGTCGCGATTTTGCCGAGCATCCGATGGTCTACGCCTGGCAGGACCCGTTTGGCAATCGCGAGCACGGAAGGTCTGACCGCACGCATGCGGTAGCCGCTATCAGGTTCTTCTTCGAGCAGCTCGTGCGCAGCAATTGGGCTGACCCGGGTACTAGGGATCTCCTTGTCTGGCGGAAGGCCGGATAATACAAAATTATTCTTGGCGTCGTAGATCCGCTTCGCGCGGTGCAGGTCGAGCTCAGTGACCGGACGTGCCTGCTCCCATATCTTGTCGAACCAAGCGCAGATGTCGTCATGGGTCTTGGTGCCAGCCGCAACGTGATGACCGGCTTCAAACGTCCCACTGTCTTCGATCCCCTCGCGTCCCAGACCATTGTGTGACATGTTGGCGCTCGAGACGACGGCACCGGCCTTGTTGACAACGACCTTCGCATGCAGCCCGTTGAGGTAAAAGACTAAGCAGGAAGGTCGGTCGCGGAGGACCGCAATCACATCCGGATTGCAAGAGCCAGAGTACAGGTCGCAGATGATCCAAGACGGTCCATTCGGGATCCGCTCTGCGTTACGACCCCAAAATGCCACCGCGAATCTCGTGGGCCCTGCAGGATCCTGCTTGATCAGGCTCTCGATTTCCCTCCTGATGTCCTTGTTCGAGGCCAAAAACGTGGACGTGGTGCTCTGTTCGCTTACAGCAGCCTTTGGAAAAAGAGGGCCGGTTAACCGGCGTGCTGGAGGTGTGCTCATGATGGATCTATCGATTGCGGGAGCCGGCAATGGTCCGTTATATGGTCGCTTCTTCGAATGTAAACTGAACTCGATAGGTGACGAGCTGCAATCCTGGAATTGCCTTTGCTGCCCATCGAACCGGTTCTGAGAATCCGCTGGCGACCAGAATTGCCCGTGGCGGCTTGCCTTCGTTCCTTCCATACCAGCCGATGTATCGAGCAATTTGACCGATGGAGGAGTCCTTGGCTTCGCCAGACTTTAGCTCAATGATGACCGTGCGGCCTTCCCGGTCCCGCGCGAGTAAGTCAAGTCGGCCGACTTCACTCGACTCTTGCCGGGCGACCAAGCTCAGACCAGGTTCCAGTATGTCCAGTTGGCTTACGATCTGGTCTTCAAGGTCACGCTCCAGGCTCAGACTACTTTCAACGTACTCAGTCAAGTCTTGCGGCGTCGATTCATCGACCACTGCTGCGGCAAGCTCACTTGTGTCTACCGATGCATCGAGCGTAAAGATAGCCTGCTTCCTTTTGAAGTCCGGCGTGGCGCGCCTGCCCGCATCAAGCCAAAACTTGGCGTGAGGCTGGCTGGCGGCGTTGTTAGCCCACCAGGCGTGGTACTGCTTTGCAGATGCTGGCAAACCACCAGGTACGATATTGTCCAACTCATCAAACGACAGTACGAGCTGTGCTTCTAGCTTGGAAAGGAGGAACGGTGTTAGCTGGGCGTATCGGGACATTTGGGCTTATTTTTTCGCGGTCAGGCACGGTACCTAACCCTCAATGCCGAAGCCGCCTCGTGGGCGGCGTGGTGCGACCAAGGGTTTCCAGCTTCTATCGGATTTACAAATTGGGCCTGCCGTAGGCGTTCAGCATGCGACGCTCCGTCTTCCCGATGGGCTCGACCCCGTGCTCTTCTTGCAGCTGCCGTTCAGCATCGGTGATGCACTCAAACGAAAGGTCGACGTTGCGAACTAGTTCGATCGAGATCTTGTGGCCAGCGGTATAAGCCGCGCGCAAGTCGTAGATCACCGGGCGATACTGTTTCCCGTTGAGAGGTGGTTTCCCCTCAAGCAGTCGACGCAGGTTCAAGTCGTAGCGCCGGAACGGTCGATCGCAGCCATTGCGCGTCTGTCCAACATAAATGGTCGTCAGCGATGCGTTCGGTCCAGATTCCGTCGAGATGCGATATAGGAGAGGCGCCTTCGTGTCCACCATGTTTGGTATGAGTGCGAAGCCCAACTTGCTTGCTTTGTTCATAAGGTCCTCTTTTTCTAGGTCACTTCCAAGGTTCGCAACTCTCTAGACCGAAAACGCAAAATTTGCCATAACTTCTCCTGCTTGTGTTGCCGATAGCCGGTCGGCTATCGGGCGCACGCGGCGCTATTCCTTGACCACGCCGGCGCTGCGCAGCCGATCTACGACCTCCTGCGGAGCGTCGATGTTATAGAACTTCCCGATATCCGTGTCCAAGGCGATGTTCTTGATGAGTGCAACGTCATCGCCCAAGATTTCAACCAGACGTTGCCTGGCATTCCGCTCGACCTGCTTTTTCTGAGCTTCCATTTGCTGCTTAGCATTTTCGGTAAAACGTTTGATCTGGTCACCAAAAGCCATTTTATTTTCTCAAGTACGGCTACCGGCCGAATGCGGGATGCCTTTTTGCACCGGTTTCTTTTCCTAGGTTACTGAGCGTCCCATGAACTTCCGTGTTGGCCGCAGTTTCGCTCGAGCCCGGCCATTGCCTCGTCAGCTGTGTAGCGCTTCGCCTTGTACCCGTCAATCGCTGTCTGCACGTAGGCGCGACAGTTCTTTGGTAGCCCACTTTCGCCGTACTCTGGCTTCGCGTTCGGATCGCACGCGGCCAGCAGCAGGATAAAAGGAACGGTAAGGTATGAAAAGCGCATTTGGGTCGTTCCCAGACGATAATTCAACAATCCAATCTTATAGCTGCAGATTTACTAGGTCTACGAAAAGATAATCGACATTCAGTTTTCGCTACTACTAGCGGATAGCCTATCGGTCAGCTGGTGAGCCACTCCTTGAAGCGCGACCAGATGCTCGGGGACGGTCGTGCCTTCGCCTGAGTAGCCGGGTTCGATGCGCAGTCTTCCGCTAGAGAAGCAACGCTAGGTTGAGTACTCTTTAGCTGGCTGTAGTGCTCAGCTTTGGCCCTCTTGTCTCGGCGCCGTTCTGCTTCCACCTGCGACGCGGACCAGGCGCCGGCTTCTAGAACACGGTTCCCCTGGATCACATAGTGTGACCGGCACTTCTGGTTCCAGTTGCCCACAGAAGGGTGAAGCGAGACGGATTCGCCGTCAAACGTCATGCGCCAGTCGGTAGGGGTGAACGGGGTCACCACGCGATCGCCGCAGCCGCAGCAGCATGAGTGAACCGCAGTCGCGTAGTCCATCGAGATGTACAACACGCCCGGGTCCAGTTCGCGTGGGACGTTGCGCACAAAGCGGTGCTCGAGGGTCTGATAGCGCATCACGACTGGTCTCCATTTAGCAACATGCCGCCATCGGTCGTGTACGTGCTGTGGTGCTCGTTCTCCAAGTCGCGGTAGAACCCACAGAGCTTCTTCCACTTCACAACCGCCAAGCACGCGTTCAAGGCGTTCAAGTCGGCCACCTGGATGTTAGAGGCATACACGTCTTGACCGCCGCCTGCGAAGGAGATGCGTCCAGTGTGGATGTGGTCGCGTTTGGCCGGTGTGCTCGTTGTCACCCGCAAGATGCCGCCGAGGCTGCCGTTAGAGAGCTCCAGTCCCATCCCGACGTCGATAAACGAAACGCCGAGCGCCTCCAGCTTGGCGACGACGGCACGCTTTTTCTCGCCCGCGTCCATGCTGATGAATGCAAACGTGATGCCTTCAAGTAGCCCCAACGTTTCCGCGCTCATCTTCACGGGGTGCGCCACGATGCCTCGATGCATCCGTTCGTAGATGCCCTTCAGGTATTGCACCTTTTTCGGGGCATCCCGCAGCTCCTCTAGCGATGGCGCCCCCGGCGCGCGGAACGCGTTATGCGACAGGAAGTCGTCATCATCGAACAGCCGAATTTCCTTTACCGGCGTCTTCGCAACCAGATCAAGGATGTAGCTGCCCGTGCCACCAGTGCCCAGGATGCCCACCACCTCGTTCTCGAGCTTGCTGGCGAGTGCCCCCAAGCCTACCCGGCTCGATGCAGTATCGAGGTAATTGAAGACGCTGTGCTCGTCTTCATCATCAGCGCTGCGGATCAATCGTGCGCTAATGCCGGGCTGCAGGACGGCCGCCGGGCCAGCCAATATGGTTGCATAGGTGGACATCTTCGCGTAGTAGTCCGAGTAGCCGTCCTGGTCAGGCTTGCTGGAGAAGCTGTGCCGCGCGGTGAGCCCGTGGCCGAGATCGGCGTTCGGCGACGCGTGAGAAATCCCTGGCAAAGGTGTCCCATTGGCGTTGCACGGAAATTCACCATCCCAATGGATCACGTGCGTTTCCGGCTTGCGCGTCTGGTCGCCGGCTAGGTCGAGGGCGGACACGAGCGTGCCGGTGCGCACGCGGCATTGGGCATCGACGTAGGGAACCTCCCGCATCACCAGGAGATTGCCCTGGATTTGCACGAAGTACCCCTCCGACCGCAGCCGGGCCAAGTCGGCGTTAAGACTGAACAGTTCGCGTGACATTGAAGATAGTCCCATGGTTTTTGACTTCAACAGAGCCACCCTCGCCGAGTTCACCAGCGTGGGGGAGCGAGGCCGCATTGCGGTACGTCATCGAGAACTTGACGTTGGTTTCCGCCGGCGCGTTCGGATGAGAAAGCTTCACGACCTGTTCGAAGGTGACGTGCTTGTCCGGTACCGTCTCCTCGACAGCGTTAACCAGGATGACGTAGCCCTTGGTCGGCCGCGGGGCCACGACGAACCGCTCGATGCCAGGTGCATCTAGGTTGACCCGGTCGTCCGGCTCGATAAGACGGTCCTCGCCGCCCCGAACCTCGAGGAAGATGGCCTCCTCAGGCGACGGATCAGCGAGGTCGTACAGAACGCTGCCCAGTAAGTCAGCACGGCCCCAGGCCATCTGGCGGTCGTTCAACGAGAACTTGAAGTCGCGGTCGGACTTGAACGCGATGAAGCGTTCAGCACCCCTGCCGCGCAAGTCCACAGTCTCATCGAGCCGGATGTCCTCGAAGTCGCCCGAGGCCAAGAGCGCAAAGAGCAGGTAATCGCCGCGGCGGTCAAGCCCAGCACTGTCGAGAATCTGCCGGCCAGTGGGAACTGGGTCCGGCACGTCAATGTGGCGAAAGGTCAGACCTTCCAAGCCAAAGAGAATGCGGTAAGCAGCAGCTTCCCGCAGAGGGCGATCCTCACGGATCGCGTCGCCAACGTTGTCGATATCAGGATGTTTCATAGGGTCCTTATGGTTGATGTAGCGAGACTTTTCTCGTCTACATCCCTTTAATCGGACCCGCCGCATGCCGCCGGTAAGCTTTTTTTTTCAGAAATTTTTAAAGAGCGTACCCGGCGGCACCGCGCCACATACGAAGAAGGCCGGACAGTTGGGGCAGATGGTGTCCGACACCTTGGCCTTGAACTGGCCGTCCCGGATCCCACGGAAAATGTCACCCAGCTTGCCCTGCCGGTTGCTCAGCTCTTTAGCGGAGAGTGTCAACGGCTTCGATTCGGCATCGGCCAGATATACAAGCTCAATGCGCGCGTCAGGGAATGCCGCACGGGACGCCAGCACGAGCGCAGCGGCTCCAACGTCCTTTACGTCTTCGCTGGGCGCGTGGCCAGTCCTTACTCGGCGCAAGGTGCGTATGCCATTTCGTACCAAGATTTCGTCCGGCCTTACCTCCACTCTGAAATCTTCAAACGAAATGTGTAGCGCCGTTGGTGCTTCAATCAGGGCGCCTGCTCTTGACTCCAAGAAGTACTGAAGCATCGTGGTGGCTATCGCCCGATAGTCATCGATATAGCCATGTTCATGTAGATCATGGGCAACGAAGGCTTTCGAAAGCAAAGTATCCAGCTCGTCAGTCGGCGTGCTTCCCTGCGCTACAACCGCACGGTAGACCTCGCGTATCGCCTCATGCATTTGCATGAACGAGCTCATCCGACGTCGGCCACCCAACTGAAGCAGATGCGTGTACAAAAACCGTCGAGCGCAGGACTCATATAGCGCGACCTGATCGGAAGTGAAGCGTGGCGTGCCAGAGAACACCACAGGTATGAGGTCGTCGTCAGGAGCTGGAGGCATGACAGTAGTCGGTGTCACGAGTCGTCGGTTGACTGTTCCGATTCGATCCAGGAATGGCGACAGTGCCCGGGCTCGCCCGTTTGCCGTGGCGGTGGCCCCATAGAAAGCCAGACGATTTCTCGCGCGCGACATTGCGACATAAAACAGGCACTCCTGCTCTTCATTATGAGCCGCACGTGCTACTTCTTCAGCGCTCCCCTGCCCACCGACGGCCATGCCCACTGGTGAAGGACATTTCGATGTCCGAAGCGATCCAGGGATTGAATCCTTATTTACACCGGCAATGTGGACTGCTTGAAACTCCAGCCCCTTTGCTCCGTGTATCGTCATCAGGCGGACTGCGTCGATACCTTGGGCTGCTGCAGGAAGCTGCCTTAAGTCCCTGTCATCTCGCAGATGCAGGAGCCTCCTCACGCGGTCGGCAAGCCGTCGAATCGGGAGTCCCTGCCCGTTCGGCTGTACCCGAACGAAGTTCATGAACTGCCAAATCGCGATGCCCTGAGCTTGCTCCGAAACGCTGGTTGACGCAGCGATACGTGCTGCTCGTCTAGTTCGGTCCAAAAGGAGGGTCGCGAGTACGGTCCAGGGTTGCGAAGTTGTGTCGAAGCCAGCAAGGGCGGCATGGAGGGCCGACAGAGCGGCTTGCCCTGCGACCGTCACTTCAGCTGGAGCGTTAAGCTGCCAAACACCCGGCTCCGCGTCGGTACCTCGTAGATGCTCAAAGACCCGAACTGCGTCCTCTAAAGCCATCTCGAACTCCGGCCAGCAAGCGGTCCGAATCAGCCCCATCGCGCGCCGGTCAATGAGAAGCGTCAGCACTGCTACAAGGTCCTTCACTTCCGGTCGCTCGAACAGGCTGCCCAAGAACAGTACCGGGATGCCTGCGCGCTCGAGTTCCCGTCCAATATCGGACAGCCGGTCATTCCCGCGGCACAACACGACCTGGTCGCGATACTGATAGCCCTCTAGGCGCAGCTCTTCAATGCCGTCGGCGATAGCCGACGTCAACAGGGACGTGCTGCCTACCGTAATAACTTCAGGTAGCGTCCCACCAGAGCCTCTATCCGCTTTGAGCGCCTTCTCACCATCAGCCGCCGACATGTCCTTGGCAAACGTGGAAAAGGCGTGGACCACTTCCGACGTAGAGCGGTAATTGACTTCCAGGCTCTCGCGTACCGCGCCGGGAAAATCCTCGCGCCCAAAGCGGGACATGTTGAACGACGAGGCGCCGCGGAACCGGTAAATAGATTGCTTAGCGTCGCCAACCACCCACAAGTTCTCGCCTGTTGGCCTCAACGCCGCTAGTAGCCGCACGCTGCTGCGGTTCACGTCCTGGTACTCGTCAACTAGGATGTGGTCATAGGCGCCCTGAAGCTGTGCTCTAACTGCTTCATCGCTTTCAAGCAGCAACACCGGCCGCATGACCAAGTCACCGAAATCCACACACTGGGCGACCGCCTTCAGCTCCTCATAGCGCGTGTAGACCTTGGCAACCTCTGCTGCCTTCTCGGCAGCTTGGACCGCATTCTGATCGGGCGCCGCAGCGCGCATTGCGGTTGCCAGCGCCAGATACCCGGTGGCATCGATGACCTCGTCCTTTGCTCGTGAAACTGCGGTCAAGATTTCAGCAACGATCTGTGAAGGATCGTAAAGATTGCGGTAGTGGGTCAGCCCGAGGCGCGGGAACTCGTTCTCAATGAGTTCCACTGCTTCGGTTCGATCCAGCAGCCGGGGATTAGGCGGCAGGTTACACCGGTCGTTGAATCGCCGCAGGATGTCCAGGCCGAAGCTGTGGAAGGTTCCAATACAAAGCGCGGCGGCCTCTTTAGGCCGCTTCAGCGCGATACGCTCGGCCATCTCTCCTGCAGCCTTGTTTGAGAAGGTCAGAAGAAGGATGCGCCTCGGGTCAACACCCTCCTCCAGCAGGCTCTCAACTCTCGCTACCAGCGTGCGTGTCTTACCTGTGCCCGGCCCTGCCTGAAGAAGAAAAGCAGCGCCGCGATGGCCAGCTGCGTCTTCTTGCTTCTTATTGAGGGGGATTTCAATCGGTTCCGCTGCAGCGGCAACAGGCACATGGGGAAGCAGTAGCGCATCAAGCATCTGTTGAGCCACGACTTCGAACGGCGCACCTAGCCGGCCCGCGATTTCGGAACAGGTCAGACCTTGAACTACGTGCAGGTTGACGATCAAAGGCCTCGGCAGGAGAAGCTCTCTGGCGAAGAGGTCCATCTGAACCTCTCGTCGCTGCCGTCGGCTGTAGTCGACAACCCGCTCCATCCCAACCGGACTAGCCTCCGACGTTCGAGCTGCATCGATCTCGACCACAGCCCCGGCGTCTTCCTCGCCGTCTCCTAGCTCGGCGTGCCCGATCTCATGCGCCACCAGGAAAGCCTGTTCGAATGGCGTTCCAACATTCTCGTGAACGATAAGAGGAATCTCACCGTCAAAGGCTGCACGCGCGCCATCGAGGATCGCAGCACCGGGGGCGCATGGTTCGACGGTAATGCCGAGCTCGTCAGCGATCCCAACCGCGAATTGATACGGATTCCATGGGTCGTTCCCACGCTCGACGGCTTCGTCGTGCAGTACTTTAGCATGCTGTCGCGCGAGCTCTAGAGCATCCATGGTCACTCGTTGTTAAGCAATTTCGACAATATTTCTTCGTCGACCCCCGCGTCTCTGAGGGTTCTTTCCAACGACACCTTTGCCGCAGCCACCGGCTTGGTGCTCGACTTGCTGGCCCGAAGCTGAGACGTCTGTGGCGGTAAAGCCAAAAAGGAGTTAAGGACTGCAGCTGATGCTTGCAGGGCCTTGGCTAATTTTTCGTGAACGCGTGCAGGTATGGTTGAGGCTTCGATCCGGCGCTCGCGCAGAGCAAGGCCGGCTTGGATTGGCCATCCCAATGCTTTAGCCGCGTTAGTGAACGTCTTGGCTGGAGCTTCCTGTAAAGCCTGCAAAGTTGCCGAGCGTCCTTGGAGCCTGCGCATGCCTGCACTGATGGCAGCAAGATCGTTAACGCTCAACGGCTCGTCGTCACCGAACTCTCGAGACAGTTCTCTGGAAAGGTCGACAAGCTGTAGAGAGTACTCTGGGTACTGCGATAGATATCGCTCAAGGATTCCAGCTCCAGGCTCAAAATCCATGGCGAAAGCGTTTAAGACGTCTTCTCGTGTGCTCGATGAATGCTTAGTCATCACATCCTCCCCTTGCGTTCGAGACGCAGCCTTAAGGAGCCGAAAGCTTTGTCGCGATGCGTGCGGACGGTCTTCTCGCTCTTATCCAGCACCTTGCTGATGGTTATGACTGACGGGTCTTTCGACTCAATAGGAATTTCTTGGCGCAACATCTCGACGATCCTCCGTTGGAACTCAGGTAAGCTGTCAATCGCATCGTCGAGCAGCAATCGGTAATCTTTTTTGTCAAGTTCATCGGCGTCAAAGGGATCGTAGTCTCCAATCGCCGCTTCGACCCGTTCGGAGACCCCTAACTCGTCAGAACCCAGCTCATCGCTTCGGTTCTCGTGTTTCCAATGGCGGTTGCTAGCGTCTAGCCTGGCCTTGGCTATGGCCGAGTTGAAGTTGACTTCGTAGTAATCGAGGCGGTCGTCGTACTCATCCTGATCGCTCAACAGTAGATCAACGAAACGGTCGACCACGTCCTCCCGAATGTTCATTCTGGTGAGAGACTCCGTGTGGCCACTTGCGTCTGTAGCCCGCGGTATGCGACGAAAAACACGGTCAAGCAATTGTTCGGTCAGTTTGTCACGATGAGCCCCGTCTGGCAGGTTGCGGACGAAGTACACCAATGCTTCCGGCGAAACAAACCCCGAACGACGTTCCAGTTCGTTGAGGCTCAGGGCTGCACTTTCGCGAATCTCAGCTTCAACGACTTCGCGCCTATAATAAGGTGTGCCGTCAAGCTTGGTCTTGCGGAGGGGACTTACCACAATTCTTCCTTAAGTCTAGCCAGTCTCAGGGCATGCCTACCAGTAATGGTCGTAAAGGTTTCGCAAATTGCGCCCTAGGTTTCGCATCTCACCCCGTTCTCTACAAGACGGCTGCTGACTCAAACGGCGCCGACTGGCTTCGCAAAACCGATTAAGTGACCTGCTCAGCAAACAGGAAGGACTTATAGGGAGATGATTTATCGCCGCCTCCCCACTTAATGTCAAAGCAGAGTCTGCAAAAATAATTGTCATGCTATACAGAAATATAGCAGCACTCATATCCCCTTGGCAACAAGGAGGTGCCGGCCAGCGCCCATATCGGTAGTGAACGGGCTGCGGTGATCTGCTCGACGACCGGCACAGCCGAACTGAACAGTGTCAACCCTGAAACAGGGTCGCGTTATGTGCTGGCTAACATCGCCGATCATCCCGTCACCCGAGTTAACGAGTTCTGCTCGGCATTGCGCCGGCAGTTGGCCTACGACTAAAACACTTCCTTCACAGCGACGTAACTACACCATTGGCAAACCATATCGTTGTCAGGAGGGCATTGGGAAAGTGCTAATCGGGAGTTGAGCAGCACAAATTCATCTTCGTCGCGCCCGCCCATAGTTCCCGCGGAACACCTGCAGTGCAATTTGGCTCGTTTTTTCTAAACCAGTTGACAATAGTCTGTCACATCAAGTTCAACAGGCCTCTTTTTACGCCGTGGAACAGGAACAGTTACCGGTGGATATATTTTTATAAATTCGGACCGGGTCATTGTTCGCAACTTGCTTAAAGCAATAGCGTCCTTACATGAAAAAGTTTGTGCCTTAAGTAGTTCAAAGTAAAAATTTTCAAGTGCTGCGGCCACAATAAAGTCCTTTCGGTTATCAAACATTTGATATTGTTGGCGCACATCTTTTCCGCATGACGGGCAAATATATATAGCGATTTCCCCGCGATTATTAATACTTGAATAATGTCGATAAGAAGACTTGAATGTATTTCCGCAGCTTTGGCAGTTTTCAATCAAGAATATGCTATGGACAGGACATGTTCTCCAAAATCGTAATCTCCACTTCTTTCTTATATAAGGAATTTCATCGTCCTTCCAACATAATGGGCAAACGCGGTGTGTATGTTCCAGAAGCCCCTTAGTCGGAGATTGTAGCTGGTGAAAACTGATTGAACCTACTGTCTCCTTCCCTTGCACGTACACTCTTCCCGGGATCTTCCACTGAAAGTGAGAAAACGTTGTTTCGACAACTTTTAAATAGGACAGTCCTGTTGCTAGCTCGAGTGCTTTGACAGGCTGAAAATCGTTATGGTTATCGAGTTGGCCCAAATGATAATAATTTAATCCTAAAACTCGTTTAGCAAAGTATGTTGCAGTTGTTGCATTTGCAAATGCCAAACGCATTGCCCATGAGTCAAGATTCTCATCTTCTAATGGACGAGGACGCATTGGAAGCACGGACAAAAAAGCCATCGACTTTTACCTCGATGGCTGATGTTGTCTGCACATAAATGTCGACATAGCTTGTTGAACTATCTCGCTATCTGCTGATTAGTCTCACTATCTCCTACTCGTTCACAGCCACGCCCGCGCTGTGCGCCTGCACGTCCGCGTGGTACGAGCTGCGCACCATCGCGCCGACGGCGGCGTGGACAAAACCCATCTCGTAGGCGGCTTCTTCGAACTTCTTGAACTGGTCCGGGTGCACGTAGCGGCGCACCGGCAGGTGCGAGTTCGACGGAGACAGGTACTGGCCGATGGTCAGCATCTCGACGTTGTGTTCGCGCATGTCGCGCATCACTTGCAGGATCTCTTCATCGGTCTCGCCGAGGCCGACCATGATGCCGGATTTCGTCACCGCGTTCGGGTACAGCGCCTTGAAATCGCGCAGCAGCTCGAGCGAGTGCT
>Ga0213835_100709_pt1 | contig 27635 bp, 28 predicted proteins | sample SWPATP01_FD_160576 | JGI IMG/M metagenome (GOLD analysis project Ga0213835, IMG submission 160576) | Coastal seawater microbial communities from Marineland, Florida, United States - SWPA TP0 #1 | ecosystem: Environmental > Aquatic > Marine > Coastal | place: USA: Florida | collected 2016-08-05 | reverse complement strand
TCGGAGTGTCGGGTGTCTCCTCGGCCGTCACTGCACCAGTCTTGCAGAGAGACTGGGGGAGGCGAGAAAGTCCCGACCCTTTCGTATACCCAGACGGGTATGTTCATGACGCGAAACAAAAGATCTCCGACACGCACCACCTTTTTCTCGTATTCGCCTCACTAAAAGGGCTACCATGAGGCACGGTCGTCGAAAGGACTGCTCACGTGTCAAACCTCGAACTCTCCTCGAGCCTTTTGGCTGGGTCCGCGTTGATTCGCAACGAACCCGTCCAGGCTCGCAGCACTGCCCGCCTTGCCGCGCTCCTCGATGCCGCAGCAGCGGTCATCGACGAGATCGGCTACGAGCGCCTCACGACCGCCATGGTCGCCGAACGCGCTGGTGCCTCCATCGGCACCGTCTACCGTTACTTCCCCGACCGCATCGCGGTGTTGCAGGCGCTCGCTGCGCGCAACTCTGAGCGTCTTGCGGCCCGCTTGGCCGACGAGCTCGACCCCGAGCGTCACGCGAACCCCGCGGCCGCCATGCACGGAGTCCTGTCGGCGGTCGCCGATCTGTTCCGCCGCGAGCCGGGATACCCCTCGATTCGCGTCGGCGACGTGCTCGACCTGCGCCCGCCCGTGTCGGCCGAGACGGCCAACGCAGCGGTCGCCTCGATGATCACCGACGCCTTCATCGCTCGCTTTGGCGTGCGCGACTCGGCCGAACTGCGCGGTGCCGTGGCGACAGCGTACGAGCTTATTGACGCCTTCGTGGCCCGCGCGTTCTCGCGCAACCGCGACGGCGACAAGGCGCTGCTTGCCGAGGCTGGCCGCGTGCTCGACGCGGTTATGGACGGCAAGCTGTAGCGCGCATCCCGCGTTTGACGGGCCCCGAGCAGTCGCTGCTCGGGGCCCGTCGTCGTTCGCGGGGCTGGCACGTCGTCGACAGTCGTCTGGCAAGCGCCTTGGAATCGTACGCGATCGTCGAACGGGTGTCCGCGCTTCCTGCTTGACTGGGAACGTGCTGGGCGTGTGCTCGGCGCGCGCACCACTGCCCGGCCCGAGGAGGCACAGCGCATGATCGAGTTCCGATCTATCGAAAAAGTGTTTCCTGATGGCACTCGCGCGGTCGACGACTTCAGCCTCCTGATCCCCTCGCACAAGACGACGGTGTTCGTCGGATCGTCGGGTTGTGGCAAGACGACGCTGCTGCGCATGATCAACCGCATGGTCGATGCGACCGGCGGTGAACTCCTCATCGACGAGGAGAACGTGTCGAGCATTGAGCCCGTGCGCCTGCGCCGTCGCATTGGCTACGTCATGCAGAATTCGGGTCTCTTGCCGCACCGCACGGTTCTCGACAACATCTGCACGGTGCTGCGGCTGACGGGCGTGCCGAAGAAGGAGGCTGCCGAGCGCGCGTACGAACTCATGGACACCGTCGGCCTCGACCGCTCGATGGCCGACCGCTACCCGGCCCAGTTGTCTGGCGGCCAGCAGCAGCGCGTCGGCGTCGCCCGCGGGCTCGCGGTCGACCCGAACATCCTTCTCATGGACGAGCCCTTCGGCGCCGTCGACCCGATCGTGCGCGCCGAGCTGCAGCAAGAGTTGTTACGCCTGCAGCGTGAACTGGGCAAGACGGTGGTGTTCGTGACGCACGACATCGACGAGGCCTTCCTCCTCGGCGACCAGGTCGTCATCCTCGAAAAAGGTGCGCGGATCGCTCAGAAGGGGACGCCGCAGGAAATCCTCGCGAACCCCGCCAGCGACTTTGTCGCATCCTTCATCGGTGCCGATCGGGGCAAGCGCGCCCTCAGAATCCAGGAGGTCGATGGCGAGCGCGTGCTCGTCGATGGCGATGGCAACGTCGCCGGCCGCCTGACGGAGTCGGGCGCCGCGTGACGTGGCTGCTCGACAATCTCGAGCTCATTGGTCGGTTGACCGGTGAGCATCTTCGCCTGAGCGCGATTCCGATCCTTCTTGGCTTTCTCCTGTCGATTCCGCTCGGTTGGGTCGCGTACCGCTATCGACTGACCAGAGGACTCATTCTTACTCTCGTCGGGTTGCTATACACGATTCCTTCGCTCGCCCTGTTCGTGCTTCTGCCCGCGATCATTGGCACTCCATTTCTGAGCGAGGCCAACGTCGTCATCGCGCTCACGATCTATGCCGTCGCGATCATGTCTCGATCAGTCGCGGATGCGCTGGGCAGCGTCGACCCCGATGTGAAGCAGGCGGCGACCGCAATCGGCTACTCCTCGTTCCGACGGTTCTGGGCGGTAGATTTCCCCCTCGCGGGGCCGGTAGTGCTGGCGGGCCTGCGCGTTGTGGCGGTCAGTACCGTGAGCCTCCTGACCATCGGTGCCGCCATCGGCATTGACACTCTCGGCTACCTGTTCACCAACGGCTACCAGCGCGGAATCATCGCCTCGGTCCTCACCGGTGTCGTCGTGACGGTGGCCATTGCGTTGATTCTTGACCGTGTCCTCGTGCTGTTGGGGCGAGTGCTCATGCCATGGACTCGTGCGGCCGCGACCCAACAGCGATCGTCAGCGACACGCGCGTTCATGACCGCTCGGAAGATGCCGGAGGCGATGCCGTGAACCTCTTCCTGGACGCCTTTGCCTGGATTCTGAGCCCCGCCAACTGGGAAGGGCGCAATTCAATCCCGCAGTTCCTCGGCGAACACCTCTGGTACACAGCCTTGGCCATGATGCTGGCGAGCTCGGTTGCTATCCCGCTGGGGTGGTACATCGGTCACACGGGCAGAGGTCGCGATATCGCCGTTGCGATCACGGGCGCAGCGCGAGCGCTGCCCTCGTTCGGTCTGCTGTTCCTATTCGTAATGGTGGGGGGCGTCGCCAACCGAGACACCTCGGTCGTGATCGTGCTTGCTCTGCTCGCCATTCCGCCGATCCTCGCCGGGGCCTACGCCGGCTTCGAGGCGATTGATCGTCGTGTCATTGACGCGGCGCGATCAATGGGCATGACCGAAGGCCAAATCGTCGCCCGCGTCGAGATCCCGCTGGGCCTGCCGCTGTTGTGGGGTGGCCTGCGCAACGCCGTCCTGCAGGTTGTTGCCACCGTTGTGCTCGTCGGCTTCGTGCGCAATGCGACCCTTGGCTATCCGATTGTGCAGGGCATTCAGATCAATCGCTTCGACCAAATGCTTGGGGCATCCATTCTGATCATTGCCCTCGCTCTTCTGCTCGACGCGATCTTTGCGCTTCTCGAGCGTTACGCCACGCCGGCCGGGGTTCGCGCCGGCCGAAACCGAGACCACCGCACGTCGCCGACCCGGCGCCGCGCGGCCGGCGGGGCTACTCCCGCCTCCACTGAGAAAGAAAAGAGTGTGTGATGTTCACAGCAAGGAACAAGGGCCGGTTCGCGCTTGTCGCGGCCGCGGCTGGGGTGTCATTGGCCCTCGCAGGGTGTGCAACGGGCGATCCGCTCGACGAGACACCAGACCCGACCACCGAGCCCGCTGAGCCGGGCACCAGCGAGTCGATCACCGTCGGCTCGCAGGCGTACTACTCGAACGAGATCATCGCCGAGATTTACGCGCAGGCCCTCGAGAACGCCGGCTTCGAGGTGAACCGCCAGTTCAACATTGGCCAGCGCGACGCCTACATTCCGGCACTCGAGTCGGGCGAGGTCGACCTCTTCCCTGAGTACACCGGAAACCTGCTGCAGTACTACGTGCCCGACACCGAGGCCACGCAGTCCGACGACGTCTTCGCCGAGCTGCAGGGCGCGCTTCCCGACGGTCTGCAGGTGCTCGACCAGTCGAGCGCAACCGACCAGGACAGCTACAACGTGACGGCCGATTTTGCGGCCGAGAACGGCCTCGTCACCATCGGTGACCTTGCCGGCGTTGACGGCCTCATCCTCGGCGGAAACCCCGAGCTCGAAGAGCGCCCCTACGGCCCGAGCGGCCTGGCCGACGTCTACGGCGTCGAGGTCTCGTTCGACGCGACCGGTGACGCGACCGTCGACGCCCTGCTGCAGGGCGTCGTCAACGTTGCCAACGTCTTCAGCGCCGACCCCCGCATCGGTGAGAACGACCTCGTGACGCTCGAGGACCCCGAGGGTCTCTTCCTCGCCTCGAACGTCGTGCCGCTCGCGAGCGCCGACCTCCCGCAGGAGGCGATCGACGTGATCAACGCGGTCAGCGCCGCGCTCACGCCCGAGGGCCTCGTGGCGATGAACGTGCAGTCGACCACTGACCAGCTGTCGCCGGCCGCGATCGCGACCCAGTGGCTGACCGAGAACGGCCTCATCTAGCCGATCACGAGCATCCCGGATGAACGGGGCGGGGCCACGCGGCTCCGCCCCGTTTTTGTTTTCCTACGTGCGCGGTGCCTCGCCGTCGCGGGGCTCGGCCTTCTCGGCCATCAGGTGTTTCGTGTGGTGGTGCATGTAGCGGTCAAGGATGCGCTTGACGGCGTACATCAGCAGAACGAAGCCGGCCAGGATGCCGGCGAACACCCACGCCGCTCCGCTGAAGCGTTCGGAGAGTTCGCGGTACCCGTCGGCCGCGCCGAAGCCCGCCGACACGTAGAGGAACGCCCACACCACACACGCGGGCGTGAGCCAGGCGATGAAGACGCGGTAGCGCAAATGGCTCATGCCGACGAGCAGAGGTGTCAGCGAGCCGAAAATCGGCAAGAAGCGGGAAACGAACACGGCGATGCCGCCGCGCTTGTCCAGGAAGTGCTCGGCGCGAACCCAATTATGCTCGCCGATCCACCCACCAAGCCGAGAGCGGCGCAACCAGGGGCCGAAGCGGCGGCCGATCGCGAAACCGATGCTGGAGCCGCCGAGAGCGCCGCCCACCACGACGGCGACGAGGGCAAAGTATTCGACGAGATTCTCGACTCCCGTGCTGGCGATGAGCACCACCGTGTCGCCCGGCACCACGAGGCCGACGAGCACGCTCGTCTCGAGCAGGATGAACAGCCCGGCGAGCAACGTTCGCAAAACGGGGTCGACGGCCGCGACCCAGTCGAGAAAGCCGTCGAGCACCTCGTTCACGAGTCGAGCCTAGCGACCGGGAATGCATTCGCGCTGAAGATCGTCACGGTGCCGAAGAGGGGACTTTCGGCCCGTGTGCCGGGGGACGGCTCCTCCCTAGCGTGGGGGTGACGCAAACCGCACCCGCCCGGCAGGAGACCCCCCGCGTGCTCGATTGGCTTGACCCCCTACTGCTCGCCCGCTGGCAGTTCGGCCTCACCACCCTGTATCACTTCCTCTTCGTGCCGCTCACGATCGGCATGGTGTGGATCGTCGCGATTTTCCAGACCGCGTGGGTGCGCACGGCCAACGTGAAGTACCTGCATTTGACGCGCCTGTTCGGGAAGATCTTCCTGATCAACTTTGCGATGGGCGTGGTCACCGGCATCGTGCAGGAGTTCCAGTTCGGCATGAACTGGAGCGACTACTCGCGCTTCGTCGGAGACGTCTTCGGCGCCCCGCTCGCGATGGAGGGCCTGCTCGCCTTCTTCCTCGAGGCCACCATGATCGGCCTGTGGATCTTCGGCTGGGACAAGTTGCCCGCGAAACTGCACCTGGCGACCATCTGGCTGCTTGCCATCTCGACGACGCTGAGCGCGTACTTCATCCTCGCCGCCAACGCGTTCATGCAGAACCCGGTGGGCTTCGTCATCAACGAGGAACGGGGTCGCGCCGAGCTTGTCGACATCTGGGCCGTCTTGACGAATCCCGTCGCCCTGGCGCAGTTCCCGCACACAATCTTCGCCTCGGTCATGTTCGCTGCCGTGGTCGTCGTCGCGGTCGCTGCCTACCACCTCTCGAAGGGCCAGTACATCGACGAGATGCGCACGGCGCTGCGCCTCGGCCTCATCACCAACATCGTGATGTTCGCCGGTGTCGCCGTTTCCGGCGACCAGCTGTCGATCATCATGACCCAGACCCAGCCCATGAAGATGGCCGCCGCCGAGGCGCTGTACAACACGACCGCTGGCGCATCCTTTTCGATCTTCAGCCTGGGCACGCCCGACGGGTCCAGCGAAATCTTCTCCATCCGCATCCCGTACCTACTCTCGTTCCTGTCGACGCACGACTTCTTCGGCACGGTCGAGGGCATCAACGATCTGCAGGCCGAGTACGTCACCCAGTTCGGCCCCGGCGACTACACGCCGATCATCTGGGTCACCTACTGGAGCTTCCGCTGGATGATCGGACTCGGCGCCCTCGCCGCCCTTGTCTCGGTCGTCGGCCTGTGGCTGACCCGCGGCGGACGCACGCCCGCCGGCTGGGCGTGGAAGGTCGCTATCTGGTCGGCCCCGCTGCCGCTGCTCGCCAGCCTCGTCGGGTGGATCTTCACCGAGATGGGCCGCCAGCCGTGGATCGTGTTCGGCCTCATGCTTACCGAAGACGGTGTCTCGCCGGGCGTCGCCGGCTGGGAGGTGCTGCTGTCGCTCATTGCCTTCACGGCGATCTACGGGGCGCTCGCCGTCGTGGAATTCAAGCTGATCGTGCGGGCCGCCGTCGACGGGCCCAAGGACTGGGCGAAGTACGGCGGAGATGCCGACGACACTGACGGCCCCATCGACCCGGCGAAGCTCGCCACCGTCTACTGAGACTCGGAATAGGACAGCACTGTCATGGACCTCGCGATCCTTTGGTTCGGCATCGTCGGATTCTTCTTCATCGGCTACTTCGTGCTCGACGGTTTCGACTTCGGCGTCGGCATGGCCCTGCCGTTCCTGGCGAAAGACGACACCGACAAGCGCGTCATGATCAACACGATCGGGCCCGTGTGGGACCTGAATGAGACGTGGCTGATCGTCGCCGGCGCATCCCTCTTTGCAGCGTTCCCGTTCTGGTACGCCACGCTGTTCGACGGGTTCTACCTGGCGCTTTTGCTCATCCTGCTGGCGCTTATCGCGCGCGGGGTGTCGTTCGAGTATCGACGGCTCGGCAAGAGCCCCGAGTGGAAGGCACGGTTCGATCTGATGATCATCGTCGGCTCGGCCGTGCCGGCGCTGCTCTGGGGGGTGGCCTTCGCGAACATCGTGCAGGGGGTCGCCATCGACGAGACGGGCACCTACACCGGAACCCTGTTCGACCTGCTCAACCTGTACGCGCTGCTCGGCGGCGCCACGACACTGCTGCTCTTCTTCACCCACGGGGTGCTGTTCGTTGCCCTGAAGACTGACGGCGAGTTGCGCGAGCGGGCGCGCGCTCTGGCTCGTCGCGCCGGCGCCCTGACGATTCTTGTTGCCGCCACCTTCCTGGTGTGGACGGTCGCGCAGCACACCGCGCTGCCACACCTGCCCGTCATCATCACCCTCGCGGGCGGCGCCGCGGTCACGCTCGTGCTCGCTTGGGTCGCGAACCAGCTGGGCCGCGACGGCTGGGCGTTCGGGCTCACCGCCGCGACCATTGCCCTCGCGGTCGGCACGATTCTCGCGGCGATGTTCCCGAACGTCATGCCCTCGACGATCGACCCGGCCTACAGCCTGACGATCGCGAACGCCTCGAGCAGCCAGTACACGCTCGAGATCATGACGTGGGTCGCGGTATTCATGGTGCCGCTCGTGCTCGCTTACCAGGCCTGGACCTACTGGGTATTCCGCCGTCGCGTCACCCGCGACCAGATTCCCGTGGCGGCGGCGCACTGAAACCGCTCGATCCGCGACTGCTGCGCACCGCGCAGGCGGCCAGGATGCTCCTGGTCGCCGGCGGCGCGGTGGCCGTCGTACACACGCTCGCCATCGTCGCCTTCTGCTGGTTCGCCGCCACATCGCTGGCCGCGGTCATCGCGGGGGAGCCCCTCGACGCGCTCGCCGGCCCCGTCATCGCGACCGCGATCAGCATCCTGGTGCGGGCGCTCAGCCAGGCGGCGCTCGATGCGCTCGCCATGCGGGGCGCCGCTCGGGTGAAGTCCCAGTTGCGCGCCGCCGCCCTTGACGCGCTCGACCGCGGCGGCGCACGCGCGCTCGAGACGCGGTCGAGTGCGCGACTGTCGGTGCTGCTCGGCCAGGGGCTCGATGCCATGGACGGCTACATCGGCAAATACCTGCCGCAGCTGGTGCTCACGGTCGTGGCGACGCCCCTCATCGTCGGCGTGTTGGCGCTCGCCGATCGGACGACGGGGATCGCCGTGATCGTCACGCTGCCCCTCATTCCGGTGTTCATGATCCTGATCGGCGTAGCGACGCAGGCGATGCAACAGCGCCAGTGGGCGGCGCTCGGAACCCTCGCCCAGGGGTTCCATGAGGTGGTCAGCGGGCTCGCGACCCTCACGATTTTCGGCCGCCAGCACCGCCAGGAGGCGCGAATCCGCGACGTCACCGAGCAGTACCGGCGGCGCACGATGCGTGTTCTGCGCCTCTCGTTCCTGTCGGGTTTTGCCCTCGAGCTGGCCGCCAGCCTGTCGGTCGCCGTCGTCGCCGTCTCGATCGGCATCCGCCTGATTGACGGCGACATCGCGCTCGCCCTCGGCCTTTTCGTGCTCATGCTGGTTCCCGAGGCGTACCTTCCGCTGCGCCAGGTCGGAGCGCAGTATCACGCCGCCGCCGAGGGCATCGCCGCTGCGAACGACGTGCTCGATGTCCTCGCCGAGCCCGAACCCGAGGCGGTTGCGCTCGGCGTGATCGAGGCGCGCACTGACGCACCCGCCCTGGAGGCATGCGGGGTCACCATCGAGCGGGACGGCGCTCCCGTCGTGCAGCGCCTCGAGCTACAGGTCTGTCCGGGCGAGATCGTCGCCATCACGGGTCCGAGCGGTGCCGGAAAATCGACCCTCGTGGCCGGGATCCTCGACTTCGTCCCGCTGACCGAGGGCAGCATCGCGGTGGGCGGCTCGAGCGTCGCGCGACGCGACCGCGTCGCGTGGGTGCCGCAGCGCGCATCGCTCATCGGTGCGAGTGTCGGCGAGGCGGTTGCGTTCGGCGACAGCGTCGTCGACCCACACCGCGTGCAGGCCGCCCTGCGCCTCGCAGCGTGCGATCTCGACCCCGCGACGCCCCTCGAGGTAGCGGGCCGCGGACTCTCGGGTGGGCAGACACACCGGGTGGCGATCGCTCGGGCGATCTACCGCGCCCTGCGCCTGCAGTCGGCGCTCGTTGTGCTCGACGAGCCCACCGCGGCGCTCGACGCCCGCACCGAGTCGCGCGTCATGAACGGGCTCGCGGAGTTGGCGGCCGCTGGCTTCGGAATCCTCGTGGTCTCGCACCGCGAGGCGGTCGCTGATCGCGCCGACCGCACGGTGGTCGTTGAGCCGCGGCGCGCGGAGCTCGGCGCATGACCGCGCGTTCAGAAGCGCCCGATCGCCGAGCGATCATCCGCTCGGCGACGCCGCGCGGACGCGCCGCGGTATGGCCGCTCGCATGGGGCGTGCTGGCGAACGTGTCCGCCGTCGGCCTTCTTGCGACCTCGGCATGGCTGATCGCGCGCGCGGCCGAACAGCCGCCCATCTTGTTTCTCGGGTTCGCGATCGTCGGCGTGCGGGCGTTCGCCCTCGGGCGCGCCGTATTCCGCTACCTCGAGCGTCTTTCCGCCCACGACGGGGCCTTCCGCTCGCTCGCCGAACTGCGCGTCGGGGTGTACCGGCGCTTGGTTCCCGTCGCGCCCGACGGGCTGCGCGGCGTCCGCAGCGGCGACCTCCTCACGACCGTGGTGCGCGACGTCGACACCCTGCAGGATCAGCCGCTGCGCGTGCGACAGCCGCTCGTCACGGGGGCGATCGTGGTCGGGCTGGCGGTGCTCGCGGTCGCGCTCGTGTCGGTGGTTGCCGCGATCACGCTCGCTGTCGTCGTGGCGCTCACGGTCACCGCGGCGCTCGGTCTGCTGAGCCTGATCGCTCGCGACTCCGAGCGCCGCATTGCGCCACTGCGCGGTCAGTACGCGGCCGCGGTGCTCGACTACGTCACGCGCTGGGAGGAGCTGAGCGCCTTCGACGCCGCCGACGCGGCTCGGGCGCAGCTGGCCGAGATCGATCGAGATCTGATGCGCGCCGAGCGCCGCCAGACGCTCGCCTCGGGCGCGGTCGCCGCCGTGTTCACCCTCGGTGCCGGAATCGCGGTGGTGGCGACCCTCGTTGTCGCCGAACCGCAGCTGCTGGCCGGCGCGCTTACCGGCCCGCAGCTCGCCCTGCTCGTCCTCGTACCGCTCGCGATCGTCGAGCTGGTGGCGGCACTGCCCGCGGCTCGTGCGGCACGGTGGCGGGTGCAGGCGAGCGCCGAGCGTCTCGCCGCGGCGATTCCCGCCGTGGTACCCGACGAGATCCCCACGGCGCCCGCTGACCCGAAGTCAATTCCGTCTGGGCACGTCGAGCTGCGCCTGCGCGGCGTCTCGGCCCGCTGGCCCGGGGCGTCGACCTCCGCGATCGAGGGCATCAATGTCGACGTTCGCGCTGGCGAGCGGCTGCTCGTCACCGGCGCATCCGGCGCGGGCAAGACCACTCTCGCCCACGTGCTCGTGCGCTTTTTGGCCCACGCCGGAACGTTCACGCTCAACGGCGTCGACGTGACCGACGTGCATCCCGACGAGGTTCGCCGGCACATCGTCCTCATCGAGCAGTCACCCCATCTGTTCGACGAGTCGATTCGCCAGAACCTGCTGTTCGCCGACGACACGGCCGACGACGTGCGCTTGACGGCGGTGCTCGACCGCGTCGGCCTCGCCGAATGGATGCACGCCCGCGGCGGGCTGGATGCCCCCGTCGGCGAGCGCGGTCGCCTGGTTTCCGGCGGCCAAGCTCAGCGACTCGCGCTCGCCCGCGGACTGCTCGCACGTGCGCCCGTGCTGGTGCTCGACGAGCCGACGGCGAACGTGGACCCCGAGCGCGCCGAGGCGCTGCTCGCCGACCTCCTCGGCGCCGCGGCGGACGCCGATCGGGCGGTCATCGTCATCTCTCACACGCCCGTCGACGACGCGTTCATCACCGCCCGCCTCGCGCTCTGAGGGGCTCCAGCGAGCGCTAGAGTGGGCGTGCCACCGCCACCGATGTCGGACCCCAAAAAGGAAGGCACGCACACGAAATGGTGCGCACAACTGGCCCCGCCCCGAGCTTCACCACGAGCGACGACGGGGTACCGATCTACCGCCCAGGGATGAACGAAGATCCCGACGCCCCGCGCCGCATGCGCACCGAGAGCGACTCTCTCGGCGAGATGCCCGTGCCGGCGGACGCCTACTGGGGCATCCACACAGCCCGCGCCCTCGAGAACTTTCCGATCACTCGGCGCGCGCTCTCGAACCACCCCAACCTCGTCATCGCCCTGGCGATGGTCAAGCAGGCCGCGGCGCGCGCCAACCGCGACATCGGCACGCTCGACACGGGAAAGTTTGAGGTGATCGATCGGGCCTGCCAAGAGATTATCGACGGCGAGCTGCACGAGCAGTTCGTGCTCGGCGTGCTGCAGGGCGGTGCCGGCACGAGCACCAACATGTGCGCGAACGAGATCATCGCCAATCGTGCCCTCGAGCTGCTTGGCCACGAGAAGGGGCAGTACGAGCACCTCAGCCCGCTGGACGACGTGAATCGAAGCCAGTCAACGAACGACGTCTACCCGACGGCGATCAAGCTCGCCATGGTGTTCAGCCTGGCGCGCCTGCTCGACGAGCACCGCCTGCTGATCGACTCGTTCCGCGCGAAGGGGCGCGAGTTCTCCGAGATTTTGAAGGTCGGTCGCACCCAGCTGCAAGACGCCGTCCCGATGACGCTCGGGCAAGAGTTCCGCGGCTTCGCCACGACCTTGCAGGAAGACGTCGATCGCCTCTCCGAGGTGATTCCGTGGCTGAACGAGATCAACCTCGGCGCAACGGCGATCGGCACCGGCATCACCGCTGACCCGCGCTACGCCGAGCTCGTGCGCCGCTACCTCAGCGACATCGCGGGCTACGAGATGGAGACCGCGCCCGACCTCATCGAGGCCACGAGCGACACCGGCATCTTCATGACCCTCTCGGGCACCTTGAAGCGCGCCGCCGTCAAGCTGTCAAAGATCTGCAACGACCTGCGCCTGCTTTCGTCGGGCCCTCAGGCCGGCCTGGGTGAGATCAACCTTCCGCCCCGGCAAGCCGGCTCCTCGATCATGCCGGGCAAGGTGAACCCGGTCATTCCCGAGGTCGTCAACCAGGTCGCGTTCTCAATCATCGGCGCAGACGCGACCGTCACGGCCGCGGCCGAGGCGGGTCAGCTTCAGCTGAACGCCTTCGAACCGGTCATCACCTCGAGCATCATGCAGTCGCTGGCCTGGATGACGAACGCCTGCCGCACGCTGCGGCTGAATTGCGTCGATGGCATCACCGCGAACACCGACAGGCTCGAGCGCATGGTTGAGTCAAGCGTCGGCGTCGTCACCGCCCTGACCCCCTATATCGGCTACAAGACGGCCGCGGCCCTCGCCTATGAGGCGCTCGCGGGCGGGGGCTCGGTGCGCGAGCTGGTCATCGAGCGGGGGCTCATGGAGCCCGGGCTGGTGCAGAAGGTCTTGTCGCCTGGGCGCCTCTCCGGTGTCGTTCCGGCGACCGGGGCGATCACCCTGCCAATGGTGCCGCCCGAAGACTGATCGCCGTGGCGAACGAGCGCCCTGGCTATCCGGCCGGGCGCTCGTCGTCGAGCGCGATGTCGGGGTCCGGTTCGGGCTCGACCTTCTCCTCAGGATCCATCGTCGGCGGCGGCAACTCGGTGTCGGCAGCGTCGTCGACATCGACGACGCGCTCGTCCTCGAGGTTCGGCTCGTACTCGCGGTCCATGGTGGTGGTCCCTTCGTCGGTCGCGTCGTCGGTCCTGTATCCATTCTGGTCGGATGAGCGGGGTTCGGCCAGGGGCCATCGTCACATCATCGTCGGTGCGGCCCGCTAGCCTCGGCACTGTGACGGACTACTCACGGACCCCCGACTACACGGCGACCGGAGTGCACCGCGTGGTGCAGCCGCTCGGTGCGGCCCCCACCGATGTGCGCGCCGAGACGGCCACGTCCATGGGCCTGGCAGCGCCGACCCCTCGTGCCGGGGCCCGACGGTCGGGCGCGGGTCGCGTGCTCCTGGGCGTTATCGGCTTCACGGTCGTCGGCCTCGTGTCGCTGTTCGTGATCGCTTACCTCGTCAGCGGTTTGGGCGCGACGAGTGTCATCGTCGCGGCGATTCTCGCTCTCGTGCCCCTCGGCATCGTGTTCTGGGGTGTGCGCTGGATCGACCGGTGGGAGCCCGAACCACGACTCGCCCTCACCTTCGCCTTCCTGTGGGGCGCCGGGGCCAGCGTCTTCATCGCTCTTGCTGTTGATGCCGAAATTCAGACCATTGTGGCCGCCGCCGGGGGCCCCGGTGCGAGCGCCGAGTTCCTCGGGGCCGCGGTGCAGGCCCCCATCGTCGAAGAGGTGGCGAAGGGCCTCGGGGTGCTCATCCTCTTCCTGGCCGTTCGGCGACGCTTTGATGGTCCTGTCGACGGCATCGTCTACGCCGCCGTCGTCGCTGGCGGCTTCGCCTTCACAGAAAACATTCTCTACTTCGGTGTCGCGTTCGTCGATGGCGGGCCGCTCGGCGAGACGTTCTTCGTGCGGGGTCTCATGTCGCCGTTCGCCCACGTCATGTTCACGGCCGCGATCGGGCTCGCGCTCGGCTTCGCCGCGCGCCGCGGGGCACGCTTTCCGCTTGTCGCCTTCCTCGTTGGGCTCATCCCCGCGATTGCGCTGCACGCCTTCTGGAACGGTGCCCTCTTCTTCGTGGGCGACTTCTTCGGCTACTACCTGCTCGTCCAGGTCCCTATGTTCGTGATCGCGGTGGCGATCGTGGCGCTCCTGAGGGCGCAGGAAGGGCGCATCATCGGCGAACGGCTCGGCGAGTACGCGGCGGTCGGCTGGTTCCACCCGCAGGAGGTCGCCATGTTGGCGAGCAGGTCGGGTCGCCGAACGGCGGAGCGCTGGGCGCGCAGCGCCGGGCTTGGCCCCACGATGCACGGGTTCATCCGCGACGCCACTCTTCTGGCCTATGCGCGCCAGCGCATCGTCGGCGGCCGCGACCAGATTGGCGCCCAGCTCGATGAGGCCGAGCTCTTGCAGCGGGTCAGCGCCGCGCGTCACGCGCTCGCAGCGCCGGGGGTGCGCACGCAGTAAGCGGGTCACGAGAGGGGCATCGTCGTTAACAGACTCGCCGCCCAGCGGCGGGGCGATGCCTCCGGCACTCCTGGGCGGCGAGTGGATCTGCATCCATAGTGCGCCGCGTGGAGCCCCGCGTCAAGACTTTTTCGCACGCGGGGTTGACCCCATGACGGGGGCACGCGACCGCCTGGCGCCCGTCGATAGCGTTGATCTCGTCTGTCATCGCGGAACGCGACGACGGGGTTTAGTGGGTCAGAGAGGGGGAGTGGCGCATGCAGCAGTGCACACGGTGCCACGCCGCCCTCCGCGCGGGAGTGCGGTTCTGCACCCAGTGCGGCGCACCATTCTCGGCACCTCCGAGCGCTCCTCCGCCGTCCGCCGCCGTCCCGCCGACGGTCGCATCGCCTCCGGTAGCGAGCTTGTCGCATGAGGAGTTGGCTGACACCGTCCTGGTGCAGCAGCTTGAGCTCGATGAGGCCGCCGAATCGGCGGCTCGCTCTGCACCCGTCGAACAGGGTGTTTCTCGCCAGCGCACCTCGCGCCGCCTCCCGCCGGAGCGGAGCACATCGGCGACGTGGGCGTTCGTTGCCGGGCTCGCGCCGTTTGCGACATCGGTCATCGGCAACGTGGTGTCGGCGGGGGCCGGCGCGCAATTGGCGGCCGGAGGTGGCTCGCTTGCCTTTGTGCTCGGGATGCTCACCCTGGTCTTCGTCGTCAACGCGGCTCTCCTGACCGTCTGCGGCATCACCGGCAGTCGAGGCGTTCGCGAAACTGCCAATGGCTACACCAAGGGGCGAGGCTTGGCCGTTGCAGGCATCACGCTCGGGGCGATCAACCTCGTGTTGTGGTTGGCCGGCCTGGTGGTCAGCATCACCGCTCTCGGCCCGTTCTTCGTCTGATCAGCCGGCGCTCAGCTTTCTGCCTGCTTTCTGCCAGCCAAAATCGCATCCAACAGACAGCTTCGCGCGGAAGTGTCTAATGAAGGCAATTCCGCCTGACCCCCGATCACGGGGAACCATCCCCATCGGGGAACCACAGTAGGAGGAACAATGCGCAACCGTATTCTCGCGGGCGTGGGCGTCGCCGCTCTCGCTACGCTCGGCCTCGCGGCACCCGCGAACGCCGTTTCCGACACCACCGCCGACGTCTGGGTCGTGCACGCTGTGCCTGGCGTGAACGTCGACGTCTGGATCAACGGTGAGCCCGGCCCGGCTGACCTGCTCGACTTCGCTCCTGAAGAGGTCGTCCCGCTCGTTGACCTCGAGCCCGGCGAGTACGTCATCGACATCCAGCCCACGGGTGAGGACCTCACCGGTGCTGGCGAGGGTCTGATCACTCTGACGGCTGACGTCGAAGCAGGCGTGAGCTACACCCTGGTTGCCCACCCCCTCGAGGGCGGCGACCTGGCGATCTCGCCGTTCGTGAACAACATCAGCGAAATCGCTGCTGGCGAGACTCGGGTGACTGCGCGTCACACCGCTGACGCGCCGGCGGTTGACATCCTTGCTGACGGTGGAGCGATCTTCGAGGGCGTGACGAACACCCAGGGCGCCGACATTGACGTTCCTGCCGACACCTACACGGTCGGAATTGCTCCCGCCGGAACGACCGACGCTCTCTTCGAGGCTGACCTCGACCTGGCCGCTGGCACCGCCTACTTCGTGCACGCGTTCGGTGACGTGGAAGACCTCGGTGTCGTCGTGTTCACCATTGACGGCCTGGGCGCCGCTCCCGAGGGTGTTCCCGCCGGTGGCGCTGGCCTCGTCGCCGAGAGCGGCAACAGCGCTCTCCTCGGTGGCGCCGCTGCTCTTCTGATCGCGCTCCTGGCTGCCGCGGGTATCATCGCCCGTCGTGCAACCGTTTCGAGCAAGTAAGTCTGAGCAAGCAACTCTCATGACGTCGAGGGGGCTGGCGGTTACCGCATTGGTAGCCGTTAGCCTCCTCGTCGTCTCTGGATGTGCGGGTGAAGCGGTAGAGCCCGCCCCCGTGGCGAGCGAACCGCCCGCGGTCGCTGAGCCGATCGCGCCCAGCCAGTCCTTTACGGTCGGCGAGGCGCGGGCGCTGAGCCTGGACGACCTCAAAGACCAAAAGGCGATCGCTCCCGTCTCGCTGTCGTATCCGGCTCGTGGGATCGACATGAGCGTCGTGGGAGTCGGGATCGACGATCGCAACTACATGGAGATTCCGGTCAGCATCTACGAAGCGGGCTGGTACCGCTTCGGACCTGGCCCGGCAAGCTCGCGAGGCGCGACCGTCATTGCCGCCCACGTTGACATGCCTAATCAGGGCATAGGGCCGTTCGCAAACCTCCGAGATTCGCAGGTCGGAGAGGACATCACGGTCGTCGATGAGGACGGAGTAACTCACACCTATCGGGTCGTCGATGTCGAGCGAATTGAGAAGGCGGAGGTTCCGCTCGATCAGGTCTTCACCACCAGTGGGGATCCGACCCTGGTTCTGATCACATGCGGTGGCGACTTCGACTTCACCGCCCAGTCATACACAGACAACTACATAGTCACCGCGGAAAAGGTGTCGTGACGGGTTCACCCGCTAGCATGACCGCGACCGGCGGGGCTTACCGTCCCGTGCATCCGGCGCCAAAGGAGACCCGCCTCACCGTGACGACCGCAACTGACGACGCGACCGAGATCGGGCGCCGGCTGATCGCCGGTGATGAGCGGGCGCTCGCCGATGCGTACCGCGAGTGGTCATCCCTGGTCTACTCGCTGGCGCTCCGGTCGCTCGGAGACGCGTCCGACGCCGAAGACGTCACCCAAAAGGTGTTCGTCAAGGCATGGCAGTCGCGCGAACGCTACGACCCCGAGCGGGCGGCAGTGCCCGCCTGGCTCGTCGGCATCACGCGACACACAATCGCCGACACGCATGCCGCTAGGGCCCGCGAGCGGGCGATCGCCGAACAGGTCAGCGCGGTCACCCTCGACGACCCTCACCCGGGAGCAGAGGCAGGGCTCGCCGAGAGGCTGCTTATCGCCGACGAGCTCGCGAAGCTCGAACCCGAACCGCAGGCCGTCGTGAGGCTCGCCTTCTTCGACGACCTCACCCATACACAGATTGCCGAACGGCTCGACATGCCGATCGGCACCGTCAAATCCCACATCAAGAGAAGCCTGACCCGGCTACGCAGCCGATTGGAGGTGAGTCATGGAACAGCACTGTGACACGGGCGCACTCGCGCTTGGCGCGCTCGGAGAAGCGCTCGAATCAAACGCCGACGCGCACCTGCGCGCCTGCGGTCGGTGCCAGCATGAGCTCGCCCGTATGGCCGCCACCGTGTCGGTTGCTCGCTCAACGCTCGGCGAGGCCGAACTGCATCGCCCGCCCGCGATCGTCTGGCACCGGGTGCACCGTCAGATCGGACTCGGCGACGCATTGCGCCCCGACCCCCTCGACGATGCGGTCGCCCGACCCCAGCGCGATCGACACGCCGCCCCGGCCCCACCTGCCACGGCCGACCCTGCGCCCGCACCGGTCGCCTCTCTGAGCGAGGCGCGCGAACGTCGCGGCATGCGCCGCTTCCTCGCCCCGTTGACGGCCGCGGCCGCCGCGGCAGCCCTCATCGCGGGCGTGACCCTGGGCTGGCAGGCGCTCGCTCCGCGCGACACCGGCACGCTTCTTGCCTCGGCGACGCTGGACGCACTGCCCGCCTGGCAGGGCGCCAACGGTTCCGCGGAAATCCTGCAGCGCGCGGACGGGGAGCGCGTCGTTCGCATCGCCCTGGACGCCCCGCCCGTGCCGAACGCGGTGCACGAGGTGTGGCTGCTCACTCCCGAGGTTGACGGACTCATTAGCCTCGGGCTGCTGGGCAACGCTCAGGGTGAGTTTGTGATCCCCGCCGAGGTCGATCTCGACCGGTACTCGGTCGTCGACATCAGCGCAGAACCGCTCGACGGCGACCCCTCGCACTCGGGCGACTCGATCGTGCGCGGCGCGCTCGAGTCCTAACCGGCGGCGCCGCGGCCATAGGCTGGCGGCATGCCGGAAACCGTAGCCATCGTGGGCGTCGCCACCCCTTACGCCTGGGAGCTGATCGAAAGTGCCCGACGTCTGGGGCTCGGGGTCACCACGATCGACAACATCGGAAGCGCCGATGTGACGCTGCCCGGGTTGCACTACGACCCGGTGCCTTCCGACCTCGACCTCGGGTCGATCGTCGGCGTCGCTTCCGCGCAGCACCGGTTCCGCGCCCTGCACGCCGCCTACTCGCTCGGCTTCTCCAATCCGGTGTGGATTGCCGATCCGACGGCGACCATGCCGTCGACGGCCGTGGTCGGTCACATGGCGTACATCAACGCGGGGGCGGTGGTCGGTGCCAACACCCGCATCGACTGCGCGGCGAACGTCAACCGGCTCGCCGCGGTCGGTGAATCCGCGGTGATCGGAATGGGAGCATCCATTGGGCCGGGCGCCGTGATCGGCGCGCGCTCGCTCATCGCCCCGCGCGCCGCGATTAGCGCGGGCGCCATCGTCATGGACGGTCTGCGGGTGGGGGAGGGGGCCTACATCGCTCCGGGGTCGGTCGTCACCGAGGCGGTGCCCGACTTCGCTGTCGTCGCCGGAAACCCCGGCCAGAGGATGGCGCCGCAAGAGCCGTGGGCGGTCGGCGCCGCCTGCCCGTACTGCATCAACGCCTGATCGCTACTGCCCGACCGAGTGCGGCTTGGGCAGTCGGCGCATTCACCCGCACACACGTTAGAACCTCGCCGGCTCGGGGGCGCGCGTGAAGCCGCGCCCGGTCACGTCGTCGGCGTGGATCCGCACCCACCGATACTTCAGGGTCGGGATCCACGGCTCGAGCCCCAGCTGTTCCGCCGCGTCGATCTCGCTCTGTCGCTCAACCCTCTCGGCGCGGCCCTTCACGACGATGCTCCAGGCCTGATCGTCGCTGTGGCCGTCGACCTCAAAGGCAACCCGATCGTTGATGGCGAGCTCGAGCAGTTTGGTTCCGGGCGCCGTGCGAAACAGCAGGGTGTGCCCGTCGACCACGTAGTTGACGGGAAAGATGTCGACCGCGCCAACCGCGCTGACGGCAATCCGGCCGAGCGTCTCCTGCGCCAACTGCACCCAGCACTCGTCGGGCGTCAGCATGGTGACGGTTCCGCTTCCGATTTCCATGACGTCCTCCTGACCTCGCAGTGCACCCATGGTGCGGCGAGGGAGAGGGTCGGGGCCAGGGCCGAAGGTCCCGATCTCGACAGCTCGCGCGGGGCGACTCAGCGCTGGCAGGCGCCGCTGGCGACCGGTTCCGACAGTTCGGGTGCCTGCGCGATGACCGGCGTGAGCTCGGCCATCGTGTGCGCGTAGCCGATGTCGTCGCGCAGCTGGGCCTTGGCGAAGACCATTCCCACGACGGCGCCCTCGAGGCTCAAGACCGGCCCGCCCGAGTTGCCGGGGTTCACGGTCGCCGCGAGCGTGTAGGTGTCACGCGGTGCGCGCGCCGAGCCGTCGATCGCCTCGGCGTCGATGCTGCCGACCGCAATCACCTCGGCGCCACCCGAGCGAAAGCGACCGCCGAAGGGGTAGCCCTGCACGGCGCCGACGTCGCCCGCCGATAGGCTCGGCGCGACGGGAAGCGCCCGCGCTGAGAGCCCATCGACGGCGATGACCGCGATGTCTTGCTGCCCATCGAAGTAGACGATCCGCCCCTCCCGCGTGCCGATTCCCGGCAGCTCGACGAGCGGTGTATCGACGCCGGCGACAACGTGGGCGTTCGTGAGCAGCCGGTCGTCGGCGATCACAAAGGCCGTGCCCGATTGCACCTGCCCGCATGCGTAGGCCGAGCCGGTCACGCGCGCCACCGACTCTGCCGCGAGACTCAGCTCGGGGCTGCCGGCGTCGATCGTCGGCGGTTCGGCGGGCCCGGTCACCGCGCCGCCGAGCGCTTCCGCGATGCGCGGTATTCCCTCGTCGACGACGGTTCCGCGCAGCGTCGCGATGGCCCGGGCCACGGGGTCGGGCGTGAAGCGGTCGATCGTGCGCAGCACCTGCGAGTTCGCCGTCGTCGACGACACGACCGGGATGCCCAGGGCCGTCACCGTGGACCCGGCGAGCGAAATCACCAGCACCGCCACGACGCCTCCGGCGGCGAATCCGGCCACGCGGTCGAGCGGCCGCAGCCCCTTGGCGACGCCCCGGCGCAGCGCGTGACCGATGACTTCGCCGACACTCAGTCCTGCCGTAATGAGGATGAGCAGCGCGCTCAGCGTCGCGAGCGGGCGCCACGCGGGGTCGGGCACCCAGCCGCTGACGAGGGGAACGAGAAAGACCGCGGCGATCGCGCCAGCGACCGCGCCGATGACGGCGCCGAGGGTGTAAAGGAACCCGGCGCGCGCGCCGCGCACGAGACCGCCGATGATGGCGATGACGAGCAGGATGTCCAGCACGATCACGAGTGGCACCGAGTCTCCCTTCCGGCGCCGATTCTGTCAGGTCGTTGCTGCGGGCATCCTGCTGGTATTCTTGTGCGGTTGCCGTCAGAACGGCCGCGGAGAAAGAGAGCCACAGCATCCGGCTGTGTGCGCCGCGCAACGAGCAGAGAAGGGGGTCCCCTCTATGGCCCTGGACACCACCGCCAAGAAGGCGATCATCGACGAGTACGCAACCCACCCCGGTGACACCGGATCCCCTGAGGTTCAGGTCGCAATCTTGACGCACCGCATCAAGGAGCTGACCGAGCACCTCAAGCAGCACAAGCACGACCACCACTCGCGTCGTGGTCTGCTGCTGCTCGTGGGCCAGCGTCGCCGTCTGCTGGGCTACCTGGCCGACATCGACATCGAGCGTTACCGCTCGCTGATCGAGCGACTGGGCCTGCGCCGCTAGTCGATCGACACCGCGAACTTCTTCTGCGAAGGCCGCCCCCGAGAATTCGGGAGGCGGCCTTCGTGGTTTTCGCCCCTCCCGTCTGCCACGATGAGCCGTGTGTCCCGCACTCCCGTCACCCGCGTCGCGCGCGTCGCGCTCGGAGCCGGAGGGCTCGCGATCATCGCGCTCGACGTGGCGTGGACGATCCGCGAGGCGGGCGCCCTCGACGTGGGTGACTACGTCGGGCAGTTCACGATCCTGAGCGTCGCGGCCACGAGCATCCTGATGCTGCTCGGCGCGTTCGGGCGCCGTGAACCGCGCGGCATGGTGCACCTGCGCGCAATGGCGCTGACCGGCCTGCTGGTCGCGGCTGTCTTGCACGCGACCCTGCTCGGCGGCGCCGCCGGCCCGAGCGGCGAGTTGGTCAACGCCCTGCTCCACATCGTCTTCCCGGTGCTCGCCCTCATCGAGTGGATGACCGTGCGCTCGCGCACCCGCGTCACCCTCGTGACTCCACTGATCGGGCTCGCCTTTCCGGTGGTCTTTCTCGCGGGCACCCTCGTGCGCGGTGCGATCGTCGGCCGCTACCCCTACGACTTCGTCGACCCGGGCGCGCAGGGCGGCTATGCCGGCCTCGTCAGCAGCCTCGCGATCGTTCTGCTCGCGTTTCTCACGGTCGGCGCGGTGGTCGCGGCTCTCGGTGCGCTGCGCGATCGGATGCGCGCCACGCGCTAGCGGGCCCGGCCGCTCCCAGCCCGCATGCGGCCCGCAGTGTCAGCCTGTGGCTATGCGCCGTCGACCCGCCGCTGCGCTCACCGCCGCCGCCCTGTTGCTCGGGCTCGCCGCGTGCGCGCCCGCCAGCGAGCGGCCGGTTGCCGGAATCGACGTTCTGTTGGAGGAACGCGACCGCGCGGTGCTTGAACTGCACGACGAGACGCTCACCCGCGTCGCCGGGTTCTTACGCAACACGTGGGGCCCCGTGATTCTGCCGGAGGAGTCCATCGTGCGGCTGGTGACGGCGAGTGAGTGGGGTCCTGCGGTGGCGCGCTGTATCTCCACGTTCGGCTTTCCCGGCGTGGGCACCGCCGATGGCGGCGAGCGGCTTGACTTCAGCGGCGTTCAGGTGACGGGACCGCGCGAGAACTTTGAGATCGACGTCGCGACCTACCGGTGCTATGCCCGCTACCCCGTGCGCACGCGCATCGACGAGGGCGTGCGCCAGGTGGAGGCGCCCTGGGCGTTCGCCTACACGCGCGCGACGCAGTTGCCGTGCCTGCGCGCCGACGGGCATCCTGTGCCGCCCCTGCCGTCTCGCGCCGAATTCGGCGAGGGGTGGCGCACCGACGACGCGTTCGACGCCTACGCGGCCATTGCCGACCCGGCCGGTCGGCTCCGTGCCGAGGTGCGCTGCCCGGCACCGCTCACCGTGCTCGTTGCCGCCATCGAGGGCCCCGAGGGCAGTCAGGCGGCCGCGCGATGAGCGACGACGAAGCGCGCCGGCCGGTCACGGTGGTGCGCGCGGGGGTGCGGCCATGGGCTGACCGCCTCGCCTGGTCACTGGTCGTGGTACTCGCCGGCTCGGCGGCGGTGATCGCCGGCGTTGTCGATGGCGCGCTCGCGATCGGGACCCGCATTGCGGTGGTCGCCGCGTTCCTCCTCATGGTCGCCGCGCTGGCGATCGTCACGGTGCGCTTGCGCACGAGCCTGCGCTCCGACGGAACAGCGGTCGTCGTGCGCGGCCCCTTCGGGGCGTCCATCGTGCCATTTCACGAGCAGCTCGAGTTCGGGCGCTGGCTCGACCCCGCCACGCGGCGACCGGTGATCTGGATGACGGATCACGGGGCACCCATCGTGCGCGTGCCTCCGCGACTCGACCCGGTGCGGGTCGAACTGTTTGCCGGCCGCGTCGCTCTCATCGTGGTCGACCGCACGGATGCGCCGCCCGCCCCCCTCGAGCGCTGAGCGTTCACGTCGATCGCCTACGATGGCGACCTTGCCCACGACCGAACGACCCGGTGACGACACTGAGATGACGACGACGAACGAGACGACTCCTACCGTGATCCCGACTAGCCCGCTCGTGAATTTTCGAGATCTCGGCGGGACACCAGTCGCCGACGGCGCCATTCGGGACGGGCAGCTTTGGCGCAGCGACGATGTGTCGCTCGCCACGGAGAAGGACGCCCGGCGCCTCGTTGACGATGGCCTGAGCGATGTGCTCGACCTGCGTTCGCCGCACGAGGCGGGGGTCGCGGGCCGTGGGTACTTGGCCGCTCATCCGCATCGATATCACCACCTGCCCATGAGTGCGACGGCGGCGGCGCCGGGAATGTCGCCCGCGGCCGTGTCCGAACTCACCCCGCGTGGCGTCGGTACCTGGTACGTGCAGGTGGCCGAGCAGACGGCACCAAACATCATTCGCGGCATCGAGATCGCGGCGCACTCGAGCGGTGCAACCTTGTTTCACTGCGCGGCGGGCAAAGACCGCACTGGTGTCTTCGCCGCTGCCGTGCTCGGGGTTCTCGGGGCCGACGACGACGTCATCATTGACGATTACGCGCGCACCGACGCGGTCATGCCGCACATCATGCGCCGCATCGGGCCGATGATGCGCGAGGTCGTGCGCGTCCACGACGCGCCGCTGCTCGACCCGTCGAAGGGCGGGGCCCTCTTTGCCGCGCCCGCCGAGTCAATGGCGACCATGCTGCGTGTGATGCGCCACGATCACGGCAGCATCCTCGAGCTGCTGCGCTCGCGGGGTTTGTCGACGTCAACGATCGACGCCCTGCGGGCCCGTGTCGTGCACTAGGCCGCCAGGGGCGCCACTGATAGCCTGGTCACCGGTGCGACTGCACCAACAAGTGAAAACCGTGCGCAGCAGGCCGGCTCGAAGCTGGTCACCGGTGGAGTTCTCCCGTTCGTGATGAACGGTGGATGTCTACTGTTGGCCAGAGCAGACACCGGCGGCGAATCCCGCCGATCGTCCCTTCCTGCCTGCTTGCCTCGCGTGGTGCACTGCGCATCCTGATCGCGTCTGTGACGCCGATTCGCTGGATGCTCGGTGCAAGAATCGCAAAGGAGAGAGACCTCGTGGAAGGTCCCGAAATCAAGGCCGCCGAAACCGTTATCGATAACGGAACGTTCGGCACCCGTACCATCCGTTTTGAAACCGGTCGTCTGGCCCAGCAGGCGCAGGGCGCCGTCGCCGCCTACCTCGACGAGGAGACGATGCTGCTGAGCGCGACGAGCGCCGGCAAGCACCCGCGTGAGGGCTTCGACTTCTTCCCGCTGACCGTCGACGTCGAGGAGCGCGCCTACGCCGCCGGAAAGATCCCCGGCTCGTTCTTCCGTCGTGAGGGCCGTCCCTCGACCGAGGCGATCCTTGTCTGCCGTCTCATTGACCGCCCCCTGCGCCCCTCGTTCGTCGAGGGCCTGCGCAACGAGGTGCAGGTCGTCATCACCGTGATGTCGATCGCGCCCGACGAGTTCTACGACGCGCTCGCGATCAACGCCGCGAGCGCCTCGACCCAGATCTCAGGGCTCCCCTTCAGCGGTCCGATCGCTGGCGTGCGCATGGCGCTCATGCCGAAGAGTGACGGCACCGGCCAGTGGGTCGCGTTCCCCAAGCACTCGCAGCTCGCCGACGCCGTGTTCGACCTGACCGTCGCCGGTCGCGTCGTCACGAAGGCCGACGGCACCGAAGACGTCGCCATCATGATGGTCGAGGCCGAGGCCACCGAGTCGAGCTGGGGCCACATTCAGGGCGGCGCCATCAAGCCGAGCGAGGCCGTTGTCGCCGAGGGGCTCGAGGCGGCGAAGCCGTTCCTCGCCCAGCTCGTCAAGGCTCAGGCCGAGCTGGCCGCGCAGAGCGCCAAGGAGGTGCGCGACTACCCCGTGTTCCTCAGCTACAGCGACGAGCTGTACGCCGCGGTCGACGCCGTCGCCCACGACGAGCTGGCCCGCGTTTACCAGATCGCCGACAAGGTTGAGCGGCAGAACGCCGACGACGAACTGAAGGCTCGCGTCAAGGGCGAGATCGAGCAGAAGGTCGCCGCGGGCGAGTTGCCCGATGACGCGATGGCGCAGTTCGGCGCCGCGTACAAGGGTGTCTCGAAGAAGATCATGCGCAACCGCGTTCTCACCGAGGGGGTGCGCATCGACGGCCGAGGCCTGGCCGATATCCGCGCGCTCGACGCCGAGGTGCAGGTCATTCCGCGCGTGCACGGTTCGGCCATCTTCCAGCGCGGCGAGACGCAGATCCTCGGCGTCACGACGCTCAACATGCTGAAGATGGAGCAGCAGATTGACTCGCTGAACCCGGTGACGAGCAAGCGCTACCTGCACCACTACAACTTCCCGCCCTACTCGACCGGTGAGACCGGCCGTGTGGGCAGCCCGAAGCGTCGCGAGATCGGACACGGCTTCCTGGCCGAGCGCGCGCTCGTGCCGGTGCTGCCGACCCGCGAAGAGTTCCCCTACGCGATCCGTCAGGTCTCCGAGGCGCTGAGCTCGAACGGCTCCACCTCGATGGGCTCGGTCTGCGCGTCGACCCTGTCGCTGCTGAACGCCGGTGTGCCGCTGAAGGCGCCCGTCGCCGGCATCGCGATGGGCCTCATCAGCGACGAGGTCAACGGTGAGACGAAGTACGCGGCGCTCACCGACATCCTCGGCGCCGAAGACGCGCTTGGTGACATGGACTTCAAGGTCGCCGGCACGCGCGAGTTCGTCACGGCGATCCAGCTCGACACAAAGCTCGACGGCATCCCGTCGGAGGTTCTTCAGGGCGCCCTGACCCAGGCTCGCGAGGCTCGCCTGGCGATCCTCGACGTCATGAACCAGGCGATCGACGCTCCTGACGAGATGGCGCCCACCGCGCCGCGCGTCATCAGCGTGCAGATCCCGGTCGACAAGATCGGCGAGCTGATCGGCCCGAAGGGCAAGACGATCAACGCGATCCAAGACGAGACCGGCGCGCAGATCTCGATCGAGGAGGACGGCACCGTCTACATCGGCGCCGTCGATGGACCCTCGGCCGAGGCCGCGCGTCTCCAGATCAACGCGATCGCCAATCCGGTCAACCCCGAGGTCGGCGAGCAGTACCTGGGCACCGTCGTGAAGATCGCCGCGTTCGGCGCCTTCGTGTCGCTTCTGCCGGGCAAGGATGGCCTGCTGCACATCAGCGAGGTGCGCAAGCTCGCTGGTGGCAAGCGCGTCGAGAACGTTGAAGACGTGCTTTCGGTGGGCCAGAAGATCCTGGTCGAGATCACGAAGACTGACGACCGCGGCAAGCTGTCGCTGGCGCCGGTCATCGCCGAGGGCGACGCCCCGGCCGAGCCCGAGGGCGAAGACGGCTAAGGCCGACCACCTCGAATTCCGGATGCCCGTTCTGCTCTTCGCAGGACGGGCATCCGTCGTTCGCGGCGCGCTTTAGACCCCGACGTCGCGGCGACGGAACGCAACGACCGCGGCGATCAGCGCGAGAGCGGCTGCGGCGTACAGGAGCCCGACGGGCGCCGAGAGTCCATCGGCCAGCGGGCTCGCTCCGAAAGCCCAGTGGTACGGCGAGAGCGCGTGCAGCCACTCAAGGTCGGCGCTCTGGTTTCCGATCGCGTTGGCCCCGTAGGCCGCGACGGCGAGCCCCGCCGCCGCGGTTGTGGCGATCACGCGACGCCCCACGATCGAGCCGGCTGCCACGCCGACCATGGCGATGAGGAGCGTGAGTCCGAGCAGGGCAACGCCAGCGGCGAGCACGTTGCCGGGCTCAAGATCAAGCTCGCTGGGGCCGTTCAAGACGAGAACCACGAGTGTGATCCATGCGACGAGCGCCACGAGCTTCACGGTGATGGCCGCGGCTCGCTCGAGCACCACCTGCGTGCGGCTGACCCCGTGGGCGAGAGTCAACTCGAGCGTGCCACGCTCCTCGTCGCCGGCAATAGCCGAGGAGCCCCAGCCGGTCGCGGCAATCGTGAGCAGCACGAACCCGAGCAGCCCGTAGACGGTTCCCTGGGTGTATCCGGCCCCCGAGGTGATCTGGTCGTAGTTCAGAGCCGAGACCAGCTCGGGCGGCAAGCTCTCGATGATGTCGGCGAACTGGCTGCCGCCGCCGAAGGAGGGAAAGAGCGGCAGGTAGAGGCCGGCGACGGCGGCGAGGCCGATTGCCCAGCCGATGAGCTCGCGCCATGAGTCGGCGAGGCTGCGACGCAACAGGGGGAGTGTGGTCATCAGCGTGCTCCGTTCGAGTCTGCACCATCGTTGTAGAAGCCGAGCACGGCGCGTTCTAGGTCGGGTTCGGCGATGACGAGGTCAATGACCGTGATGTGCGCGAGCGCCGTGACCAGGTCGTTGAGTCCATCCCCGAGGCGGGCGGTGACCGTCACGACGTCGTCCGCACGATCGGTGCGCAGAGACGACAAAGCGGGGATCTGCTCCAGACGCTCACGCACCACCGGCGCCTCCGCCGCGGTGACGGTGAGACGCACATCCCGCTCCGCGACGGCGCGCAGCGCGGCGACCGAGCTGACCGACACGATCCGTCCGTCACGCAGAACCGCCACATCGTCGGCCGCCTGATCGATTTCGCTAATGACGTGCGAGCTCAACAGCACCGTGTGGCCCTGCTCGGTCGCCTCGCGCACGAGACCGAGAAACTGCTGCTGCACCAGGGGGTCGAGGCCGCTCGTCGGCTCGTCGAGAATCAGCACGTCGGGGCGATGCGCGAAGGCCTGAACGAGCCCGACCTTCTGCTTGTTCCCCTTGC
>Ga0213835_100706_pt1 | contig 27660 bp, 26 predicted proteins | sample SWPATP01_FD_160576 | JGI IMG/M metagenome (GOLD analysis project Ga0213835, IMG submission 160576) | Coastal seawater microbial communities from Marineland, Florida, United States - SWPA TP0 #1 | ecosystem: Environmental > Aquatic > Marine > Coastal | place: USA: Florida | collected 2016-08-05 | reverse complement strand
TGCGGCATTGACGAGATCAATTTCGTCGTCGTCGCCACGGAGACCTTCAACCGTCGCAACCAGGGTGTCTCGGTCGAGGAAACGCTGGATGCATGGTCGCGGATTGCGGCCTTGGCCAGCCAGGCCGGGATCAGGGTCGGTGCAACCATCGGCGCCAGTTTCGGCTGTCCCTTCGAAGGCGAGGTGGAAGTCGGCCGGGTGGTGGAGATCGCGGCACGACTGGCCGAACATGCACCGCACGAGATCGCCCTGGCCGATACGATCGGCGCTGCTGCACCCACCGACATCAAGCGCAAGCTGCGCGCGGTGGCGGAGGCCCTGCCCGGCATGCCGTTGCGCTGCCACCTGCACAACACCCGCAACACGGGCCTTGCGAACGCGGTGGCGGCGATCGAGGCCGGCGCAAGCAGGCTGGATTCATCGATCGGCGGCATTGGCGGCTGCCCGTTCGCGCCGGCGGCGACGGGCAACATACCGACCGAGGATCTCGTCTACATGCTGGACCGGATGGGCGTTTCCACCGGGCTCGATCTCGATGCCTTGATGGAAACCGCGCGCTGGCTTGGAAAGGCGCTGGAGATCGTTCCACCGGGCATGCTTCACAAGGCGGGGCGTTTTCCCCCGCCGCTGGATGAAGCGGCAGAATAGCCGACGAAGAGGACAACTGGGGTGACGCCATGACCGACGAGACCGAAATCTATCGTAGCCAGGGCTTCGCTCAGAAGATGGGTTTGGGCGAGCGGCCGGCGCTGCTCATCATCGACTTCGTGGTGGGCTTTACCGATCCGGCCCATTTCGGCGGCGGCAACATCGCCCCGGCCATAGACCGCACGGTCGAGCTGCTGGCCTTTGCCCGCCAGATGGGCTGGCCGGTCGCGCACACAAGGGTTGTCTATGCCGATGACGGTTCGGACGCCGGCGCCTTCACGGCCAAGGTGCCGAGCCTGCTCAAGCTGACCGAGGACAGCGAATTGTCCCAGATCGTGCCGCAACTGGCGCCGGCGCCGGGCGAGCTCGTCATTCGCAAGCGGCAGGCCTCCGCCTTCTTCGCAACCGAACTGGCCGCCTGGCTGCACCATCGCGGCGTCGACACCGTGCTGATCGCCGGCTGCACCACGTCGGGCTGCGTGCGCGCAAGCGTTGTCGACTGCGTCAGCAGCAATTACCGCACCATGGTGTTGATTGATTGCGTCGGCGATCGCGCCCTCGATCCGCATGAGGCCAATCTGTTCGATATGGGCCAGAAATATGCCGACCTGATGGAGAGCGGCGAGGTGATGGCCCACTACCGGAGCAGTGCAGCCAGCTGACAAGATCATGGGGAGGAACGTGAATGCTGTCGAGCCAGGAGCAAAGCGCACCAGCGGCACCGGACAGGCCAGCACCGGGGGCTATTGCCAGAGAGCTGGCGCGTTTCGCCCATGACGTCACCGACACGGCGATCCCGCAGCGGGTCCGCGAACGCGCCCTTCATCATATGCTCGATGCTGCCGGGATCGGTGTCGCTTCATCCATGCATGATTTCGGCCGCGCCGCCTTCGACGGGCTGTCCACGCTGGCCGGCGAAGGAGCCGTTCCGGTCCTGGGCTTCAAGGCCAGATGGGCGCCGCGCGACGCAGCAACGATAAACGGCTTGCTGTGCCACGGGCTGGATTTCGACGACACCCATCTGCGCGGCGTCATCCATCCGACAGTTGCCCAGTTTCCAGCAGCGGTGTCGGCGGCGGTCATGACGAATGCCACCATGATGGAGTTCGTGACCGCCTATCTGGTCGGCGTGGAAGCCTCGGTGAGGCTTGCCAGCGTGGCGCATGGCGCCTTCCATGGCGTCGGCTTCCACCCGTCGGGCATCTGCAACGCCCCCGCGGCGGCGCTGACCGCCGGGCGATTGATGGGACTGAGCGTCGATCAGCTGCACCAAGCCCAGGGCATCGCATTGTCAATGGCCTCCGGCACGCTGGAGTTCCTGGAAGACGGGGCCTGGACCAAGCGCCTGCATCCGGGCTGGGCAGCGTCGGCCGGCCTCACCGCAGCCGCCATGGCGCAAGCGGGCTATATCGGCGCCTCTTCCCCCTATTCCGGCCGCTTCGGCCTGTTCCGCACCTATCTCGGCGGCGACGATACGGCCTGCGACTATGGCGCGGCCACCGCCGGCCTGGGCACGGAATGGGAGCTCTTGCAGACCGCGATCAAACCCTACCCCGCCTGTCACCTGACCCATGGCTGCATCGATGCCGCGATTGCCCTGTCTGCCCAGCTACCGGACGCGGCGGAGATCGAGCAGGTCACCGCGCTGGTCGCGCGTGAAACGGTTCAGACCATCTGCGAGCCGATCGACAACAAGCGCCGCCCCAAAAACGGCTACGATGCGCAATTCTCCATCCCCTTCCTGGTTGCCACGGGCCTCACGAAAGGGCGCGTCAGCCTGGCCGACGTCGAGGGCGCGGCACTTCAGGATCAGGCCGTGCTCTCGCTGGCGCAGCTCGTCCGATACGAGATCGACGACGCATCCGGGTTCCCGCGCCACTATTCGGGCGAGGTGATCGTGAAGCTGAAGAGCGGCGAGACGCTTCGCCAACGCCAACAGATCAATTCCGGAGCTCCCGAGATGCCGGTGCCCGACGATGAGATCGTCGCCAAGGCGATTGCCAATGCCGGCACCGCCCTGGGGCCGGCCGCCTCCGAACGGCTCTGCGAGCTGTTTCTCGGGATGGATCGGGCCGATCTGAGGGCCTCGGCCTGGGCCGATGAATTGGCTAGTATGTGCTGACAACACAGAGGAGTTTTTGATGGTTCATGTCTCGAAACCTGTCGGCGGAATTCGTTTCCGAGAGGACATCGGACGATGTCTCGAGGATTTCGAGATCGGGGCCATCTACGAGCACCGGCCAGGCCGCACGATCAGCGAGACGGACAATACCTGGTTCACCCTCCTGACCATGAACCAGCACCCGATCCATTTCGATGCGGCCTATGCTGCACGCACCGAGTTCGGGCGCCTGCTGGTCGCAAGCCCCCTCACCCTTGCCATCGTGACCGGCTTGAGTGTCAGCGACATCAGCCAGAAGGCGATCGCCAATCTCGGCTAGACCGACATCAAGCTGACTGCTCCCGTCTTCGTCGGCGACACGCTCTATGCGGAGAGCGAAATCCTGGACAAGCGCGAATCCCGCTCGCGACCGACGCAGGGCATCGTCAAGGTGGCGACGCGGGGCATGAACCAGGATGGCACGATCGTCATCAGCTTCGAACGATCGATCCTGGTGCCAAAGCGCGGCCACGAAACCGGAGAAGGATGAGATGATGGACGAACGTGCCGAACAGGACAGGATGATCCTGGAATCGGTCGATCGCTTTCTCGAGCGGGACGTCGCGCCGCATGTGCACAGGCTTGAGGCCGCCGACGAATGGCCTGCGGAGATCGTGGAAAAGATGGCCGACATGGGGCTGTTCGGCGCGACGATCTCACCCGACTATGGCGGTCTCGGCCTGTCCTGTTCCACCTATGCCGCCGTGGTGGAAAAGGTCTCCCGCGTCTGGATGTCGATCTCGGGCATCTTCAACTCACATCTGATCATGGCGGCCGCTGTCGAGCGCTTCGGGACAGCCGACCAGAAACAGCTTTGGCTGCCGCGCTTTGCGAGCGGGGAACTGCGCGGCGGTATCGCGCTCACCGAGCCGGATGCCGGAACGGATCTGCAGGCCATCCGGACGCGCGCCACCCGCGATGGCGACGACTATATCGTCAATGGCGTGAAGACCTGGATATCGAACGGCATCAAGGGCCACGTGCTTGCCGTCCTGGTGAAGACCGATCCACAGGCCGAGCCGGCCCATCGCGGGATCAGCCTGCTCCTCATCGAGAAGGGGCCCGGCTTCAACGTCTCGCGCAAGCTGGAAAAGCTGGGCTACAAGGGCATCGATTCCGCCGAATTGTCGTTCGAGGATTGCCGCGTGCCGGCTGCCAACCTGATTGGCGGCGAACCCGGCAAGGGTTTCGCGATGATCATGGCGGGGCTCGAACTCGGACGTATCAATGTGGCGGCGCGTGGCGTCGGCATTGCCCAGGCCGCTCTCGAGGAGGCGGTTCGCTATTCCCAGGTACGAAAGACCTTCGGCAAGCCCATCTGCCAGCATCAGGCGATCCAGCTCACGCTTGGCGAGATGGCAACCAGGGCCGAAGCGGCACGGCTCCTGACGCAAAGCGCGGCGGCAGCCTATGACCGGGGGGAGCGCGTCGACATGGAGGCCGGCATGGCGAAATATTTCGCCACCGAGGCCGCGGTCTCAAATTCGATGGATGCCATGCGCGTCCATGGGGGCTACGGCTATTCGAAGGAATTCCCCGTCGAGCGGCTTTATCGCGACGCTCCTCTCCTGACCATCGGCGAGGGAACGAACGAGTTGCAACGCATCATCATCGCGCGCCAGCTCATCGCCAGGTATCCCGCATGAGCGTGCCCCTGCCTCTGGACGGGTTGCGCGTGCTTGCTTTCGAGCAATATGGCGCCGGGCCTTTCGGCACCCAGTTCCTGGCGGATCTTGGAGCCGATGTCCTGAAGATCGAATCGCCGCATGACGGCGGCGACATGGCCAGAACCGTCGGGCCGCATTACCTCGACGCAGACAATGCGACAAATGCCAGCCTGTTCTTCCAGGCTTTCAACCGGAACAAGCGCTCTATCACGCTGGACATCACGCAACCCGAAGGGCGGGATGTGCTGGAAAGGCTGGTGGCGGATGCCGATGCGATCGCCTGCAATCTGCGCGGCGATGTACCCGGTCGCCTCGGGCTCACGCATGAGACGCTGGCAAAGGCCAACCCGAAGATCGTCTGTGCCTTTCTGTCGGCCTATGGACGGACCGGAAGCCGGGCGACCTGGCCCGGCTATGACTATCTCATGCAGGCAGAGGCAGGCTATTTCTCCCTGACCGGGGAGGCCGGCACGCCGCCATCGCGCATGGGGCTTTCCATCGTCGATCTCATGACGGGGCTTGGCCAGGCCTTCGCGCTGGTCAGTGCCGTGCTGAAAGCCCGCGAGACCGGCAAGGGATGCGACATCGACATCTCGCTTTTCGATCTCGCCTGCTTCAACCTCTCCTACCTATCGGCCTGGTATCTCAATGCCGGCCATGCGCAGGATCGGGTTGCCCGCTCGGGACATCCCTCGCTCGTCCCCTGCCAACTCTACAAGACGGGCGATGGCTGGATCTTCATCATGTGCAACAAGGAGAAGTTCTGGCCCATCCTGTGCGATGCGATCGACCGGCCGGAATGGGCGGGAGACCCCCGCTTCGCCACGTTCAAGGACCGGCTGGCGCAACGCGACCTGATTGCCGACATGCTGGACGAGGTGCTGTCGGCCAAAACCACGGCACAGTGGCTGGAGCGCTTCGGCGGCCGCGTACCGGCGGCGCCAGTCAACGATCTGCGCCAGGCGCTCGACAATCCGTTCCTTCGCGAGCGAGAGGCGATCCAGGATCTGGAGCACCCTGCGGCTGGCGCTTTTCGCATGCTAGCCACGCCTATTCGCGTCGAAGGCAGCGAAACGAGAGTACGCCCGGCCCCTGAACTGGGTGCCGACACCACGGATGTCCTTGTCGAACTCGGCTACGGCCCGGACGACATAGAAAGGCTGCGCAGCGGAGGCATCATCCGATGACGTCCAGCGCCGCGCAGGGCGCCGTCAATCAGGCGTTCGAACGGATCGATGCGCTCAATCCGCGCCTGCATGCCCTGATCACGCCGATGCGCGAACAGGCTTATGCAGCCGCAGACGGTTGCACCGATGCTGACCCGATCACCGTCGCACTGAAAGACAATATCGATGTGGCCGGCGTGCCCACGACCGCGGCAACGCCGCTGCTTCAAGACAATGTCGCCAAGGTCGATGCTCCCCTTGTTGCGCGGCTCAAAGAGGCAGGCGCCATCCTGGTCGGCAAGGCCAACATGCATGAATGGGCCTTTGGACCGAGCGGGCTGAGCACGCAGGTCGCGCCATCGGTCAATCCCTGGGACCCGGCTCGCCTGCCGGGAGGCTCGTCCAGCGGCTCGGCCGTCGTTGTCGCCGCAGGCATGTCGCGCGGGGCGATCGGCAGCGACACGGGCGGGTCGATCCGCATACCATCTGCATTCAACGGCATCAGCGGACTGCGCCCGACATGGGGGCTCGTCTCGACACGGGGCAGCCTGCCGGTCAGCCACGGCTTCGACACGCTGGGGCCGATGGCACACCGGGTGGAAGACGTGGCTCGACTGCTCGACATGATCGCCGGTTTCGACCCGCAGGATCCCTGGAGTCGCGAGGCGCCGCGCAGCGAACCGGGCGCCTGGCGCAGCCTGTCTGCAAAAGGGTTGCGGGTGGGTGTGCCGGGCGGATGGTTTCGCGACGGACTTCACCCGGACATGGCCGAGGCCTTCGAGGAGGCGTTGGCGGTTTTCGGCCGGCTCGGCATCGAGACCGTCGCCATCGATCTCGACGGCGCGGAGATGGCACCGGCGATGGTCGCAAGACTGGTCCTGACCGATGCCTATGCCCTCCACCGGGAAAGGCTTGCACGGGAGAGGGCGGCGTTCGGTGCCGATCTCCTGCTGCGGCTCGATATCGGTGCCGGCACCACCGGCGCCGACTATGCCGACGCGCTGCAATGGCTCGAGCGTTGGCGGCATCAACTGCGCGGGGTCTTTGGCCAGGTCGATCTCATCGTCACGCCGACCACCCCGGGACCGGCGCCGCTGATCGACCAGTGCGGCAGCGCTCCCGAACTCATGCGCACCATTGCCCGCAACACCTATGCATGGTCGGCCTGGAATGGCCCCAGCATGTCGGTGCCCTGCGGCTTCTGTCGCGAGGGCATGCCGCTCGGCATGCAGGTCTCCGGCAGGCCATTCGAGGAAGCAACCCTGTTTGCTCTCGGGCACGCTTACCAACAGGCAACCGACCATCACATGCGCCGTCCGCGGGATATGGATGCCGATCGGCTTGCAAAATCGGGCTTTGGGGGATAGGCGGCGTCTACGAGGAGAAGCGCCGGAAAAATGTCCAATACGGCAAAAGTCAACGACGTCAGGCCGGACCAGCCGCGCTACCGGCAGATCTACTCGCAGTTGCGCGAGCGGATCCATGAGGGGCGTTATCCGCTCGGCAGCAACCTGCCGACCGAAGTGGAGCTGTGTGCGGAATTCGGCGTCAGCCGTTACACGGTCCGCGAAGCTCTTCGTCGATTGGTCGAACAGGGCATGCTTGCACGCCGGCAAGGGTCGGGCAGCGCCGTGATTTCGGTCGAACCGCAAAGCGGCTTCGTGCATCAGGTGCGCTCGCTTGCCGACCTCTTCCAATACGCGCTCGACACCTATCTCGAAATACAGTCGATCGAGATGGTCTCGCTGTCGCCCGAAATCGCCGAGGCGCTCGACGACCAGCCCGGATCGCGCTGGCTCCTGATCAAGGCGGTTCGACTGACCCACGAGGCGGGAACGCCGATCTGCGTGACCTATTCCTACATTCCCGAAAGGCTGGCATGGATCGAGCCGGAGATACCCGGTTGCATCGGGCCATTCTATGCGCTTCTGGAAGAGCGTGCCGGGGAGCCGATCTCGGAAGCGGTCCAGGAGATCCGGGCCGAGCCCATGACCCGCGCCATCGCAGCCGGACTGCGTGCCCATCCGGGCGATTACGCGCTCAGGCTGCTGCGGCGCTATTCCTCGTCCAACGGCACGCTGGTCGCTTCCTTCAACTGGCACCCTGCCAACACATTTGCCTACCGCATGCAGCTTCAGCCGCATCTCGACCGATAGTTCCGCTTCCCGCGCCCCATATCGATGGACCTATTCGAGCACGATCCGAGGGAAATAGAACGAAACCGCCCAGTTCGGGGCATCCACGATCTCGCTGATCCGAAGATCGCCGGCCACGCTTGACAGCATGTAGGCCTCCACCGGGGCCATGCCGGTACGTTTGGACAGGAGTTCCACCATCTGGCTGACCGCCTCGCGGGCGGCCTGCATCAGGTCCGGTCCAATGCCGGTCGTCACGTCATAGCCTGCCCCATCGAGGTGCCGGGTCACCGGCCCCCTGGTCCGGAAGCGCGGGAATTTCGGCGCAGCTGCCTTTTCCAGCTCGAATTTCAGCGCCACCGACATCGGGCTTTCGATTGCCGTGCCGCAGACCTCGCCATCGCCCTGCGCGGCATGCGTATCGCCGACCGAAAACAGGGCGCCTGCCACCTCGACCGGCAGCCATAGTTCGGTCCCCTCCCCGATGTCGCGAATGTCCAGATTGCCGCCCACCCTTCGCGGCGGCACCACGCTGTGCGTGCCGGCTTCGGCCGGCGCCAGCCCGATCGTGCCGCAAAACGGCTTTAGCGGCACCCGCCCACCGGGTCCGAAGGCCGCCGGTGCCATCGTATTCGTGTCGTAGCTCCACAGATGCAGTGCGGGGTCCGGAAACTGGTCGGCCAAGAGCCCGAAGCCCGGAATATTGGCCGTCCAGCCCCAGCCGCTCGGCGCAAGTCCCAGGATGGTCACCTTGAGCGCGTCGCCAGGCTCCGCACCGTCGATGAAGACCGGCCCCGTCACCGGGTTCACCTTGCCGAAATCCAGGCCCGCAATGTCGGCAGCTGTCGAACCGCGCGACAGCTGCCCGCCCGAGGCGTCGATCGTGTCGAACTCGACCGTCTCGCCCGGCGCAATCGTCAGCGCCGGCGCGTTGTCGCGGTCCCAGCCATGATGGTGGATCGTCTTGACGAGGGAATGATCGCAGCTGTGGCTCATGGGAACTCCGCCTGTTGCATGTCCAGGCGGCCACATTGGCCTGCCCTGTTCGACGGCTCAACCCCGGCGGCCTGCTTCCCGTTCCACCGCGTCGCGTTCCAGCCCGTCCAGCTGAAGGCGGATCTGGTTGGCTTCGGCCGCCGAGCCGGCCAGTGAGACGGCGCGGTTGAAGGCCTCCTTCGCCTCCCCCTTGCGGCCCAGCTGCTTCAACAGCCAGCCGCGCACGCCGTGAAAATGGAAATAGGCACCCAGCCGTTCGCCTAGCGGCTCGATGAGGTCCAGCGCGGCCTCCGCCCCATGCGCCTTGGCCACCGCCACCGCCCGGTTCAGCGTGATGACCGGCGAAGGCTGCATGCGCTCCAGCGCTCCATAGAGCAGCTCGATCTGCGCCCAGTCCGTGTCCTCGGGCCTTGTCGCCCTGGCATGCAAAGCGGCGATCGCCGCCTGCGCCTGGTAGGGTCCGGGCGCACGATGCCGCACCGCCTTGTCGACCAGCGCCAGCCCTTCCGTGATCATGCCCCGGTTCCACAGGCTGCGATCCTGGTCCTCCAGCAGAACCATCTCGCCTGCCGCATCGTGCCTGGCCTTGTGGCGCGCATGCTGCAGCAGCATCAGCGCCGTCAGCCCCATGATTTCGGGCTCGGTCGGGTACATGCGCAGAAGCAGCCGCGCGAGCCTTATTGCCTCGTCGCAGAGTGTCGCCCTTTCGGCGACATGCTCGCCGGTGGCCGAATAGCCCTCGTTGAAGACCAGATAGATCATCGCCGCAACCGCGCCCAGTCGCTCTGCGCGCTCCACCGCGTCCGGCGCGCCGAAAGGCACGCCCGCAACAGCGATCCTCGCCTTGGCCCGCGTGATCCGCTGCTCCATCGCCGCCTCGCTGACCAGGAAGGCGCGCGCAATGCGCGGCAGCGGCAGGCCCGACACGATCCTCAGCGCCAATGCGATCTGCCGCGTCGGCTCCAGATCCGGATGGCAGCACACGAACATCAGTCGCAGCACGTCGTCGCGATAATCCGCCTCGTCGATCGCCTCGACAAGCTCCGTCTCGCGGTCGCCATCGTCGGACAGTGCCTCCTCCGGCGGCAGTTCTGCAAATCGGGCCGTCTTGCGCTTCTCGTCGATGCCGGCATTGCGCCCGACCAGCACCAGCCAGGCGACGGGATCGCGCGGCGGGCCGTTTGTCGGCCAGTTCTTCAGCGCCCGCAGGCAGGCGTTCTGAAACGCCTCCTCGGCCGTGTCGAGATCGCGGAAATAGCGCAGCAGCGCGGCGAGCGCCTGGGGACGGGCGGAACTGATCGCCGCATCTATCCAGGCAAGCTCGCTCATAGCGTTGCCGGAACCGGCGAATAGAGGCCGACCGGCCTGAGCTCGTGCGTGCCGCCGGGATTGGCGATCTCGAGCTGGCGCGCCACCTCTATCGCCTCGTCGAGGTCCTTGCACTCGACCAGATAGAAGCCGAGCAGCTGTTCCTTGGTCTCGGCAAAAGGTCCGTCGAGCACCAGCGGGTCGTCGCCCTTCATGCGCACGCTGGCCGCCGCCGTGGTCGGCAGCAGCCGCGCCACAGGCCCGAGCCGGCCTTCCCGGGCAAGCTTCTCCTGCACGGAAGCCAGCCTTGCCATGCAGGCATCCTCCTCCTCGCGCGTCCAGGCACCCACCACGTCTTCCTTGTGGTAGCAGAGAATGGCGTAGAGCATGACGAAGCCTTTCATGTTGCTAGGACGAAGGAGTATTGGCGTAGCCGACACGGCCCCCCGCCGCAATTCTCGGCTCGGGCTCCAGACAAACACCCGCAGCGTTTGTTTTGATCCCGTTTCGTGCCATAGGATGAGCAACGGGCCTTCAGCCCCGCACCCTGTCGGCAACAAGAGTTGGATGTCATGGCCTCGCAGGCAAGCGAACCCTTCGAAACCAGAGGCGCAAGCCTGCATCGTCTGACGCCGGCACAGCCGGCATCGGGAGACACGGCCCTTCCCCGCAATCCCGGCATGCCGCTCGATCTCGGCTGGCTGGAAGAAATGCGCCACGTCAACCGCTCGGCGCTGGAACGTCGCGTCGGCACGCTGACCAAGCGCCGTTCCATCAAGGCCGACAACCAGGCCGCCTGGCTCCTGCGCGCCATCTCGCTGATGGATCTCACCACGCTGTCGAGCGACGACACGCCGGAGCGCGTCCGCCGCCTCTGCGCCAAGGCGAGAAATCCGCTGCGCCCGGACATCGTTGAAGGCCTCGGCCTCGGCGACACGGTGATCCGCCCGGCCGCAATCTGCGTCTACCATCCCTTCGTCGCCACCGCCGTCGAGGCGCTGCAGGGCACCGGCATCCATGTCGCCGCCGTTTCCACCGCCTTCCCGCACGGCCTGGCGCCGCTGCAGACCCGGCTTGCCGAAATCATCGCCTCGGTTGGCGACGGCGCCGACGAGATCGACGTCGTCATCCCGCGCGGGCTGGTGCTGGGCGGCCACTGGCAGGAGCTCTATGACGAGATCGCCGCCTTCCGCGAAGCCTGCGGCGAGGCGCATCTGAAGGTCATTCTGGGCACCGGCGACCTCTCGACGCTGCGCAACGTCACGCTTGCCTCGATGGTCGCGATGATGGCGGGTGCCGACTTCATCAAGACCTCGACCGGCAAGGAAAGCGTCAACGCCACGCTACCCGTCGGCCTGGCCATGACACGCTGCATCCGCGCCTATCGCGAGCGTACCGGCCATCCGATCGGCTTCAAGCCGGCCGGCGGCATCTCGACCGCAAAGGCCTCGCTCGACTGGATGGTGCTGATGCGCGAGGAGCTTGGCCGCCGCTGGCTGGAGCCCGACCTGTTCCGCTTCGGCGCATCGAGCCTCTTGACCGACATTGAGCGCCAGCTCGAGCACCATCTGACCGGCCGCTATTCGGCCGCCCACCGCCACGCCATGGGCTGAGCGAGACTTTTCATGAACATCCTCCAGCGCTACCACGACATGGATTACGGCCCAGCACCTGAATCGCGCGCCGAGGCCGATGCCTGGCTGAAAAGCCGCGATTTTTCGGCCGCCCTCTTCATCGACGGCAAATGGCGCAAGCCGGCCGACGGCAAGACCTTCGAAACCAGTGATCCCGCCACCGGCAAGCTGCTCGCCAAGGTGGCCGAAGCCGGTGCTGCCGATATCGACGCCGCCGTCGCCGCCGCGAAAAAGGCCCTGCCCGCCTGGCGCAAGGCCTCCGGCTATGAGCGCGCCCGCGTGCTCTATGCCATTGCCCGCGCCATGCAGCGCCATGCCCGCCTCTTCGCGGTTCTGGAATCGCTCGACAACGGCAAGCCGATCCGCGAGAGCCGCGACATAGACGTGCCGCTCGCCATCCGCCATTTCATCCACCATGCCGGATGGGCGCAGGCATTGGAGGACGAATTTCCCGGAATGCAGGGCGTTGGCGTCGCCGGCCAGATCATCCCCTGGAACTTCCCGCTCCTGATGCTCGCCTGGAAGATCGCGCCCGCGCTTGCCGCCGGCTGCACGGTGGTCCTCAAGGCGGCCGAGTTCACTCCGTTGACCTCCATCCTCTTTGCGGAGATCTGCGAGCGCGCTGGGGTGCCCAGGGGCGTCGTCAACATCGTCCAGGGCGGGCCGGAGGCCGGAGCCGCCATCGTCGAGCATGACGATGTCGACAAGATCGCATTTACCGGCTCGTCGGAGGTCGGCAAGATCATCCGCCGCGCCACCGCCGGCTCGGGCAAGAAACTGTCGCTGGAACTCGGCGGCAAGTCGGCCTTCATCGTCTTCGAGGACGCCGATCTCGATTCAGCCGTCGAGGGGCTGGTGGACGGCATCTGGTTCAACCAGGGTCAGGTCTGCTGCGCCGGCTCGCGGCTCCTGGTGCAGGAGAGCATCGCCGAGCGCTTCCTCGCGAGGGTCCGCGAGCGCATGGGACATCTTCGTCTCGGCGACCCGCTCGACAAGAACACCGATGTCGGCCCGCTGGTCGACAAGGTGCAGCTCGATCGCGTGCGTTCGATGGTCGAGAAGGGCGAAAAACAGGGCGCCACCATCTGGCAGCCCGACTGTCCCCTTCCCGAGACCGGCTGGTTCCACTTGCCGGTGCTTGCAACGGAAGTCGGCACGTCGAACCTGCTCGCCCAGGAAGAGGTCTTCGGCCCGGTTCTTTCGGCCATCAGCTTCCGCACCACCGGCGAGGCGGTCGAACTCGCCAACAACACGCGTTATGGGCTCGCCGCCTCCGTCTGGTCGGAAAACGTCAATCTCGCCCTCCATGTCGCCCCGCAACTCAAGGCCGGCGTGGTCTGGGTCAACGGCACCAACCTCTTCGACGCCGCCTGCGGTTTCGGCGGCTATCGCGAGAGCGGCTTCGGGCGCGAGGGCGGCCGCGAGGGCATGGTGGAATATCTCGCGCCCGCAGATGCCAAAAAGGCCCCCGCGATCGAGGCCTGGCCCTTCCCCGGCGGCGCCGGCTCGCAGGAGGCCGGCGACGGCGCCTTCATCGACCGCACGCCCAAACTCTTCATCGGCGGCAAGCAGGTCCGCCCCGACGGCAACTATTCCTACCCCATCCACGACGCCAAAGGCCGGCTCGCTAGCGAGGCCGGCATCGGCAGCCGCAAGGACATCCGCGATGCGGTCTCGGCAGCCCGCAAATCCGGCTGGGGTTCCGCCACCGCGCATAACCGCGCCCAGGTGCTGTTCTTCCTGGCCGAAAACCTCTCCATCCGCGCCGACGAGTTCGCCGCCCGCATCGCCTCGCTCACCGGCGCCTCGGCCAAGGCCGCCCGCGACGAGGTGGAGACATCGATCGAGCGCATCTTCGCCGCCGCCGGCATGGCCGACAAACTCGAGGGCTCGGTCCACCAGCCGCCCATGCGCGCGATCGCGCTTGCACTTCACGAACCTGTCGGCACGCTCGGCATCGTCGCCCCCGACGACCAGCCGCTGCTCGGCCTCGTTGCCATGCTGGCGCCCGCGCTCGCCATGGGAAACACGGTCGTCGCCGTGCCCTCGCCCCGGCATGCGCTGGTCGCGACCGACCTCTATCAGGTCTTCGAGACCTCCGACCTGCCCGCCGGCGCCGTCAACATCGTCACCGGCAAGCCCTCGGAACTGGCCGTCGTGATGGCGAAACACGAGGATCTCGACGGGCTGTGGTGCGTGGCGGATGCCGAGACCTGCCGCATGGTGGAACTGGAATCCGCCGGCAATCTCAAGCGCGTCTGGACGAGCGGCGGGCGGGCCGTCGATTGGTCGGGAAGCGCCAGCGGGCCGGCGTCATGGCTGCGCCGCGCCATCGAGATCAAGAATGTCTGGGTACCTTACGGAGACTGATCGCCGACATCGACTGGAGGAGGAACCGATGACCCTGGTGACGAGCACAGATGCCAAGCCGCCCCCCATCCACGATTTGCCTGCCGACACGGACCGTTCGCTGGCAATCGCCCTCACGCGGGCGCGAGAATCGGTCGTTTCGCGCTTTCGCCCGCTTCTGGCCGAAAACGGCATGAGCGAGCAGCAGTGGCGGGTGCTACGGGTTCTGGAGGAGGAAAGCCCCCTCGATGCCAGCTGCGTTGCCGCCCGCGCCTGCATCCTGGCGCCCAGCCTCACGCGCATGATCAAATCGCTGGAGGACCGGCATTTCGTCAAGCGCATGCGCGATGCCGATGACGGTCGCCGCAGCCTTCTATCGATTACCCCTGTTGGCCGCACCTTCATCGCCGGACTGGCGCCGGCGGCTCTGGCCATCAATGCCGAACTGCGCGGCCGCTACGGCACCGAACGCTGGGAACAGCTGATCGACATGCTGAATGATCTTGCCGGGCTTGATGCCGCCCCCGCCTACTCCAGAAGAACCCTACGATGAGCCGTATCGTCCTGCACAATTATTTCCGTTCCTCGACCTCCTACCGGGTGCGCATCGCACTCGCCATGAAGGGGATCGACTACGACTATGTCGCCCATCATTTGCGTCACGGCGAAAACCGCAGGCCCGAATATCTGGCCGTCAATCCGCAGGGTTTCGTGCCCGCGCTGGTTTGGGAGGACGGCACGGTTATCGCCCAGTCGCTGGCGATCCTGGAATTCCTCGACGAGATGGTACCCTCTCCACCGCTGCTGCCGGCCGATCCGCTTGGTCGCGCGCGTGTCCGCGCAATCTGCCAGATGATTGGCTGCGACATACACCCGGTCAACAATCTGCGTGTGCTCAACGCGCTTCGCTCGCGCTACGGCGCCGATGACGCCGAGATCGGCGACTGGTTCAGGCACTGGGTCAACGAAACTTTCCAACCGCTTGAAAGGATTCTGGCCGACAGCTCGGACACCGGCCGCTTTTGCCACGGAGACATGCCCGGCATGGCCGATATCTGCCTTGTGGCCCAGGTCGCAAACAACGCCAGGTTCCACGTCGACATGAGCCCCTATCCGGCGATCGGCCGCATCCGCGACGCCTGCATGGAACTGCCGGCTTTCATCGACGCAGCGCCAGCCCGCCAGCCAGACGCCGAATAGCTATTTGAGGATGGATGTATTGGCCGAGATTGGTGCCTGCGCCATCACCGCGCGTGGGCCGGTCTCTGTCTCGCCGTAAAAATGGAACGCACTCCATACCAGCGCAGCCATAAGCGCCACGCCAACTGATTTCTCGAACATGTAATTTCACTCTGCGATGTGTCGCGCCGGGAACCATGTTCCTGGCGCAAAATCCCTTCGCTTGTGAAATCCCGAATTTCGAGAAACGTTCCCTCGAAAAAGCCGATCTAAGGGGACCTTCCCATCCTATTTGGGGCCGAAGCCCTTGCGCATGTTCTCCATGCTTTCGCTGATGCGCTTGCGCAGGATTTCCAGCGATTCCTCGCTCGACTTGCGCATCAACTCGGCCATTTCGCCGGTGTTCTTCACCGTCGTCTCGAACGCCTTCCGGGAAAATTCGGCTTGCAGGCGCATGGCCTCGCCGGGATCGGCACCCGGCTGCATGGATTGGGCCATGGCATTAAAATCCGCCATCGTCTGTTCCAGCATCTCGCGTTGGCGCGCCAGCACCTTGGCTGCGCCGTCTCCCGTGGCCCTTGCGCTCTGCTCAAAGGCTTCCAGGTTCTTGCGGTGCTCCTCGATCACGCGTTCAATGTCTGGCGCGGGCATTTTCATCTGCTCGCCCATGCGCGCGAACATGTCGACAACGGATTCCGATTGCGGCTTGCGAGCCATGGCTTCCTCCTCAGACCAAGGGAATGGGGAGTGTAACCCGAAACTGCGCCGCTTGAAACGCCGCCCGGCAGATCTCAGGCCGACAAGCGCATGTCGCCCAGACGGTCGAACTCCGCCATGCGTTGCAGGTGGATTTCGCCCATTGTGGAGCCATCCTCGAAGAACAGCCGCGCGTTGAAGGTACGTGCCAGCCGCTTCATCGCTTCGTTCTGCGGGTGGGTCGTCACCAGAAGCCGAGTGTAGTCGAGCGCATGCGCATGCAGGATCAGGCGCCGGAACAGCCGCCGCCCGACACCGCGATGCTGATGCTCAGGCTCCACCGAAAACGCGATCTCGCCCGTGTCGGAGAGTTCGGGTCGCTCGTGCAGTTCCGCGGCGCCGAGCACTGCGCCATCCTGGCCGAGATAGCCAATGACCGTCGTGCCGTCGTGAAAACAGCGTTGCGCATAGGCCGTCAGCATCTCGTCGCCGGCCGGTCCATTGAACCGGTCGCGACGGCTATCACGGTCAAGCCGCAACAGATGCGCGCGAAAGAGGGGAAGATCGGAAGGGCGCAACTGTCGAATGCGGCCTTCAATGCTGTCGTTGGTGCGTCTTGCAGACATGGTGCGCTCCTCGAGAGTTCCTCCCCGAGTCGTCGCAACGCGACGAGCGCAATATTGTGCAATGCAGCATAGCTTTCAAGCGGCAGCGTGCATGGCAGCCATGCAGAAAATAAACATGACCAACTTATTCATATATTCTTGCAATTGTCTGGAATAGTTCTAATCTAAGCGCAATCGAATCCGCAACCCGCTCCGGAGGCCGGAAACCATGCGGTTGACCCGCCAGACCAACTACGCCATCCGCATTCTCATGTATTGCGCGGCCAATGACGATCGGCTGAGCCGCATCGCCGACATTGCCGCAGCCTATTCGGTTTCGGAGCTGTTCCTGTTCAAGATCCTGCAGCCCCTTGTGGAGCACGGCATGATCCAGACCGTGCGCGGCCGCAATGGCGGCGTCCGTCTCGGCCGCCCAGCCGCGGACATCAACCTGTTCGAGGTAGTGCGCGTCACCGAGGACAATTTCGCGATGGCCGAATGCTTCGAGAACGAGGCCACCGACTGCCCGCTGGTTGATTCCTGCAAGCTCAACGAGGCGCTGCGCAAGGCACTCGGCGCCTTCTTCGAGGTGTTGCAGAGCTACACCATCGCCGATCTGGCGGCTGCGCGACCAAGCCTTCGCCACCTTCTGCAGATCGAGGACAGCCCTGGCGCCATCCGCGCCCATTGAATTCACCACGACAAGACCGGAAGGACCGCATGTATATCGCGATGAACCGCTTCAAGGTGCGCAATGGCGCCGAGCAGCAATTCGAGGACGTCTGGAAAAACCGCAATTCCACCCTCGACGAGATGAAGGGTTTCCGCTCGTTCAACCTGCTCAAGGGACCTGTCAACGAGGACGAGGGCTATACGCTCTATGCCTCCCACACGATCTGGGAGAGCCACGACGATTTCGTCGCCTGGACGAAATCGCAGAATTTTCGCGATGCCCACAAGAACGCCGGCGACCACAAGCCGGCCTATATCGGCCATCCGGCATTCGAAGGCTTCAGCGTCGTCGAAGGCGCCTAGGTCTTCCGCACAGATTCGAGAAGTCGGACCCCTGAGATAGCTTCTTTTGAGGCGTTGCGGGGGACAAAACGTGGCTTACCCCCCTCGATGGGCCGGGTTCTGCTCAAGCTTCGCCCCCTCACCGTCACGGCTACGCCGCGACACCTCTCCCCCGATCGACGGGGGAGAGGAGAGCCAGCCGCGCCACAAGCGCCCCTCCTCGCCCCCACGCAGTGGGGGAGAGGTGCCGAGCGAAGCGAGGCGGTGAGGGGGAATTCTTTCATTTACGACTGGCCCCGCCATCCGGCCGCAGGCCGCAAGCCCGACCGGGCGTCCGAGCCTTCGCGAGGCCCCCGCGGAGCGCCAGCCGCGCAAGCGGCGTACGGCGCGTGAGCGAAAGAAAATTTCCCCCCTCAGCTCGCCGCAAGCAGGCTGGCATTGCCGCCGGCCGCCGTCGTGTCGACGCAGACCGCGCGTTCATGCGCATAGGCCGCCGGGTGGTCCACTTCCGAGACAAGCGGTACGATCGGCCCTTCGCGCGCTGCCAGCGCCGCGCGGTAGCCTCGCAGCGTTTCCCCCTCGCCCGCGAAAGCCACAAGATCGATGTCCAGCCGGGTCAGCGCGGCTGCCTCGACCTGCCCGTCGAGCACGGCCAGCGGCAGTCCCTTGCCGGTCAGCATCTTCAGCGCGGTCTCCGCGCCAGGCGCCACCGCCAGCACCGCGTTGCCGGCGCCAAGCGCTTGCACCGCCTGCCACATCAGCGTTTCGGCATCCGGCCCCAGGCACAGAACCCGGCCACGTGGGAAGAGCGCCAGCGTGTTGGCTTCCCCCGTCGGCCCCGGCAGGTCGACCGGCCCGAAATCGAGCGCCGCGACGGCAGCCATGGCATCGGCGGCCTTGCCGCGCAGATGCTTGCGCAACATGGCGATCCGGTCCGGCCGGCTGGCCCAGTTGCCGCGCGACGCGTCGGGCATGTGCTCTGCCAGCGTCCGTGGCGCAACGACACTGCCTTCCGGCTTGCCGGCAGTGGCGGGCTCCGCGCGCCGGAACCGCCTGAGATAATGCGGCCCGCCCGCTTTCGGCCCCGTTCCCGAAAGCCCCTCGCCCCCGAAAGGCTGCGAGCCGACCACCGCGCCGATCTGGTTGCGGTTGACATAGACATTGCCGGCATGGATCCCGTCGACGATCCGCTGCACGCGTTCCTCGATCCTTGTGTGGAGGCCGAAAGTCAGGCCGTAGCCGCGTCCGTTGATCGCGGCCACCACCTTGTCGAGTTCTTCGGCCTCGAAACTTGCCACATGCAGGACCGGGCCGAACACCTCGCGCTCGATCTCCCCGATGCCCGCCACGCGGAACACCTGCGGCACCACGAACAGCCCATCCGCAGGGGCATCGATCCGGGCAAGAAGCCGCCCCTTGCCCTCCATGCCGGCGCAATAGGCGGCAATGCCGTCACGGGCCTCTTCGTCGATCACCGGGCCGACATCGGTCGCCACCTGCCACGGGTCGCCCACTGCCAGTTCCGCCATCGCGCCCTTCAGCATGTCGAGCATCTTCTGCTCGACGTCCTTCTGGACGTAGAGCACCCGCAGCGCCGAACAGCGCTGGCCCGCGCTCTGGAAGGCGGAAGCGAGGATGTCGCGCACCGCCTGTTCCGGCAGGGCCGTGGAATCGACGATCATCGCGTTGAGCCCGCCGGTCTCGGCGATCAGCATGGCGTCGGGCGCGGCGGTCTTGGCAAGCTGCCGCTCGATGATTCGTGCCACCTCGGTCGAGCCCGTGAAGCAGACCCCGGCAATGCGGGGGTCCGCCGTCAGCGGCGCACCGACCGTCGCCCCGTCGCCGGGTACAAGATGCAGAACTTCCTTCGGCACGCCGGCAGCCCACATCAGTTCCACCGCGCGCGCAGCAATCAGCGGTGTCTGTTCGGCGGGCTTGGCCACAACCGCATTGCCGGTCACCAGGGCAGCGGCAATCTGCCCGGTGAAGATCGCCAGCGGAAAATTCCACGGCGAGATGCAGGCGATCACCCCGCGCGCCGCACCGGTATTTTCCGCCCGCACGGCCTCATTGGCATAGTAGCGCAGGAAATCGACCGCCTCGCGCACCTCCGCGATGCCGTCGAAAAGCGTCTTGCCCGCCTCGCGAGTGGCCAGCGCGAAGAACTCGTCGGCATGCTGTTCGTAGAGATCGGCAATGCGGCGCAGGATGTCGCCGCGCGCACCAACCGGCGTCGCCGCCCAGGCGCCCTGTCCCTTTGCCCCCGCCTCAACCGCCGCCGCGACGTCCTTCGCATTGGCCTCGACCACAGTGCCGACGATATCGCCGGGCATCGCCGGGTTCATCACCTGACGTCCGGGGCGCGCCTTGGTCGTCTTGCGCCCGGCATGCCACCGATGCGGGGCGGCAAAGCGTGCCCTGCCCGCGTCGATCTCCCCAAGCGTCACCCGATCGGTGACATCCCAACCCTTGGCGTTGGTCCGCCCTGCCCCGAAAATCTCGGCAGGCATGGGGATCGCCGGATTGTGCGCCGGTCCCTGTCTGGCGACTACCTCGAAGGGATCGCGCGCGATTTCCTCTGCCGGCACGCTCTCGTCCACGATCTGGTGGACGAAGGAGGAATTGGCCCCGTTCTCCAGCAGCCTGCGCACCAGATAGGCCAGCAGATCCTCATGCGCGCCCACCGGCGCATAGATGCGGCAGCGCGTGCCTTCCTGTTTGCGGACCGCCTCGTGCAGCGCTTCGCCCATGCCATGAAGACGCTGGAACTCGAAACTGTCGCGCCCGTCGGCCATCGCCAGGATCGCGGCCACCGTATGCGCGTTGTGGGTGGCAAATTGCGGGTAGATGCGATCGGTCATCCCCAAAAGCTTCCGGGCACAGGCAATGTAGGAGACGTCCGTGTTAGCCTTGCGGGTGAAAACGGGATAGCCGGCAAGCCCCATCATCTGCGCCCGCTTGATCTCGGTGTCCCAGTATGCGCCCTTGACCAGGCGCACCATGATGCGCCGGTCGAGCCTCCCGGAAAGCTCGTGGAGCCAGTCGAGGACGAAGGGCGCGCGTGGCCCATAGGCCTGCACCACGACGCCGAAACCATCCCAGCCGGCAAGCGCGGGATCGGCCAGCACCTTCTCGATCACGTCGAGCGAGACGTCGAGCCGGTCCGCTTCCTCGGCATCGACGTTCAGGCCCATGCCGGCATCGCGCGCCGCATGGGCAAGCGACGACAGCCGCTCGACCATCACCGGCAGCATTGTTGCGGCCTTCACCGCCTCGTAGCGCGGATGGATCGCCGACAGCTTGACCGAGATGCCCGGATTGGTCCGGATGTCGGTACCTTTGGAGTGTTGCGCCAGAGCCGCGATCGCATCGGCATAGGCCTTGTGGTAGCGCAGGGCGTCGGCCTCAGTGCGGGCCGCCTCGCCCAGCATGTCATAGGAATAGAGATATCCCTTCTTGGCTTCGTCGCGGCCACGCTTGACCGCCTCCGTGATGGTGCGGCCGAGCACGAACTGATCGCCCATCTCGCGCATGGCGGCAGCCACCGCGGTGCGGATCACCGGCTCGCCCAGCCTGCGCACCAACGCGCGCAGCGTGCTGGCCACGCCCTGCTCCCCGTCTTCGAGCACGCGGCCGGTCAGCGCCAGAGCCCAGGTCGAGGCGTTGACGAAGATGGAGCTGGAAGAGCCGGAATGGGCCGACCAGTCGTGCGGGGCGATCTTGTCGCGGATCAGGTCGTCGACCGTTTCCGCATCCGGCACGCGCAACAGCGCCTCGGCAAGACACATCAGCGCCACGCCCTCCTGGGTGGACAGGCCGTATTCGCCGAGAAACGCCTCCATCAGCTTCGGCTCGGAGGAGCCACGCACCTTGCGCACGAGGTCGGCCGCAACCGACGAGATCGCCGCGCGCTGCTCTGTGCCGAGCGACGCTGCCTTGGCCAGCGCCTTGAGCGCACTCTCCTCGTCGGTGAGGTAGTGCCGACGGATTGCCGTCCGATGCTGCTCAAGTCTGTCCCGGCTCATGCTGCGTGCCTTTCTGTCAGCGTGTCAGGCAAATCTATCATGAACCAGCAATGCAATCGGCCTGATATTGCCACCTTTGCAGACCGAATGATCTGCCGCTATGACAGAACAGGCAGATATCATCCTGCATGGACGAAGCTGATGGAACGATTGGACCGCCTGGACCGCAAGATACTGGCTGCGCTGTCGCGCGAGGGGCGCCTTTCCATGGCCGCGCTCGCCGAAAGGGTGGGCCTGTCGAAGACGCCTGTCCAGGCCCGCGTGCGGCGGCTGGAGAAGGAGGGTGTGATCCGGGGCTACACCGCCATCATCGACCGCGAGAAGACCGGCGAAGGCCATGTCGCCTTCGTGCAGGTGAAGCTTGCCGATACGCGATCGGTCGCGCTCGACGCCTTCAACAAGGCCGTGCTCGATGTGCCCGAGATCGAGCAATGCCACATGATGGCGGCTGGCTTCGACTATCTCCTGAAGGTCCGCACCAAAGACATCGCCGCCTATCGCCGCGTGCTCGGCGAACGCATATCGGCCCTGCCCCATGTCGCCCAGACCTCGACCTTCGTGGCCATGGAGACGGTCAGGGATCGGTGATGCTGTCGGGCTCGAGCGTCTCCAGGAAGGCGATCAGCGCCCGCCGGCCGCGATCGGTGAAGACAACCGGCGATATCTGGCTGATCCCCGAAACCGGATCGGGCGCGGTGCTGTAGTGGTCGATGACCTCTTCCAGCGTGGCGATCTGGCCGGAATGCATGTAGGGCGGGCGCGAGGCGGCCCCTCTCAGCGAAGGCGTCTTGAAGGCCCGCTCCAGTTCCTCGCTGTCGGTCAGCATGAAACGCAGTTCGGCACAGTCGTCCTCCGTCCCGTCGCTGAAGGCGCCGAGGCAATTGAACGGGTCCTCGATCAACTCCTGAATAATGCCGGCCCGGCCCCGATCCTCGGGCAGGCCGGGTACCGGCGGCACGGCGGTGTTGTGGAAATGGTCGTCTGTAAAGCGCGGACCATTGTGGCAGTCGATGCAGTTGGCCTTGCCGATGAACAGCCGCAGTCCCTCGATCTCGAGCGGCGTCAGCGCGTCGTCGCCTTTCGGCGTGCGACCCGCCGCGACCGCGTCGGCGAAGCGGTCGAAGCGCGTCGGCTCATGGCGGATGGTGCGCTGGAAGGCGTCGAGCGACTTGCCGATATTGGCAAATACGGTGTCGACCGCAAAACGGTCCTCCTCGGCCATCGCATCCCAGGCCGCCCGCGCGGCCTCGTCGCCCTTCGGCCCGGCGCTCTCGGGAAGGCCTTGCATCTCGGGCAAGGGACCGAAGACCGTTTCGTAGCGCTCGCCATACGTCTCCGCCACATAGCGCACCAGCGCGGTGCGGTCCGAACCATGCTCGACCGCGTCCTCCAGCGGTCCAAGCGCCTGACTCCACAGGCTGTCCTTGCGTCCATCCCAGAACTGCCAGGGGCTGTAGGCCACATTGGCCAACGGCATGGTGCGTCGATTGGTGGTGCCGATGCCCTGCGCAAGCGGCACATCGTCCTGGAATTGCCTCTCCGGCAGGTGGCAGGTCGCGCAGGCGACCTCGCCATTCGCGCTCATCCCGGTATCGAAGAACAGCCTGGCGCCGAGAGATGCGGCCACCTCGCTGTCGGCCACGCGGTTTGTCGGGTCGGGCGGCAGGTCGGGTAGCGAAGACAGCGACAGCGAGGCGATGACGCGCTTTTCCTGCTCGGAAAAGTCGGCCTGGCCGCAACCGAACAACACGACAACGACCGATCCAAACACAATCGGTGCCAGCGATCGCCGCCAGTCCTTCATGACTATTCGATCACCAGGTTGAACGTGACGCCGTCATCACCGGCCGGCGAGGAGATGTTCAGGTGAAGCTCCCACCATCCGCCCATGTTGAAGCGCACGCCCTCGATAAGGTAACGCCCTTCACCTTGGTGATCGGTCGCCTGCGGGCTGGTCGGCAGGCCGTGTCCGTGTTGCGGCATGCCGCCATCGACCGTCACCGTCGCATCCTCGACGGCAGAACCGTCCGGCAGCGTTATTGTCGCGACCCAGCTGTGCAAGGAGCCCTGAACGACCGGCCCAATCTGCGGCGCGATGGCCACCTGGTAGATACCCGCTTCGCTCACCTTGTCGCGAGCAAGATCGAGATCGTCCGGCGGCGGCGCCATCATGCGCCATGCCATGAAGCCAACCACCGCCACCACAAGCAGCGCGCCACCACCCAGAATCCATCTCAACATCGTGCCTTCCCCTTTTTCAAAAGCACAAATGGACCTTCCGGCTACGGGAAGGTCAAGTGCGGGAAGGCTGCAACAGATGCGGAGCGGCAGCAGGCCTCAAGCACGTGGCTCGTGGGGCAAACGGAAGCGATACTCCGTCAGCTGACGATAGACCTCCCCAGGTCGCAGGACGGCCTGCGGAAAATGCGGGAAGTTTGACGAATCCGGCCAGACCTGTGGCTCGAGGCAGAAGCCGGCGCGCGCGCCGTAGCTCACGCCATCAAGGCCGCGCCCGCCGCGCGGGGTGAAAGCGCCGTCGAAGAACTGCAGTCCCGGCTCCGTGGTCCAGACTTCCATCTCCACACCCGAACGCGTGCCCTGCACCCACGCCGCCTGCCGCAACGGGCCACGCTCCGCCGCCAGGCAGAAATTGTGATCGTAGCTCATCGTCTCGGCTTCCCATTCCAGCCGGATGGGCCGGGGCAAGACGAAATCGAAAGCCGTTCCCTCCACCGGAACGACATATCCAGAAGGCAGGAGCTCGTCGTCGACCGGCAGATAGGCCGATGCGGCGATGGCGAGCCGGTGGTCGAGTATGTCTCCCCGCCCACCGTCATCGAGATTGAAATAGGAGTGATGGGCGAGATTGCACAGCGTCGGCTGATCCGTCCGCGCCTCTACATCGACGACCAGCGTGCCGGGCGCCTTCAGACGATAGGTACAGGTGATGTCGAGATTGCCCGGATAGCCGTTGTCGCGATGCGGATCGACAATGCTCAGGGAGCAATGGCCGGGTCCGAAATCGGAAACGCGCCAGCGCCTGTCATGAAGACCAAACGCCCCGCCATGGAGTGCATGCGGAAAATCGCCTGCCTCCAATTCAAACCTTGCGCCATCAATGGCGAAGCGCCCGTCCCGGATGCGATTGGCACAGCGACCGACCATGGCCCCGAAGAACAGCGAATGGTCGAGATAATCGCCGAATTCCTCGAAGCCCAGGACCAGCGGCGCATCGTGGCCGGAAAGCCTGAGATCCTGAACGACCGCACCATAGTCCAGAATGGAGGCCGTCAGGCCGCCGCCGGCAAGAGTCAGGCGGCGCACCTCCTCGCCTTCCCCGGTTACGCCGAAGAACTCGCTCGCCGCCGCGCTCAAATGCTGCGCCTACAGGCCCAGTCCGCCGATGCAGACATATTTGGTGTCGACATAATCCTCGATGCCCTGATGCCCACCTTCGCGGCCGATACCGGATTCCTTCACACCGCCGAAGGGCGCCTCCGGTGTGGTGATCAGACCCTCGTTGACACCGACCATGCCATATTTCAGGCCTTCCATCACGCGGAATGCCCGGCCGAGATCGCTCGTGTAGAAATAGCACGCGAGGCCGAATTCGGTATCGTTGGCGAGCGCGACCGCTTCCTCTTCCTTCTCGAAGCGGAAAACCGGGGCAACGGGTCCGAAGATCTCGTCTTTCATGAAATTCATCTCCGGCGTGGCGCCGGAAATGACCGTCGGCTGGAAGAACGACCCACCGAGCTCGTGCCGGTTGCCGCCGGTTTCAACCTTGCCGCCCTTCGCCTTGGCGTCCGCGATGAACTCTTCAACCTTCTCGACCGCCTTGTCGTCGATCAGCGGCCCCTGCTGCACGCCGTCTTCCAGTCCGGGTCCGACTTTCAGTGCCTCGGACGCCTTGGCGAATTTCTCCACGAAACGGTCATAGATCCCCGCCTGCACGAAGAAACGGTTGGTGCACACGCATGTCTGTCCGGAATTTCGATACTTTGCCGTGACGGCGCCTTCGACAGCCCGGTCCAGATCGGCGTCGTCGAACACCAGGAAGGGCGCGTTGCCGCCGAGTTCCATCGACACTTTCTTCACTGTCGAGGCGGACTGTTCGATCAGCATTTTGCCAACCTCGGTCGAACCCGTGAAGGTGATCTTCTTCACCAGAGGATGGGTGGTGAGTTCCTTGCCGATCTCCGACGCGGAGCCGGTAACGATATTCACGACACCGGCCGGGATCCCGACCTCCTCGCAGAGCGCACCCCAGGCCAAGCCCGAATAAGGGGTCTGGGTCGCCGGCTTTACCACCGACGTGCAGCCGGCGGCGATCGCGGGGCCGATCTTGCGGGCAAGCATCGACGACGGGAAGTTCCACGGCGTGATGGCGGCGATCACGCCAACCGGTTCCTTGGTCACCAGAATACGCCGGTCTGCCCAGGGCGACGGCACCACGTCGCCATATACGCGGCGGGCTTCTTCAGCGAACCACAATATATAGGCGGCCGACGAAGCGATCTCGCCCTTCGATTCGGTCAGCGACTTTCCCTGCTCCAAGGTCAGCAATTCGGCGAGCGGCTGCTGGTTGTCCATCAGGGCATCGTGAAGCGCGCGAAGCATCTTCGCCCGCTCGGCGGCTGTCGTCCTGCGAAAGCTCTCGAACGCCTTCTGGGCTGCCTCAATGGCGCGGATGGTCTCCGCCTTGCCCGATTTGGGGACTGTCCCGAGCTTTAGCCCGGTGGCCGGGTTGGTCACGTCGATGGTCTGGCCGGAATCCGCCTGTACCCACTGCCCGCCGATCAGGTTGGCCTCGCGCATGAAATGACTGGTTTTCTGAAGCATGAGGGTTTCTCCATTCGGTTGCGAGGGCCGCATTGGTCGGCCGCGGTTGTTGTCACTGACATATGCCCACGTCGCGCCAACGACAATAACCAGCCAGAGTTCCGGCTTGGCTCAACCGAACACCATTTCTACTACCACCAGCCAGAAGGCCGTTGTCAGAACCGCCGCGGCTGTCGTTATCGTCATCGTATTTGAGGCCAGCGCCTGGCCGGTGCCGAAACGGGTCGCGATCAGATAGGGGTTGACCCCCGTGGGCATCGCGGCGCCAACCACAGCAACCTTGGCGACCAATGGCGGCAGGTCGAAGGCCATCGCCAGGACGAGGACGATTGTCGGCATGACAAAAAGCTTCAGTGGCGACAGGGCAAGCGCAGGCAAGACCGCCCCCCGGATGCCGAATTGCACCAAGCCCAGCCCAACCGCAAACAGCGCGACCGGCCCCGCGACCGAGGCCAGCGCATCGACCACCGGCCTTGCGACATAGGGGATCGGCCAGCCGGCAAATCGCCACGCGATACCCGCGAGAATACCGACGATAAGGGGGTTGCCGAGGAAGACGCGAAGAAACTGCCGCACCAAAGCCAATGACGACAACCCACCACCGGCAGTCCGATCAACCCAGGCAAAAAGGACAATGGACGATGCCATCATGATCGGCAAATGCACCATCACGATCAGGGAGAGAACTTCGAAGCCGGCTTGCCCAAAGATGCCAAGCACCAACGGCGCACCAAGCAGCACGAGGTTGGAAAACGAGGCCGCGACCCCACCCACGATCGCGGCGCGCGCATCACGCCCGAATACATGGCCAACGATCGCTTGTCCGACGATCCAGGCAAGGAAAACCGAACTGAAGTAGGCTCCCCACAGCGCCCACGGACGCGCACCGGAAAAGTCAGCTTCCACCAGCGTGCGGAACAGGAGCACCGGAATGCCTACAGTGACCGCAAAATCGGTCAGCCCGTCGCCGGTACGCGTTCCAAGAAGCCCCGCCCGACCAAAGGCATAGCCCAGGGCAACCAGGCCGAAAACGAGCAGCATTGTTTCAAAAAGAGGCGGCATGCGACGGTCTCCATCGCATGCCGCGCGCATGAAGCAAAGTGTGGCGGGACCGGACCCGATGAAGGGACCGGTCCCGCCGATCAGAACTCTTCCCAGTCCTCGCTGCTTACCGCCAAGGCGGCGTTGCCCTGGGTCGCCGGTACCGGCCGTGCGCGGGCGGGCGCTGCCGCCTT
>Ga0213835_100704_pt1 | contig 27721 bp, 12 predicted proteins | sample SWPATP01_FD_160576 | JGI IMG/M metagenome (GOLD analysis project Ga0213835, IMG submission 160576) | Coastal seawater microbial communities from Marineland, Florida, United States - SWPA TP0 #1 | ecosystem: Environmental > Aquatic > Marine > Coastal | place: USA: Florida | collected 2016-08-05 | reverse complement strand
GCGTCGAGTGCGGCCGAGAGGGCCGACGTCTGCACGATCAGGCGCGAGGCGACCCGCGTCTCCGTGATGGTCACGTCCCGGGATTCGAGACGGTCGGCACGCTCGACGCCGGTCTCGATCGTCGGCGTCGCGCCCTGGGCGCGCTTCGCGTGGCGCGATTCCAGAACGTCGTGGTCGTGCGTCACGACCCGGTCGGCTGCGGCGACTCGCCACCGTGTGTTCTCCTTCTCCATCTCGCTCTGCGCGGGCTGCCCGGGGCGCTTCGGCGCGTTCGCCTCGCGGTAGCCCGGGATGAACTCCATGCCGAGCCAACGGAAGATGTAATCGACCAGACTCTTGGCGATCGGGATGTCGCGGTTGGTCGTCATGCCCGCGGGCTCGAAGCGCTGGTGGGTGAACTTGCGGACCATGCTCTCCAGCGGCACGCCGTACTGGAGCGCGACGCTGGTCGCCGTCCCCAGCGAGTCCATCAGCCCGCCGATGGTCGAGCCTTCCTTCGCCATCGTGACGAACAGCTCGCCCGGCATGCCGTCCTCGTAGAGCCCGACGGTCAGGTAGCCCTCGTGCCCGGCGATGTTGAACTTGTGCGTCAGACTGCGCCGGGTGTCCGGCAAGCGGCGGCGCATCGGGCGGTGGACGATGCGGACGGTCTCGGCCTCGGCTTTGTCCGCCGCCCCGCTCGCCGCCGCGTGCGCGACCGACGCGACCGCGTAGGCGACTTCGTCGTGCGCGTCCGCAGTCGCGAGCTCGTCGCTCTCCAGGTCGTCCTCGAGATCGACGTCGGCTTTCGCGTCGCTCTTGGCGTTCAGCGGCTGACTCAGCTTGCACCCGTCGCGGTAGAGCGCGTTCGCCTTGAGCCCGAGCTCCCAGCTCAGGCGGTAGCTGGCGCCGATGTCCTCGATCGTCGCCTCGTTGGGGAGGTTGATGGTCTTGCTGATCGCGCCGCTGATGAACGGCTGAGCGGCGGCCATCATGCGGATGTGCCCCTCGGGCGCGATGAACCGCTCGCCGGTCTTGCCGCACTTGCTCGCGCAGTCAAAGACGGGCAGGTGATGGTTCGCGAGGTGGGGCGCGCCCTCGATGGTCTGCGTGCCGCAGACGAGCTCGTTGAGACGCTCGATGTGCGCGTTCTTGAGCCCCAGCGTGCGGAGCAGGTTGAACGACGGGTCGCTCTTGGCGGCGGCCGGGTCCACGCCGAGGCGGGTGAGCGTGTCGTCACCCAGCCCCCAGGCGCTGAACGCGAAGCCGAGCTCGAACATGCCGGGGAGCGACGCCTCGATGCGGCCCAGTTCCTCGCTGGTGAAGCCCTTCGCGAGGAGCCAGTCGGCGAAGGTGCCGTCGGTTTGCTCACCGGCGACGCCCTCGGGCATCGGCACTTCCAGCGAGAGCGCGCCGAGGATGTGGCGCACGATCTCGGTGATCTCGCCCTCGTCGTACCCGAGCGCGAGCAGCGCGGGGCGGACGCTGGCGTTGACGATCTTGAAGTACCCGCCGCCGGCGAGCTTCTTGAACTTGACCAGCGCGAAGTCCGGCTCCACGCCCGTCGTGTCGCAGTCCATCAGCAGCCCGATGGTGCCAGTGGGGGCGATCACGGTCGTCTGCGCGTTGCGGAAGCCGTGCTTGCGACCGAGCGCCTCGGCGTCGTCCCACGCCTGCACAGCGTGCTGCAGCAGCTTGCCCGCCTCCGCGAGCGGCACGCCCGCGGCCTGGAACAGCTCGTGATCGATCGGCACCGGCGCGATCCGCAAATCTTCATATTCGCCCGAATCCCGCGCCACGCCGCGGGCCGCCCGCTGGTGGTTGCGGATCACCCGCAGCATGTTCGCCTTCTCGGCCGCGTAGCCCGGGAAGGGCCCGAGCTGGCGGGCGAGCAGCGCGCTCTGGCGGTAGCTGCGACCGGTCAGGATCGCCGTCAGGCAGGCGCAGATCGCGCGCCCTTCTTCGGAGTCGTACGGGATCCCCGCCTGCATCAGCATCGCGCCCAGGTTCGCGTACCCGAGCCCCAGCGTGCGGTAGCGGTAGCTGAGCTCGGCGATCTTGCGGCTCGGGAACGCCGCCATCAGCACGCTGATCTCCAGCACGATCGTCCACAGGTCCGTCCCGTGCTCGTACGCGTCGATGTCGAACGCGCGCCGCTCGGCGTCGTAGAACTTCAGCACGTTCAGCGACGCGAGGTTGCAGGCTGTGTCATCGAGGAACATGTACTCGCTGCACGGGTTGCTCGCGTTGATCGGGCCCGCGCCCGGGCAGGTGTGCCACGCGTTGATGGTGGAGTCGTACTGCACGCCCGGATCGGCGCACCGCCACGCGGCGTACGCGATCGAGTCCCACAGCTCCCGCGCCCGGTAGACGCTCGCGACGTCCCCGCTCGTGCGGTAGAACGTCTTCCACTCCCCGTCGGCGTCCACCGCGTCGAAGAAGCTGTCCGGGATGCGGACGGAGTTGTTGCTGTTCTGCCCGCTGACGGTCTGGTAGCTCTCGCCGTTGAAGTCGTAATCGAGCTTGAGCCCGAGGCGCAGCGCCGTGTCGCCGACGGTTTCCGGGTCGTTGATGCTCGCGCGCTCGCCGGCGATGCGCTTCAGCCCCTCGACCATCGCCGCGACCTTGATCTCCTCGCGGACTTTCCAGTTGACGAACTGCTCGATGTCCGGGTGGTCCATATCGAGGCAGACCATCTTCGCGGCCCGGCGCGTGGTGCCGCCGCTCTTGATCGCGCCCGCGGCCCGGTCGCCGATCTTCAGCCAGCTCATCAGCCCGCTGGACTTGCCGCCGCCGGAGAGCGTCTCGCCCTCACCGCGCAGGCGGCTGAAGTTGGTCCCGGTGCCGGAGCCGTACTTGAACAGGCGCGCCTCGCGGACCCACAGGTCCATGATCCCGCCCTCGTTGACCAGGTCGTCGTCGATGCTCTGGATGAAGCACGCGTGCGGCTGGGGGTGGGAGTACGCATCGTCGGCCAGCTTCGCCTCGCCGCTCGCCGGGTCGCAGACCCAGTGCCCCTGCGCCGGGCCCGTGATGCCGTACGCCCAGTGCAGCCCCGTGTTGAACCACTGCGGGCTGTTCGGCGCGCACATCTGGTGCACCATCATGTACACGAGCTCGTCGTAGAACGCCTCGGCGTCCGACGGCGTGTCGAAATACCCGTGCTCACGACCCCAGTGCGTCCAGCACCCGGCGAGGCGGTGGATCACCTGCCGAGCCGAACGCTCCGGCCCGAAGACGACCGAGCCGCCCTCATCAGTCAAGACCGACCGTGGCACGGGCGTCCCGCCCGTGCTCCCGCCGCTCTTCCCGCCCTTGCCCGCCTCCGCCGCCCAACCATCCTTGATGATCGCGTACGGCTCGCGCATCTGCGGCACGCCGGCTTTGCGGAAGTACTTGCTCACCATGATGTCCGTCGCGAGCTGGCTCCACGACGAGGGCACCTCGGCGTCCGGCATCTCGAACACGATCGAGCCGTCCGGGTTGCTGATCTTCGACGCCCGAGTCGTCCATTCGACAGAAGCGAACGGATCCTCGCCGGCACGGGTGAATTTGCGGGTGATTTTCATAATTTCCTCAGGCTAGACTGTGCATGGCGCAATTATCAAAAATTAGATTTTTGCAGCAATCCCTGCAGCTGCAGCGGCACCCAAAACGGAAACTACGGCTGGATGTTTAAAGAAAGCACTTAAGTGATCGAGTGCACTTTTTTTTGGAGGCGCTGTCAAAATTTGATTGGTTAATAGATTCAACAAGCTTGGTAATTGAGTTATCTATATTCTGAATGTTTCCATCCCCAATCTGGACTTGCGAATTTGATACATGTATGGATGGCGAATTTCCATATCGATTTTGCGATTTTGGAGTCATATCATCATTTGCTGAAGCTATGGCGAGTTCCCAGTGTCCTAGCGTGGGATGACTGCGAAGCGTCGCATTAGTGATCTGGAATGTTTGCCTGCCTCCACTTGGAAGAATGCGTTGTATGAATTGATCTTCTTGGAAATCGTGTGTAGTTCCTGGAACGATCACTTTGTTGGTGTCAAAACGGCATTTGATTACAGTTTCCCGTGGATGTCCTTCGGAATCCAGCAGTTGCAGTTCGTCACAATTTGCGATTGATTCGATTGACATTAATCCACCCTCGGAAGCTCAAGCCCGCCCTGATCCTGATACTTCCCCTGCTTGTCCGCGTAGCTGACTTCGCACACCTCGTCGGCTTTGAAGAACAGGAACTGGGCGATGCCCTCGTTCGCGTAGACCTTGGCTGGGAGGGGTGTGGTGTTGGAGATTTCGAGGGTGACCTTGCCGCGCCACTCGGGTTCGAGGGGGGTGACGTTCACGATGAGCCCGCAGCGTGCGTAGGTGCTCTTGCCGACGCAGACGACGAGGATGTCGCGCGGGATCTCGAATCGTTCGACGGTTTCGCAGAGGCAGAAGGAGTTGGGGGGGATGACGATGTGGTCGGTGCCGAGGGTGTCGGTGTCGAGCTCGACGAAGAGGTCGTCGGAGAAGTTTTTGGGGTCGACGACGGTGATGCCGCCGGTGCGCGGGGTGGGTGTGAAGATTTTGAAGCGTGTGCCGACGCGGACGTCGTAGCCGTAGCTGGAGACGCCGTAGGAGACGCGGCCCGGGCGTTTGATGGCGTCCTCGAAGGGCTCGATGGGGATGTGCTTGCGGATCTGGGCGTCGCTGAGGATGGCCATGACTTGGGAAACTCCAGAGGGACGCTCGGGGTGCAGGTCTCGGCGTTCCGGTTCGGGGCTCGGCGGCGGGCGCGTGCGACTTCCGCACACGGCGGCGGCGAACGACCCGGGCTGATCCGAACATGATACGAATACAATCGGGAAAGGTTCGCGTTCCGGAGGTCGAAACGTGAACCGGAAGAGGGCACGATACCACTATCGATCGTGGGTGCAAGCGCGATGAAGCACAAAATCCGGGGTGGTTCGGGTGCAGAAGGTGTCGTTTGCGCCCAAGTCTTGGTGGGATCGTGGCTTGCGCGCGATATTTTTTTGTCCTGATGAGCGCCAGATTGTCCACATCTTGGGTGTCGTTTGCGGACAATTGGGTGCGTCATACCACATCTAGTGGGGTGTCTGGGGCGTAGGATGGGGTGTTCGCCCCTGGGCGGGGTCGGGCGGGCTTTCGCGCCGGGCGGCGGGCGATCCGGCGGGGGCGTTTGCCGTAGAGTGTGCGTCCGCGGCGGGTTATGCGCGAGGTCGGCTGGGGTGGGATCGTGCTTTGGAGCGTGGCATGGGCGATCGAAGCGGGGCGACGGGCATCGGGCTGGTGTGGTTGTGCGTGGCGCTGGTGGTGGTGGGGCTGCTGCCCTGGGGCTGCGGCTCGCGCCCGACGCGTCGCCCGACAACGGTGACGCCGGTGGTGCGCGACGTGCCGGCGGCTTTGCGGAACACGGTGTTTGCGCGTTCGAGCCTGAACGGGATCGAGCCGACGCTGGTCTCGGGCTTCGGGCTGGTGGTGGGCTTGAACGGGACGGGCGGCGGCACGCTGGACGACCGCGTGGCGGCGACGATGGAACAGGTGATGGGTCAGCGCGGCGTGGGGCGCGGCTCCAGCGCGAGCGGGGCGATGCTGGACCCGATCAGCGGTCAGTCGAAGACGCCGCGGCAACTGCTGCGGGATCCGGACGTCGCGGTGGTGCTTGTGGAGGCGGTGATCCCGCCGGGGAGCCCGGACGGGTACACGTTCGACGTGTTCGTGCGCGCGCTGAACGCGACGAGCCTGGAGGGCGGCCGGTTGTGGACGACGGAGCTGCGCGTGGGCGGCGCGCAGACGTTCGGTGGGTATCAGACGCGGAAGCTGGCCGAGGCGAGCGGGCCGATCTTTATCAACCCGTTCGCGGAGCCGGGTCGCGAGGGCGACGGCGTGACGCGGACGGTGGGTCGGATCCTCGACGGGGGTGTGGTGACGGGCCCGATGGGGATCCAGCTGGTGCTGGATAATGCTTCGCCGACGGTGGCGCGGTCGATCGTGGACGCGGTGAACTCGCGTTTCCCGGAGCGTGCGGGGGATCGCGGCGCGACGGCCCGCGGGCGGAGTTCGCAGGACGTGGAGATCAACATTCCGAAGCGGTACAAGGACCGCCCGGAGGAGTTCCTGCAGATCCTGCGGTATCTGACGATCGACGGTCGTTTCGAGCCCGAGGCGTACGCGCAGCAATACGTGCGTCAGATCCGCTCGCTGCCGGCGCTGGCCGAGGAGTTGTCGTGGGCACTGGTGGGGCTTGGCGAGGCGGCGATCCCGTTCTGTCGGGAGTTGTACGACGAGGGCGAGCTGGTGCCGAAGCTGGCGGGGCTTCGCGCGGGGGCGTTGCTGGGTGATGCGCGCGCGGGTCGCCCGCTGGTGGAGCTGGCGAAGAACGCGCCGAGCGCGGTGCTTCGGGCGGAGGCGTTGAGTCTGCTGTCGCGCCTGGACGCGGGCCCGCAGGTGGATCAGTCGCTGCGTGCGATGATGCAGGAGAGCGCGGAGCTCTCGGTGCGTGTGGCGGCTTATGAGGCGAGTGCCGAGCGTGCGCAGCGTGCGCAGTTCAACCGTCTGCTGATGCGTGAGCGTTCTCGTCCGGACGGGGCGCGGAGCGTGCCGGTGGCGATGCTGGAGCGTTATTCGCGTGTGAGCCTGCCGGCGGGGACGATCCAGGGGGTGAGCCGGACGCCGGTGGGGGGTGCGTTCCTGCTGGATCGCGTGGAGGGCGGGGAGCCGCTGATCTACATCACGCAGCAGGGTGAGCCTCGGATCGTGCTGTTCGGTGGCTCGGCTCGTGTGGAGACGCCGACGATGGTGTCGGTGTGGGGTGATCGCCTGCTGCTGGTGAGCGAGCGGGCGAGCGACGATCGTCTGCGCGTGCGCCACCGCGACCCGCGGACACGCCAGGTGACGACGCACGAGGTGTCGGCGGATCTTGAGGAACTGGTGGATTTTCTCGCCCGCCGACCGACGCCGGAGGACCCGCGCCCGGGGCTCGGGATGACGTACGCCGAGGTGGTGGGCGTGCTGCACGCGATCCACCAGGTTGGGGCGACCAAAGCTGGGTTTGCGACCGAGCGGGACCGTCTGCTGGCGAACCTGTTCGAGGCGTCGCGCGGCGTGCTGGCGGAGGAGCGCCCGGAGACGGCGGCCGACACGGAACGACGGATCTTCAGCCCGGGCATGGACCCCGTGCTGGGCGGGACGTTCCGCCCCGGGGAGTCGGCGCCGGTGGAAGCCGAGCGCCGGCGATTGGTCGTGCCGATCCCGCCGAGGGATCCGAGCTCGCGCTGAGCGTGCGACGGCTCGGGACCGGGTTCGGGGCTGGGGCAGGCTGGGGCAGGGGTTTTGGGATTTGCGGGCACCGCCCGTGGCGTGAGGACGCGGCTTTGGTACCATATCTCGCGTTGGATGGCGTCGGCCCCGGTGGGCCGGTGTGCGCCGTCATGCCGTCAAGGATTCCGGCGGCGGGCGGCGAGGTGTTCGGGCGGCGGCGCGTGGCGCGGGCGACGCGGGACACGGAGGTCTCGACGGGATGCGTCTGAACAAGCTCACCCTCCACGGGTTCAAGTCCTTCGCCGACCGCACGGAGTTCACCTTCGACGACGCCGTCGTCGGCGTTGTGGGCCCCAACGGGTGCGGGAAGAGCAACATCGTTGACGCCGTCAAGTGGGTGCTCGGCGAGCGCTCCAGCAAGAGCCTCCGCGGGAAGGAGATGATCGACGTCATCTTCGCTGGCAGCGCCGGGCGCAGCCCCAGCGGGATGGCTTCGGTCACACTGACTTTTGACAACCCGATCGAGGACGACTCGGTCGAGATGGTCGAGCTCGATCTCGCGAGCGACGAGGACCCGGGGCTGGCGGGCGTGGAGGTCGCGCCCGAGGACATCGGGCACGCCGCGGCGGAACTGAGCGAGACCGCGCACGCGCCCGGCGGGGGCGATGCGCCGATGGCCCGTCGGCGGCGGCGCGGGCTCCCGATTGACGCCGACGAGGTTGAGGTGGAGCGCCGCCTGTACCGCGACGGGACCAGCCAGTACCTGATCAACGCTCGGCGCTGCCGGCTGAAGGACATCCGAAACCTGTTCCTGGACACCGGCATCGGGGCGGACGCGTACTCGATCATCGAGCAGGGCAAGGTCGACGCGATGCTGCTGGCGAGCCCGCTGGAGCGTCGCGCGATTTTTGAGGAAGCGGCCGGGATCGCGCGGTACCGTCAGCGCCGCGTCGAAGCCGCCCGCAAGCTGGAGAAGACCGAAACCAACCTCGTGCGCACGCGCGAGCAGCTCGAATCGACCGATCGGCGACTGCGCCTGGTCAAGGGGCAGGCAGCGAAAGCGCGACGGTTCAAGGAGCTCGATGAAGAACTGGGCGCGTGGCGGCTCGCGCTGGCGTTTGATCAGTATGACGAGCTGCGCCAGCGTCTGGACGGGCTGACGAGCCAGCTCCGCGGGCTCGAGGCGGATCGGCACGAGGCGGTCGAAGCGGTGACGGGGCTGGAATCGACCAAGCAGGAGGCCGAGCTGCGCCGGCACGAGCTCGCGGGCGATCACCGCCGAGCCGACGAGCAGCGCCTGGCGTCCAAGCACGCGCGGGAGCAGGCCGAGCAGCGACTGGAGATGTCCAAGCGCGCCCTCGCCGAGAGCGACGAGCAGCGAGCCGGCGACGAGCGGCGTTTGCACGAGCTGGACACGCGCGCGGGCGAGCTGCGGAGCGACGCCGAGGCGCAGCGGGAGTCGATCGCTGGCTTCGCGGAATCGCTCGCCGAGCGCGAGCGTGCGCTCGAGGCGGCGGCTGAGGCGCGGGCGGCGGTGCTGGAATCGCTCGCGGGTCTGGAAGCGCAGCGGAATGAGCACCGCTCGGCTTCATCACGGATCGACCGCGAGCGCGCGGAACTGGTTGCACGATCGCTCGCGGACGGGCGACGGGCCGAGCAGCTTGCTGAGCAGGCGGGGACGGTGGAATCCCGAGCCGCCGCGCGTGCGCAGGAACGCGACGCGGGCGAGCGCGAATTGGCGTCGGCCCGCGAGCGCGTCGCAGAGCTTGAGCGCGCGATCGCGAGCGCCGAGGCGCAGCTTGCCGAGGCGCAGGCTTCGCTGGAGTCGCGCTCGCGCGACCGTTCGGAGCGTTCGGGGCGCGTCGCGGAGCTGGAGCAGTCGGTCGCGAGGCTGGACAGTCGGCGTGCGACGCTCGCGGAGATGGTCGAGAGCCGAGCGGGGCTGGGCGAAGCCGTGCGCACGGTGCTGGAGTCGCGCGACGCGGGGCGCGGGTTCGCGCACGTGCTGGCGCCGCTCGCGGAGTTGATAGAGGCTGAGGGCGAAGGGGCGGGCGCAGTGGAAGCGGCGCTCGGTCCGGTGCTTCGCGGGCTGGTCGTGCGATCGCTGCGCGAGCTGCCTTCGGGTGAAGAACTGGCGGCGCTGCCGGGTCGCGTGCGGTTTGTGCCGCTGGAGACGGGTGAGGACGCGTCGCGTGCAGCTGCTTCGTTCGTCGACCCGCTGCTCCCGGGCAACCGCGTGACGCCGGTGCGAGCGTTGGTTCGGGCGGCTGCTGGGGAGACGTTCGAGCGCGTGGGCGTGCTGCTGGATCGTCTGCTGGCGCGGACGTACCTGGTGGAGGATCTGGACGCGGCTCAGTTGCTCGGCGCGGGCCCGCTCGCCGGTGCGCGGTTCGTGACGCGGGACGGGAGCGTGCTGGAGCCGGACGGTCGCGTCGAGGCCGGCCCGCCCGGTGCGGACGACGGCGAGGCGGCCGGCGTGCTGCAGCGGCGCAGCGAGCTTGGTTCGCTGGAGCAGGAACTCCGTGAGGCTTCGGATGCACTCGAACTCGAGCGTGCGGCTCTCGCGTCGGTCGATGCCGAGGCGGCGGCGCTGAGCGAGCGTCGCGGCGGCGTGCAGCGCGAGCTGGCCGAGGCGCAGCGCGCCCTCGCGGGCGAGCAGGCGAAGGCGGACCGTCTGTCGCGTGAGCTGGAGCGTGCGGCGCGGGACCTGTCGCAGTTCGGCGAGGAAGCCGAGCGCGTGCGCACGAAGATCGCGGAGCTGGAGCGCGATCGGGCGGAGCTGGACGCGCGGGCCGAGCGGCTCGTGGCGCTGCGGGACGAGCAGCAGGCGCTGGCTGACGAGCTGGCGGCGCAGGTCGATCGCGAGCGCCTCCGCGGCGAGGCGGCCGGGGAGCAGCAGACGGCCGTCCGCGTCGAGGTCGGGCGTCTGCACGAGCAGGTCGCGGGCGCGAAGCGCGAGCTGGTGCGTCTGGAGTCGGCGATCGAGCAGGCCGAGCGCGAGGCGCGGGAACTACGCGGGAAGCTGGACCGGTCGGCCGGTCGGCGTGCGGAGTTGGAATCGGCGATCGAGCAGGCCGAGCGGACGATCGCTGAGAGCAGCGAGCAGGAAGCGTCGCTGCGCGACGAGGCGGATCGGCTCGCGGGCGAGCTTGCCGAGGCCGAGTCGGTTGCGCAGGAGTTGGGCGCGGAGCTGCACGCGGCTCGCATGCAGGCGCAGCGCGTCGAGCGAGATTGGTCGAGCGTCGAGACCTCGCGCCGCGAGCTGGAAGTGCGGCGGGAGACGCTGGAGGATCGCACGTTCGAGGAGATCCGCGTGGATCTCTCGCGGGACTATTTCGAGTACCGCGCGCTGATGCGCGACGGCGAGGTCGCGCCGATCGACCGCGAAGCCGGGCAGGCGGAGGCCGACGCCCTGCGTCAGGAGATCCGCGCCCTCGGCAACGTCAACCTCGACGCGATCGACGAGGAACGGACCCTCGCCGGACGCAACGAAGAGCTCGCGGCTCAGGTCGCCGACCTTGACGAGGCCCGCGGACGCTTGCAGGAGCTGATCGAGCGCCTCGACAAGGTCAGCCGCGAACGCTTCGGCGAGGTGTTCGAGACGATCCGCGAAGAGTTCGGCGGGCCCAACGGGATGTTCCGCAAGCTCTTCGGCGGCGGGCGGGCCGAGGTCCGCCTGATGCCGCTGGTGAAAGAGATCGACGGGCAAAAGGTCGTGACCGACGAGACGGACCTGCTCGAGAGCGGCATCGAGGTGATCGCCAAGCCGCCGGGCAAGGAGCCGCGATCGATCAGCCAGCTCTCGGGCGGCGAGAAATCGATGACGGCTGTCGCGCTGCTGATGTCGATCTTCAAGAGCAAGCCGAGCTGCTTCTGCGTGCTCGACGAAGTAGACGCCGCGCTTGACGAGGCGAACACCGAGCGGTTCGCGAACGTCGTCCGCGCCTTCACCAGCTTCAGCCACTTCATCGTCATCACGCACCACAAGCGCACGATGCAGCACTGCGACCGTCTTTACGGCGTCACGATGCAGGAACGCGGCGTGTCGAAGCGCGTCAGCGTGCGGTTCGATCAGGTCGGTGCCGACGGGCAGATCCAGAACCCGGGCGATGCGAAAACCACGGAAAAATCAGAGCCCGAGGCGGTCAAGCCGAGCGGGAAGCTGCGTGCGGCGCTTGCGGGGATGCGCGAGAGCGGGGCGGTCGAAGTCGGGTAGGGCGATCCCCGCGGTGGCACAGGTTGGCGACCTGTGTCTCCACGCACGGCTTTTGCATCTGGTGCCATGGAGATGCTGAGCCGCCCGCTGCGGGTGGCGGAGCTTCTCCATGCGGTGATGCGGCCGGCTTCGGTGGGAGGGTGGGAAGGGGGCGAGCCCGGAAAAGCTCCGCCGCGGCGGCTGCGCGTTTCCGGGGCACCGGGGATGGTGAGGGCGTGTCTTGAGTGAGGTTTGCACCGGCGGGAGGCCTGTGCCACGGGGTGGTGCTACGCGAGCTCGGCTGCGCCGATGAGTTCGGCGATGGAGCCGGCGTTCTGCCTGCGCACCCATTTGTGCAGCCCGCGGGTGATTTTGAGTGGGGCGCGCGTGTCGGCGAAGAGGGCGGTGCCGACGGCGACGGCGGTGGCGCCGGCGAGGATGAACTCGGCGGCGTCTTCCCAGGTGAGCACGCCACCGAGGGCGACGATGGGGGTGTCGGTGGTCTTGGCGACGGTTCGGTAGACGTCGTGGACGAGCTTGACGATAACGGGGTGGATCGCGGGGCCGCTGAGCCCGCCGGTGCGGTTGGCCAGGCGGGGCTGGCGTGTGCGCACGTCGATCGCCATCGCGGGGATGGTGTTGGCGATGGTGAGCGCGTCGGCGCCGGGGCGGGCGTTCGGCCCGCTGTTTTCGGTTGCGCCGGGCGGGTCGATGCAGATGCGAGCCAGCTCGTGGAGCGCGGGCGAGCCGACGACGACGGGGCTGAGCTTGACCAGCAATCGGGACTGCGAGCAGACGGGCCGGATGGCGCGGATGAGCTCGGCGAGGGCGCGAGGATCGACGGCGAAGTCGGTCCCGCCGTGGACGTTGGGGCAAGAGACGTTGAGCTCGATTGCGCCGAGCGTGCCGAGCTCGTCGAGGCGGGCGGCGACGCGGACGTAGTCGTCGATCGAGAACCCGGCGACGCTCGCGATGATGGGGACGGGCAGGGTGGGGATGCGCGGGGCGATGTGCTCGCAGAACGCGTCGATGCCGGGGTTGGCGAGCCCGATCGCGTTGAGCATGCCGGCGCGGGCGGGGATCATGCGCCAGGTCTGGTTGCCCTCACGCGGCTGGGCGGTGAGGCTCTTGGTGGTAATCGCGCCGAGGGCTTCGAGTGGGAGGACGTCGTCGGCTTCATCGAGCACGCCGGCGGTGCCCGCGCCGAGGATCACGGGGCTTCGGAGCCTGAGCCCGGCAAGGTCGGTCGCGAGCGCGGGATCGAGGCTCGTCGTGGGCACGAGGGATGGTACGCGCGAGGAGTAGATCGCACGGGCGTGACGCGCGTGCCGTGGGGGTGAGGTGCGGGAGGTGGTGGGGGGAGATGATGCGCGATCAGCGTCGCCAGGGGCGTTCGAGTCTTCGGGGCCAGTGATCGACGGGCGGATCGCCCATCTGGGCGCCTTCGCGCGGGCGGATGTGGCTGAAGAGGGTGTCCTGGTCCTTGTCGTAGACGAGGCGTCCGTTCACGATCGCGTACTCGACGCTGCCGGTGTAGCGGAGCAGGGGTTCGCTCGTGATGATGAGGTCGGCGTCCTTGCCGGGCTCGATGGAGCCGAGTCGGTGGTCGAGCCCGAGGATCCGGGCGGCGTCGATGGTGATCGCTCGGACGGCGGCGTCCTCTGGCAGCCCGCCTCGGACGGCAAAGCCCGCTTCAAGGTTGAGGTTGAGCAGGTCGCGCCCGGTGATGCCGCCGGTGCCGATGCCGCCGCTGGGAGGGACGATGCCGATGCGCACGCCGTGCTGATGGAGGACGGCGGGGTTCTCGATGCTGGAGCCGGTGGGGCGGTTGAGGCGGGTGTTGGCGGGGACGCGGTTGCGCGCGTTGAGGATGACGCGGGCGTTGGCGCGGGCGAGGTGGGGCGCGACGGTCCAGGCTTCGCGGGCGCCCTCGATGACGAGCTCGAAGCCGAAGGTCTCGGCGAGTGATGACAGCTCGATCAGGTCCTGCGCGGTCTGGGCGCGGGCGAGGGCGGCTTTCTCGCCGCGGATCAGCGGGACGAGGCGCGCGTTGCGTCCGCGGAGCGCGGATTTGTCCGGCGGGGTCTCGTCGAGGCTCGGGTTGCGGGCCTTTCGCCGGTCGTAGGCCTCCTTGTCGCGGAGGTAGTTGCGGATCGCTTCGAGCGATTCGCGGAGGCGTTTGCGGTTCTGCGGGTTGCTGGTGCTGTAGCTGATGTCGATGAAGATGTTGTCGGCGACGAGGTGATCCTCAAGCGAGCCGAGCGTGAGCTTGGCGGCGTTGTTGTTCTCGAAGACGGTAGTGATGCCGGCGGCGAGCCCGAGTTGCATGGTCATGTTGAAGGGGTCGGTCGCGTCCTGCGGCGGGTTGCCGAGGAAGCCCCCGCCGCGGAGGGCGACGAGCCCGGGGTAGACGTGGAGCCCGGTCGCGTCGATGACGTGGGCGTGGTCGGGGATGGTGAGGTTGCGCCCGATGCGGTCGATGACGCCGTCACGGGTGAGCAGGGTGTACCCGCGGAGCTGCGGGCCGGTTACGGTGTGGATGGTCGCGCCGGTGATCGCGATGACGCGGTCCTTGGGCGCGGGCTTGTCCGCGTCCTCGGGCTTCTCGTTGTCTTTCGCGTCGTCCTTGGCTTCGGGCTTGGTTTCCTCAGCCGGCTTGTCCTCGGGCGCAGGCTCCGGGGCGGGCTCGGGCGAGGGCTCCGGCTCAGGTTCCGGCGTGGGGTCCGGCTCGGGCTCGGGTTCTGGCTCCGGTTCCGGTTCCGGTTCGGGCACGGGCGGCGGTGGTGGGGGCTCGTCGGCGAGCGCGGGCAGGGCGATGGCGCCCGGGGCGAGCACCAACGCGGCGGCCGCGATCAGCGCCCGCAAGCTCGACATCCACGACTGGTCAGGCGAGATTCTGCTCACCGCGGCGCCCCTTCTTCGAGTTCCCACACGGTCTGCCCGGCGATCAGGACGCGCGTGACGCGCGACGCGGGGTCCAGCGGATCGCCGGAAAGGAAGATCAGGTCGGCCTCGCGCCCGCGTTCGATCGTGCCGACGCGCCCCGAGACCCCGAGCAAACGGGCCGGGTTCCGCGTCACGCTCGCGATCGCCGCCTCGCGTGAGAGCCCGTCGCGCACCAGCATCGCGACCTGGTTCAGGAACAGCTCCGGGCCCATGCCGCCTTCAAGCCGCGGCACCAGCACCAGTTCCACCCCGCGCGACGCGAGCTCACCCGCGAGGTTATACCGTGTCACCGTCTGCGGGAGGAAGACCATCTCCGGCGTCATGATGACCGGGACTTTCCGCTCCGCGAGCTGATCGACGACGCGGGTGTAGTCGCTCCACATCGCGGGCGAGCCGAAGAAGCTGACCCGTCGCCAGCTGAACCCGCGGTCGAGCACGGTCAGGCGCAGCGCGTGGGCGAGCGTGGGCGGGGCTTCGGGCTTATCGCTCTCGGCGTTTTCGGCAGCCGGTGCGGGAGGCGAGCCGGCGCCCTGCCCCGAGCGCCCGGGGCGTCCTTGCGGGGGCTGGTTCTGCGCCGGGGAATCCGCGTCGGCCATGCCGCGCGGGCGCGGGCCCTGCTGCGGGCGTTGCCCCTGCTGGGGGCGCTGCCCTTGGGCCTGCTGCGGCGCGGGCGGATCGGGGCGGAGCGCGGTGGCGAGCGCGTCGTCGAGGTGGAGCAGCCCGGCCGCCGTCGCGAGTTCGACCACCATCAGCGCGCCGTCGCGCTGCTGGATCAGGTCCACCATCGGCTGGAGCGACGGGTCGATCTCCGGCGGGGTGAAGGTGGCGGGCTCTTCGGGCTTGGCTTCGGCGTTGTTGTTGCCCGGCGCGGGTTCACTGGTCGCCTGACCGCCGCCGCCGCGGGGGCGCTGCGCGGGCTGGGGCTGATCGGGACGCTGACCCTCGCCCTGCGGCTGCTGGCGGTTCTGCTCCTGCTGGGCGCGTTGGCGGCGCTCGGCTTGTTCCTTCTCCCATGCGGCCCGCGCGTCCTCGACCTTCTTGATCTCCGCGCGGGCGCGGGTGATCGCGGTCGTCAGCGTGCGCTTGTCGCCGGGGAGGTCGGTCATGCTGACGCGGAGGTACCCGCGACGGCGGAGGGCGAGCGACTCGGTCGGGCCCGCGGTGCGGAAGAGCGAGGCCCGCCCCGGGATCCCGTCGCCGGGCGGGAGGAACGCGAGCCCGGTGAACCCGGCCCGGAGCCAGGGTTCGAAATCGATCCGGTCGTGCACGACGTCGGCAGCTCCGAGCTTGTCGCCGTGGATCCCGGAACGACGGTAGTTGTCGAGCCCGTAGCGTGTGCCGGCGTGGATGAGCCCGGGCATGACGGTCTGGTCGCGTGCTTCGATGACGGTGGCGTGGGATGGGTAATCGAGCGAGACGCCGACGAGGGTGATGACGCCGTCTTCGATGACGATCTCGCCGTTGTCGATCTCGCGTCCGGCGGCGGTGATGACCTTGCCGGCTCGGATGACCGTCATCTCCGGGCGGTAGGACTGCGCCGAGGCGAACGGAGCGGAGAGCCCGAGCGCGATCGCCGCCCCCGAAGCCAGCAGCCCGCCCCGCGCCACACGACGCGACGGACGCGCCCGTTGGATCAACCTGCTCGACATGCTCACTCCGTCTACAACGCCCAGAAACCCGCCCGATCGCACCCGAAACCACATCACGAAAAAGCACAAACCCCGCTTACGACACGCTCTCCCCCTACCCAACCTCCCCACCCATTGCCTAATGCCTATTCCCTAGTGCCTTTCTCAGTGCCTGATCCCATCCCGCTCGCTGTCGTACACCACGCGTCCGTTGACGACGTTGATGAGCACGCGGTGTCGCGGGTCGATCGGGTCGCCGGTCCAGAGGACGAAGTCCGCGTCCTTGCCGGGCTCGATCGAGCCGATCTGGTCTTCCATCATCACCGCCTCGGCTCCCACGCGCGTCAGCCCGGCGAGCGCCAGGTAGGGATCGAACCCGAGCCAGCAGGCGATCGCGGCCTGGTTGGTCAGCTCTTCCTGGGGGATGACGGGGCTGTCGGTGTTGATGCCGAGCTTGGTGATGCCCGCCTGGTGCCAGCGCTGGACGATGCCCATCATCTTGCGCTGGGTGAGGTCAAAGAAATGCGAGCGCGGGCCAACGATAGTGATGATGTTTTCTTCGCCGACCTCGAGCACCAGCGGCGCGACCTTCCACGAGTCGAACGTGGAGTGATCCAGCACGACGCGGAGCCCGAATTCGCGCCCGAGCATCTCGACCGTGGTCAGGATGACCTGGTAGATCTGGGTGTGGACGCTCGCGGGGTATTCGCGTGCGAACATGCCGCGGTACTCGTCGTAGAGCAGGTTGAACTCGGGCTGCTCGTCGAGCTCGCCGTTCTCCCACGCGGTCCATGCTTCGTGGTACGCCTGGGCCTCGCGGAGCGTGCGGCGCGTGTTGTAGTTCATGAGCATGCGGTCGACGCGCCACCAGTAGCGCTCCGGGTTGCCCGCCTGGGCGACCTTGAGCGAGCCCGGGCTGCGTGCGACGGCTTCGGCCTGGGTGTTCCCGCCGGTGAATTTCACGACCGTGCCCAGCCCGCTGATGTTCGTGCCCGAGCCGGGGATGAGCAGCGCGGTGGTGATCCCGCCGGCCTGGGCGCGGTGCCACTCGAACGTGCCGGGGACGACGGTCTCCAGCGTACGGAGCCCGGGGTTGGTCAGGTAGACCATGTCGTTCAGATCGCTCAGCGAGCCGGCGGTGTGGTTATGCAGCTCCACCAGCCCCGGCACGAGCCACGCGCGCGGCATGTCCACCACGCTCGCGCCCTCGGGGATCTCGATCTCCCGCGAGCGCCCGACGGCTTCGATCCGCTCGCCGCGAACCAGAACCGTCGCGTTGTTGATCACGCGGTCGTCGGCGTCCATCGTGACGACCTTCGCCACGCGGTACGCCGTCACCGGCGCGTCGTCGTTCGCGCCCGCGATGCAGGCGCACATCGCCCCGAGCAGGGCGGCGGCGGCGGTCGTGATCGTCCGGTGTCCTCGGTGGTTCATCGGCGGTTCTCCGTCCGGCTCGTCCCCGCGTGCGCGTCCTCGGTGTGGACCAGACGCCCGTTCACGATCACCCGCTGCACGCGGCTGCCCGCTTCGAACGGGTGACCCGTGAAGACGACCAGGTCCGCGTCCTTGCCCGTCTCGATCGAGCCCAGGCGATCGTCGAGCTGGTACATCCGCGCGGCACCGATCGTCAGCGCCAGCAATGCTTCGTCCGGGCCCATCCCGTTCGCGACGGCGTACAACGCCGGGAGTGTCAGATCCCGCGCCCCGTCCTCCGCGCCGGACTGGAACGCGACCGGCACGCCCGCGCGACCGAGGTCCACCGCCTGGTGGTAGGGGCGGCGGCGCTCGCTCCGCACGTTGCTCTGCGGCAGGACGACGCCGACGCTCTTTTCCGCGAGACGCGGCGCGTGGACCGACGCGCCCTCGGCGTCTTGCAGCACGAGGCGGAACCCGTACTCGTCCACGATCAGCCCAAGCACGGCCGCGATCTCCGCCGGCGTACGCGCCCGCACCAGCACCGGCGCGCGACCCTCCAGCACCGCGCGGATCGGCTCCAGACCCTCATCGATCGCCGGCGGCAGCGGCTCGCCGTCGCGACCCGTCGTCCGACGCTTCCCGCTCACCACGCGGAACTCCAGACGCTCCGTGTCGGTTCGTGTCCCCTCGATCGACGCTTCGAGCCCGAGGAACGAGATCGTCCCGGTCATCGATTCGTCGGCGAGCGTTGCTTCGAACTCCGGGAACCCCTGCCCGCCGGTGTCGATCTCGATCCGCCCGGAGATGCGGTCGCCCTCGAGCGTGCCGACGATCTTGTGTTCGATCTCCGCCGCGGCGGGGTGGAGGATGCGCCCCTCGAACTCGTTGCCCTCCAGGTTGATCCCGACCGGGCCCGAGAGCGGCTCGGGGAAGACTTCCGAGCGGACGGAGACCTCCCATGTGCCCGTCAGCGGGTCGCCGCCCTCGCGTTCGACGGTGCGGATCTCCTCCACCTGCGGCTCGGTGTCGATCTCCAGGCCCTTCTCGCGCGCCTCGCGCCACTCGGCGTGGCGCTGGCGGTACTCGTTCCACTGGTTCGCGTACGCGCGCCCTTGCTCGATGCGCCGCTTCAGGCGGTCGGCGATCTGCGTCGGATCCTCGCCGCGAACGTCGAACGCGAGAGCCGCGACCGGGCGCACGATGCGGTCGCTCGCGTCGGCGCCCTGGGTCTTGACTGCGGAGATGCGCGAGCCCTGACGGTTGAAGCGGTAAGGAGCGCGGATGGTCGTGGTGACGCCGCCGGAGGCGACCCGCCGATCCAGTTCATCCGGCACGCCGACGAGGCTCGACAGCAGCACTTCCGTCCCCGGCGCGCCCTGGTCGCCCTCGAAGCCCAGATGCCCGAACGCGTCGATCAGCCCGGGGACGACAAAGCCGTCTGGGCCCGCGTCCACGACCACAGCGTGCGCCGGGCGAGCCACGCGACGCCCGATCGCGACGATCTTGCCGTCCTCGATCAGCACCTGCCCGTCGCGCACCTCGCCGTGCTCGCCGAGCCAGATTGTTCCCGCGCGGAGCACCATCGCGCTCGGGCGCGAGCCCGAGCCCGAATTCTGCTGCGCGACAGTCTCTTGCGCGTCGGCGGCGTCGTACACCGTTCGCCCGCGCACGAGCACGCGCTGCACGCTCGCGCTCGGGTCCAGCGGGTTGCCGGTGAGGATGACCAGGTCGGCGTCTTTGCCCGGCTCCAGGCTGCCGACGCGGTCCTCCACGCCGAGCGCCTCGGCCGGCACGCGGGTGATCGCTTCGATCACCCGGCGCTCGCTCAGCCCGGCCCGGAGCGCGAGCGTCGCGGCGAGGCGCAGGTCGCTCGTCGAATCCCCCGGGCGACGGGCGAGCGCCAAACGCACGCCATCCAGATGCGCGAGCTGCTCCGCGTCGCTCTCGATCGAGCGCGGGTTGACGCCCTGGTTGCGCAGGTTCTGGAACGGGGCGTCGATCGTGTAGACCAGCGGCACGCCGGACTCGCGCAGCAGCGGGGCGAGCTGCGCAGCCTCCAGCCCGCCGACGAGATACCCCCCGCGACGGTTGGACGCGAGGAAGCTGATCGCCGAGCGCAGGTCGCCCGCGCGGTCCGCGTGCACGCGGATCGGCGTTTCGCTCCGCCACGCCTCGGCGAGCGAACGCGCGTGGAACAGATCCAGCGCCGGTGGGGTGCCGTCACGCGTCAACGCCTGCCCCGCGAGCGCACGATCGATCGACTGACGCAGCGTCAGAATCTGCGAGATGCGTCCTTCGGGGCGCTGGCGCACGCTCGGCTCGATCGCCCGGGTCGGGATCGGCGGGATCAGCAGGCGCTCCACCGGCGGCGCGCCCAGCGAACCCTCGCCGAGCGTCACCGTCAGGTCCGCCTCGCCCCGGAGCACGCGGTCCTCGGGCGCCCCGCCCAGGCGCACCACCGCGCCGCGCCCGGAGACCAGGCGGTGCGCGCCCGTCCCCGCGTGCACGGTCGTTACGCCCCCAGCGAGCACGCCGCGGAAATCCGCGTGCATGTCGAACGCGTCGATCGCGCGGTAGCCCGCGCCCACGGATTCCTCGCCGGCGTGCGTCGGCGTGACGCCGCTGACGGCCGAGACTAGCCCCGGCATCACCGTCGAATCGGGCAGACGGACGATCGGCATCCCCGCGGGGATCGACAGGTCGCTCCCGCCGACGCTCAGGATGAGGCCGTCGCGGATCAGCACCACGCCCGGCTCATGGCTGAACGCGCCGGACTCGCTCGCGGTGATGACGCGCCCAGCCTGAATCGCGAACGTCTGCGCCGAAGCCGACGAAGCCGCCCCCGCCAGCGCGATCGCGCTCGCGAGCACCGCGAGCCGAACCCGACCGCACCGACGCCGAAGGAACCCGCGCCTGATCAACGCCCACCCCCCGTGCCCGTGCCCGTACCTGTACGACCGGGGCGACGCCCGCCCGCGCCACGCTCGCTGCCGCCTGCGGGGCGGTCGCCGCTGCGGGCGTTGTTGTTGTTCTGGTTGTTAGTGCCGGCGGGACGCGCCGCCTCCCCGCCCTCGCCGCCGCCGGGCTGCTGGAGTCGGAGCAGTTCCTGCAGTCGCACGTCGCTGGCGCGCTCGTACGCGAGCACGCCGTCGATGTAGACGTACTCCACGCGGCTCGCGAAATCGAACGGATCCCCCGTGAGCACGACGATGTTCGCGTCCTTGCCCTCTTCGAGCGAGCCGAGGCGTTCCCCCATGCCGAGCATGCGCGCCGGGTTGAGCGTGATCGACGCGAGCGCCGCGTCCCGAGGGATGCCCTGGCGGACAAGCAGCGCCGCCTGATAATTCAGGAACCGCTCGGCGAACGAGTCGCCCGGGTTCGGCTGGAGCGCGAAGGTGACGCCGACGTCGTGGAAGACCTTGGGGATGAACGTTTCGATGAGCTCGCCCGAGATCGGATCGCGCTCGCGGTGGAAGAGCGAGGGCCCGATAATGACGGGCATGCCCGCGGCGGCGACCTCGCGGGCCGCCAGGTGCGCGTCGCCGTCGGTGATGAGCACGGTCTGCTCGGCGAAGCCCTGATCCTTCGCGAACCGGATCGCCGCGCCAACGTCGCTCGCCGAGCCCGTGTAGACCCACGCGCCCAGGTCGCCCCGGCGGAGGCGGACGAGGTTCAGGTGCAGTTCGTCGTAGTCCTTGTCCTCAAGCAGCTCGCGCCCGCGCTTGCGGGCTTCCTCGGGCCCGACATCGACGGAGCGGCCGTCTTTTTCGCGTTTTTCCTCGTACTTCTTCTCCGCCAGCGCGCCGATCGCCTCATCCAGCTGGAAGAACGCGTCGCGGAGCTGGACCATCTGGACCATGCGGTCCGACCCGCGCCGCGGCGTCGTGCTCATCTTGATCGCAACGTCCGCCCGAGCCGTCATCTCATCGACGTTGAGCCCGATCGGGTGGACGACTCGGCTCACGCCGCCGATGACCGTGTTGTTCGCCTGGATCACGTGCACGCTGGTCACGCCGTCGCGCAGCGCGTTCTCAAAAAACAAGCTCGACGGGTCCAGCGCGTCGCCCACGTCCAGGAAGGGCGCCACGGGCAGCGATTCGTTGGGCACGTCCAGCCCGTCCCACGAGTGCGGGTCGATCATGCCGGGCATCACGAACATGCCCGTGCAGTCCACCTCGAACGCGTCGTAGGGGATCTCGACATCGGTCCCGACCGCGACGATCCGCCCGCGCTCCACCAGCACCGTCCCGTTGCGGATCGCCGGGCCCGAAACGGGCAGCACCGTCCCGCCCGTGAACGCGACACGCTCGGGCGGCGGCGCCGTGGCGAACGCCAAATCCGAAGCGAGGCAGACCGCGCCGACCACCGCGCCCGCGAGGACGCCGCCGAAGACATCACGACCGATCCCGAGACGATGCATGCTCCGTGCCTTCCCTCGCGCCCGCGGGCGGCGCGCTCAATCGACGTGCGAACGTTCTGCCAAAGCCGTGTCGAAACCCGAACCAACCGCGGACCGATTCAGCGCCGGTCCACCTCCACGCGCCCGTTGACGATCACCACGACCGGGCGGCTCGTCGGCGAGAGCGGATCCCCGCTCCACACCACCAGGTCCGCCTGCTTCCCGACCTCGACCGAGCCCAGGCGATCGCTCACGCCCAGGATCTCCGCCGGCGTCAGCGTGACGGCGCGTAGCGCGGCTTGGGGGTCCACCCCGTTCCGAACCGCGTACATCGCCTGACGCGCCAGCCCGTTTTCATCACGCAGATCCTGAGCCGTCAGGGCCGTGGTGATCCCCGCGTCCAGCAGCGCGCCGAAGGTTGCGAGCGAGGCGCGCCGTGTTTCGGGGCTGAAGCGGCGCGGGCCGGTCGGGTCCGTCTCGATCGGCCCGAGGATCACGGGCACGCCGGCGGCGCGGATCTCGTCAATCAGTTCGAACGCCTCGGTCGCCTCGAGCAGGGTGAACCCGAAGCCGAACTCGCCGGTCAGGCGGATCGCCGACTCGATGTCATTCTTCTGACGCGCGTGGACGCGCAGCGGGATTTCGCCCGAGCGCACGCCCCAGAGCACATCGAGCGCCTCGTACGGAGCCGTCTCGGCCCCGCCGACCGGGAGCCCGTTCGCGTGGCGCTCCGCGTCCACGAATGCTTTGCGGAAGACCCACGTCACGCCCATCCGCGTGTTCGGGCGGCGCGTCCGCGCGGTCACGAAACCACGGAACGGCGGGGCGTTGCTCATCGAGCCGCGGTACGGGTCGCTGCTGATCGCCGCGTGCACCGCGCCCGCGGGCTCGATCACGCGATCCTGTACCGGGCCGGCGGTCCGGAGGATCGCGCCCCGCGGCCCGATCACGGCCGACGAATCGGGCGAGGCGAACACCGTCGTCACGCCCCCCTCGGCCAGACGACGAAGGTCCGGCGAGCGGAGGTTCATCGAGTCCAGCACGCTCGTGTGTGCCGCGACCTCGTTGGAAAGCTCCGTGATCATCCCCGAGCCGACCAGCCCGGACGCCTGATCGAGCAGTTCGAGCGGCGCATGCTTGGGATAGGCGCACAGCGGGCACGTCACGCCGTCATCTTCATACGACGCGTGCAGGTGCGAGCCCGGGCACATCGCAAAGCCGGTGCACGTGCAGGCGAACGCGGTCGAGTGCTCGCCGTGGATCTGGCGGATGATCTCCGCCAGCCCGCGCCGCCGACCCTGAGTCTCCTGCCCGAACGCGTCGCGGGATTCCACACGAGCGAACGCGTCGATGAGCCCGGGCGTGAGGCTGCCTTCGGCGAGTTCCACAACCGTCGCCCCGCGCGGGATCGCCAGCCCGCCCCCGACGCCGACGATGTTCCCGCCCTCGATGAGCACGACGCCGTTCTCGATCGTGCGCCCGTCGCCGACGTGGACCGTCCCGACACGCACGCCGAGCACGTCGCGCCCTCGGCTTGCCTGCGTGTTCTCTGCGCTCGCCCACGGCGTCAGCAGCGCGACAGCCGCTAGCGACGCGATCGTGCGCCAGCCCCGCGCGCCCGCGCGACGCCTTGTCCGTTGATTCGCAGTGCTCGGCATGTTGATCGTGTTCATCGCCGCCTCCCGGGCCGGTCGTCCCAGCCGTCGATCCGCGCGCCTGGGCGCGAGGCGTCCTGCGCCGCGTGGTAAACGCGCACGCCGTCGATGTACACGGCGATCACACGCGCGTCCGGACGCAGCGGGTCGTGCGTCCACACGACCATGTCCCCGGCCCTGCCCCGCTCGATCGAGCCCACCCGATCCTCAACCCCCGCGATCCGTGCCGCGTCACTGGTCATCGCGCGCCGGGCGGCGGCGGCATCGAGCCCGTACCGAACCGCCATCGCCGCCCCGCGACGCAGCGCGTCCGGATCGTCGGCCGAGGTCGTCCCCGCCAGCCCGACCACGCCCCCGAACGACGCGACCGCACCCGGGCCCGCGAGCACCTCGGCCCGATCGCTCAGCCCGAACGGGCCGGCGATCAGGCGCAGCCCCATCGTCCGGATCTCGTCTTCCAGCGCGAACGCGAACTCGAGTGCTTCTTCTCGCAGCGCGACGGTGGGGGTGATGCCCGCGCGCTCGAACGGGCCGAGAGCCGTGAACACGTCGTCGGCCGACTGCCCGAAGATCACGCACCGCACGCCGTCGCGCAGCGACGAACGCACGAACGCGTCCCCCTGCCCGGCATTGGCGCGCTCGATCGAGCCGCGGACCATCGCCATCGCCCCGGCTCGGCTGGTCGGCCCGAACAGCGGGTTCATCGCCGCCGGCGCCACGCTGAACAGCGCCGCCGAGTCCGCCCGCAGCACATCCGCCGAACCGTCCGAGCTCGGCGCAGTCCGAACCACGCCCGCGCGTCCCGCGAGCGGCGCCCGCGGCTCGGGGATGATCATCGCCGCCGTCACGCCCGCGCGAACCGCCGCGGCCGCGTCCCGGTCGTGCGGGTCGAACGCGTCAATCGCGCGAAGGTCCATCTGGTCGGGTGAAGTCTGCTCCGAAGCCCCGCCGCCGAGCCCGATCCGCGACGCGAGTTCGATCAGCCCGGGCGTCAGAAACCCGTCGCGATAGACGTGCGCCCCGTCCGGGTCGCGCTCGCTCGCGTCGGCGACGGCGCTGATGCGCCCGCTCGCGTCGAGGCGAACCACACCCGCTTCCGCGCGCCACGAGCCGTCGGGCTGGAGCACGCGCCCCGCGACGATCGCCGTCGCCCGTTCCGCCGCGCCCGCGATCGAGCCCGCCGTCATGGTGCCCGCGACGCAGAGCACGCCGGCGGCTTTCGCCGCGAGCCTGGACCAGTTCCCGCGCCCGCGCCTCATCGTCCGCCCTCCAGCTCGCTCCGCGGCGAGGTGAACACCACGCGCCCGTTCATGTAGACACGCTCGACGAACGAGCCCGGCTCCAGCGGGTGCCCGCTCCAGACCACCAGGTCCGCCGGAACGCCCGGGCGCAGCGTGCCGAGGCGCTGACGCTGCCCGACCGCCTCGCTAGCGCGCCGTGTGGCGAGGGTGAACGCATCGGCCGAGCCGTCGGTGACCTCCGCCGCCGCCACGAGCAGCGCCCGCGACGCCTCGCTCGAGCCCGCGCCGGTCCCGACGCTCCACGGGACGCCCGCCGCCGTCAGCGCCGACGCGACGTCGCGCATCCGGTGCACGCGCCGCGGCGAGCGCGCCGAGCCCGGGCCGATGACCGGATCGAGGATCACCCGCGCCTTGGCTTCGGCAAGACGGTCGGCGACGAGGTCCGCGTCGGTCGCGCCGACGACGATCAGGTCGAGCCCGAACTGCTCGCTCAGGCGGATCGCGTTGAGAATGTCGGCCGAGCGGTGCGCGACGATGCGCACGGGCATGTCCCGATCGATCGCGCGGAGGAGCACGTCGTACCCCTTGTTCGGATCGGGGCGTGCGGGCTTTTTGAGTTCGTCCTCTTTGTTCTCGCCGTCGCCGCCCGAGCCGTTGCCGGATGCCTGCGCGCCCCCGGGACGACGCCCGGCCGCACCCGAGCCCGAGCCGGAACCCGACCCGGAGCCGGCGGCTTCATCCTTCTTCGCACGCTCAGCAACCTTCTTCTCGTACTCCTCGAGCTCTTCCTTGTAGATCTCGTTCGCCTCGCGGTACGCCTCCGCTGAGCGGAAGTCGGCGACGATCTTCGCGTACGCCTCGGCCCGCGCGATCGCCCCGGCCCGCGAGCCCAGGTCGATGCACAGCGCCGCCTCGTCGCTCACGAACTCCCCGAACCCGCCGATTTCCCGCGGCACCAGGCGGACCACCGCCCCGACGCCCTGCACGCCGATCCCGCCCCGAGCCGGGATGAATACGCCCGTCACCCCGTTCCGCCACGCGTCGGTCACGGTCAGGCGGTCGTAGTGATCGAACGCGTCGGCGGCCCTTGCCCGCGCGTCCGGGTCGGCGTTGCCGCCGGTCAACGCGATCGCGCCGTTCGGATCGATCAGCCCCGGGGTGACGAACCGCCCGCCGAGGTTGGTCGAGCGCGTCATGGGCCCGGAGGGTGCCGCCTGCGTCCCGACGCCGGCGATGTCGCTCCCCCGGATGACGACGTTCGCCCCCTCGATCACACGCCCGTCGCTGCTGATCAGGCGGACATTCTCGAGCACGGTGGACCGCTGCATCAGCGGCCCCTGCGCCGAAGCCACCATCGGCGACCCCAGGCTCAGGGCGCACGACGCGATCGCCGCCCAGCCCAGCCCGCGACGCCCGCTTCGATCCACGACACGCGTTGGTCGGCTCCGCATCCGGTCGGCACTCCCCGATGAACCTTCTGAACCGTGCGCACGCTACCCGCGCAGGGACGACTCTGTCCAGCCGAGAGGCCCGGGCGCGATGGTTCCGCTACCGTCGCCCACCTTCCCGGTTGCAGCCGCCCCGGTCGGTCGCGGGTTGACCCTGCCCGACGCGCCGCGCGGCGAAGCACGGTAGACTGCCCCCTCTTTCGGGCCGCGCCTTCCGGGCGCGAGCCCTTCGCCATCAGACGAACCCGAGCCGGGCGTCCCACGCGCGACGCCCCGTTCTCGCCCGTTCCGGAGGCCCCGATCGCCATGACCACGCACACCACCGCCCGACGCGCCCGCTGGGGCGTGATGCTCGCGGGGCTCGCCCTGCCGATGCTCCTGGTCGTCCCCGGCTGCGCCGCTGCCGAGCCCGCCGGGAGCGCCCAGCCCGCCGCCGCCGCCGCGACGACCCCGATCGTTCCCCGACCCGCGCCGGCGGCGACCGAGGGCTTGGTCATCCCCGGGTTCCCGGAGTATCCCGCGCTGAGCCCGGACGGGCGGTTCCTGGTCTTCAGCTTCGCCGGCGACCTGTGGGGGGCGCGCACCGACGCGCCCGTCGCCGCCCGCCTGACCGCGCACGCCGCCAACGAGACCAGGTCCGCCTTCAGCCCCTGCGGCACGCGCCTGGCGTTCGAATCCGACCGCGACGGCGCCCGCAACCTTTATGTCGCCGATCTCGCGGAAATCGACGGCAAGCTCGTCGCCGCCCCCGCGCGCCGCGTCACGATCACCGACCAGAACCAGCTCCTCGGCGGGTGGAACGCCGAGGGGACGCACCTGTATTACGCCGACCGGCGCGAGCCCGGCATCTACCGTCAGAGCCGCCTCTGGCGCGTCCCCGTCGACGGCGGGCCGACCGAGCGCGTCACCGACGCCTTCGGCTCCGCCCCCAACCCGGGCGACGACGGCTCGGTCGTCTTCCAACGCGGGTACGCCATCCAGCCGCGACCCATCTACCGCGGCCCGGGCGCGCTCAACCTCTGGCGACTCGAATCCGACGGACGCTTCACCCGCCTCACCAACTTCAACGGCAACGATTTCGAGGGGCACCCGCTCCCCGACGGCTCCACCGTCTTCATCTCCAGCCGCGACGGGCAGAACAACGTCCATCGCCTCCGCCCCGGCGCGACCGACGACAACCCCCGCAACGTCGAACAGCTCACCCGCTTCGCCCCCGCCCCGGGGGAGCACACGATCGCCCACGGCGTGCGCGATCTGACCGTCAGCCGCAACGGGCGGCTCGCCGCGTTCGTCGTCTGGGACACGATCTACACCCTCGACCTGACCCGCCAAGCCGCACGCCCGGAGCCCCGGCGCATCGTCATCACCGCCGATACCGACACGCTCGACACCAACCGCCTCTCGCTGGATCGGCGTGTGGATGAAGCCGCGATCAGCCCGGACGGCAAGACGGTCGCCGTCGCGGCCCGGGGCGAGGTTTTCGTCCGTGCGACCGCTGACGATCGCCCGACAAGGCGCGTCACGCGCACCCACGCCCGCGAGGGCGAACTC
>Ga0213835_100697_pt1 | contig 28026 bp, 22 predicted proteins | sample SWPATP01_FD_160576 | JGI IMG/M metagenome (GOLD analysis project Ga0213835, IMG submission 160576) | Coastal seawater microbial communities from Marineland, Florida, United States - SWPA TP0 #1 | ecosystem: Environmental > Aquatic > Marine > Coastal | place: USA: Florida | collected 2016-08-05 | reverse complement strand
TACCGGCTGAAAGCGCTGGCTGGAAAGCAAATGTAAATCATATCAAATGATATGGTCTGGCTGCACCTGTAGCCATGCCGTCATTAACTTGGCGTTGGCTGATTGGCTGCTTCTTTGCCGTGTCGCTAGGAGTTGCATTTTTGGCCCGTATTGCCGCCCTGTTCATCGCCGATAGTCGCCGACGAATGGCGATTGTCGCCGTATGGCTGCTGGCATTCACCATGATGATGGGTCTGAGCGCCTGGATCGGCCAGAATGCCGTGGGTACCTTTGTCGAGGACAAGGCACGCGACGAACTCGTCAGCTACACCGCTCTCAAGGACAATGTCGTCTCCACCTTCAGCTTCATGCATGCCCACATGACGGCCGAGCCGTGTTCCGAAGCGTTTCAGGAACAGCTGCGCGTCGTGGCCTTTCTGCCCGACGGGCTGAACGAATTCATGTATGCGCCCGGCGGGGTCGCGCACTGCACGGTGAGCGAGTTTCCCTTCCCCGAACCCGTTGCTTTCGGCGAACCGGACATACAGGCCGAAGCCAATTTCGGTCGCGCGGTCTGGTTCGACCGTGATCTGGCATTCATCGGCATGCCCGGACATACCGGTAGCATCGTCACCAGCGAACCATTCGCCACGATTGTCCCTGCACGGGACATGCAGCCTTCCGTTCCCGCCTGGATGAGCGTCGAGATGGGGTTGTTTGCCGCCGCCACATGGTGGCACCGGTTTGGCGAGGAAGGCCTGTTCGACCGCTACCAGTCGTCTCTCGAGAAGGGGGGAATTGGCGGAACTCTCGCCTCGCTGCGCTTTCGCAAGTATTGCGCCGATGATGGTGTCCACTGTGTTCTGGCCGACATCGCGCCCACCGGCCTCCTCAAGACCATACTGGCACCTTTCCTGATCGCGTTGATCGGCGCCATTGCGGTGGCCAGCTGGCTGTCGCACGAAGCGCTGGCGTTCCTGCGCCGTTACTGGTCGTTCGAGGCGCGGTTCCTGCGCCATTTCGGTCCCGGCTCGGTGGTCTGCACCTACCAGCCCTTCCTGAAGGTAAGTGATGGCAGCATCGGCGGATGCGAAGTGCTGGTTCGGTGGCGCGATGTCGATGGATCGGTCGTGTCTCCCGATCGCTTCCTGCCCATCGTCGAACGCAATGGAATGACGTTCAGACTGACCGAGCTGGTCGTTGCCAAGGCCTATGAGGAACTTGCCTCACTGAGCTTTCCCAAGAAACCTTTCAACGTGGCCTTCAACATCTTCCCCCGTGATCTCGACCACCAGCGCCTGATCCCGCTCTTCGCCGGCTTCCTCGCCGATCGGGAACGATTCTCGGTCGTGGTCGAGGTGATCGAAAGCGAGGCGATGCCGCTCGGTCTGGCACAGATCGAGATCGAGGCGCTGCGCGGGGCGGGAATCTTCACCCATATCGACGATTTCGGCGTCGGCTACTCCAACATCCATAATCTGGCGGCACTGTCGGTGCATGCGGTGAAGGTGGACCGGGCTTTCGCGATGGCGGCGGAAGGCACCATGCTGGACGGCATGCTGTTGCCGGCAATCGCCATGATCCGCACCTGCGGGCACCTCGTCTGCGTGGAGGGCGTGGAAACCGCGGAACGCCTGAAGCTGTTGTCTGAGGAGGGCATCGGCGCGGATTTCGTTCAGGGCTACTATATCTCGAGGCCGCTTCCCATCGCCGAGTTCCAGCAATTCCTGGAAAGAGCGGAGAGTCGCTGCGAACAAGCCGCAGAGGCAGCCTGAGACGCAGCCGCCCCGTATCGCTCGCTCGCAAATCACGCTATAGACCGCGCCAAAGGCATCTACCGGCGGACCATGGCCAGGATTCCCCTCAAGCTCGAAGAGATGATCGACGCCGACGCGCTGCGCGTCGAACTCACGGCGCTGGCGCGTAAGGCGGCTTCGACCGATGCGCTGCGCGCCTCGGTGCTCGCGCGGCTGAAGCAGTGCCTGGCAGACGGCCACCGCACCGCCGAAACCATGTTGCGCGAGGATGGCGGCGGCACCGCCTGCGCGGCGCGGCTGTCCCATCACATGGACGAGATGATTCGCGTCCTCTACGATTTCGTCGTCACCCACATCTACCAGTCGAAGAACCCGTCCTCGTCCGAACGCATGGCGGTGGTCGCCGTCGGCGGCTATGGGCGCGGCACGCTGGCGCCGGGCTCCGACATCGACCTGCTGTTCGTGCTGCCCTACAAGCAGACGCCATGGGGCGAGCAGGTCATCGAATACATGCTCTACATGTTGTGGGATCTGGGCCTGAAGGTCGGCCACGCGACCCGCAATATCGACGAATGCATCCGCCTGTCGCGCAGCGACATGACCATCCGCACCTCGATCCTGGAAGCCCGCTTCATCTGGGGCGATACGGCGCTGTTCGAGGAACTGGTCGAACGCTTCGACGAGAAGGTGGTGCGCGACACGGCCGGGGAATATGTCCAGGCCAAGCTGGCCGAGCGCGACGACCGCCACGCAAAGGCCGGCGAGAGCCGTTATCTGGTCGAGCCCAACATCAAGGACGGCAAGGGCGGCCTGCGCGACCTGCACACGCTGTTCTGGATCGGCAAATATCACTACCGGGTGCGCAGCGGCGAGGAACTCGTCGACAAGGGCGTCTTCACCCGCAAGGAATATCTGCAGTTCCGCAAGGCGGAGGATTTCCTCTGGGCGGTGCGCTGTCACATGCATTTCCTCACCGGCCGCCCCGAGGAAAGGCTGCATTTCGACATCCAGCGCGAGATCGCCGAACGGCTCGGCTATACGAAGCATCCCGGCCTTTCCGCCGTCGAACGCTTCATGAAGCACTACTTCCTGACCGCCAAGACGGTCGGCGACCTGACCCGCATCTTCTGCGCCGCGCTGGAGGAAGAGCAGGCCAAGGATTTGCCGGGCTTCAACCGCATCTTCCTCTCGTTTTCGCGCCGGCGCCGCAAGATTGCCGGCTCCAGCGACTTCGTCACCGACAACCACCGCATCAACGCCGTCGACGACCAGGTCTTCGAACGCGATCCGGTCAATCTTCTGCGGCTGTTCTGGCTGGCCGACCGGCACGGGCTGGAATACCACCCGGAAGTGCTGAAACTCGTCACCCGCTCGCTGAAGCTGATCGACCGCGATCTGAGACGCAACGAGGAAGCCAATCGGCTCTTCCTCGACATCCTCACCTCCAACCGCAATCCCGAACTCAATTTGCGGCGCATGAACGAGGCGGGCGTGCTCGGCAAGCTCATCCCCGACTTCAACAAGATCGTGGCGATGATGCAGTTCAACATGTACCACCACTACACGGTGGACGAGCATCTTCTGCGCTGCATCGGTGTCCTGTCGCAGATCGAGCAAGGCAAGGCCGCAGATCCGCATCCACTTGCGCATGCCGTCATGCCGGGGCTGAAGGCGCAGCGCGAGTTGCTCTACGTGGCGGTTCTGCTGCACGATATCGCCAAGGGGCGTCCCGAAGACCATTCGGTGGCCGGCGCGCGCATCGCCAGGCGCCTGTGCCCGCATATGGGCTTCAATGCCGCCGAGACCGAAACCATCGCCTGGCTGGTCGACGAGCACCTGACCATGTCGATGACCGCCCAGACGCGCGATCTCAACGACCGCAAGACCATCGAGGATTTTGCCGAGAAGGTTCAGTCGGTGGAGCGGCTGAAGCTGCTGCTGGTGCTCACCGTCTGCGACATTCGCGGTGTCGGGCCGGGTGTGTGGAATGGCTGGAAGGGCCAGCTCTTGCGCACGCTCTATTACGAGACGGAGCTTCTCCTGACCGGCGGCTTCTCCGAGGTCTCGCGCTCCCGGCGCGCGGAACTGGCGCGCGAGGAACTGTCGGCCGCTCTGGCCGACTGGCCGGAGGCCGAACGCGACCGCATAGTGCGCCTGCACTACGACAATTACCTCCTGACCGTCGATCTGGAGGACCAGCGCCGGCACGCCGGCTTCATTCGCGAGACCGATGCCGCCGGCCGCCGGCTGGCCACCATGATCAAGACCCACGCCTTCGAGGCGGTCACCGAGATCACCGTGCTCTCGCCCGATCACCCGCGCCTATTGTCGGTCATCGCCGGCGCCTGCGCGGCGGCCGGCGCCAACATCGTCGACGCGCAGATCTTCACCACCTCCGACGGAAGGGCGCTGGACACCATCCTCATCAATCGCGAATTCGACCATGACGAGGACGAGGAGCGCCGAGGCCGGCGCGTGGGCGCGCTGATCGAGGACGTCCTGTCGGGCAAGACCCGCCTGCCGGAACTGATCGAGAAACGCACCAAGCCGAAGCGCGCTGCCAGGGCCTTCCGCGTCGAGCCGCGCGTGGAAGTGCGCAACACGCTGTCGAACCGGTTCTCGGTCATCGAGCTGAAAGGCCTCGACCGGCCGGGCCTTCTCTCCGAGATCACCGGTGCGCTTTCGGCGCTCTCGCTCGACATTGCGTCTGCCCACATCACCACTTTCGGCGAGAAGGTGATTGACACGTTCTACGTCACCGACCTCACCGGTGCGAAGATCGAGAATCCCGGTCGCCTCGCCGCGATCCGCGAGCGTCTTCTCCAGGTGCTCGAGGCCGGTGCGCCGGCAAGCCGCAAGGCAGCGGCTGAATGAGCCTGATCGGCAAGTTTGCCACGGTCGGCTCGGGCACGCTCGCCAGCCGGGTGCTGGGATTCGCGCGCGAGATGATGATGGCGGCAGCACTCGGCACCGGCCCGGTCGCCGACGCCTTCTATGCCGCCTTCCAGTTCCCCAACACCTTCCGCCGGCTCTTTGCCGAAGGCGCCTTCAACGCCGCCTTCGTGCCGCTCTTCGCCAAGGAGGTCGAGGGCAAGGGCATGGACGGCGCACGCCGCTTTTCCGAAGAAGTGTTCGGCGTCCTGTTCACGATCCTGATCGTGCTCACCATCCTGATGCAGCTTTCCATGCCGCTTCTGGTCGCCACCATCGTGGCGCCGGGCTTCCGGGCCGATCCCGAGAAGTTCGAGCTGACGGTCGGCCTGGCGCTGATCATGTTCCCCTATCTGATGTGCATGTCGCTGGTCGCGATGATGGCCGGCATCCTCAATTCGCTGCGCCGCTATTTCGCTGCGGCCATCGTCCCGATCTTCCTCAACATCATCCTGGTCGGCGTTCTGCTTCATGCCTGGTGGCAGGGCCAGGACGGGCGCGAGGTCGGCTATGCGCTCGCTTGGGGCGTGCTGGTTTCGGGGCTGGTGCAACTGGGCATTCTGTGGATGGCGGTGCGTCGTGCCGGCATCCGCATCGGTTTCCGCAGGCCGAGGCTGACGCCCAAGGTGAAGCGGCTGCTCTGGCTGGCGCTGCCGGCCGCCGTGACCGGCGGCATCACCCAGATCAACACGCTGGTCGGCACCGCGATCGCTTCGATGGAAGCCGCCGCCGTCTCCTCGCTCGCCATGGCCGACCGCATCTACCAGCTGCCGCTGGGCGTCGTCGGCATCGCGGTGGCGATCGTGCTCCTGCCCGAGCTTTCCCGCGCGCTGAAGGCCGGCGACGACGGTGAGGCTTCCAGCCTCCAGAACCGCTCGGTGGAATTCTCGCTTTTCCTCACCCTGCCGGCGGCCATCGCCCTTTTCGTCATCGCAGAGCCGATCATCCGCGTGCTCTACGAGCGCGGGGCCTTCGCGGCCATGAACGCGACGCCGACAGTCTCGGCCATCCTCGCCATTTTCGGCCTCGGCCTGCCGGCCTTCGTGCTGATCCAGGCGCTCAGGCCCGGCTTTTTCGCCCGCGAGGATACCCGCACGCCGATGATCTTCGCCGCGGTCTCGGCCGGCACCAACATCACGCTCGCCCTCCTGCTTCTGCCCAGGCTCGGCGCGCCGGGCATTGCGGTCGCCTCCGTGGTGGCGGGCTGGATCAACGTGATCCTGCTCTTCACCACGCTTCTGCGGCGCGGCCACTGGCATTGGGATACAGTCGTGAAACGGCGGCTGCCCCGCCTTCTGGCGGCGGCCGTGCTGATGGGCATCGCGCTCTGGTTCGCGATGGGCTGGCTGTCGCCCTGGCTGCAGCCCGATTCCGGGCTTCTGGCGCAGGCCGGCGCGCTGGCTTTGCTCTGCGTGGGCGGCGCCACCGTCTATTTCGCGCTGGCCTTTGCGCTGGGCGGCGCCGACCTGGCGACGCTGAAACGCAGCCTGCGCCGCAAGAACGGCGCGACGCCCACCTTGAACGATTGACCGGGGAAGGCTATCAGCCTCGCGAACTCCCGCCTCAAGCGGCCCTCCACAAGCCAACGGGTCTCCCGATGTCCTCCATCAAGCCTCTCGTCTTCTCGGGCGTCCAGCCCACCGGCAATCTGCATCTCGGCAACTATCTGGGCGCGCTGCGCAAGTTCGTCGCCCTGCAGGAAAGCCATGACTGCATCTATTGCGTGGTCGATCTGCACTCGATCACCGCGCAGCTCGTCCATGAGGACCTCGCGGAGCAGACGCGCTCGATCACGGCCGCCTTCCTGGCCTCCGGCATCGACGCCAAGAAGCAGATCGTCTTCAACCAGGCCCGCGTGCCGCAGCATGCCGAGCTGGCCTGGGTGTTCAACTGCGTGGCGCGCATCGGCTGGATGAACCGCATGACGCAGTTCAAGGACAAGGCCGGCAAGGACCGCGAGAACGCCTCGCTGGGCCTGCTCGCCTATCCGAGCCTGATGGCCGCCGACATCCTCGTCTACCGTGCCACGCACGTCCCCGTCGGCGAAGACCAGAAACAGCATCTGGAGCTGACGCGCGACATCGCCGCCAAGTTCAACCACGATTTTGCGTCCCGCATCGAGGCGCTGGGTGTCGGCGAGGAGATGCAGATGGGCGAGGAGACCGTCAACGGTTTCTTCCCGCTGACCGAGCCGCTGATCGAAGGGCCGGCGACGCGCGTGATGAGCCTGCGCGACGGCACCAAGAAGATGTCGAAATCGGACCCGTCCGATCTCTCGCGCATCAACCTGACCGACGATGCCGACGCCATCGCCAAGAAGATCCGCAAGGCCAAGACGGATCCCGAGCCGCTGCCGTCCGAGATGGAAGGGCTGAAGGCGCGTCCGGAGGCCGCCAATCTGGTCGGCATCTATGCCGCGCTCGCCGACAAGACCCCCGAGCAGATCGTCGCCGAGTTCGGCGGCCAGCAATTCTCCGTCTTCAAGCCGGCATTGGCCGATCTGGCGGTCGAAAAACTGTCGCCCGTCTCGGCCGAGATGCGCCGCATCTCCGCCGACCGCGCCTATGTCGACCAGGTGCTGCGTGACGGCGGCGAACGCGCCGGCGCACTGGCGGAAGCGACCATGAAGACGGTGCGCGAGATCGTCGGGTTCCTGGCGGATTAGAGCCTCATCTCGCTCTAGGGGCGGAAGCCCCCGAGAGCCGCGAGATCGGATTGCGACGTTGCAAATGACGACGAGGCCGGCCTTGTTGGGGCGCTGTTCATTTCGGGCACGAGCGCGTGCTGTGATCCATGCGGGTTGAAAGCTTCGACACAATCATCCTCGGCGCGGGCGCGGCCGGCATGATGTGCGCCATCCATGCGGCGGCGCGCGGCGGGCGCGTGCTGGTGGTCGATCATGCGAAGGCGCCGGGCGAGAAGATCCGCATTTCTGGCGGCGGCCGCTGCAATTTCACCAATATCGGGACGACTGCGAAGAACTTCATCTCCGCCAACCCGCATTTCGCCAAATCGGCCCTTGCTCGCTACACGCAGCACGATTTCATCGCGCTCGTCGAAAAACATGGCATCGCCTGGCATGAAAAGACGCTCGGCCAGCTCTTCTGCGACGAGTCGGCGAAACAGATCGTTTCGATGCTTCTGGACGAGATGAACCAGGCCGGCTGCGAATTGCGGCTGAGGACCACGCTCGAATCGATCGAGCGCGATGAGAGCGGATTTGTCGTCACGCTCGGCGGCGACAGGGCGGCGAGAATAAGCTGCCGGCATTTCGTCGTGGCCTGCGGCGGCAAGTCGATCCCGAAAATGGGCGCGACCGGCCTTGGCTACCAGATCGCGGAAAAATTCGCGCTTGCCGTGACCGAGACGCGCCCGGCGCTGGTCCCGCTCACCTTCGGCGAGGATATGCTCGCCGGTTTTCGGGAGATCGCGGGTGTTGCGGCCGACGCGGTCGTGTCCTGCGGCCGGATTTCGTTCGAGGAAGCGTTGCTGTTCACGCATCGCGGCCTTTCGGGCCCGGCGATCCTGCAGATCTCGTCCTATTGGCGCGAAAGGCAGCCGATCCGCATCGCTTTCCTGCCCGGCGACGACGTCCTTGCCTTGCTCCTGTCGGCCAAGCGGGAGAACGGCCGCCGTGCGATCTCGACCGTGCTCGGCGACATGCTGCCCAAGCGGCTCGCTACCTATCTCGCCGAGAGCCATGGCTGGACCGGGCCGATCGGCGAGGCGGGCGACAGGAAGCTCGCCGCCATCGCCGCGACCCTTCGGAACTGGGAGGTCTTTCCCATCGGTTCGGAAGGCTATCGCACGGCCGAGGTGACGCTGGGTGGCGTCGATACCGCGGGGCTGGATTCGCGGACGATGGAAGCCAAGGCTGTCGACGGGCTCTATTTCATCGGCGAGGTGGTCGATGTCACCGGCTGGCTCGGCGGCTATAATTTCCAGTGGGCGTGGTCATCCGGCTGGGCTGCAGGCACGGCGATTTCCGAGCGGTCGGCATGAACTGCCCGCCCACCAAACATCTCGCGATTGCCTGCCGTGGATACCCGCTCAAGGCGCCGAGGTCGCCATGTCCGGCGGCGCCTGGCGGGCGGCAAACCCGACCGCCTGCTTCCCGCTTGCCCCGCGACCCTGGCGGTGGCAGATTGTGCGCCGCCGGCCCGGAGCCGGTTCGATCCAGGAGAGATCATTGGTATCCAGACGATTGAGCCGGGAAGCCGGTCATCGCCGCAAGTTCCTGGCGATCGTCGACGAGACGCCCGAATGCGAGCGCGCCATCGCCTATGCGGCGCGGCGTTCCAAATCCACCTCGGGCGGCGTCATCCTTCTTTTCGTGATCGAGCCCGACGAGCACCAGCACTGGCTGGGCGTCGAGCAGATCATGCGCGAGGAGGCCAACGCGACGGCCACGGCGGCGCTCAACGCCCATGCCGCGCGCATCCGCGAGACCATCGGCATCGAGCCGGAACTGGTCACCCGCGAGGGCAAGGCGGCCGAGGAAATCCACAAACTGATCGAGGAGGACCAGGACATCGCCATCCTGGTTCTGGCCGCCGGCAACGCCAAGGAAGGACCGGGACCGCTGGTCTCCTCCATTGCCGGCAAGGGCGCGGCTTTCCCGATTCCCGTCACCGTGGTACCGCATTCGCTGACCGACGAGGACATCGAAAGCCTTACCTGATCGTGTCGCGTCGATGCCCTGTGCCCGGCTTGAAATGCCGGCGCTGCAGGTCTATTTAGAATTATTCCAAAGAACGAGACCGGAGTAACGGACATGTTCATCCAGACCGAGGCGACCCCGAACCCGGCGACCCTCAAGTTCCTGCCCGGCAAGGTGGTGCTGGAGGACGGCACGGCCGATTTCCGCGATTCCGAGGGCGCGGCCGCCGCGTCGCCGCTGGCAGGCCGGCTGTTCGAGATTCCAGGCGTCACCGGCGTCTTCTTCGGCTACGATTTCGTCACCGTCACCAAGGACGGCCCCGACTGGCAGCACCTGAAGCCGGCGATTCTCGGCGCGATCATGGAGCATTTCATGTCGGGCCAGCCGATCCTCGCCGGCCAGACGGCGCGCCAGGCAGCCGAGACCGACGAGGAGTTCTACGAGGCCGAGGACGAGGAGATCGTGCTCACCATCAAGGAACTGCTCGACACGCGCGTGCGCCCTGCCGTGGCCCAGGATGGCGGCGACATCACCTTCCGCGGCTACGAGAACGGCACCGTCTTCCTGCACATGAAGGGCGCCTGCGCCGGCTGCCCATCCTCGACCGCCACGCTCAAGCACGGCATCCAGAACCTTCTGCGCCACTTCGTGCCGGAAGTGCAGCAGGTCGAACAGATCGTCTGACCCTTTACCGACCGGGTGCGTCATCGCGGGCAAGCCGCTCCGCGATGGCGTCCCAGATCGTACGCGCCGTCGGCGACAGGTCCCGCGAGGCCGGCCGCAGCATCGAATGCGACGACACCGCAATGTCGCTCGGCGCCGGCAGGATGGCGATGCGCGCGTCGAGCCCTTCCGGTCGCGAGAAGAACTCCGCCACCGCCCGCGACACCGGCGCGATCGCGTTGGACTGCGAGATCAGCGCCAGCGTCATCAGCATCGACGAAGTGGACAGCACCCGCGCCGGCAGTTCCAGCCCGCGCGCCAGCAGATAGGTCTCGACCGTGTGGCGCAACAGCCCGCCCGGCGCCTGCATCACCCAGTCGTGGCGCACATAGTCCTGCAGCGAGACGCTGCCGGTGCGCATCAGCGGATGGTTCTGCCGCACCACCAGCGCCACCGGCTCCTCGCCGATCGGTTCGGCCAGAAACAGGCTGTGATCGACCTCCTGCGGGATCCGGCCGATGAAGAAATCGAGCTTTTCAGACGCCAGCAGCTGAGCCAGCCGGTCGCTGGTGTCCACCGTCACATTGACCGTGATGCCGGGGTGGGTGAGGCGCATCTGGCGCAGCACCGGCAGCACGATCTCGATGGCCGGCGCCGTCACCGCGCCGATCGAGACGGTGCCGCTCAGCCCGCTCTCCATTTCCGCGATCTGCCGCTCGGCGAGGTCGAGGTCGCGCATGACCTTGCCGGCCCAGCGCGCCAGCGTCGCCCCCGCCTCCGTCAGCGAGATGCCGCGGGCATGGCGGCGGTACAGCCCGGCGCCGGCGATCTGGTCGAGCTCGGCCAGAAGCCGCGAGGCGGCCGGCTGCGTCATCGCGAGGCGCTGGGCGGCGGCGCTGATCTGCTGCGTTTCGGCAAGTTCGGACAGAAGCCGCAAATGGGTCAGTTTCAGCCCGCGCCGGATGAGCCGGTCGCGCCCGGTGGACAGGGCTTCCTGTGGGTCGAGAATTACCGCCATGCGCATTGATATAACAAATTTGGCATATCGGTCTACCAATTGAGAATTTGACCGGCATATCCTTGCTGACTAGCGTCCCGGCTCCGGTCAACGAACCGGGAGGAGCCCGCCGCCATGGATGCGTCGGGTCGGATTGCACCTTGGGAGGAATCGATGCGCTTCATGATCGCCGCGCTGGCGGCAACCGCAATGACGGCAGGCCTCGCGGCAACGCCGGTTTTCGCACAAAGCAACGGGTATGTCGGCATTGCGATGCCCACCCAGTCCTCGGCCCGCTGGATCTCGGACGGCAACTCCATGGTCGAGCAGTTCGAGGCCGCCGGCTACACGACCGATCTGCAATATGCCGAGGACGACATTCCCAACCAGCTCGCCCAGATCGAGAACATGATCGTGCGCGGCGTCAATGCCCTCGTGATTGCATCCATCGACGGCACCACGCTGACAGGCGCGCTGGAAACGGCCGCCGCCGAGGGCATTCCCGTCATCGCCTATGACCGCCTGATCCGCGGCTCCGAGCATGTCGACTTCTACGCCACCTTCGACAATTTCCAGGTCGGCGTGCAGCAGGGCCAGTCCCTGCTCGACGGTCTCGACATCGCCAACAATGAAGGCCCCTTCAATCTCGAGGTCTTCGGCGGCTCGCCCGACGACAACAACGCCTATTTCTTCTACGACGGCGCCATGAGCGTGCTGCAGCCGCATATCGACGACGGCACCCTCGTCATCCGTTCCGGCCAGACCGGCATGGACACGGTCGGCACGCTGCGCTGGGACGGTTCGCTGGCCCAGGCCCGCATGGACAACCTCCTGTCGGCCCACTATTCGGACGAGCGGGTCGACGCGGTGCTGTCGCCCTATGACGGCCTGTCGATCGGCATCATCTCCTCGCTGCGCGGCGTCGGCTATGGCAGCGAAGACCTGCCGATGCCGATCATCTCCGGCCAGGACGCGGAGATCCCCTCGGTCAAGGCCATTCTGGCCGGCGACCAGTACTCGACCATCTTCAAGGACACGCGCGAACTCGCCCGCGTCACGGTCGGCATGGTGCAGGCGCTGCTCGAGGGCGGCGAGCCCGAGATCAACGACACCGAGACCTATGACAACGGCGTCAAGGTCGTGCCGTCCTACCTGCTCGTGCCCGTCCTGGTGACGGCCGACAACTGGGAAGAGGTGCTGGTCGGCTCGGGTTACTATACCCGCGAGCAGATCGTCGACTAAAGCCATTCGGCACTTGGCGCGGCGGTGATAGGATCGCCGCCGCCCCAGCCCCGCCGACAGGCCGGTGGAACGACTTCGACATGCCACATCCGTTCGCCATCGGCCGCGCAGTCGCCTGCCCGGCCGATGCAGAGGGGATGAAGATGTCGGGAAGAACCGCCGGCCGATCGTGCCCAATTGAGTACGCAGCGCCATGACCGCCATTCTCGAAATGAAGGGCATCACCAAGACCTTTCCCGGGGTCAATGCCCTCGACAACGTCAACATGACCGTCGAAGCCGGCGAAATCCACGCGCTCGTGGGGGAGAATGGGGCCGGCAAGTCGACGCTGATGAAGGTCTTGAGCGGCGTCTATCCGCATGGCGAGTATGACGGCCAGATCTTCTTCGACGGCGAGGAACGCCGGTTCTATTCGATCGCCGACAGCGAACGCTGCGGCATCGTCATCATTCACCAGGAACTGGCGCTGATCCCGCTGCTCTCCATCGCCGAGAACATCTTCCTCGGCAATGAATGCGCGCGGCACGGCATCATGGACTGGAGCGAGACCTACCGGCGGACCCAGGAACTCCTGGACCGGGTTTCTCTCGACGAAAACCCCCGCACGAAGGTCACCCATCTGGGACTGGGCAAGCAGCAGCTGGTCGAGATCGCCAAGGCGCTGTCCAAGAAGGTGCGGCTCCTGATCCTGGACGAGCCGACATCGAGCCTCAACGAAAAGGACAGCGAGAGCCTGTTGAACCTGCTCGTCGAACTCAAGGGCAAGGGCGTCTCCTCGATCCTGATTTCGCACAAGCTCAACGAGATCACCCGCGTCGCCGACCGCATCACCGTGCTGCGCGACGGCGCCACCGTCTCCACGCTGGATTGCCACAAGCAGAAGATCAGCGAGGGCGACATCGTGCGCGACATGGTCGGCCGCGCCCTAAAGGACCAGTTTCCCGCCCGCGACGTGCCCATTGGCGACACCATCTTCGAGGTCCGCAACTGGACCGCCTATCACCCGATCCACGATGGCCGGAAGGTCGTCGACAATGTCGGCTTCTCGGTACGGGCGGGCGAGATCGTCGGCATTGCGGGCCTGATGGGCGCCGGCCGTACCGAACTCGCCATGAGCCTGTTCGGCCGCTCCTATGGAACGCGGATCGACGGCGAGGTGCTGATCCACGGCAAGCCGACCGATGTCTCGACCGTGCCCAAGGCGATCCGCGCCGGGCTCTGCTACGCCACCGAGGACCGCAAGACATATGGTCTCGTGCTCATCAACGACATTCGACACAACGTGCCCCTGGCCAATCTCAAGGGCATCGCCAACGGCATCGTCGTCGACAGCCGGCGCGAGCGGGAAGTCGCGCAGAACTATCGAAGCCGCATGTCCATCAAGTCGTCGGGCATCGACCAGAAGACCGTCAATCTGTCGGGCGGCAACCAGCAGAAGGTCGTCTTGAGCAAGTGGCTCTATGCCGAGCCCGACATCCTCATCCTCGACGAACCGACACGCGGCATCGATGTCGGTGCCAAATACGAAATCTACACGATCATCAACGAGCTGGCGGCGGCCGGTAAGGCCGTCGTGATGATCTCGTCGGAACTGCCCGAGCTGCTCGGCATGTCCGACCGGATCTACGTCATGAACGAAGGCAGGTTCGTCGGCGAACTGCCTGCCGCCGAGGCCTCGCAGGAAAGCATCATGGGCATGATCCTGCGCACCGGCCACTCGGTCACCGAACAACATGCGCCCAAGGGACGAACGGAACGGGATCTGCAACATGGCTGACATCACCGAAACAAGGAGCCATTCGGCGCCGATGCCCGCGATGGCCTATCTGCGGACCCATATCCGCGAATACGGTATCCTGTTCGCCCTGATCGCGATCATGGTGTTCTTCACCATCGCCACGGACGGCATTCTCCTGCGGCCGACCAACCTGACCAATCTGGTGCTGCAGAATTCCTACATCGTGATCATGGCCGTGGGCATGCTGATGGTCATCGTCTGCGGCCATATCGACCTGTCGGTCGGCTCGGTAATGGGCTTTATCGGCGCGCTGTCGGCGGTGCTGATCGTGCAATGGGGCATACCCTTCCCCATTGCCGCCGTGATCTGCCTGGCCGCCGGGGCCGCCATCGGCGCGGCACAGGGCTACTGGATCGCCTATTGGCGCATCCCGTCCTTCATCGTCACCCTGGCCGGCATGCTGGTCTTCAAGGGGTTGATGATGGTGCTCCTGAAGGGCCAGTCGATCGGGCCGTTCCCCGCCGAATTCCGGGCGATCGCTTCCGGCTTCATCCCCGACGTCACCGGCTTTGACGGTTTCCACCTGACCTCGATGCTGCTCGGCATCCTGACGGCGGGCATCCTGGTCTATATCAGCGTCCGCTCGCGCCAGAAGGAGGCCAGGCACGGCACGCCCGAAGAGCCCTATGCCTTCTTCATCGGGCGCAATCTCATCGTGTCGCTCGCCATCATCTATCTCACCTATCTGATGGCCACCTCGCGCGGCCTGCCCAATGTCTTCATCGTCATGGCGGTGCTGATCGCGGGTTACAGCTTCATTGCCCGGCACACCACGATCGGACGCCGCGTCTATGCCGTTGGCGGCAACAAGAACGCGGCCAAGCTGTCCGGCATCAATGCCGAGCGGCTGACCTTCCTCGTCTTCGCCAATATGGGCATGCTGGCTGCCCTTGCCGGGCTGGTCTTTGCCGCCCGCCTCAACATGGCGACGCCCAAGGCCGGCGAGACCTTCGAGCTCGACGTCATTGCGGCGGTCTTCATTGGCGGCGCCTCGATGGCCGGCGGTGTGGGCACCGTCGTCGGCGCGGTGGTGGGCGCCTTCATCATGGGCGTGATGAACAACGGCATGTCGATCATGGGCATCGGCATCGACTGGCAGCAGATGATCAAGGGACTGGTGCTGCTCGCTGCCGTCGTCTTCGACGTCTACAACAAGAACAAGACCTGAGGTGCGACCATGCTGCTGTCACAGATCCAACGGCCCGACGGCACGGTCGCCGTGGTCGCCCGGGAGGGTTCCGAGGCCTATGAAGTGCGCGGCGCCGAAAGCGTCTATCGTCTCGCGATGGACTGCGCGGCCGATGGCAGCGGCCTTGCCGCAAGGATCTCCCGCCTGGGCCTGGGTGCCGCCGTCGACCTGGAGGCGGCCTATGAGGAGGGTCGGCTCATGGCCCCCATCCATCACCCGGACCCAGCCCATCTCCACCTCACCGGCACCGGCCTGACCCATCTTGGCTCGGCCGCCACCCGCGACGCCATGCATCGCAAGGCGACCGTGGAAGACGAGGAAGAGAAGCTCACCGATTCCATGAAGATGTTTCGCATGGGGCTGGAGCACGGAAAGCCGGCTAACGGAGTGCCCGGCGTGCAGCCGGAATGGTTCTACAAGGGCAACGGCTCGAACGTGGTTGCGCCCGGTGGGGCTTTGCCGTCGCCTGCCTTCGCAGAAGATGGCGGCGAGGAACCGGAAATCGCAGGCATCTATGTCATCGGTGCCGATGGCACGCCGTTCAGGCTGGGCTTCGCGCTCGCCAACGAATTCTCGGACCATGTGATGGAGCGCCGCAACTATCTCTATCTGGCCCATTCCAAGCTCAGGCCGGCCTCTTTCGGCCCCGAGATCCGCGTCGGTTCGCTGCCGATGGACGTGCAGGGCACCTCGCGCATCAGGCGCGGCGGGCAGGTGATCTTCGAAAAGCCCTTCCTGTCGGGCGAAGACAACATGTCCCACACCATCGCCAATCTGGAGCATCATCATTTCAAATACGGCCTGTTCCGGCAGCCGGGCGACGTGCATGTCCATATGTTCGGGACCGCCACCCTGTCCTTTGCGGACGGGATCGGCACCGAAGCGGGAGACGAATTCGAGATCGAGGCCGCCGGTTTCGGCCTTCCCCTGCGCAACCGGCTGGCGATCGACGCGGCAACGCCGCGCGATGCCATGGTCGCCGTCCATGCACTCTGAAGCTTCCGGAAAGCGCCACCCATGACGTTCAAGAAGGCCGAATGGCCGCGCAAGCTGCGCTCGCAGGAATGGTTCGGTGGCACCTCGCGCGACCACATCTATCATCGGTCCTGGATGAAGAATCAGGGTCTGCCGGCCGATCTGTTCGATGGCAGGCCGGTGATCGGCATCTGCAACACCTGGTCGGAACTGACGCCCTGCAACGCGCATCTGCGCGATCTTGCCCAGCGCGTGAAGAACGGCGTCTACGAGGCCGGTGGCCTGCCGGTCGAGTTCCCGGTCTTCTCGACGGGCGAGAGCACGCTGCGGCCAACCGCGATGATGTATCGAAACCTGGCCGCGATGGATGTCGAGGAGGCGCTGCGCGCCAATCCGCTGGACGGCGTGGTGCTTCTGGTCGGCTGCGACAAGACCACGCCTGCGCTGCTGATGGGGGCCGCCAGCGTCGATATCCCGGCGATCGCCGTTTCCGGCGGGCCGATGCTCAATGGCTGGTTCCGGGGCGAGCGGGTCGGTTCCGGCACCGCGCTCTGGCAGATGAGCGAGGCGATCAAGGCCGGCACGATGTCGACCGAGGATTTCCTGGAAGCCGAGCAGGCCATGTCGCGCTCGCCGGGTTCCTGCAACACGATGGGCACCGCCTCCTCGATGGCCTCCATGACCGAGGCCCTGGGCATGGCGCTGTCGGGCAATGCCGCCATCCCGGCCGTCGATGCCCGGCGGCGCGTCATGGCGCATCTGAGTGGCCGTCGCATCGTCGACATGGTCAAGGACGATCTGAAGCCCTCCGACATCCTGACGCGCGAGGCCTTCGAGAACGCCATCCGCACCAATGGCGCGATCGGCGGCTCGACCAATGCGGTCATCCACCTGCTCGCCATTGCCGGCCGGGTCGGCGTCGATCTTTCGCTGGACGATTGGGACAGGCTCGGCCGCGACGTGCCGACGCTGGTCAATCTGATGCCGTCGGGCAAGTATCTGATGGAGGAGTTCTTCTATGCTGGCGGCCTGCCGGTCGTGCTGCGCATGCTTGGCGAGGCAGGCCTTCTGCATCGCGAGGCGCTGACTGTTTCGGGCCATGGGGTCTGGGACGAGGTCAGGCAAGTTCGCAACTGGAACGAGGAAGTCATCCGGCCCGTCGACAAGGCGCTGACGTCGCAAGGCGGCATCGCGGTGCTGAAGGGCAATCTGGCGCCGCGTGGCGCGATCCTGAAACCGTCTGCCGCCAGCCCGCATCTCATGCGCCACCGCGGCCCGGCCGTCGTGTTCGAGGATATCGACGACTACAAGGCGCGCATTGGCGACGACGCGCTGGAGATCGACGAGAACTCCATCATGGTGCTGAAGAACTGCGGCCCCAGGGGTTATCCGGGCATGGCCGAGGTCGGCAATATGGGCCTGCCGCCAAAAGTGCTGAAGAAGGGCATCACCGACATGATCCGCATCTCGGATGCACGCATGTCGGGCACGGCCTATGGCACGGTTATCCTGCACACCTCGCCCGAAGCCGCCATTGGCGGGCCGCTTGCCATCGTGCGCAGCGGCGACATGATCGAGGTGGATGTTCCGGCGCGCAGACTTCATCTCGACATTCCCGACGAAGAGATTGCGGCGCGCCTCGACGCGTGGAGGCCGACAGTGGTGCCGGCCGAAAGCGGTTATGCGAAGCTCTTCCAGATGCATGTCCAGGGTGCCGACACAGGCGCGGATTTCGACTTCCTCAAGGGCCGGCGCGGCAACGAGGTGCCCCGTGACAGTCACTGAGATCGCGATCGTCGGGGTCGGCAAGATCGCGCGCGACCAGCACGTGCCGTCGATTGCGGCCAATACCGCATTCAATCTCGCCGCAACGGTGAGCCGCAGCGGCGGCATCGACGGCGTGACGAATTACGCCACGCTGGAAGAACTGCTCTCCCAGCGACCCGATATCGGAGCCGTCGCGCTCTGCATGCCGCCCCAGGCGCGTTTCGAGGCCGCCAGAACCGCCTTGTCGGCCGGCCGACACGTCCTTCTCGAAAAGCCCCCCGGCGCGACGGTTGCCGAAGTGGAGACGCTGAAGAAGCTGGCCAGCGAAAGCAATGTCAGCCTGTTCGCGACCTGGCATTCGCGCTTTGCGGCGGGCGTCGAGACGGCAAGGCAATGGCTTTCGGAAAGGTCGATCAGCAGCGTGCGGGTGACCTGGAAGGAGGATGTGCGTCGCTGGCATCCAGGTCAGGACTGGATCTGGCAGCCGGGAGGTCTCGGGGTCTTCGATCCGGGCATCAACGCGCTGTCGATCGTCACGGCGATCCTTCCAATGCCGGTCCATCTCGTCTCGGCCGAACTCGAATTCCCCAAGGGGCGGGACGCCCCGATCGCCGCGCAGCTGGTCATGACCGGGGGGGATGGTTTTCTGGTCGAGGCCGCGTTCGATTGGCGCCAGACCGGCCCGCAAACCTGGACGATAGAGGTCGACGCGCAGACCGGGCGGCTCGTCCTGTCGGAAGGCGGCGCGGTGCTGGATATCGACGGCAAGCGGGTGCTGGCGGAAGGCGATGGCGAGTACGCGGCGATCTATGCCCGCTTTGCCGAACTGGTGCGCACCGGTGCCAGCGAGGTCGATCTCTCGCCTCTGGTCCATGTGGCGGACGCTTTCATGCTTGCTAGACGCGTAACGGTCGCACCGTTCACAGATTGACGGCCATACGTGGCCGGCATGCCGTCCAGCTAGTCTCCCGATGGACCTCGAACCTCCTCCGGCACATACAGGGATTGCAGGCTTGCCGGCTCCGCGCCGTCAATGAGAGCCAGCACGATGCGGGCCAGCTCTGCGCCGGCCTTGCGGAAATCCTCGTTGACGACAAACAGCTCGCCACGAACGAGCTGCAGGATATCGGCCGACTGCTTCGAGACGACATCAAGGTCCTCGCCGATCCGGAACCCGGCATCCTCGATGCCCGCCACCAGTGCCAGGGCCGCTGCCGCCGAAGCGCAAACAAAACCGTCAGGCCGCTGGTCGCGCCGCAAGACGCGTGCGACCGCCGTGCGGATGGCCGTGATGGGCTGGTCGATATTCGCCTCCGCAAACGGAATCTCGGCCGCGCCGACTTCCGCTACTCCCTCTCTAAATCCGTTCAGCATGTGATGGTGGTAGCTGAGCGCTTCAGGGGGCGCCAGCAGGGCCAGCCGCCGCCGCCCGGCCGCAGCAAGCCGAGCTACGGCGATCCTGGCAAAGGCTTCGTTGTCAAAATCGTGGAAGGCATGGGCGATGCCGGCAGAGGTGCGTCCGTGAGTGGCGAACGGAAACCCGCGATCCGTCAGATAGCGCACCCGGGGGTCGTCCGGCTCGGTGCGCGAAAAGATGATCCCATCGGCCGAACCCGTCTCGACGACGTAGCGGATCGGCGCCATCGGATCGGCGCGCCGCGAATAGGGCGTCACGATCAGATGATAGGGCGTCGCGGCCAGATGGCCGGAGATGCCCGAGATGATGTCGGAGACGAAACCCATCAATTGCTCGTCCGTGTCGAGCACCAGGCTGATGACGTTCGTCTTGCCCGTCCGCAGGCGAACGCCGGCACGATTTGGCCGATAGCCGATCTGGCGCGCGACGAGCTGCACCCGCCGGCGTGTTTCCTGGCCGATCTCGGGCGCATCCTTGAGCGCGCGTGACACGGTGGTGACGCCAAGCCCGGTCATGAAGGCGATCGTCTTCAGCGTCGGCTGGCCATCCCGCGTCGGCGCAGCGCCGTCTCCTCCCGCCTTCTTTTTCATGTCCCCTGATCCGGTTTCATGCGTAACCGTTTACACCACATCCTTGGCGCCGCCAATGTATATGCTGTATCGTTACAGATTATCTGGAAATCGATGCAGAATCCGCGATCTCGATCAGAGCCCAATACCCCTCTCGCGTGCATCGACGAGCAATTTCTCGTTGCAGGGCACACAAAGAAGAATCAATCACTTAAGACGGTTGTTCTCGAAAAATTGTGCATTGCCGTATGGTTGCCGATATCCGTCGTTCGGAACAGGTATTAATTCGAGATACGAAAAAAATTGACCCCAGAGGCACCAAAGCCGTTGCGAACCGTTTCGGTTTCTTATACCGTCCGTTCTGCAACGTTACAGATCAGGGAGGAGATGTAATGCGTTACAGGATCTTGACCGCCGCTTTGGCTGCGTCGGTCGCAACCGGTTTCACTGCTGCCAATGCCGCGGAGGTTGAGGTCATCCACTGGTGGACTTCGGGTGGCGAACAGGCGGCCGTGACCGTTTTTGCCGAAGAGTTCGAGGCGATGGGCGAGCATACCTGGAGGGACACGGCCATTGCCGGCGGTCCAACCGCGCGCGCCGCCACCATGCAGCGTATTCTGGGCGGAGATGCCCCAGGTGCCGCCCAGTTCAATCCGGGCCGTCAGTATGAAGAGCTGATCGAGGGCGGGCTCCTGCTCGACCTCACCGAGCTCGCCGAAGAAGAAGGCTGGAGGGACTTCATTCGTCCCGAAGGCATTCTCACCAATGCGTGCGAGAAGGACGGCCGCATCTGGTGCGTCCCGGTCAATATCCATTCCTGGCAGTGGGGTTGGGCCTCGATACCGGCCTTCCAGGCCGCCGGCATCGATACCGTGCCAACCAATCTTGCGGATTTCCTGGAAGTTGCGCCGCAGCTTCTGGAGGCCGGCATCATTCCTTTCGCCATTGGCGGCGAGACCTGGCAGCATTCGGGCGCCTTCAACAACTCGGTCGTGGTCTCGGTGCTTGGCAGGGAAGGCTACTACCGTCTCTATCGCGACAAGGACGCCGAATACGCCCGCTCGGACGAGGTTCGCGCCGTGTTCGAGACCTGGCGTGAGCTCGTTTCCTACGTGGACGAGGGATCAGCCAACCGCAACTGGAACGACACCACCAATCTCGTCATCCAGAACCAGGCGGCCATGCAGATCATGGGCGACTGGGCGCGCGGCGAGTTCCAGATTGCGGGACTTGAGCCGGGTGTTGACTATGAGTGCCTGCCGGGGCCGTCCGACACGCCCTACCTGACGACCGATGGCGACATCTTCCTGTTCCCGAAGCAGAGCGATCCGGAAGTCGAGAAGGCGCAGCTCGCCATGGCTTCGATGATGGTCAATCCGCGTGTCCAGGTGCTGTTCAATCTGGCCAAGGGTTCGCTGCCTGTCCGTGGCGACGTCGAGATCGACCTCGCCGACTCCTGCATGCTCAGGGGACTGGAGCTTCTCGAGGATCCCGATACTGTCATCACCTCGACCAACCGCATGTTGACCGAGGACACGTCGGGCCAGCTCAACGACCTGATCGCAGACCTGTCCTTCAATCCATCGGTGACGATCGAAGAGGCGCAGGAGCGTTTCGCGCGCATCCTGGAAACCGCCAACTGACGGACGTCTCGCAAAACGGAGGGTGGCGTTCCGCGCCGCCCTCGCTGCGGGCCTCTTGAAAGCGCAGGGCAGGAGGTATTTGCCATGGCCGCCCCCACGTGGCGACTGAGAAACATCCAGCCCGTCATTGGCTGCATTCCGATGATCAGCGTGGCGGTTGGTGTATTCGTCCTCTGCATCCTCTATTCGGTTGCATTGTCCTTCACCGGCTCGCGCCTTTTCCCGCGATGGGAATTCGTCGGACTGCTTCAATATGAGCGCCTTTGGGAGACGCCGCGCTGGATCATCTCGGTCCAGAACATCTGGCTCTACGGCGTGGGCGTCATCGGGTTCAACCTCGTCTTCGGCTATCTGCTCGCCGTCTTCATGGACCAGCGCATCCGCCAGGAAGACCTTCTGCGCTCGATCTTTCTCTATCCTTTCGCGCTGTCGCTGATCGTGACGGGCCTGGTCTGGCAGTGGATGCTCGACCCCAATCACGGCCTGCAGGCCGCTGCCGCTTCCTGGGGCATGGACTGGTTCCGTTTCGCGCCGCTTTCCAATCCCGCCACCGCCATCTACGGCGTCATCATCGCCGGCGTCTGGCAGGGGACCGGCGTGACCATGGCGATCCTGCTGGCCGGCCTGCGGGGGGTCGATTCCGAAATCTGGAAGGCCGCGCGCGTCGACGGCATTCCCAACTGGCGCACCTACATCTTCATCGTGCTGCCCATGATCAAGGGCGCGCTGGCAACGGCCTTCGTGCTGCAGGCTGTGGCCGTCGTGCGAGTCTACGACCTGATCGTGGCCATGACCCAGGGCGGTCCCGGCATAGCGACCCAGATGCCGGCCGTGTTCGTCATCGAGCACATCACCAATCGCCAGAATGTCGGCATCGGCATGGCCGCCGCCACGATGATGCTCTTGCCGATCCTGTTCCTGATCGCAGTCCGCTTCTTCTTCCAGTGGCGCTCGGGTCGCAAGATGCGGCAGCTTCAACGAGAGGCGATCGCCGCGGGAGTGGGCTCATGAGCACGATCACGTTCGAAGATACCCAGGCCAAAGCCGGCGGCAGATCTCGCGCCGAGACCGAACCGAGCGGCCCCAAGCCACGCAGGGTCTCGGTGGCGCGTGTCGGGATCTACGCCTTTCTCATTCTTTCGGCGCTCTATTTCACGATCCCGCTTTGGGTGATGATCGTCACGTCGCTGAAGACGATGCCCGAGATCCGGGAGGGCAACCTGTTTGCCTGGCCGCGCGAACTCACCTTCGAGCCGTGGATCCAGGCATGGACGGAAGCCTGTACGGGTCGCGATTGCAACGGACTGCGCCCGGGCTTCTGGAATTCGGTCAAGATCACGGTGCCAAGCGTCATCATCTCGATCGTCATCGCCGCCATCAATGGCTACGCGCTGTCCTTCTGGCGCTTTCGCGGCTCGGAGCTGATCTTCGGCATCCTGCTGTTCGGCGCCTTCGTGCCCTATCAGGTCGTGATCTACCCGCTGATCATCGCTTTCCGCGAAATCGGGATATTCGCCACCCTGCCCGGCATCATCCTCATCCATACGATTTTCGGCATGCCGATCCTGACACTGCTCTACCGGAACTATTTCGCGTCGATCCCGGTCGAGCTGTTCAAGGCGGCGCGCGTGGATGGCGCGGGGTTCTGGCAGATATTCATCTACATCATGCTGCCGATGGCGGTGCCGATCACCATCGTTGCCGTTATCATCCAGGTGACCGGTATCTGGAACGACTTCCTGTTCGGTCTCATCTTCGCCGGCCGCGATAACATGCCGATGACGGTGCAGCTGAACAATATCGTCGTGACGACGACCGGTACCCGCAGCTACAACGTCGACATGGCTGCGACCATACTGACCGCGCTTGTGCCGCTCGTCGTCTATTTCATCTCCGGCAAGTGGTTCGTGCGCGGCATCGCCGCAGGCGCGGTCAAGGGGTAAGCAGGCATGAAGAACGGTTCCACCAGCGTTGCGGTCAAGGATCTGTCGTTGAGCTTCGGCGCAGTGTCCGTGTTGAAGACGCTTAATCTCGACGTCCACGAGGGCGAGTTCCTGGTTCTCCTGGGTCCTTCGGGCTGCGGCAAGTCGACGCTTCTCAACTGCATTGCGGGCCTGCTCGATGTTTCCGGCGGCCAGATATTCATCAACGGCAAGAACGTCACCTGGGAGGAGCCCAAGGATCGGGGCATCGGCATGGTGTTCCAGTCCTATGCGCTCTACCCGCAGATGACGGTGCAGAAGAACCTGTCGTTCGGACTGCAGGTCGCAGGCATGAGCAAGGCCGAGATCGCGCAGCGCGTGGCGCGGGCGGCCGAGATCCTGCAGATCGAACCGCTTCTGACCCGCAAGCCGTCGGAACTCTCCGGCGGACAGCGCCAGCGCGTCGCGATCGGTCGCGCTCTGGTGCGCGATGTCGATGTCTTCCTCTTCGACGAACCGCTTTCCAACCTCGATGCCAAGCTGCGCGGCGAACTGCGTGTCGAGATCAAGCGCCTGCACCAGCGGCTTGGCAACACGATGCTTTACGTGACGCACGACCAGATCGAGGCGATGACGCTGGCGGATCGCATTGCAGTCATGAAGGGCGGCGTGATCCAGCAGCTGGATGCACCCCAGGCCATTTACAGCCGCCCGGTCAATCGGTTCGTCGCCGGGTTCATCGGGTCGCCCGGAATGAATTTTCTCGATGGTCGCGTGGAGACCAACAGCGCGCCGGCTTTCAAGGCCGACGGTGTTTCCGTCGATCTTTCCCGCTATGACTTTACCGTCGGGGACGGGATCGAGCGGACGGTCCAGTTCGGGGTCCGGCCCGAGCACATCGAGATTGGCGATGCGGCCGCGGCGTTGCCTTGCAACGACGAGGTGGAGGTGGACATCGTCGAACCGATGGGTTCCGATACGCTGGTCTGGACGCGCTATGGTGGCCAGACGCTCACCATCAGGGCCGATTCCGACAAGGCGCCGAAGGTTGGCGCGCGTATTCGGATCGGTTTTGATCCCGCCCGTGCGTCGGTCTTTGACTCCCAAAGCGGCGACCGCCTTTAGAAACTCATTCTCCAAACCATAGGAAGCGGTAATGGACTGGTCTTTCCAACTCTATAGCGGGCGCAACTTCACGCCTTGGGAAAACGTGCTCAAAATCGTTGCCGATGCCGGGTATTCCCAGGTCGAGGGTTTCGGCGGCCTCTATCAGGACGAGGCTGCCCTGCGCGCCATGCTCGACCGGCGGGGTCTCTCCATGCCGACGGCCCATTTCGGGCTCGATCTTCTGGAGAGCGACTTTCCACGAGCGGCCGAAATCGCCAGGGCGCTAGGCGTCAAAACGATCATCTGCCCGCATATCGCTGCCGATTTGCGGCCCTCGGATGAAGCCGGCTGGCGGGCATTCGCGAGGAGGCTGGCGGCGGTTGCCGAGAAATGCCGCGCGGCAGGCCTGGAGTTTGCCTGGCACAACCACGATTTCGAGTTCCACCAGACCGCCGACGGTGTCGTCCCGATGCGTGTCATCCTCGATGCCGCACCCGAAATCGGCTGGGAAATCGATGTCGCCTGGGTCGTGCGCGGCGGCGCAGACCCACTCGCCTGGATCAACGAATACGGCACGCGCATCATCGCTGCGCATGTAAAGGACATCGCGCCTCAGGGAGATGCCGCCGACGAGGATGGATGGGCGGATGTCGGCCACGGGGTCCTGGACTGGAAAGGCATCTTCGCGGCCTTGCGACAGCATACCGGCGCTCGTGTCTTTGTCATGGAGCACGACAACCCCAACGACATCGAGCGTTTTGCTCAGCGCTCCATCGCCAGCGCGCGCACATTGGAGGAGTAGGATTAGATGGAACGCAGTCTGGGCATTGGGGTTATCGGATGCGGCAACATCGCGGCGACCTATCTGCGGCTGGCGCCCCTGTTTCGCGGCATCGAGATGCGCGCCTGTGCCGACATCGATGCCGCGGCGGCCAAGGCGAGGGCGGAAGAATACGGAATCCGCGCGGAAACGGTCGCGGGGCTTCTGGCGGCTGACGATATCGATATCGTCGTGAACCTGACCATTCCCGCAGCCCATTTCGAGGTGTCGCGCGCGATCCTGGAAGCCGGCAAACATGTCTATTCCGAAAAGCCCTACGTGCTGAGCGTCGAGGAAGGCCTGGAACTGGCCGAACTGGCCCGCGCAAAAGGACTGCGTATCGGTTCGGCGCCCGACACGTTTCTCGGCGGCGCGCACCAGCTCGGGCGGCACATCGTCGATTCCGGCACGATCGGCCGCATAACCGGCGGTACGGCCCATGTGATGAGCCATGGCATGGAGCACTGGCACCCCAATCCGGACTTCTTCTTTCAGCCGGGCGGCGGGCCGGTGCTCGATCTCGGGCCCTATTATCTCGCCAATCTGGTGCAGCTTGCCGGGCCGGTGCGCCAGGTCGCGGCACTCGCGTCCATCCCCGCGCCCGAACGCACCATCAGCTCGCAACCGCGCTTCGGCCAGAAGATCAAGGTCGGGACGCCCACCACCATCCACGCCCTGCTCGAATTCGAAAACGGCGCGGTCGTCACCTTCAATTCGAGTTGGGATGTCTGGAGCCACGGCCACGCGCCGATGGAGCTCTACGGCGAGGAAGGCACGCTGTTCCTGCCCGATCCCAACTTCTTCGGTGGTGAGGTACGCCTGACGCGCCGTGAAGAGGCCGCGTCCCTGCCAGCCGACTGGAGCCATCCGTTCGAGGTCCCCAATCAGGATCACGGCGGCAGAATGCTGGCCAATTACCGCACAGTCGGGCTTTCCGACATGGCGATGGCGATCCTGTCCGATCGCGCGCATCGCTGCTCGGGCGAGCTGGCTCTTCATGTGGTCGACATCATGACGGGCATTCTGCGCTCTGGCGAAACGGGTCGCTTCGAAGCCATGCGCACGACCTGTGAACGGCCAGCGGCGCTGTCGGCTGCGGAGGCACGCGAACTGGCACTGCCTTCCGCCGAGAGCAAGGTCGCCTGAGGGAAACAAGATGGGCTGGAAGCCGTCCGCAGACCGATATGAGGCGATGGTCTATAATCGCTGTGGCCGGTCTGGCCTTAAGCTGCCCGCGATCTCGCTTGGCCTCTGGCACAATTTCGGCGACGACACCCCGCACGAGGTGAAGCGGGCGATCTGCCGCAAGGCGTTCGATCTCGGCATCACCCATTTCGACCTCGCCAACAATTACGGCCCGCCGCCAGGATCGGCCGAGGCAGCATTCGGGCAATTGCTGCGAACCGATTTCGCCGGCTATCGCGACGAACTCATCATTTCGACCAAGGCCGGGTACGGCATGTGGCCCGGACCCTATGGCGAGTGGGGTTCGCGCAAATATGTGCTGGCCAGTCTCGACCAGAGCCTGAAGCGGCTGGGCGTCGACTATGTCGACATCTTCTATTCGCACCGCTTCGATCCGGACACGCCGCTCGAGGAGACGATGGCGGCGCTCGACCACGCGGTGCGTTCAGGCAAGGCGCTTTATGCGGGCATTTCCTCGTATAATTCCGCGCGCACGCAGGAGGCGGCTGCGATCCTGAAGCAGCTCGGCACGCCCTGCCTCATCCACCAGCCCAGCTATTCGATGATCAATCGATGGATCGAGGAGGATGGCCTTCTCGATACGCTCGACGGGCTTGGCATCGGATCGATCGTCTTCTCGCCTCTCGCACAGGGGATGCTGACGGACAAATACCTGGCCGGCATCCCGCAGGGCAGCCGCGCCAGCCAGGGCAAGTCGCTGCGCCCCGATTTCCTCTCCGACAAGAATATCGGCCATATTCGAGCGCTGAACGAGATCGCCAGCCGTCGCGGTCAGACGCTGGCCCAGATGGCGCTCGCCTGGGTGCTGCGTGGCGGCCGCGTCACCACGGCCCTGATCGGCGCCAGCCGGCCCGAACAGGTGGAGGAATGCGTAGGCGCATTGGCTCGGCCCGGCTTCAGCGACGAGGAACTGGCCGAGATCGACGAGCACGCCCGCGAGGCAGACATCAATCTCTGGGCTGCTTCGGCCGAGCGCAAGGGGCCGGCGAGGAACAAATGACCGCGACCATCCGCAACCCCATCCTGCCGGGGTTCAATCCCGACCCCTCCATCTGCCGCGCCGGCGACGACTACTACATCGCGACATCCACGTTCGAATGGTATCCCGGCGTCCAGATCCATCGTTCGAAAGACCTGGTGAACTGGAAGCTTGCCTGCCGCCCGCTGGACCGCGCAAGCCAGCTCGACATGCGCGGCAACCCAGATTCCTGCGGCATCTGGGCTCCCTGCCTTTCCTATGCGGACGGGCTGTTCTGGCTGGTCTACACGGACGTGAAACGCCTCGATGGCAACTTCAAGGACGCCCACAACTACATCGTGACGGCGCCCTCAATCGAAGGGCCATGGTCGGATCCGTTCTATGTCAATTCGAGCGAGGGCGCCG
>Ga0213835_100694_pt1 | contig 28093 bp, 17 predicted proteins | sample SWPATP01_FD_160576 | JGI IMG/M metagenome (GOLD analysis project Ga0213835, IMG submission 160576) | Coastal seawater microbial communities from Marineland, Florida, United States - SWPA TP0 #1 | ecosystem: Environmental > Aquatic > Marine > Coastal | place: USA: Florida | collected 2016-08-05 | reverse complement strand
TTCCCGTTGATATTTATTCGGGCTGATGGCTTTGTAGCCATTCCAGCAAATCATCTATCTCCGAAAAGTCTAGTAATGCTTCTCCTAACTCCTCTAATGCGGGTAATGGTAACTGATTGATTTGACCAATGACCGTTTCTGGTAAACTGCCTAATCTCCTATTTAGCAGCCGTAAAATTAGGGCTTTTTCTCCTTCAGTCACCCCCTGTTGTAATCCCTGTTGTAATCCTCGTTCAAGGGCTTCTTCCCAAATGTCTTGATAAATTACTGATTCTTGCATAATTTCTTGCCTCAATAATCGTTTAATCAACACTTTGTCTAATACCAAACCCGCCAGAATCGCTGTGGATGCTGCCACGTTATTTTGGGTTCTCCGGTCAGCGATCGCATTAATTTGTTCAGCTACCCGCTCTAATAACCTTTGGCGATCGCCCGTTTGAGCTAGTATCGCAAAAGGTAATAATCCCGGCACATTTATAAACGTATCTACAGGTTCTTCCCAGAGTCTAATTACCTGAAATTTATGGCGAGTTTGAGCTATTTCTAGCTGGGTTTTGTAGACTAAATCCGAGGAACTTTCCCTTAAATAAATCACCACTTGCCGCATTTGGCACTCTGGGAAACGACGATAGACCCGCACCCAATAATCCAACATCCGAAACGGAATAGTTGGGTCCGGTTGCGTCTGAAATTCCAGATGAAGGATGACTCCCTCTGATTTCAGCAAGATCAGACTATCAGCCCGAATTGGTTCTAGGGAAAGTTCCGACGGGCTGAGTTCAGTTAGGGGAATCGGTTCTCCCAATAACCACTGGGCTAAATCCGCCGGAAACGTCTCAGCTAGGAACTTACAAACATTGTCGAACATATTAGCATTATATCCCAATCTACGGGCGGTTGTGGCTAGTCTGTAGGGAGTCAGAAAAAAGTATTTTTAAAGCCTGTTCTAAATTAGCTGTAATCCTTTTGGTGGCTGTTTTTTTTGATTCACCATCTTCTGTGTAAACCCAAATGGGATCGCCAATTTTTACCTTAACTCGCGTTCCTTTAGAAATGGGAGGTTGTCGATCATAACCAATGGCGATGGGAATAATTGGTAACTTACAATTGGGTTGATTAGCGATCGCTTGTAGTGCAATTCTGGCTACACCTGATTTAATCGGGTGAATTTGATTATCTTGAAAAATATGTCCCTCTGGAAACAGCACCAACATTTCCTGATTTTGGAGAAGTTCGACACTATATCTAATGCTGGCGGTTCCTGGATTTTCGCGATTAACGGGAAATCCTCCCAACTTTTTGACAAACCACCCCTGGAGTCCTTGGGTTTGCTCCGATAAAACCATCGATCGCAAATCTCGCCCTGTAACTGACCTTCCCGCAACGTAGCCTAGGACGAGGGGGTCCCATCGCGAACGGTGGGTGGGGGCTAAAATTACTGGTCCTTCGGCTGGAATATGCTCTTGACCCTCTACTTCAATTTTTTGGAAATATAGAGGCATGAAAATTCGACCCATGATCAAGTAAGTTAGAGGGGTTAACCAGGGGGAAACTTGGGATTCAAAGGAGTTAGAAGAGTTGGAACTAGGGGATATTTGCTTTGACACTTGGTTTGACATTAGTATAGGCACCTGCAATTTAGCTTTCCTTAATCATAACCCTCCTGGGTGGATTAATAATTATGATAATTCTGGCGATCGCACTTCCGGTTATGTTATACACATAAACGTTATCATAGAATGTAATGATCTATTTAATTTAAGGATAATGAAACTGCGAAAATTGGCAATATCAATTCTACTCTGTATTGCACTGACCTGGGGATTGATGACCCCCGTCAATGCTGCCAATTTATCTGATCGCGATCGCTTACTTAAACAGAATGTCTGTGTCTCATTCTTGTGGAAAGTGTGTGATCTACAGGGTGCTGATCTCCAAGAACTTGATCTGACTGGTGCTAACCTAACTAGGGCCAATTTACAAGGAGCCAATTTACAAAATGCTATATTACAGAGAGCGCGACTAGGTGGAGCCAAATTACAGGGGGCTAATTTACAGGGAGCCAAACTTTTTGAAGCCGACCTCAATCATGCTAATTTAATGAGTGCTAATCTCAGTAACTCCGAACTATTAAAAGCTAATTTAACCTTAGCTGATTTACAGGGAGCTAATTTAACCAGTGCTAATTTAATCGAAGCCACACTCTGGGGAGCCAACCTAATTAGTGCTGATTTACAGCAGGCTAGTTTACAAAGTGCCAACTTAGAATATGCTAATTTAGCTGATAGTAATTTGAGGGAAGCTGACCTGCATAGTTTCTATTTCCGAGAATTTCAAAAACCTACTAATCTCAGTCACGCTAACTTAGAAGGGGCTAATTTAGTTAATGCTAATTTACGGGGTGTTCTTTTAGAAGGTACAATTATGCCAGATGGTTCGATTCCCGATGAAAATACAGCCCTATAAATATTGTAGTTGTCCATTTTTTGGGGGTGCGTCATAGGTATCTGACGCACCAATTTTCCGGGAGACTAAGCTGATTTTAACTAGCGGTAACTAACCCCGAATGAATCAGTAATGGTTTGGTACTAGGTTCTCGTCCTCGGAAAGATTTAAAGACTTCCATAGGGTGCAAACTTCCGCCCAGAGCTAATACCGTATTGCGGAATTTTTCCCCAATAGAAACCACGGCGGAATCATTATCTAATCCAGCTTCCTCAAAGGCGGCAAAAGCGTCGGCGCTGAGAACTTCAGCCCATTTGTAGCTGTAATATCCGGCGGCATATCCTCCGGCAAAAATATGACCGAAACTACATAAAAATGCGTCTTCGGGAAGAGGTGGTAAAACCGTGGTTTGAGCCGCAATGCGTTGACGTACATCATTGACAGTTTCTTTACCACCGGGTTGGTAACGGTGGTGTAATTCCAAATCTACAGAGGAAAAATGAATTTGTCGTAACATGGCTGTACCACTCATATAATTGCGAGAGGCGAGTATTTTTTGGTAATAATGTTCTGGGAGAGTTTCCCCGTTTTCGTAATGTTTAGCCATCCCAAATAATGTAGAGCGATCATAACACCAGTTTTCCATAAATTGGCTGGGTAATTCCACTGCATCCCACTCTACATTATTAATACCGGATGCACCGGGATAATCAACGGTGGTCAGCATATGTTGTAAACCATGACCAAATTCATGGAATAGGGTTTCTACCTCGGAGAAGGTCATTAAACTGGGTTTTCCGTCTACAGGGGGGGTCTGATTACATTGTAAATAGGCGACGGGAAGGCGAATTTTAGTGATGCCATCTTCGATGATTTTGGCGCGGTTAATGCAGTCAGCCATCCAAGCGCCGCCTCGTTTTTCGGCGGGACGACTGTAGGGGTCTAGGTAAAAATAGGCGATCGCATTTTCCTGGTTATCAGCTACTTGAAAATAGCGGACATCAGGATGCCAAATTTGGGCTAAACCATCAGCGGGTGTAATGGTAATATTAAAGATACGCCGCACCAGTCCAAACAAGCCATCCAGAACTTGATTGAGGGGAAAATAGGGGCGCAGTTCTTCATCTGTATAGGCAAATTTTTCTGACCTTTGGCGTTCTGACCAAAAGCTAATATCCCAATGTTTCAGGTCGGCTGTTTCTCCTTGGGATTTAGCATAGGCTTTAAGGTCTTCAAATTCCTGAACTCCTGCATCATAGCTAACTGTTCGCAATTCTTCTAAGAGTTCTTCAACGGCGGCGACATCGGGAGCCATTTTACTAGCTAAACTCAGTTCTGCATAACTGGAAAAACCTAGAATTTCTGACTTTTCTTTACGCAGTTCTAAAATCCGTTCAATTAAGGGAAAATTGTTAAGTTCTCCCTCGGATGCGCGACTGATATAAGCGCGATATACGGTTTCGCGTAAATCTCGGCGGGTGCTATATTTAAGAAACGGCCCAAAACTAGGAAAGTCTAGGGTAATTCGCCAGGGTCCGTTTTCTGGGGTGGCGTTTTCTTCTCCGGCTTCTCTGGCGGCTTGGGCGGCGAGACTGAGTAAGCTGGGGGGTAAACCGTCTATTTCTTCTGGGGTGGTTAGGGTGAGGCTAAAGGCTTTGGTTGCGTCAATAACTTGGTTAGAAAATTGGGTGGAAAGTTCGGCTAATTCTAGTTCAATAGCGTTAAAGCGATCGCATATTTCTCCGGTTAATCCTACCCCAGATAATTCAGCATCCCTAATAGTGGCTTCTACAATCCGTTTTTGGGCGGGTTCTAGGGAATCCCAATCGGGTGATTCTGCTAAGGCTTTAAATGCCTTGTATAGGGGTTGGCTTTGGTTCAGGCGGTTGATAAATTGAACCACTTGGGGCTGTACTGTTTGATGGGCTTCTCGCAGTTCTGGGCTATTTTTAACACCCATCAGATGATTAATTATACCCCAACTCCAGACCAGACGTTCTTGGAGTTCCTGGAGAGGTTCCACTAATCCTGACCAGGTGGGTTCGGGGTTTTCTTCTAGTTGACTAAGGGTGGTTTCTAGTTCCTCTAAAAGTTGGGTGATTCCTGGGACTACATGATCTGTGGTAATATCTGCAAAGGGGGGAAGTCCTTTTCCGATTAAAAGCGGGTTTTGGGTCATAGTGTTATGATTCATCAATTTACATCAATGCTATCGCTACTTTTGGTATAGCATAATAATCTAATCTCTGCTTGAATAGTTATCAATTATCTCCTCAAAGCGCGAATTAATGGACAATGGACAATCGATAATGAATTATCTGGTCGGGTGGGGCGGGTTTAGTAATGTTATTTGTGGGAAATTTAATTGACAGTGGAACCCGCCCCTACAAGGGTCTTTGATTTCAGGTGGTTAATTATTAAAAAATGGTAATTTAACATCCAGGGCGGCTTGGGCGGCTTCGATTAATTTCATGAAAAAGGGGTGCGAAATATCAACAGTTTTGGCTTGTGAGCGACTAATTCCTAATAACCCGGTTTTTTGTCCAGTTTGAATAGCTAGAACCTCTCCCTTTTGGTTGCGAATTCTTAATTCCCAGTTGTCTCCAATAGGAGTTATATTACACTTGTAAGTGCGATCGCCATAATTAAACTCAGCCAGGCGGCGATTTAGAGGAACCGAGTTTTCAGGAAGTCTCACCCCCACAATTTCCAACTCGATCGCCGTTTGATTATTCCAGGTATTTTTCCGTAATTTATAAGCAAAATCCAGGGGGGAAGGGAGGGGAAAATAATCAGCCCACCGCCAGGCGATCGCAGATATAGTAGGTAAAACAGCCATAGTTATTTCCGGTGGCAAATCTTGAGATAAAGTTAGTTTAATATGACTTTTCCCCACTATTTTTTGATGAAGAACTCGCAGCTTAGGAGTCCAAAAAACCGGCTCACTATTTTCAATCCCACAGGGTTGTATTTTATCAATTTGGTCATATAATTTATAGTTAATATCCATCAAATTTATGCGAACATCAACATTAACTAAAGGTCGAAGATGTTCCACTTGCAGACATTGATGAGCAAATTCACTCAAGCGCTGTTTAAACTTAGGCAAATTAGCCGCCGGTAAAGAAAAGCCACCAGCCGCTTTATGTCCGCCAAATTTACCGAGGATATCTTGACAAAATTGCAGTGCTTCAAACACATGAAATTCCGGAATACCGCGCGCCGACCCCCGCAGATTTTCCTCATCTTCATAAGTACAAATAAACACCGGAACTCCGTAGCGTTCCACCAGTCGGGAAGCCACAATTCCAATAACTCCATGATGCCAATTTTTTTGACAGGGAACTAAAACCCGTTCTTGTTCAAGATTAATATTACTATTTTCATACCAATCAATAGCTTCCTGTTCAATATCAGCACAAAGTTCTTTGCGTAGTAGGTTAGTTTCTTCGCACTCTTTCGCCTGTTCTAATGCAGTTCCCATGTGGTCAGTAGTTAAAAGTTCAATCACCACCTGGGGATTCCCAATGCGTCCGATCGCATTAATCCGAGGTCCGAGGCGAAAGCCGATATCTTCTGGTTTCATCGGAGTAGTAGAATTGTTTAAATTCGGCTGTTGGTTAGCCAATCCTGCTATTTGAATTAATGCTTGCACTCCCGGAATTTTAGACTGCGGCAAAATTTTCAAACCCCGTTTTATCCAACGGCGATTTACTCCATTTAAAGGAGCCATATCAGCGATAGTTCCTAGGGTAAATAGTTCCAATAACTGCCAGCGCAAACTGTCCACTTCTCCTCGGAGTTTAGCTAAGGATAGGGCTAATATATAAGCTACACCAACTCCAGCCAAGCCATAATATGGGGAAATTTTTGGCAGTAATTTGGGATTGAGAATAGCATCAGCGTTAGGGAGTTTGGGGGGAAGATCATGGTGGTCTGTGATAATCACAGTTAGCCCCAATTCTTTCGCCCTAGCCACCGGACCGACGGCAGAAATACCATTATCCACAGTGATAATTATGGAGATACCCTGCTCGTGAAATTCCTCGACAATGCGATTATTAATACCATAGCCTTCTTGCATCCGACTAGGAATTGCTGATGTAATATCTGCGCCTAATTGAGAAAGGGCTCTAATTAATAAGGCTGTACTCGTCATCCCATCAGCATCATAGTCCCCACAGATGGCAATTTTTTGTTGATTTTCAATGGCATTTTGCAGCAATTGGAGGGTTTTGGGTAAGTCAGGGAACTCCTCCATAGGTTCCGGGAGAGTTTGGGATTGGGGGTTAAGGAAGGCTTCGGCTTGTTCTGTGGTTTCGATTCCCCGGTTGATCAGGATTTGGGCAATAATAGGGTGAACCCCGGTAGTTTCAGATAGACTCTGGGCAATTTCGGGGCGTTCTGGGAAAATATGCCAGCGCTGTTTTGGTAGTAGTGCTTCTGTGGTGATGGTAGGTTGGTCTTCCACGGTGACTCAAATTGCCAATGTTTTTATCCTTGATGGTAATGATTATACCAGGGGTTCGGTGTTGAGAAAGTCAGTTAAAGCTCAGTTAATAGCATAACTATCTTTACCACGACCAAGGGCAAATCGGAAAGATTCGCGCGGGTTGCGACTAGACTGGGTGATAAATAATAGTAGGGCTAGGGTGGCTAAACCTGTGTTGATGGTGAATAGGTTACGATATCCTACAGCGTCGGCGATGGAACCGAAAATAGGTCCAGCTAGGGCTAATCCTAAATCAAATCCCCCTAAACAAATTGAGAAAAATTGGCCTCTTTCCTGGGGTAAACAGCGATCGGCGATTAGGGTTAACATCATTGGAATGGTAATTCCTGCGGCTGCGCCTTCAAATAAACCAGCCAGCAAAACATCAAAATTGTTATTGGCGATAGTTAGGATGGCCATGGAAACTAGATAACATATCAGACCTGTGGTGATAAAAATACCGCGACCATAGCGGTCGGAGGCGCGACCCATGGGTAGACGGACGGCAAAACTGGCGATCGCTTTCATCGTATAAAATAGCCCGGGATTGAGACTTAGCCCAGCATCTTGGATATATAGCGGGATAAAAGTTACTAAAGTGCCGAAAATTAGCCCCACCATCAACAAAACTAGGGCTGGGATTTTTAATGCCGGACTTCCCAGGCGCTTGAGATAATTAGCTATGGGTGATCCCTTCGCTTCCGACTGGTCGCTAAGTTCTGGGTTCCTTGAGGCTTCTAATACCTGAGAAATTGCCAAAAGTGATAATAGCCCAAAAACAGTACCACTGATAAACAGAGGACCATAACCCATTCCCGCCTGGATAAAACCGCCTAAAGCTGGACCAATAGCCATACCAATGGGGGCTACCAAGCTCATATAACCCACTATTTCGCCGCGACGGTTTTCCGGGGCTAAATCTGTGACTAAGGCTGTGTAGCCAATGGTAAAGGCTGCTATGCTGATGCCATGAAAAGCCCTTAATAAAGCCATTAAGGCCATAGAATCAGTGAATAGATAGCCAAGGGGTGCTACGGTCGCGACTATTGTCCCGATGAGCAAGACTAGCTTTCTGCCTCGTTTATCTGCTAGGGGACCGAGGACGATGCGGGAGGGTAGCAGTCCTAGGGCAAAAGCCCCCATAACTAAGCCTATTTGTTGCTTAGTCCCCCCCAGATAGGCAATATACAGGGGGAGGGTGGGTAGCAATGTAGTTATGGCAGACCAGAAGCATAGACCCGCTATAAACAGCATCAGGAGGCTGCGTCGCTGTCGGGTTTTAATCATAAATAAGATATTCAAGGTAAAACTCCATAAGCAATGGTGATTAGTATAGGGTCTTGACTGCGGGATTGAGGAGAATTAAGGGGATCTGGGATTTGTCAGAGGCTATCTCAACTCAGGGGTAGCTTAATCATAAATTCGCTTCCTTCCCCCAACACTGAGGTAAAATTTAACTCGCCCCGGTGATTTTGGGTGATAATCTGATAGCTGGTGGGTAATCCCATGCCTGTGCCTTGACCAATGGGTTTGGTGGTAAAAAATGGGTTAAAAATTTTGCCTTGAACTTCTGGACTCATACCGATGCCATTATCTTTAATGGAAATTAATATAGCCAGTAAATCTAAAGATGTAGTAATGGTTATTTTACCAGCATAATCGGGGTCTGTTTGATAATTTTGTCGCTCCTCAATAGCCTGTATAGCATTGGCTAATAAATTCATAAATACCTGATTTAATAAGCCAATATAACATTCATAATGTGGTAAATAACCATAATCTTTAATCACTTCTATGGGGGTATTTCCGGCTCTCCCATTTAACCGATTTTGTAAGATAATTAGGGTGCTTTCTAAATTTTCATGAAGGTCTACTGCTTTTAATTCAGCTTCGTCTAAGCGGGAGAAGGTTCGCAGGGATTTGACAATATCACGAATTCGCTCGGCTCCGGTTTTCATGGAATTAATGATTTTGGGTAAATCTTCTTTAATAAAATCTAAATCAATGTCTTGGATAAAATCGTTAATATGGGTGGGATTTTCTGGATAAGATTGTTGATATAATTGGAGTAGGGATAATAAATCATCGGTATATTGACAGGTGTGGGTTAAGTTGCCATAAATAAAACTAACTGGGTTGTTGATTTCATGGGCAACCCCGGCAACTAATTGACCCAAACTTGACATTTTTTCTGATTGAATTAACTGGATTTGGGTATTTTGAAGTTCTCGATAAGCACGTTGAATTTCTTGGCTTTTGGCTTCGGATTCTTGATAAAGTTGGGCTTGTTGAATAGCGATCGCCACTTGATTAGCAATGTTTTTTAATAGGTCAATCTCATCGTCTTGCCAAGGTTCATCTCCCTGGCTACGACCTAATTCAAAAGCGCCAATTTTGCTGGCTGTATGAATGGGTAAGGCTAAATAAAGTGTAATCCCCATACCCTGACAAAAATCCACTTCTTCTTTATCTTCTGATTTTCTAATATCCAAACTATAGAATTCTTCCTTGATGATCATTTCAAATAGCCGGGGAAAATTTGTTAATTGATAATGACCAATCCAACTGGGAAATTCCGGCTTTTTCTGCTCATTTACTACTTCCCAGATGGTGGAATCAGAATGATTGTTATACCAACCAAAGCTACAAATATCTACTTTCAGTTCCGCAAAAATTGCATTAACTGCATTTTGTAAAATTGTGTCTAAGTTGAGGGAATTGCGAATTTCTGTGCTAATATGATTTAACAGTTGAGTGCGGGTGAGCAGAGAACGTAAGGCTTCTTCTGTTTGGCGATCGGTTATATCTATGACAATGCCAAACATCCGCACCAGTTGACTATCCCGAAACTCTAATTCAATGCGACTATTGGTATAGCGAATTTCTCCATTAGGACGGATAATACGCGCGTCAAAGTTTTGAGGAATTCCTTGGTTAGCTTCCGCAACTCTCTCTAAAAAGAAGTCACGATCTTCGGGGTGATAAAGTTGGAGATTTTGCTCAAAACTTGGCTCTCCTTGGTCTGGGTCTAAGCCAAAAATGTGAAAAACCTCTTCAGACCAAGTAATTTTTTTGGTGGTAATATCAAAAGACCAGTAACCTAAATGGGCAACTTCTTGGGCTTTTTTTAATTGTTGACTAAGTTCGGAAAGGGTGATTTCATTGGCTTTGCGTTCGGTAATGACTTCTGTATACATCAATAAGCCACCAATGTTCCCATTCCGATCAATCCAAGGACGAATTTCCCAACATACCCAGTCTGAACCTCCATCATCACGCATCCATAAATCGGCTTCGGATTTCTCGGTTACTCCTGTTAAACAACGGCTATGAATATCTTTCCAATTTTGAGGAACATCGGGGAAAATTTCATAGTGCGATCGCCCAATAATTTCTTGATTTTCTAAGCCATATTGTTGATACCAGGCCTTGTTAGCGACTAGGTATCGCATCTGAGTATCAAACATGGCGATCGCCGCAGGAGTTACATCACATAGAGTTCGCCAAATTCCTTGACTCTCACGCAATTTATTTTCAGCTTCTTTGCGATCGGAAATATCATAATTAATGCCAATAAACCTGATGGGTTTTCCTTGCTGATTCCACTCTACCACTTTACCCCTGGCAAAATTCCATCTATAGGAACCATCTTTGCAGCGCAGGCGATGTTCATTTTCATAAATTGGTATTTCACCTCGGATGTGTTTTTGGATTTGTTCATGAACTAACTCTATATCCTCTGGATGTACACGACTTTCCCATGATTCTAAGGAATCATTAATTTCATCATCTTGGTAGCCTAATATGGTTTTCCAACGACTATCAAAATATACTTGTTGGGTTTGTGGGTTCCATTCCCAACTGAGGATATTGGCAGATTCTAAAGCTAATTGTAATCGTTCGCGTTCAGCTTGATTGGCTAATTCCTGACGAGCGATCGCTCGACTGAGAAGCATTCCGGCTAAAGATGCGATCGCTACCGATAATAGCAGGCTATTGGTAGCAATATAATTGCGAAAATTTTGGGATTGTGCTAACTCTAATTCCGCCAGTTGTAGCTGTTCTTGAGTACGATTAGTTACATCAGTTAGCTGGTCGGGGAATCCGATAAAATCAGCAAATTCTGGGCTTTGGATAAGTTCGATTAACTCTTGCTGTGCTGCTTGTATTTGGTTGTCTGCAAAATTCAATCGTTCTACTGCTGTAGCAAATATGTTTAATCTTTCAGCAAAAATAGCCACGGTTTCCTGATATTCAGAAAATAGTAATTCCAGTTCAGGCGTTTTGGTATCCTGAGCAAGTTTTTCATATTCTGTTAGCAAATTACTAATTTCATCTAACCTTTGGATAAAGGCATTAATAGCTTCCCGAAATCCCTCTGGATCTGGCAGATAGGGAGACAGTTGTTTACCAGGTCGGTTGTACAATATCTTAACTTGCAAGTGGTTCAGAAGTGCGTATTGTTGAACCACAGCATCCCGGTTGATTATAGCCTTTTTTTGATAGTAATGACCCACCATTAAACCGATAGTAGTTCCGGTGATAGCAATGGATAGGGTAGCGATATAGGTGGCGGCGATTTTTTGCTTTAATTTCATCGAAAAATATCTGGGATATAGGACAATTGGCAATCATCAACCATCTGAAACAATTAACAAGGAATAGAAATCACAAATTCTGTACCTTCACCTACAGTCGAATTTACTTCCAGCATCCCAGAGTGTTTATCAACTACAATTTGTCTAGCGATCGCCAATCCCAAACCAGTACCTTTACCAACATTTTTGGTAGTAAATAAATGCTCAAATATTTTAACTTTCACAGCATCACTAATACCTACCCCATTATCTTGAATCCGAATTCTTGCATAGTTTCCGTCACCTGATAACTCAGTTTTCACCAAAATTTGATTATTAATTTCCCCATAATCTCGCCCTTTATTTGATTCATCTAAAGCATCAATAGCATTACTCAAAATATTCATAAATACCTGATTTAACTGTCCAGCATAACATTTAATATTTGGCAGATTACCATATTCCTTAATTACTTGAATTTCTGGGCGCATCTGGTTGGCTTTTAAGCGATGCTTCAGAATCATCAATGTACTATCAATGCCATCGTGAATATTGCAAGCAACAGGGCGATCGGTATCCGCACGGGAGAAAGTTCTTAAACTCACACTTAGGTCTTGAATGCGTCCCACTGCCTCCCGCATTGCTCTAATTAATTTCGGCAAATCTTCTCGGATATAATCCAGTTCTATCGTTTCCATTTCATCTGTAATGTCCTCATCGGGATCTGGATATTTTTGTTGGTATAAATCAATCAAACCTAACAAATCTTTAATATAATTAATCACGGGGGGAATATTGCACTTAATACAACCCACTGGATTGTTAATTTCGTGGGCAACACCTGCCACCAAATTTCCTAAAGCTGACATTTTTTCATTCTGCACTAGTTGCAGTTGCATAGTTTGTAGTTCCTGTAAAGTTTGCTCTAACTGCTGAGATTTTTCACGCAGTTTATTTTCAGCACGTCTGCGCGCATCAATATCAGTGCAAGTGCCAATCCATTCTTTAACACTGCCATCTTCTGCCAAAATAGGGACTCCTTGAACAGCAAAATAACGGTAAATACCATCAGCGCCACGAATGCGGTATTCGGTCTTATATAAACTCTTAGTTTCCACCGCTTTTTGCCACACTTTAGTAGTGTGAGGGAGATCATCAGGGTGCAAAGCGTTCAGCCATCCCCTTCCCTTGACTTCTTCCAGGGTTTGTCCAGTATATGCAATCCAGTGAACTGTATCTAGGTTTTCTCCTTCAGGACTAGCCAGCCAGATAATTTGAGATGTAGCAGTGGCTAAATAACGATAACGCGCTTCACTTAATTCTAGTTTTTCTACATATTGTTTCAGTTGATGATTATAATTCTGTGATTCCTCATAAAGTCGCCCGTTTTCCAGAGAAATAGCAGCTTGAGAACAGAGAAATTTGAGTAACTCAACGCGATCGCTCGTAAAGGCTCCCACAGTTAAATTATTTTCCAAATACAAAATTCCCATCAACTTACCTTGATTGAGAATGGGGATACAGATAACACTTTTAGGATGGTTATTTTGGATATAGGTATCCGCATAAAACCTGGAATTTATTCTGGCATCTACCAGGACTAAAGGCTTGCCAGTACGTTTAACATTATTAACTACACTAATCGGCAAATCTTGACTAGATTCTAGGGGTATTGATGGCAATATTCTAGGTGGATTTCCTGGTTCTAATATGGCAACCACATTAAATTTATTATCTTGTTTCAGCAGCAATACACACTTATTAGCACCAGCATTATTAATGACTATTTTTAACAAATTATTAATCAGTTTATCTAATTCAATTTCACTAGAAATAGCTTGAGATGATTGCAGCAAAGTTGCTAAATCTAAGATTTCGGAAATGCTACTAGAAGTATTGGTGGAAGTCATCATACCCCTGGCAATAGTTTCCTTGAATAAATTAGTAGCACGAGGTCGTTGTAAAATCGGGTTCAGCAGTTTAGGATAGCGTTTTTCTAAATCGGCAATTTTAGCTTTTGCACCCCATTTAGCATAACCATAATAGGCATCTTGCATATACCCAGCGGCAACTTTAGCTTTACCCCAATTTAGGTAAAATTTAGTCGCTAGTTCATTAGCTAAGGCTTCTTCTTGGATATACTTGTTCTCTTTGGCTCCGGTAATAGCGCGATCGTATAAATCAATAGCCTCTGCTTTGTCTCCGAATAATCGACATTTTTCAGCCGCTAACAAATCAACTTTATGCTGATGATTTGTGGGGGAAGACTCTGCCCATTCAGATAATTTTTCCTGATGAATTTTGACCATATCCAGACTATGCTGTTGGTCAATTTTTGAATTTGTGGAACATAAAGCCAAATAGGTTAAACCAGCATAGAAATGGAAAACCGGAATATAAATTGTCCCCCCTACTGCCATCAAATATTGGTCAGCTTGAGAAATATATTCCTCAGCATTATGATATTCACCAAACAGATAAGCAAGAATCAATTTATAAATATATACCACAGCCAGAGCCGTTAATTCATTATCATGATGATGCTTAGGAATCATCACTATTTCATTGTAGTCGTTCCCCTTCAATAAATCGGGTGAATCGACAATTTCCCTAAAATTATACACCATCTGCTTTTTAATCTTCAGGTAGGTCAGGGGAGAATCTTGTTTGGCTTTCTCTAAAACTACACAGTAATTATCAATTTCTGGTTCCCAATCATCTAGCCGCACTCCCGCGAAGAAATTATCATAAAAGTAGTTAAATATATTATAACCAGCATAGAGAATTTGACCAGTTTCTATGGCTGACATATAACCATCTTTGAGGGTGGGAATGGCGGATCTTAATGGTTCTTGACGATGCTGAAGAAAAGTACCAAATAGCAGTAAGGTGAGGGCTTTTAATTTTCGGACATTAAACTTATCCAGTAATATTAAGGCTACTCGCCCAAATTGATAACCTTTTTTTACCTCTCCTAAAAATGCGGAAAGTACCATACCATAAATTGCATAACCAATGGTTGATATAGGTGCATTACCAAACCTCAGAGATAGATTAACCATAGTGAACCCCAGCAAGGGTAGTATAGTAGGATTTCCTAAGAAAATGGGAGCAAACAAAATTCCTAAGAGTTCCATAGCCGCCAAGGTTTCTGGATCTTCCATAACTGGCAAGTTCACTAAATCCTCAATTTTTTTACCTTCTAGTTGCTGAGAAATAGTTGCTAATGTTTTCGCGGTTAAGGCTTCATCAGGTTGGGATGAAAACTCAACTCCTAGTTCTTTAAGTGCATTGTCCGCTACAGCGATCGCTTCTAACATCCGACTCTGAGCCGTTAGTGCATTGATTTTAATCTCGTAAATTTTAACCTTATCAAGGATATATTTAGCAGATTTTAGCACTATAGTTGACAGCTTTTCCATCCTCTCAAAATCAGCATTTAAGTAGGCGACTTCGGTAGCAGAAACATAAATATTTAAAGTTAATTTATACTGACTTTGCCAACAGTCAGCAGCCAGTAACTCTAGTCCTGTTTCGACAAAATTTCTCGCAGCCACATAAGCTGTAGAATTTCTGGCTTTTTTTGCTGCTGATAAGTTGATTTGAGCTAAGGTTTCCCGTTCTTTGGTATCGGTTATTAAACCATGACCTAAATTCAAATGACCGACAATATCAAACAATTTTTCTTCTGCTTCTGTCGGTGATAAATTGTGCTGTAGTAATTGTCCGATTTGCAGATGAGTGGCTTGTTTTTGGTCGTCATGAATTAAAGAATAACTAGCTTGTTGAATGCGATCGTGCAAAAATCTATAGGTAGGATTAGCTGCACTATTCAAAACTTCTTGATCTTCGGATTCAGCCAAAAATTTATAAACTTTAGTAGTCGGAATGATTAAACCTTCTTGTAGTGCTTTCCATAAAGCTACAGCCGTTACATTGGTTGGCTTCTGACTAACAATTGCTAAAGTATTGAAATCAAAATCTGCCCCAATACAGGCGGCTAACTTTAAAATATCTTGAGTATCTTTAGGCAATTTCTGTAATTGTAATGCCATGAACTCTACCACATCATCAGTGAGAGTTAAGGCTTGCACTTTAGCAATATCATATTGCCATCCTCCTTGACTGACTTCCGGTTTAAATGGTGACTTGGATGGCTCAAATACAATTAAATTTTCATCATGTAAAGCCTTGAGTAATTGGGTAGCAAAGAAAGGATTACCATGGGTTTTTTGATAAACCAACTTAGCTAAGGATTTAGCTATAGATAATTGACAATTCAGGGTATCTGCTACTAACTGATTGATATCTAATTCTGGCAGAGGTGACAAGGTAATTGTATTAACTGTAGCTCCAGTTTGGATGATCTCATTAACTGTTAAAATAAACGGATGTACTGGTGAAACTTCATGATCTCGATAGGCTCCTAAGATTAACAAATATCCTTGAGTCTCTTGCATTAGCATCTTGAGTAGGTTTAATGATGCTGAATCTGACCATTGCCAATCATCTAAAAATATCACCAGGGGATGTTCTTTATTAGTGAAAACTTGCAGGAATTTGTGAAACAGTAGATCAAAGCGATTTTGGGCAGCATTACCTGATAATTCTAGGGCGGGTGGTTGCGGACCAATGATATGTTCTAACTCAGGGATAACATCAATCAAAACTTGACCATTTTCTCCCACTGCTTCCAAAATATGGGTTTTCCAGGTTTGGATTTTAGAATCAGATTCTGATAAAATTTGACCCATTAAATCCCGGAATGCTTGCACAAAGGCAGCCAAAGGTATATGACGATTAAATTGGTCATATTTACCTTTAATAAAATAACCTCTTTGTCTGACTATGGGTTTATGAACTTCGTTGATAACGGCAGTTTTACCAATTCCTGAAAAACCCGCCACTAGCATCATTTCAGTTTGATTCATATTGACTCTATCAAAGGCGGCTAATAGTTGCTGAACTTCCGCTTCTCGACCATAGAGTTTTTCGGGAATCATAAAGCGATCGCTTATGTCTTGTTGTGCGATCGCAAAGCTCTCAATATTACCTGTTTCTTGTAATTGATGTAAACATTGCTCTAAATCATATTTAATTCCCAAGGCACTCTGATAGCGATCTTCCGCATTTTTCGCCATCAGTTTACTAACAATTTCTGAGATAACTATAGGAATATTTGGGTTGATTTCGTGAATTGGTCGGGGTTGTTTGGCAAGATGACAATGTACTAACTCCATCACATCTGACGATTTAAACGGCAGTTTTCCGGTCAGCAATTCATAGCAGGTAACTCCCAGGGAATAGAAATCGCTTCGATAATCTATCCCTCGATTCATGCGACCTGTTTGTTCTGGAGAAATATAGGATAATGTCCCCTCTAAAACATTGGGATTTTCAACTTCTGGCGCTTCCCAAGGTAGTAATGAAGAAATACTAAAATCAATTAATTTAACTTGTTTAGTATCTGGATTAATTAGAATATTAGCCGGTTTAATATCTTTGTGGATTACTCGATTTTGGTAAAGATAATTTAGAGTTTCCGCAATTTGAATAGCAATTTTCAGAACATCCTCCAAATTAAAATAGTGATATTTACTATGTTTATTTTGCGATGTTTCTAAATATTGGGATAGGGAAACTCCACCACCATCTTCCATAATTAAAGCATAGCTATTACCATATACCTCTAAATTTAAGGGTTTAACAATACTGGGAAAGTCGAGATTTTTGCCAATAGTATATTGATGGCGAAATTGGACAAGTTCGTTAAAATTAGGGTATTCGTGTCGTAAAATTTTGATAACTACAGGTTGCTGATCACTACTACGAATACCTCTATAAACTAGGGTGCGACTCCCTGTATATAACTCTTCTGTGATTTGATAACCGGGTAAGTTGGCAATAATATTCATAACCTAACCTGAATGTCTCTACTGTTTCTCTAGTTGTATGGTTGTATCAATAGTGAAATAGTGAAAATGGCGATCTATATCTATGCTGCTACTAAAAAAAGCGTGAAGCCACCTAACTGCATGGCAGGGTACTGACTTACGCGCTAGGTTCTCAGCTCGATTTTGGCGAGCCGTAATACTTTAATTATAACCATAGCATCTCCTATAGCTGTTGGGTTTAGGCTGGTGGTGTAAATTAACCAAAACCAATCACAGCCTAAACTCCTAGGGACGATTTTAGCTTTTAGCCCGTCGTAGAAGGGTAAAGATTTGTTTCCGTAAAGGTTGAGGAAGCACAGAAATAGCCAACCCTGTCCAGGCTTTGGGGAGTGATGCTGATTGTCCGGCTACAATTAAGGCTCGTCCGGCTTGCGTTTCGCCTGTTTCTACCAGTCGCAACCCCAATAAAAGTTGAGATTCAGATAGGCGCGATCGCCTAATTTTTTCCAGCTTTTCTGATGTAAATTGGAAATTTTCTAAATAGGTTATTTGATCTCGTAAATAAGGAATAGCCCGGTTTAACCCTTGTTGTTCAGCATGAACCCGATACTCCATCAACCTTTGGGGAAGATAATATCCCTGCTTTCCGGCTAAGGCGAGACGCACTAATAAATCATTATCTTCGCAGTTTTGAATATTTGGGCGCATATACCCCACATCAATTAAGGCTTGGCGACGACAGAGGGTAGCTCCTATTTGAAAACTTTGCTGAATAAATACTACTTCTAACAGATTTTTAACTATACCTTCTGGGAGTTCGCTGCGTCCCCATTTGACCGAGTTAATATCTGTGGCGGCTTGGTCTCGGTTATTGTTAATATCAATTATCCAGTGGTCAGTACCCACCAAATCAACGGTAGGGTTTTGGTCTAAAATTGCACTGGTTTTTTCGAGAAATTCAGGAGTCAGGCGATCGTCATCATCAAATTTAATAAAATAATCCCCCGTAGCTGCATCAAAACCCGATCGCATATTATTACTTTTGCCAATATTTTTCTGATGGCGAATATAGCGCAATCGCGGGTCTTCATAGCGAGACATAATCTCCACCGTCCCATCAGTTGAACCGTCATCACAGACAATTAACTCAAAATCCTGTTCCGTTTGATCCAGAACACTGGCGATGGCGATCTGTAACAGGTGAACCCGGTTATAAGTAGGAATACAAACAGTAATTTTAGCCACAGAATTAGCTTAACTTTCACTCGACATTATCAAGTTTAATATGTCCTCGTCTTTTTCACTAGGGATTGATTAGTTCTAGATCATAAAGACCAAATTCTTGTCGAATTGCCGGGGTTAATTTCCGGTAATCTAATAAACTGGCTTTCAGGTTCAGCAGTCTAACTTTTAGAGACATATTTTTCCGTTTTTCGATATTAACGACATCTTCAGAAGATAGATTTTCACGATTTCCTAAAATATAAATAGACCCAACAAAAGGAAGCGGCTCAAGGTGGGCTCCTTTCGACTCTACAGCCCTCGCAAAATATCTATGACAATAGTAGAAATCATGAATGTCTTGAGGAATTTGATTAGGGGATGTTATGGAATCAGGAATTCTTGCTAACGTGGCTTCTGAGACATCATATAAATCACTTCTAATAATATTATCGGTACAGGTAAACCTAAATCCACTGTCAGATATTGTAAATTAGGATGTTCAAACTTAATATGAGGCTGATATTGACACACTACAATCATCCGAAAATCAGGATGAGTCTGATTGCACATTGACTTAGCAGTTCTTTCAAATAGGAGAGAAAGATTATCCCAAGATTTAGATATCTTACGACTTTTAATCGGCACGACAAAACCCAATATCAACGATTAACCTCTTTCAGATTTTCAACAATCAAAAAATTACCATAATTTACAAATTAACTAAGTGATAGCACGTTTGATTTTTTTCAGGGCTTTATCTTTGAAACGTCCGATTTTAGTAAATAAATCTGGTTCGGCAAAATTACTGGGTTTGGCGTTGGGTTGTTTCAGAAAACGATAATGCAGAAATACATCACGATGGGGAATATTAACATCTTCTCCTTTACTAACTCTGGCAAAATCAGCAGCGGAAAAATTCATGTAGTGGATGCGATGAATAGGTTTTAAGCCTTGCTCATTATACAAAACATTATCCTGGTTAACAAACGGATCAGCGTCGGCACAGTTTCCGGTTCTATCTTGACCGTTGGGACTGAGTGTATAGTTAAAAATAGAGTAGCCTCGCAGTGTTAAATAGCTAAACAAAAAAGCATCTGATATACCATTTATCCACTCAATTTCTCGATTCTGAATTAAACGGTTTTTGAGTTGATTAACCTCTTCTGTAGAAAATAAACCATTTTGAGAAGCAAAAAAACTTGAACAGTGCAACTTAGGTCTAATCTGGGATTCGGTTAACTCCCCTGTCGCCTCAATCCGAGGAATATCAAGAGCCGTTAATCTAGTTTTGGCGTGTTCCCAATCATTAAATACAAAATCATAGGTATCTAGTTTCAGAAATATATCATCTACCGGTTTCATGGCTAAAGTATCAGCATCATAAAAGACAAACTTATCGAAGTCTCCTTGAAAAGCCACCATTTTTATTTGAAAACGTATCCTTGAACTGACGAGTCTAGCATCACTTTTTTCGGATGCTAGGGGATGGTTTAGCCACACTTCTTTAGCAAAATCTTCCCAGCGCTGAATCTCTTGCTGATCTTCATAAATGCTAACATTGGGGCGATCGCCAATTTCCTTTTGCACTTGCTCCATACGGTCATCATAGGGAATAATACAAACAGGTATATCTGGACTAACATTAACCTCTACGCTATTTAAAAAAGCTACCAGTTGATCAAAAACTACATCATTTGCTAAAGTATAAATACCACAAGATGCCATTGAGGTAACTCCTTAATCAGAACTAATTTGAATTAACAATTACCCAGTTAATTACCGAGATTTTCCCATCAACCCAAATGCCGATGAAAATTTTAATGATTTCTTCCACATTCCCCTATCCTCCTACCAAAGGAGGAACCCAAGTCCGTACCTTTAACCTACTCAAATTTTTGAGCCAGACACACCCTATTACTCTTGTAACACAACGCACCCCAGATGTCACTGATGATGACATTGAAGAACTCAGTCAGTGCGTAGATAGGCTCCAGGTATTTCCCAGAAGTGAACCCACAGAAGCAAACTGGGGTATTTTCGGCAAAATCTCTCGATTTGGCCAATTTCTAGTCAGTGGCAGCCCTCCCAATGTTAGATCAATCTACTCGGTTGATATGCAGGAGTGGATTGATCAAGTAGTTGAAGACCAAGGCTGTGATGTCATCACCTGCGAACATAGCATTAATGAGAGTTATGTGCGTCCCCAATGGAAAGACCGCTTAAAAACAGTCGTTAATGTCCACAGTTCAGTTTATGCAACCTGTCGGCAGCAGCTAGAGACCCAAACGGCAGAGAAACCGCTACGCGATCGCCTTAACCTTCCCCTACTTTATCGTTATGAGCAACAATATTGTACTAAATTTTCCTCAATTGTTGCCACCACTCCAGAGGACGGCGAACAGATGCAAAACTTTAACCCCATAGCGAACGTCGAAATCATCCCAAATGGCGTAAACTTTGAGCAGTTTCCCTACCGAACTTTCGACCCAGGTGGACATAAACTCATCTTTGTCGGAGCCATGGACAACATCGCCAACATTGACGCAGCTAGATTTCTCGCCCTAGAGATATTACCCGAGATCCAAAAACGCGCTTCAGATACGACCTTATCTATCGTAGGAGCTAGACCCGTACCAGAAGTGTTAGAACTAGCCTATTGTCCAGGAGTTAATGTAACAGGTCGTGTACCTTCAATGGCAGAATGTTTACATCAAGCGACAGTCTGTGTAATCCCAATGCGAACCGGGTTCGGCATCAAAAACAAAACCCTAGAGACTATGGCTGCCGGAGTTCCCCTGGTGGGGAGCGATCGCGGTTTAGAAGGTTTAGCCGTCGATGGCGAAGGAGTCGAACTGCGGGCTTTACGAGCCAACACAGTTGAGCAATATGTCCAACAGATTGCCAGACTGTTTGAAAACGCTGATCTCAGACAAGAACTTTCTCAAAAAGCGCGATCGCTCATCGAAACTGAATATACTTGGGAACGAGCAGGTCAGCGCTATGAACAAGTCCTCATCGGTTGAAGGTGATCACCATAGAGTAGGGGAGTCAGTGGCAAAATATGAACAATAGACCAATCCGAGCTAATCGACCCATAGACAATAAATCCCAGGGGACTAATCAGAAACGCCAAGCCGGACCGCCCCGCCAGCAGAAACAACCATTACCACAGCAGCCCTCCAAGCAGCCCTTAGCCAAAAAGCCCAAGGTAGCTGGTAGGGGCGAGGGTGTAGGGGCAGGTTCTAGATCCGCCATTGGAAAAACCAGCCAACTAATATCACCCGCCCTAAGCCAGAAAAAACACAAGCCAACTGTCAGCAGCCGTCGGTCTCCAAACCCCCTATCAGTAGCACTAAAAAAGTGGTTAGCCGATAGTTTAGCCTTTAGCCTGCTATTTGGTGGTTCAGCCCTATTCAGCGTCAGCGCTTGGTTTAGTTACCAACTGATTCTCAATCCTGACGTAGGCATTTGGCTCAATCAATTTCTACCCGCAAGTACCCAAATTCCCCTACAACCAAATGATTACCTTTATAGCCTAGAGGAAATCCGAGAAGAACTAAAAGCGGTGGGTCGTTTTTTTGGCGAACCCCTACCCCTTCCTAATCGAGAAGTTTTAGGGGATATGAGCAATAGTGTGACCACAGCCAGGCTAGAGGAAAGGTTATTCGCCCAAAATCCCTATCTCAAACCTTGGCGCTCATTCCTGCTCCCCCATGAATCCCTCGTACAAGCACCCGTAGATCTGTTAATTCCAGTAATGCAGACCCGCGAATCTAGTACAACCACTCCCTGTCCCACAGGTTGTAAAGAAATTGTGGAACTGCGAGTTTATAAATCAGTACAAACGCCCTATCAAGCCGTAGGGACTCCTGAGTTATACCGCCTAGTTTATCAACTACCTGTTAACGGACCAGCAGAGTCTTTTGTACTGGCATCTTTGATTGGAACTCGTGCTAATCAGCAGGGCGGTAATAGACCACTGCCCTTAACTGATATTACCACCTTCAAAAATAAAGTTCCTGAATCAGGGGTATGGTTTAACCTATATGGAAACCGTCTGGTGGGGGATACCCAAGTTCCCTACGGACATATCATTCATTACAACCCCAAACATTATCATCTCAGTTCCATGTTGGAGTGGAAAAGTGCTGCTGGAGAGCATCCTATCTGGGAAAACGTCACCGGGGGACCTTACCCAGAATTGTTAGTTGAACAAACCATGGGACTTGAGCCGCAATTCAGCATTTATCAAGTCCGACCCCGTCGCTTTGTTCCTAACCCCATTGAGTTAGTTAGTATCTCCCTAGATCAAGAAGTTGTTGACCACTATGCCTATAGAAGAGCTATTAGACTAGCTCGCAGCGGTTTGTGGTCTCCGGCTTTAAGTTTGATGGAACCCCTCAAGAAAAATTCCGGTACTGGTGGCGATTATCCCCAAAACTGGCCAGCATTAGCGGAGGCACAACTGCAATTAATTCAGTTCCATGCCAGCATTACAGATGCTCAGGCCACCGCAGCTTGGGCAAGTCCTAGTCAAAAGGTACTCGCCGGACTCATTGATGGTCGTTGGAGTGAAGCCCTAAATGTGGTTCAAAGCTCCAGCCTTAATCAAACCGAACTGTTAAACCTCCTACAAGCTGACGGGGGAAGAATCAAAAACCGCATTCAAGCAGCCCTCCTGGAAAACCCAGAAGAACCTGATTTGCAAGCCTGGGGCGCTCTCATTTTAGTTGCCCAACAAGGAAGATCTGAAGCGATCGCATGGTTAGAAACCCAATCTCAAGCCTCCCCAGACAACAAAACCCGCATTCGCCAATTGTTAGATTAATCCATTGGCTCTGGTATCCGTGCGTCAGAGCAGCCAGATTCTCCCTTTCCCCATATTATTGATGTGTCTGACGCACCCTACGATAATGCGCTAAAATTCTCTTCGGGTTTTTTCGTAATTGTCAATCTGTGCCTTGCCAATCAATCCCGACACTGGTTTATTGGGATAAGGCAAGGCTTATCAAAAACCATTAGCGATAACCTCGAAATAATAGCTAAAAGAATACTATGTCTGATTCCCCAACCCCCGAAACCTCTTCAGAAGCCATCCCCAACTCCGGGTCAAAAACCCGCCAGTTACTAGGGATGAAAGGAGCCGCCCCCGGAGAAACCTCCATCTGGAAAATTCGCCTGCAACTGATGAAACCAATCACCTGGATTCCCCTAATTTGGGGTGTAGTCTGTGGTGCGGCTTCCTCTGGAGGCTATAGCTGGACACTAGAAGATATCCTCAAAGCAGCCGCCTGTATGCTGCTGTCGGGTCCTTTAATGGCAGGGTACACCCAAACCCTCAACGACTTCTACGATCGCGACCTAGATGCCATTAACGAGCCCTATCGCCCCATTCCCTCCGGTGCAATTTCCATCCCCCAAGTCGTATCCCAAATTCTGATTCTCCTAGGTGCGGGTATTGGTCTTGCCTATATCCTGGATATTTGGGCAGGTCATGAATTCCCCATGGTCACAGTTCTCTGTATTGGCGGCGCTTTCGTTTCCTATATCTACTCTGCGCCTCCCCTAAAACTCAAGAAAAACGGCTGGTTAGGCAACTATGCCCTCGGAGCTAGTTATATTGCCCTTCCCTGGTGGGCGGGTCATGCCCTGTTTGGAGAACTCAACCCCACTATTGTCGTACTCACCCTATTCTACAGCTTGGCGGGGCTAGGTATTGCCATTGTCAATGACTTTAAGAGTGTCGAAGGCGATCGCCAACTTGGCTTACAATCCCTCCCCGTTATGTTTGGCGTAACCACCGCCGCCTGGATCTGTGTATTAATGATCGACATTTTTCAAGCCGGAGTTGCCCTATACTTGATCAGCATTCAGCAAAACCTGTATGCCACCATCCTTTTATTACTCGTGATTCCACAAATTACCTTCCAAGATATGTATTTTCTTCGCAATCCCCTCGAAAATGATGTTAAATATCAGGCAAGCGCTCAACCTTTCCTGGTGTTAGGAATGTTAGTCGTGGGTTTAGCCCTAGGTCATGCAGTTTAGGGGGGAGCAATTGGTGCGTCAGATGAACCAGATTTTCCATTTCCCTATATCACTGATTTCTCTGACGCACCCTACAATCGTTTATCAATAAGGCTTTTCAAGATTCTATCTTAACTATAGCCACCAGTCGTTTTTCCTCCCCTTTTAGCAAGGGGCTTCCCAACTCAGGAGGTTTACGTGACAGAATTTTCCCCAAAAATTACCGACGAATCTAGGGATAGTCAAAATACTATACCCCCTACCTCCGTTTTGCATCAAGACTCGGAGGCGATCGCGCCACCCCCCCCTTCGGAAACCCCCCAGGGGGGAGGACCCCATCGCCGTATCATTAGGCGTTGGCAATGGAAACCTCGCCCTAAATTGTGGATAGGCGTTGGCATAATTACTATAGCCGGAAGTGCGATCGCATTAGCAGCTTATCACTTCCATCGCCTTGAACAGAGTTTACCGGAAATTTCTGATCTATCAGCCTACAACCGAGATGGAACCCTCACCATTCAAGCCGCAGATGGCACAATTATCATGCAAACCGGACCATCTACCCGGGAGCAGGTATCTCTCGACCGGATCCCAGAGCAGTTGCTCCAGGCATTTATTGCCATAGAAGACCGACGTTTCTATGAGCATCGCGGCATTGACTACCAAGGTATTATCAGAGCCCTATCCGCTAATGTAATGGCTACAGGTGTAGTCCAGGGAGGTAGTACCATCACCCAACAATTGGCTAGGATGGTGTTTTTAGACCATGAACGCAGCCTGACTCGTAAACTTAGGGAAGCTCTCCTCGCTCAAAAACTTGAGAAAACTCTCACCAAAGAAGAAATCCTCGAACGCTATCTTAATCTAGTTTATTTGGGTTCGGGAGCTTATGGGGTCGCTGATGCCGCCTGGGTCTATTTCAGTAAACCCGTAGAACAACTCACCCTCTCGGAAATGGCTACCTTGGCGGGTTTGCCTCCCGCTCCAAGTCAATACTCCCCCCTGGTGAATTTAGACCTGGCTACCGAACGCCGGAACGTCGTACTGCGCCGAATGCAGGAAATGGGTATGATTTCTGAGAATCGGGCAAATTTACTGATTCAAAGCGACCTAGTTGTAAATCCTAGCCCCCATAAACGTCTACAGGTTAAAGCTCCCTATTTTGCTAATTTTATTCAAAAGCAATTACCATTATATGTATCTTCAGAAGCCCTAGAAATTGGGGGCTTGGTGGTGGAAACCAGTTTAAATCTACAATGGCAGGAAATAGCCGAGCAGGTCGTTAAAGAAGCCGTAGAAATAGACGGGCGCGCGGCGGGGTTTGACCAAGCCGCATTAGTAGCGATCGACCCCACTACCGGTGAGGTAAAAGCTATGGTAGGGGGTGCTAATTATGGGGAAAGTCAGTTTAATCGCGTTACCCAAGCTCAACGACAGCCAGGATCGACTTTTAAAGGGTTGGTCTATGCGGCGGCGATCGCAGCAGGTTTCTCTCCCTATGATAGTTACAATGACGAACCCTATCGAGTTGATGGATATCGCCCCCAAAACTATGGTAACCGTTACGGGGGTTGGCGATCGATGCTTAACGCCCTCAGTAATTCCACTAATGTTATTGCCGTTAGAGTCCTAATTGATGTCGGCTTTGAACCCGTTATTTCTCTCAGTACCAGCATGGGTATCAAATCTGAACTCCAACCCACCTATTCCCTCGCCTTGGGAGCCTATGAAGTTAATCTTTTGGAACTAACTAACGCCTACGGAACCCTCGCCGCCCAAGGCCAATATATCCCCGCTCATGGTATCCGTCGAGTCATCAACCAGAAAGGCGAAACTATCTATCAGGCTCAGTTTACACCTAAACAAGTCCTTGACCCCGACAGCACCGCTATTACTACCTGGATGCTAACTCATGTGGTACGCAACGGCACAGGTGGGTCCGCTTACCTCGCCGATCGCGATGTCGCCGGTAAAACTGGCACTTCTGAACAAGCTAGGGATCTGTGGTTTATTGGTTATATTCCCCAACTGGTGACCGGAGTATGGCTAGGAAACGACAACAATGATCGCACTTGGGGCGCTAGTAGTACCGCCGCCTTTAATTGGCGTGAGTTTATGAAACGAGTAGTTGAGGATTTACCCGTTGAGGAGTTTCCCCAACTTCCCGACCTCGACAGCCACCAGGGAACCATTAAAGCCCAACCCCATCAACCTAAATGGGTACAAACTGGACCGGCCGCCATTCGTCGTGATGATGATGACTACCACAAACATATTAATAACTCCAGCGACTATGGAAATGATGGCTATTACTACTAACCACTCCCTGTGCGTAGGCAGGCCGGTTTACTGATTTTTGCCGATTCAGCTAAAATTCAGTCAGAATAACAATAAATCTCTTTACAGGAGCTTTCTCTAATCATGGATGAACTGACACCCATCTTCAAAGAATTTACCCAAGATCCGATCTCGTTTTTGGGTGGCTTTGTCTCTAGCGTCCTGCGACTCAACTTATCAGAAGACCCAGTGAAAAGCTGGTTAGAAAAGGAAACCGGAACCCCAGTCTCTTCCTCAACCTCTGACCGAGACAATAATGGATCGAGTAATGGGCCTCAATCAATTACCATTGACTAAACAGCCGGCTATATTTTCACCGAGAAACTATTGTCCCTGAGCGCTAATGTTCAACCTCTGCGCCTTGAGTACCAGCAACCCTCTTTGATAGCCGAGGTTGGCGTAGCTCTCGCATACGGCTTAATATGTTGGCAGGGTTAATCCGTCAAAGCGCGTTAACTATAAACCCTTATCCTGACAGCGATAGCGGGTTATTACTCAACCCCTATATCCTATTGAATTACTCAGATATTACTCACAATCTAGTCCTAGCACAGGAAAATAATTCTGTCAATAGGATGATTACTCAGTCAACAAGCACAACTTAATTAATCTGTCAAACACTCATACCACCCCCCAACCAAACACCGATAGGGTAACTCCCTTGTGATAGCAGTCAATGGCAAGCCTATCGGTTCGTTCCTCACCATTGACTGCTATCACATCGTTCGTTTCCCCAATAGTGCTTGTTTCGGTTAGGGGGAGGGTATGGGTTCAATTTTGCAGGGTATTACCTAAAGCTACCAGTGCTAATAATAGGACGGTAATGAGTGCGATCGCAGTGGGATTTATCTATGGCTCAAAGTCAACACGATAGCCGTAGGTAGCCGTAGGGGGAACCCACTAGGTTATCAATGTACAACGATACTCCTATCAATGTACAAAGATATCAGACCGCCTACCTGGTTCCCTGTGGGAGTCAGATTATTGGTGAAATATTGAGGAGCCTACTCACTACCAACAAAATGCGATCGCATAATCACGACTAACCTGGCTATGACATACTGAAGCGATACCCCCAAACAACTTTTCAACTGGTA
>Ga0213835_100693_pt1 | contig 28102 bp, 17 predicted proteins | sample SWPATP01_FD_160576 | JGI IMG/M metagenome (GOLD analysis project Ga0213835, IMG submission 160576) | Coastal seawater microbial communities from Marineland, Florida, United States - SWPA TP0 #1 | ecosystem: Environmental > Aquatic > Marine > Coastal | place: USA: Florida | collected 2016-08-05 | reverse complement strand
TAAGCGGAATACTACTACATGCTTGGGCAAGCTGCTTTTTATACCTCCCAAGGTAGCAACTCTCTGTCATATCCCTCAAATGTATTAAGCGATAGCGCAGATATTAATTTCTCAGGGTGACGAGTAGGATTTGAGATTTTATAATAAATATAAACAATAATTTACAAGAAAACCATTAACTCGCAACATGAACCCCGCAACTCGAAACAGCTTTTCCGGGATGACTTTCCTAAAGGGCTAAAACCCAATCATACCCATCAAATGTAGTAAGCGATAGCGCAGATATTAAAATCTCACATTGATATCATCGAACCAAGTCGTGGATTTTTCTTTCGAAGGTCTCACTCCGAAGAAAAAATCAAGGTGCGTTGCGTCTCTTGATAGCTTATCAGTAACAACATTTAGCTTGTTCCATCCTATCGGACATCCATCATTTTCATCTTTAATTGATTTCGATTCGATTTGAGTTAAAAATGCATCTCCTGAATAAATCGCAATACGCAGATATGGATCCGATAATTCACATCCATACGTCCAAACCGTTATTTCGTAGTTTAGCCCGGGGATGATATCAAGCCTCTTAGAGGCTTCAATGTTGTTTACCGTATGACTTTCCATTTTTAGGGATTGAGCCCCAATCTTTGCCATGCGAGTATCTATTTTAATGCGGCTTGTATCTGTAATTCCATCAAGTAGCAGCTCGTCTCTGAAAAAAGTAGCATTTGTCGGATACTGAAATCGTTTAAAGGCGTGTTCACCCAATGTTCTGTACCAAACGCCCGATTCCAATCTTCCCGCGGTTAAGGTTCCGGGTTCCGACAAACTCACAGCTGCATCCCGATGATTTACAAAGAAGAGAAATTCATTCTCTTTATACTCAAATAAAATCCACTCTTGATTTCCATTCGCTGAATTTCCCAACATCTTCCCTCGTTCAAGTACAGGTCTAAAGAAATTCAACTCTTTAACGAGATCAAAAGAAGCTTCCCAGAGTTGTTCATCATTTTTTGAAGTTCCATCTACTCGCGTATCAGGGTAAAACATGATACCGGCTGCTTCATTTGCAATCGCTGAAAATGTTTGCCGGCGTATGTTAGATACAGCAATATCAACATTCCCATATCTGAAATTTTCCGTTGAAATCCAGGGTAGCACAGGTTTTGAGGCGTTGATAGTCGGATGCCGGAGCATTTCCCGAACAATCGAACCGGTTCGCGATGGCTCTGCAATTTGAAAAGCGTATGAGTTTAAATAAATGATATCATATGTGCCTTCATAATAGGTAAGCATTTTATCTAAAATTTGCTTCCAATTGGAGGATGTTCTCCGAATCATGCGTTCTGACGGATTTCGAAACCATGAATTCGGATTCTCAATCGACCATGTTAACTTATTTCCCGTTCCCCGACCTTCTGCACTTCCAACCGGCCCAAGGCCAAGACTTACTAATCCATGCTTGCTCGCCAATTCATACATCAATTGGAGTGTTTCCCTGGAATAAAACCAACTTCCGCCATACCCACCGCGTTCGGGTTCATCCAAAAGATTGATAATAAGATTACTTTCCCCCGCAAAATCCACAATTTCCTGAAACGTTTTTCCAAATGCCTCTCTGTTAATTCGGCTTGCAAGACTCGCTTGATCCTCCCGATTCAGAAGCTCCACCCCGCTTGTTGAATACGTCGATCTCAGATACCAAGGCAAATGTCCGGCACCCATTATAAATGCATTATCCCGAATGAGAGTATCGTAAAATGCAGGCCGGCGCACCATTGGCCCTGTGTAGGTAAATCGGGCATAGATAAGATTATAAGCAGAGGTTAAACTGTGGAAAAGTTGATCGTCCGGAATGCGATTATGCCTGAAATCATACGCCTGAAAATACTTGGGATGCAACAAATCTATATATATCCCCAAGCCGAAAAATCGGGTAGTGTCGCCTTCTGCCGTTACCTGATAGATAAAATGGGATGCCTCCGATTCAGGCAAAACAATTATTTCATGGCTCTTTTGTGATATAGCTGATGTTGTAAGCATCAACCAAACAAAAACAAAGCTCCACTGTTTTTTATTAAACATCAAATAAGAATACTTTGAATGGGTTAATCTACCACCACTAATGGCCTGAGATTATCAATTGTACGCGGACCAATACCTCGAATTCTTTCGAGATCTTCAATCCTTCTATAGGCTCCGTGTTGTTCTCTATGTGCTACAATAGCTTCTGCTCTTGCCGGACCAATTCCGGGTAAAGCTGTTAACTCTTGTGCTGTTGCGGTATTTATATTGATCGGAAATTCCGGTTCCGGCTCTTCTTCTACTTCCTCTGAACGGTGTACTCTTACCCCAATCATTTCGGGATGCGCCCATAGATTTAACCCTTGCTCACGAGCTTGGTCAGCCAAAGTACGAAATACTGCAACTGAATCAGGATGCTGACGGTAGAAATGGGAATATTGAGCCATACCGTGTTCTAACATCGCGCGATTTAATGAAATAATGCTCCCATCTTCAGCTTTTGCAGTAATATAGGCGTGATACCGACCATATCGTGCCGTTGGCATTCTTCCATCCGGTCCTTGCACACGTACTTTCCTTCCCTGTACTAACTGTTCCATGAATGCTCTGGCTTCGCCGGCAAAGAAAAAAGAAGAGTCGCGACCGGCAAAAATATTTGGCGCATTAACCCCCAATAAACTCACAGGATAACGCACTCCTCGTGTAATTTCTACTTCGAGAATTTGTCCGTCACGAACCGCTCTCACGGGAAGCCATTCATTTGGGTTTACAGGTGGTGGTGGCGCTTCAAACTCACCTCGTGCTCTTCCCTTAATGCCTTTAAAGTCTTGGATAAACTTATTTGCTATTCGATCAGAATGGATGATGAGGATGTTCTCATCATTCACATTTTCAGCGGCTTGCGAGAAATTATACGAACCCGTAATGACAATAGCCTGATCATTAGGATCAGGATTGAGTCCATCAATTATTATAGTTTTATGATGCAACTTGCGAACCTCTCGAGCCGGCAGGATGCTTCTCCCTAATAATGAAGCTTCCGGACTCGCCCATATTTCACCTAAATTTCGGTAACGGGCAAAGAAACCGGGGTCAATAACGCCATTGAGTTTCACATCAGGGTCTGCCGACCTCGCCCATAAAGCCCTGCTAATCGGAATACTTGGCGTAATAGCAAACGCAACAAATGCCATATCATAATCGACTTCCGTATTTATCAATTCCACAATTCGATCACTGATGCTTGGCTTTGTTCGATCGCGATTCATCGGCGAGAAATAAACTTCAAGGCGAGTATCTCCCACCCAAAAGTGATTTTGGCTCACATTGGGTTTATCACGGTGGAATCGTGCGCGGCGTGGATTGGGTTTCGGACCATCACTTCCCCACATAAATTCAAATTCTTCTTCATACACCCGTGCAACCTCGTTATCCTTAATCACAATTGTCACATTGGTATTTACGGCACATGTGTAGGTCAGGTTTGTGGAGCCTGTCCATACAAAATGGCGATCCGGGTCAGCGCTTAATCGATCAATAACAGCAAATTTATGGTGCATGTGTGCCCCGGCGTTAGGCAAACGATGCTGCTCCACTGTTCCATCCGGCCAAAATACGGTGCCACTATCGTCCATAGAAATGATATTACCCTCTCGAAGCATTTCCCACATGATTTCATCAAAGTGCCGGTCATCAAAACGGTGATACAAATCTGTTACTACCCTAACTCGTAACCCACGGTTTGCAGCACGTACAAGCGCTTCACCAATTCGGTGATTTTCCAAATCATAAATGGCTAAATCTACACTGTATTGGGCTGAATCAATCAATTCCGTAAGAGTTGACATCAAATCCCATGAATAGTTTGGGATAATACCATCTCTTGAAAAGGTGGTATCGGCAGGTTGATTGAAATATACTTTTATCCATTCAACCGTTGAGGAATCGGCTTTACTTGCATGAAACGCAAAAACCGATTGGGTTGTGAAAAAGCAAAGGAGTAACGTAAAAAGAATGTTTTTAAATGATCTCATGTCGAACAAAAAAATGGGATGAATCCTTCAACACACGTGAGAAGTTAATGGAAAGACTCACATCAAAATATTATACATAAACTTGTGTTTCCATCTAATATAACGAATATTGAGCAAAGGCAATTGCACATGCCAATCAAAAGGATTCTTTGGGTGTATCTAACCCGAAAAAATCTTTATATTTAGGCATGGAATTTTTCAAAATCATAAACCCTCTCCGTTGGAATCGCTCATTCTTGATGAGCGTACTTATAGCTTTTCTTCTCATTTGGATTGGTTTTCTTGATAATTACAGCCTATGGAATCGGTATCAACTGAACAAAGAGAAAGCGGATTTACAACAACGCATCGAAACTCTTAAACAAGAAACCAAAGAACTGGAAGAAGTTATTGAAGCATTGAGAAACGATCCTGCCTACCTTGAAAAAATTGCCCGTGAAGAATACGGCATGCGTAAACCGGGTGAAACCATTTACAGAATTCGGGAAAAATAACCGCTTAAATTGCGGTTTAAACCGTATCTTTTTTATTATCTCTTCAAAACGTAAACTAAATAGTAAGACAACGCTATGTATGCGATTGGTATAGACCTTGGCGGCACCAATATTAAAGGTGCCCTTATTCACCGTGAAGACGGTATCATTGAGCAAACTTCCGTTACAACTGATGCTCATAAGGGATTAGAAGCAACATTAGAGCGCATTTGCTCTGTTATTCGGAAAATGGCTGAAGCTACTTCCGAGCCCATTAATGGGGTTGGCATTGGTGCTCCGGGGATGATTAGCTTTGACAGAAAATCAGTTCAAAATCCACCTAATCTTCCGGGGTGGGTTGTTGTTCCTTTAGCTGATGAAATCGAGAAACGTACCGGATTAAAAGCCTTAGTCGAGAACGATGCGAACCTGATGGCACTTGGCTCTGCCCGATTCGGAGCCGGTCGCCCCTTCGATAATTTTATTATGGTTACCCTTGGCACCGGCGTTGGTGGGGGAATCATCTATAATAATAAAATATTCCGGGGAGCTACCGGAGCTGCCGGTGAATTAGGCCACGTAACCATCGACTACCGTGGAGCAAAATGCAACAGTACGGTTACCGGAGCGATTGAAGGATATCTCGGTCAGCGTTTTTTAAGCCAACGCGCAGCTGATGTTATTGAGCGCCACCCTGAAAATGAGTTGTTTAAAAATTTCCATCAGAATTTCGAAAAATTAGAACCACGGGATATCAGTGAAGCCGCAAACAGAGGGAATCAACTTGCCATAGATATACTTCGCGATGCAGGCGAGAAACTTGGATTTGCTCTTGTGAATTACATCCATACACTTGACATTACAAAAATTGTTGTGAGTGGTGGAGTTGCAAAAGCCGGAAAATGGATTCTTGAACCGGCACGAGAAACGGCGTTAAGTCAGCTCATGCCACCCTTCAGGCCTTCTTTTGAAATTGTGCCTGAATTACTTGGCAATGAAGCAGCCCTGCTTGGAGCAGCAACGTTGGCAATGGAAAATCTCTAAGTTTCAAGCCATCCCTTGCATAAACAGAATAAATACACGAAACCGTATCTGTCAGGTCTGATGGCCGGTACGGTTTCTGCCTGCATATTGTTCTGCCTTATGTTTATTGATAGTGCTTTTTCACAAACTGAATCACGTGAAAAAGTTACAGAGATTATCACATTTTCAGCGAGAGATTCCCTCCTGATTAACATGACCGACGGAAAAACAGCCCGCCTTTTCGGTAATTCCCGAGTAGAACATCCGTCCGGAAGACTCACAGCGGGTGCTATTACGCTTGACCTTGATGAGAACCTTGCCATTGCCGAGGCACGCCGCATCCCCATAGATGAAAGTCAGCGGTCTGAATTATTTCTGAGATGGCTTCAACGTAAAGGCGAATTTTATGCGCCCATAGATACGTTATCCATGCCGGTTTTAACGCGCGATGAGGAAGAAATTGCAAGCCGACGCATCATGTTCAACTTCGTGACTGAAAAAGGGAAATTTGATGTGGCTCGTATGGGTTATGAGGGAGGGAATATCACAGGTACGCAGGTTAAAGCACCGGCACCCCATGTTATTTTTATTCAGGATGCCATCTATTCAACCTGTAACTTAGATCATCCCCATTATTATATTCGTGCCGAACGCATGAAAATTGTGGATGAAGAAGAGGTCTTTTTCACCAATGCCCGCTTGTTTATTCTTGATATTCCATATCCAATTCTATTTCCTTTTGGATATTTACCTTCCCAATTAAAGCGAAAACGATCCGGATTATTAGAACCGGGGTTCATTTTTCAAGATCAGAACTCTCGAGGTCTTGGAATTGAGAATTTCGGATGGTTTCAGTATTTCAATGATTACCTCACCGGCCTTGTAAGTGCAAGTGTGTTTACCTCGGGTACTTTTTTTAGTGATGGGAATTTGAATTATGCAAAGCGCGGGCGATTTTCCGGATCATTGAGGTTGGGATGGTCCAGGGAACGTGGTTTTGAAGAAACGGATCCGGATTTCTCACGTTTTAATAATTATCGTTTAGAGGTGAATCATCAGCAGACTATCAATCCTTACACGAATATTTCTGCAAACATCAACCTGAGAACAAGCGATTATTTTATCAGAAACTCCTACGATATTAATGAACGTGCGGAAACTTCAACCAGCTCCAGGGCCTCTCTGAATTTTCGTCAACCCGACGGTTTATACACCTTGGGTATATCAATGCAACAATCCCAGAACTTTGCGAACAACTCGGTACAACTTCTCGGCCCGAATCTGAATTACAGCTTCCGGAGATTTAATCCCTTTCAACAAAAAGGCGTAAGACGTACTCAGCAACGATGGTTCGAAACCCTTGCAATAGGGTATAATGGTCAGTTTACCAGTCGTTTTGCGTTCACCCCGAGGAATAATCCTGAAACCGGAGAACCCATAGATAATATTAGTTGGATTGATGCTCTTTTCAGTCCGTCAAAATATCGGGAAGCAACCGGCGATTTAGGTCATATTCGCTATGGAATGACCCAACGAGCTGAAGCAACTATGCAGCTATCAAACAGTAATTTTTATAATTTAACCACCAACCTGAGATTAAACGAATTTTGGTATCCTGAAACCCTTCGAAAAGACTTTAATCCGGAGACAAACCGTGTTGAAGATCGAGTTGTACGAGGATTTGCAGCGGCGAGAACCTTTAACACCTCCATTACGGCCTCAACTACCGTTTATGGGATATCGAATGCACGTATAGGATCGCTCCAAGGATTCAGGCACACCATACGCCCTAGCACAAGCTTCTCCTACCAACCGGATTTTACTTCTGATTTTTGGGGATATTTTAGAGAAGTGCCAACCGATACGCTAGGAAATACACGCCAATATTCCATTTTTGAACGTAGTGTGATTGGAGGTCCAACCGCCGGAGAGCAACGTTCTATCAGTTTTAGCTTATCGAACGTATTCGAAACGAAACAAGTCCGCCGCGACACCACCGGCGAACGCAACGAACGCATCATACGGATTATTGACGATCTGAGAGCAAGTACAAACTATAATTTCGCTGCCAAGCAATTCAAACTCAGCGACTTGAACACCAGTATTACCTCTAATGTACTTCAGGGAATCCGTCTGAATGCAACCGCGAATTTTAGCTTCTACGCGCAAGACTCTTTAGGACGAACCATTGACACCTATATTTGGGAAGACAGCAGACGCATTATGAGGATGACAAATTACTCCATTAATGCCAGTTTACCCATTAGTTTTGGCAGAACAGGAGCACGCATCGAAACGGCACCGATCTACTACCCTTATTTCTATGACCCCTTCGATCAAACTATTTTCAGGGGATTTGACCCGAATTTCAATCAATCCTTTATCAGCTTACACAACATGCCCATTACGGCATCCCTGAGATTCTCGTACTCGTGGCGGTTTGTAGATTTCAATAACTCGAACCGCTCGGCGGTTTTAAACGCCGATAATATAACGGTACAACTCACACGAGGATGGCGATTTAGCACCTCCATCGGGTATGATTTTATTCGGGAGGAGCTTACCCCATCACGCTTTGCAGTAAGCCGAAACTTACACTGCTGGAACTTCAACTTTGAATGGAATCCCTTCGGCGATTTCAAATTCTTCAGATTCAGCCTAACCGTAAGCGACTCCCAAATGCGAAGCCTCTTCCAGATGCTCCCCGGCCTCAACGACCTCGAACGCCGCAGCTCGCCCATCGGGCGGAGATAGGGATTTTTATGCCTCCCGTTAAAACGGAAGGCTATTCAACCGGGGGTTTCTGAATACATCTCAACTCGTTTTCCCGCCCCCAGTTGAATAGGGATGCGGTTTTAAACCCATCCCATAATGCCGATTTCGATACCGGGTTTCGAATTCGATCTGCCATCCCATGCCTCCCGTTAAAACGGAAGGCTATTAAACCGGGGGTTTCTTAATACATCTCAACTCGTTTTTCTATCTCCAGTTGAATAGGGATGCGGTTTTTAACCCATCCCATAGTGCCGATTCCGACATGGGGTTTCAAATTCGATCTGCCATCTATGCCTCCCGTTGAAACGGAAGGCTATTCAACTGGGGGATTGAATACATCACAACTCGTTTTTCAACCCCCCAGTTGAATAGGGATGCGGTTTTAAACCCATGCCATAGTGCCGATTTCAATATCGGGTATCAAATTCGATCTGCCATCCATTCCACCCGTTGAAACGGATGGCTATTGAACTGGAGGTTTCTGAAAACACCTCAGCTCTCTTCCCCGCCCCCAGCTGAATAGGGATGCGGTTTTAACCCATCCCATAGTGCCGATTTCAACATGGGGTTTCAAATTCGATCTGCCATCCATGCCTCCCGTTGAAACGGAAGGCTATTCAACCGGAGGTTTCTGAATACACCTCAACTCTCTTCCCCATCCCCAGTTGAATAGGGATGCGGTTTTAACCCATCCCATAGTGCCGATTTCGACATCGGGTATCAAATTCGATCTGCCATCCATGCCTCCCATTAAAACGGAAGGCTATTCAACCGGGGGTTTGTGAAAACACCTCGACTGTCTTCCCCGCCCCCAGCTGAATAGGGATGCGGTTTTAAACCCATCCCATAATGCCGATTTCGACATCGGGTATCAAATTCGATCTGCCATCCATGCCTCCCGTTGAAACGGAAGGCTATTCAACCGGGGGTTTGTGAATACATCTCAACTCGTTTTTCAACCTCCAGCTGAATTGGGATGCGGTTTTAAACCCATCCCGCATTGCCGATTTCGACATCGGGTATCAAATTCAATCTGCCATCCCATGCCTCCCGTTAAAACGGAAGGCTATTCAACCGGGGGTTTTTGAATACATCTCAGCTCGTTTTTCACCCTCAAGCTGGATAGGGATGCGGTTTTAAACCCATGCCATAGTGCCGATTTCAACATGGGGTTTCAAATTCGATCTGCCATCCATGCCCCCCGTTGAATCGGAAGGCTATTCAACCGGGGGTTTCTGAATACATCTCAACTCGCTTCCCCGCCTCCAGTTGAATAGGGATGCGGTTTTAACCCATCCCACATTGCCGATTTCAATATCGGGTTTCAAATTCGATCTGCCATCCCATGCCTCCCGTTGAAACGGAAGGCTATTCAACTGGGGGTTTCTGAATACACATCAGCTCGTTTTTCTACCCCCAGCTGAATAGGGATGCGGTTTTTAACCAATCCCATATTATCATTATAAGGCAATTGACTTATAATAAGCGAATATAAGTCAAATAACTTATAATTAGATAATTTGGGATAGATGAGGTACCGACTAACACCATATGATCGAAATGACCGAAGTAATCAAATATTTGTACCCATTTTGTAATATACGCATTAGAAGAATTGTACACTAAACAACTGTTACTTATTTGCTGTAACCATCTTTCGATCTTAAAAAGCCACCCATTACGGTAACTTTGATTTTTGAAATAGTGAACGGGTTGCCCCCCAACAAAATTTGTGCAACAGTCTGTTGCACAAATCAATAGTTACCTGAATTGAAAAATCTCCTCATACTTTTATTTCGGATATTCGTGGCGATCCTAATAAGTGGTGGATAAAAAAAGAAATAATGACATTAAATTAACTTCCCTACTTCTGTGTTCAATTTTATGCGAGTATCACCGATTTTAATTTCGTTAACATCAATTTGAGGAACTTTACCTGTTACCCGGATTGAGTTCAAGCAGGTTCCAAATAATTCTTATCAAAAAGTGCTACACTAACTTGAAAAACGCTTTGAAGGTCTGTTACTGTTGAGATTCAGGAATCTATTAAAAAATTATCTCCCATTTTCATGACTTAAGTATTTAATTCAGTTAAATAATCCTAACCTATTTAGTCATACCCCATACTTTCTATTCTATCAATGCTTTGTGACAGTCTCAAAAAATGATTGTTAGTATCATAGTGATACCCCCAGGCTCGATAAAAGTCTTGATCACTATGTCTTTTCACAAATGTATTATTATCCAGTTTGCTCACAATATCATCATAGGTCTCTTGAGGATTACGTTTTATACCACCACCTGAAAATAATAACGCAAACCACCAAGAAGTTATGTGGTTTTCATTACCAAATACTTTTTGAATAAAGTCAACTGCTTCATTGGAGTTAAGATTAGCAGATGATAATTTGTTGTACAATTCTCTGTTTCCTATTCTTAAAACAACCATTATCATGCCTCCAACCCCAAATGCCCAGTTTGTCATTTCACCATTATGATTTGAGCTTGTCCCCAGTAGATGACCAAGTATTCTAAAAGCTTCTTGTATCTGTCGCAGGGTTAAGTTAAGATTGACCACTAACTGGATTAGTTCTTTTTTCCGATCTTTTTCGATTCTCAATAAACAGTTTCTTATTTCATTACGGTTCAAGTAATATTCAATGTATGCTGAAATTAAATCTTGAGATCCCTTATCAGACAGCGCTGGTAAAGATATTTCACGATGTACGAACTTTCTGAGATATTCGTCAAAATCTAAGTCTTTACCAAAAGCAGAACGAGCACTATTTTCTAGTTGACTGCGATCATAGGCAAGCACAAATACAGCACCTTTAATATCAAAAATATGTTTGATGACCTCTAGGTATTGAATAGCATAATCAGGTCTACACCTGTCTAATTCATCTACAAGAAAAAGTACTTCTCTATCACCGATGGATAAAACTTCTTCGATTACCCTTTTCAATTCATATAATGCCTGTTTCCTTTCGTTGAATACTGTAAAGGCATCTATATTCTCAACCAACTTATTTTCTTTTTCACTTTCTTTCGAGAAATCATTAGCAACCATAATATTGAGACCAGTAAATTTTGCTACAACTTGATTGCCGACAGATAGACTAAATCTCCCAATTTTATTGGCTGCATCCTTTAACTTTTTTGTCTTCTTTTCACTTTTGGGTAGTGCATTAATAAGCTCAGAAACTATTGCAAATAATGGATCGCCATAATAATCACTTTCCCAAGCATTTAGTGAAACTACAAGATGATGTTTATCACCTTCTTTTGTTTCAAAATAATTCTTCCACATTTCTATAAATGTAGTTTTCCCTGAACCATATTTCGATGTTAAGCCAAGAACAAGACTATCATCGACAAATAACTTCTCTATTTCAATAAACTTTTCGAGACGTTCAGCAAAGGCTTTTAGAGCTAGTTTATCTTCATTGAATGAGGTTACTTTCATTGTTGTTAAATTTCAGAAGTAAACATTTTTAAGATATTTGTAGCAATCTTTCTCTCATTTACTATAGAATAAAGCATTGGCTTTTTTTTCTTTTTCGATATTTTGGGATTATATATTATGGTAATCAACTTTCGTAAATGCCCTATTGAATGAATTGCTCCTTTTCCCTGTATTTGTTCAAAACGTAATTCTGAAGGGTTATCAACAGGGAAAAAGCGGTCAAAAACATTAGCAGTTCCGGAACCCTTTGCCGCGAAAAAAGTATTGAATGTTATCGAGTAAAGTTCATTTAATGAGTTGCTTTCCAGTTCATGGAAATATTCAATTTCGCCAAAGAAACATTCTTTTAATACTACTAAAGACCGGCACAGTCTCCAATTCTTTTGGTCTTTGCTGTAGATGTAAAGATCTTCTTTCAATTGTGCTATGAAACCATATTGATTCTCATTCATAGCAGCTTTTTTTCCTAGTCCCATACGAAAAGCAAAAAACTGTCCCTTCTCCGCTATTTGAACTACTTTATTACCTTTAGAAGCTTGTAGCTGATAGTGGAAAAGGCTATCATCACTTAGCTCGTTCTTAGCTTCTGAAACATCATTCTCAATAAAAAGATCATCCTTGCCAGAGACTATGAATGTTCCATTTTTGAGCTTGATCTGTTTACCGCTCTCTATATCAAAAAATACGCCATTCGTGTGTTTAATGTTATAGGCTTTCAACGATATAAAATAATTAGTTTATGGATTTTCATTCTATTATTATTTCGCTGTAATTCATGTTTTTTAGGTTTGTGCTTTTATTGCTTCGCCATATAATCATCAATATCCGATAGTGATTTCAGAATCTGAGACTCATCTACCCCATACATCCTAGCTAAATCAATACTTAGTTTCAGGAGTGATATATTATTTTTGATACTGAAAGCAGCCTGTGTTAGATCTCCAAGCTTTTCGAATTCTTCATTAATTCCATTTATAAGTGTTCTGTATTTTTCATCTATTGTCTGAAGATATTCTTCCATATCATCACGAATCATTTTAGCAGTAACTTTATTTCCTGAACCAAGCGCGTTTGCAAGAATTGTTCCTGCTATCGAACCTAATACAGCTCCCAATATTGGAACTGGTATAGCTGTTTGTCCAATGACTGTAGCAAAACCTACAATTGCAGACTCTGCACAAATTACCATTCCAAGTTCAACAAACTCTTCATGATTAATATTTCCACTATTCAAATCCTTAACCAAAGAACCTACTCCTTTAGAAGCACTTACAATAGCTCCTGCAAAAGGGGCCGATAATGAGGCATAGTTTGTCAAACCATAAATTGCTGCACCAGATACTCCTCCTATAGCTCCACCTTTAACAGTATCTATACCAACTTCTTTCCAATCTTCTTCAGAAAAATCACCTTTATAGAACTTTTTTCCTTCCTTATACTTTTTATATAGAGAAGTTGTCATAGAAACAGCTGCCCCAACTGCTGTGGCAATTCCCGTTGCTTTTATTGCTTCACCAAGATTCGGTTGGTGTTCTTGAGAGATTTGTTCTTTCTTTTTTATATTATCTTTTGATATTTGTTCATCGTGCTTATCCAAAGTCTGGTGTATTTTTCCTTGTTGTACCTCGGAATATTCAGAAATACCTGGCTTAACAACATTTTCAAAGGATTTACCACTTTCCTTTTCTATTTGCTCGATTTTGTCTTTAATCAATTCAATTGTACGCAACTTTAATCCTTCAATACTCCCATTGTTTCTTATTTTTTCTATTAACTCAAACTCATCCTTTGGAATATGATAGTATGAACCATCTCTTCCAAAGTTGGGGTATTTATCCATGTGATGTAAAACAGCATTTAGGTTATTGTTTGTACCATTTATATATTTAGCCTGTACTTCTAATCCATCAATTATGTAATCTGCGGGAGCATTTCTTCCGACACCATCAAATGTCGCAGTCATTTTTTCCCCGTTTAATGCTTGTCTCGCTCTTCTTATACCAACTTCAACAAATTCTGCTATTTCACCATGTTTAGTGTTTTCGTTTCCCAAGATATTTTGAGGTGTACCAATGCTTTCACGAATAATATCAATCTGTTGAACTGCTCGTCTAAAATTATCGTCTTGAATATCTAATTGTCGTAACTCTTCAGTTATGCGTCTTAAATTTAATGTATCTACAACAGTTGCAGATACTTGGTCACGGAATTTCTCGTCTTCAAGAATCTTTTCCATTATTTTAATCAACTTTTTTATTTAGTAAAGCCGTTAGAGAATTAATGTGATTAATTAAAGCACCTAATTTTTGTTTTGATTCTAAATCGAAATCAATATAATTTATTGGCGCCGAATACTTTAGCTCCTCAAGTAACCATAGAATTCCATTTTGATGTTCGTAGGTTAAACTTATAAGATTATCTATTTCCACTGTTGATGCTTTAAGCATTAGATAACCAGTTTCTATTCTTTTCCTTTCCTCATTAGATTTCTGTGATATTTCTTTATTCTTTGAAGCGGCGTATAAACCTCCACCTATAATGCCAATTGCACCAATGCCAATTCCAATAGGACCAGCAAGAGCAAGAAGAGCTGTTCCTTTCACTATTCCACCACCTCCAGCTGCTAAAGCACCACCACCAAGCCATGCTAAAGCAGCATTAGTAGCAGCTGCACCACTCAAAGATGCAATGGCTGTTCCGGTAGATGCTGTTCCAAAAGTTGTTGCTATTGCCATCGCAGCGGCAGGCATAAGTGTTACAGTCCCAATACCAGCAGCAAGTCCGCCTAATGCTGAACCACCACTATTAATATTTACTTTTAGTGATTCGGCTTCAAAGTTTATTATTATATCTCCAAATATTTTGAATTCAGCTTTATATTCTGCAAATGATTTATCAAATTCTTTTGGGCTATTTGCAAGCTGATTGATATAGTTCTCAACTGGTTGAATTACATTGTTACCAGTATTTTTTCGAAGGTTAAACAAAGTTTCAGTTTTTTCTCTTACTCTTATTACAGTTGCATCATAATTGTTTACTGCAATTTTCAGATCTCTAATCGCATTCTTTTTAAGTTGGTTATTAAACATATTACCCCATTAATTATTTATTAAAAACATGTTAGTTAAATCTAATTGATAAAAAACAAGATTATCTAGTTCCGATAATTAATGCTCCTATTATAGCTTTAGTAAAATAAGATTATACCTAGTAAATAATACAATTTTATTTAAGATAGTACTATAGACTAAGGAGTTCTTTATCAACCATAAGTAGCTGTTTAAATAACACCATATTTGCAGCCCCCTCCTTTCAAAAAGAAAAACTTAAATTCATAAACGATTAAATTTGCTTTAATTGCTTGTATAAAAGTACGAGCAACTAAAGGAGCTCCAGACATACTCGATGGCAAACTAACAAAACTGGATATAACTTCAGCTATCTTGATTAATTGAAGAACTCTCACACTTCAATCATTTTTATCAAATCATTATATAACTGTTCAGCAGGGCTAAAAGTCAGTTAACTTTGCTTTTTAAGCCTGTAATCGCCAAACACATTATGATGCCCTTCAACTTCCACAAAAACACGTCTAAAAATCTCTATTTTGTGTTTGAAGTCTAGTTTTATACCATTGTCATGCTCTACACGGTCAATGTAGCTTTCCCAGTCTTCTAGGCAGATTTTATGTTGGTTATCCCATAGAAGCTTTGCAAGCTCAAGCTCATCTTTACTAGCAGCTATCAATTCGCCCCATTTGTTGAACCCAAGTATTCTAGCAATAAAGTGTTGCGACTTCATTAAGCTAAAATGTTTTTCGTCCCAATCAAATTCTAGAAAAATACGTTCGATATCAAAGTACGACGGTGAATACCTAAAATATGTGTTTCCATCAGATTGATCGACGTAAGTCTCTTGTGTTTTGTAATCCTTCAGTAGATTCTTTGCTTGAAGCTTAAAAAATTCTATAGGTAGCATAGCATACTCCTTGTTCTATACAAATTTGCCACTAGATTAATAAGTCCGTAAATGTAGGTCTAGCAAACAAACTTGTTTCAAGGTTGTATGGTCTAGTTGAAGGCTGATTAAATCTTTGCACGGACTAGCAGGCCTGCCTTAATGCACAAAGGTAATCTAACTCTTATTCTCAATTTATCAAAATAAATTACTAGCTATTGCTTTTAACTCAACTCTTTTCTAGCTCTTAAACCTAGTAATTAAATAGCTAATCGAAGAATTTTTATCTATCTCGTTATGTGGTATTAATAAATAGTTCCAAGGCTTGCCACCGTTTTTACTTGTATAATCCGATGCATGATTGCAATAGCGTTCTGCGGCAATCTTTTTTGAAATAACGTTGACTTCTTCCGTTTGATCCTGCCGTTTCACTTCTACCATATAGATTCCATTTTCTGTTTCAAAAATGAAGTCAGGTTGATATCGCTTAGAGTTATTATCCCAGTATATTCTGAATTGATTTGGTGCCGGTCTTAACCACTTCAAAACTTTAACATCATTCTCTAATACAAATGAAAGATCTAATTCTGCTTTGCTGTCAAACTTGTATTCAAAATGACATGCCTTCTCAAACCCCCTAAACACAAACTTGGGAATCATACTTGTTGGGGTAACTGTTAATCTGTAATCTCTAAAACCCGCATTCTGTTGTGTTGTAAAATTCCATTGTTCAATTCGCACGAATGGCAGTACCTTTGGCAGAATATAATCAGCAGAATGAAGAACAAAATTTGCTTTCATTTGCTTGTATATTTTTTCAGCTATAAAAGCTTTGAATTGAAAAATTGTCTCTACTAATTTCTCTTTTTTATCAAGATTCTGTTCAATAGCTTTTAAAGCTTGTTCAGCTAGCTTATATAATAAATCGGCATTATCGTCATAATCTATTTCAGGAAAATCAATTAACTCTGCGATAATAAGCTTTATGGGATCACCGTAAGAACCACTTGATTTCCCTTTTAGGGTCTCAATAACATTGTCTTTTAGACCTAATCGTATTATTTCCTGCTCAAGTGCCTGTATATTGAAGCCTGAGTTATCTAAGTTAAAGTCAAGAAATTCAGCCCTAGACTCGCCTTGAACTAAATCCATTCTAGGAATTTCAATGATGTTATTCTTGTACTCTGACACAAGAACATCATAAAGTTCTTCTGCATTATTCAAAATCTCATTTTTAAACAAGTTTTGCTGACCTTGAGAGAGTTTTAATTCGATCTTTCTCAACACCTTTCTTTTAACCTCATCTTTTCCTAAGTCTTCAACACGGCGCACCTCCGGTAGGCTATTAAAATCAGGCAAAACATCAATGATAGCTTTTTTCGCATCTAAGGTATTTTGAGCTGATTGTTTACTTGACTTATCCTGCATTTTATCAACGGTAGCTTGCTCAATTTCAAACTTCGTTTCTATGACTGATTTAGAGGTTACTAGCTTTGTCTTATTTTTTAATTCCTCTTCAGGTATTTCAACGAAACTGATTTTATTTAGAATTGAATCTGGTTTTTGTGCAGCCTCTATTACTGCATTAAAATTTTCATGGGCTACTACGGTTAGTTTATCAACCTTATCATCTCCGGTTCGTTTCCCTTCATAAGGTAGTCTTAACCCTCTGCCTATCGTTTGCTCTACCAAAACCCCGGCATTTGCAGCACGAAGTGGTACAATCGTGTAAAGGTTCGTTACATCCCAACCTTCTTTGAGCATATTTACGTGAATTACAATCTCAATTTCATTATCGGGACTCTCTAAGGAAATGAATTGCTTTTCGATGTCTTCTTCTTTCTTGGTTGAAGAATCTATCTGTAACACTTTCCCTTTGTATTCTCCTTCATAAAAAGTATCGGAATTGATAAGCTCATGTATCTCTCTGGCATGGGCAATATCTCTACATACTACCAATACGAAGGGTTTAACGAGTTTTACCTCATTATTTCGGGAATAAATTTCTAATTCATTTTTCGTGTCCTGGTGAATACTTATGGCATCTTCCAGTTTGATAATTTCAACTTCTCGATCAGACAATGAACCTTTTTGAAAGTCCTTTCGTGTAGCAATAGCAGGATTCTTTACATATTTTCCATCAGCCAAGGCTTGGGCTAAAGAATATTCATAGACTACATTTCTAAATTGATTTCCATTCTCATCAAATGGGGTGGCTGTAAGTTCAATACCTAGTATTGGCTTTAGTTCATTAATAGCATTTCTGGAAGCATCTGCATGGTAACGATGCGCCTCATCCATTAAGATTACGAGGTCTTCTAATCCAGATAAGTAATCCCAGTAAGATTGACCTAAATATTCAGATAGCCTTTTAATCTTAGGGGCTAAGCGTACGCCCCCTTTTCTTGTACCTCTGTTGTCAGAATTGAACTTTGCTATGTTGAAAATATTGATTCTAATTTCAGATTCATTGAATAATGCCCCTTGCTGGGAATAGTTGTCGCCTGTGATAACTGTGGGACGATTATGAACAAATTCTGAAATACCATTGAAGACGTATTTGTCAAAGGCAGGGTCTCCAAAATCTTTAATCAGCTTTTCGTAGATGGTAAGATTAGGAGCCAGAATAAAATAGTTTTTTATGCCCTTTTTAAGATACAAGTATGCAATAATAGCTCCCATCAATCTTGTTTTACCAACTCCAGTTGCTATGGAAAAAGCTATTGATACGAATTCTCTTTCAAAATCAGTACAGGTTGGAAAGTGTGATTTTATTTTCTCTAATTCCTCTGCTAAGTTTGCTTGCTTTTTCATTTCCAACTCATCTCCCAACTTGGCTACTATATCAAGAGCTTCTTGCAGGGGTTCACGAAGAGATAAGCGTTGTTTAATATAATTGGCTACTGTATTCATATCTCAAACATTAGAATAAGGAGGTTTGTGCATTATCGTCTTTTTTATCACGTATGGTCTGTACACTAATTTCTGCTTTTTTATCTTCTACCCTATCAATATGTTCATCATTAACGGGTAGATTTATAATATTTAAACTATAATCGTCTTTATCATATTCACAACGACCCAAAAGCATTTGTGGGATTTTCTTGATGGTAATGTTGTTATATTTTCCTTTACACGCCGCCTGAAAACTCTTGCAACAAATCATTAACGTCTCTCCGGGTTGCATATCATCTTTTATGCTGTCTAAGGCTTCTACAGTAAGGAATTGGGTGGTGGTGAAAATGAAATCCTGTTCAGAACTTTGTCCCTGCTTCCAATACGTGGTTTCATGAGGTTGATATTTGAACCCCTCTTGCTTTGCCATAGCTGCTGCCAACATATCCGCATTGTATTCCTGACTGATAACCCAATTGCCGAACTTATCTTGTTTTAATAAACTGGGTGCAAGGGTGTAGAACTTGAACCCGCCACCGCCTTTCCAGTTTACGGCTTTACTTATGCCACCATGCTCTCCATCAACGACTGCTTTTAGTCTGGGATAACAATGTGTTTTCGCATGTTCGCCTAATTCCACCCCTATCCAACGCCTGCCCATTTTGTGGGCCACGGCTGCGGTGGTGCCGGAACCGAGAAAGGAATCGAGAACGAGGTCGCCTTTTTTCGTTAAAAGAGTTAAAATTCTACCTACTAAATATTCAGGTTTTTTAGACGCAGGAAAGTTTACACCGCCTTCATTTTGTGTATTGTTAAAATCTATATCGTCCCAAAAATCACAAAGTAGCTTCGCAAAATCTTCTTCTACGCTACCATCAATACCAACATCTTGGATACTTTTTGAGAGAGGAAACAATCTTCTCCCATTTAAAGCATAATTTTCAATACCATTAGCATCCCGATATACAAAAACTACATCTCTGTTTTTACTGCTTTCTTCACGTGCTTCTTCTGGTAATTCTTTAGTTGACTGAAATATTTTATCTCTATTTTTGAAACAGAACTCTCTAAACTTTTTATTCTTCAATGCATCCGAATCAATTTTAAAGTCGCTGCTAATTATACCTTTTTCAATTAATACATTCTTTAGGCTCTTTTTCTCTAAATCAGAATCCATAAAAGTATTATAGTGAGTGTCCCATTCGTATCTTCTTTGGTAAATTGGATTTAATCTTAATTCTTTTGACTTTTTATATACCAATATTTGACTTTTAGTCTTAATTATTGTTTTATCCTTTGAGGATAATTTCAAACCACTTGGATGAGAATCTCTTACAATTATACTGTTCAAAAAGTTGCTTCTCCCAAAAATATCATCGCATATAACTTTTGCATAATGCACCTCTTGATCATCTAAATGTATAGCAATAGCCCCATCTTTAGATAACAAGGTTTCCAAAATTTTCAACCTTTGACTCATCAAACTCAACCAAAGTGAATGTTCAATACCATCATCATAATGCTCAAAGGCGTTACCTGTGTTATAGGGCGGGTCAATGTAAATACACTTTACTTTGCCTGCATAGTCTTGTTCCAAAGCTTTTAGAGCAAGGAGGTTATCACCGTGTATGAGCATATTTTCGCTATCGGGGTCACCGTAGCTGTACTCGGGGTTTTCTACGAGAATACGAGGTTCAAGCTTGGGTTCTTCGCCTTTGCCAATCCAGGTAAGTTCGAGTTTTTGGAGTTGTTTTTTATTGCTCATTGTCTGAATTATTTTTCCCTTTCAGATTCTTTTTTGCTATCTCTTTGTCTAAGGTTTTTACCCTGCGTTCCAATTTTTTGATGTCCTCCTCAGCGGGTAACTCTTCGGGTTTGATACCGCTTTTGCCCAATAAGGCTCTTACATCTTTATTGTTTTTCACGTGCTCGGAGGTAATATTGCCTTCGCCTTTAAAGTCATTTTTCTTCACATTGAAATTGGTAATTTCGGTAGCCAACTGTTTGGCTGTAATGGTGATGGTGGGCAGAAAATCGGCTAATGGTCGGTTTTCTTTAATGCCCAATTTGCGTTTCATATCGCTGGTATTATAGCCCCCGAACATTGCCCAATCGCCTTTACTTCTAATTCGGGCAAAGCCTGAATTATCAACGCCTCTTTCGTAAATGTTTTTAGAAAGTTCTGTTTCTGTAGCGGCTAATTTTTCACGAGCTTGCAGGCGTTCCATTAACTGGATGCGTTCTTCGAGCAATTCTTGTTTGCGCGTTTGAATGGCAAAATAGCTTTGAGCAAAGGCAATTTGCTCTTTTTTGGGGTCACCGTTTTGGGCAATCAAATAACAGGCATAGCGGGTAAGCATCATATCTTCTACTTCACGCTTACCACCTTTACCTAATTCTATCATTTTGTTGATGTCAACAAAATGATCAGAAACCGCTTCACCTGTGGTTTCGCAGCTTTCTTTGGCTTTATTGATAGCATTTGAAAAATTACGCCATTCGGAATATCCTAAAAGTTCTTGCAATTCACGAGCCAACCAATATTCTATACCGTCTTGTTCATAAGCATACTCTTCAAAACGCTTATTTAATTTTATGATGGTATCTTTTTCCATATTATTTCATCGTCCATTTAATGGTGAACAATTCGCTTGTTTTAATATCCTGTCGCAACCTTTGCTCAATATCTGTTAGTAGTTTTTCTTTCCTTTCGTCAATTTGATCTTGAGCTTCGAATAAATGTCTCCGCTTTTCACTTCGCTTTTTCTCCATATCTTTAATTAACCGTTGTGCTTTTACTTTAGCTTCTAATTGGAGGATTTTTTTTGCTTCTGATTTTTTAAGCTTGATTTCAGCATCTAAATCCTTAATCTCTTTCTCTAGGCTTATTTTCATATCATCTGCCCATTGATCCAATTTATCCATCTCAAAGTCAAAAAAATCACGATTACGAATAGCATTTTCATTGATTATTTGTTGCGTCTCATCATGTAGTACCTCGTTTAAATTATCTAACACTTCCATTGAAGTGTAGATGGATTGTCCTATTGTTGCTTGTAATGAAAATAGGCGATGAGCGACATCACTTTTAATCGTATTGCCGTTGTCAGTAACACATGCTACAACTAGGTAATCTTCATTCTCAAATGAATCTATTTTAAGTCTTACTACTTTCAGCCAACCTGACATACCAATATATTCTTCTAATGCAAAAACCTTGGTTGGGGTTGAGGTATAATCAAAAACTAATTCTTTTGAGCCTGTAGGCAGCTTTTTACAAGCATTTAAAATACATTGAGCCAGTTTATGTCCAACTCTATAAATATTAGTATCGTCTGGTATCTCAATATCTGATTTTTTAAAACCATCTTTCGACTTTAGAATCTTATAAGAACCTCGATGTATCGTTTCTTCAGGGAAAGGGTTTTTTATTAATCGAAAGCTGTAGGATTCTTCATTAAACTCAGCATTGCCTTCCAGGAAAAACTTCGTTGTATTCCATAGTTTCTCCTCGAAACGATTCAAATACTCTGTGCTTTCTAAGAGATTACTTCTAAGTTTCTCTCGTACTTCCTCATCAAAATTCTCTAAGAGCACTTTCCTTGTTTCTCTTACTTTCTCCGAAATACCGGATTTAAGCTCTTCTTGGAGTTCATCAAAAGCTTGCTGAATCTCATCAGTGGTTCGACATTGTTGGTAAATACTTGCAATTCGTTTTTCAAAATCAACCCCATTACCAATGCTTCCTAACACTTCATCAGATGCTCCAAAAACTCCATCAAACAGTCTGAACTTCCTATCGAGTAATTCATAGACTCTTTGATCTGCTGCATTGGCTTTGTTTAAAAAATTAATAACCACTACATCATATTTCTGACCGTATCTGTGGCATCTGCCAATTCTTTGTTCAATGCGTTGAGGATTCCAGGGTAAGTCATAGTTTATCACTAATGAGCAAAATTGCAAATTAATCCCTTCGGCAGCAGCCTCAGTAGCCACCATTATTGTAGCTTCATCTTTAAAAAAATCGACAATTGCAGCTCTTCTATCGGCGGTCAATGAACCGGTGAGGATATCCGTGCCTTTATGCTTCTTTAGATAAGCTTCATATATCTTTCTAGACCTAGTATCAGAATTACTTCCGTTAAATTTTATGACTTTATCTTTGTAACCTCTTGATTCTAACAATGTGTAAATAAAATCTTGAGTTCTTCTGGATTCGGTAAAGATCAAAGCCTTCTTATTTGCGCCTAGCTGTTCAAGAGCTTCAAATCCTCTTGTTAAAGCAGTAAATAATTGCTCAGCTTTCGCATTCTTTCTAATTTTAAATGCTAAAGACCTAAACTTGATAAGATCATCTTTTTCACGAATGACTTCAGATATTTCATGTTCTGTAAATTGCTCATATTCATTTACCTCATCTTCTATTTCACTGCTGTCTTCCTCTTCTGATTCCCATTCATCAACAATTTCATCGAAGGTTTCAAAATCATCAGCAATGTCATCCTCTGTTCCATTTTGCTCATGCCTTTCAATTAAAGCCTCCAAGCGTTTAACCAGGGCATCTAATGTACCATAAATTGCGAAAGTGGAGGAAGCTAGCAATTTCCTAAGTATTAAAGTCATTAATTGCCTTTGGCTAGTTGGCAAAGCATATAACTTAGGGCGTTGCAAATATTCAGTTACCCAGTTGTATAATGTTGTTTCATTTTCGTTTGGGAAATATTCCTGGACTAATGGTCTGCGTTCGGTATATTTTATGTACTCTAAAACCTGTCTTCTTAATGTACGCTTACAAATAGGTTGGAGTCGGCTGCGTAGATCCTCAAAATTCTCTTCATCCACATTTCGGCTAAATTGACTCTTAAAACTTTTCAAGTCGCCGAAAATATAAGGGTCAATTAAACTTACCAAGCCATAAAGTTCAAGAATTGAGTTTTGAAGCGGAGTAGCAGTTAATAAAACTTTTTTATAACTCTCTAGCGCATCCTTTATCGCATTTCCAATTTTATTCGTTGGCTTATAAACATTACGTAATCTGTGTGCTTCGTCAATTATTACTAGATCCCAATTAACATACTTTAGATAGGGTGCCTTATTCTTAGCAAAATGAAAAGAGCAGATAATCACTGTATCTTTTTGATCAAATGGATTCAAATTACCATCTTTAATACATTGATTAAAAGACTTAGCTTCTAATATTACAGAAGGCAAATAAAACTTCTCTATCAATTCTCTATTCCACTGTTTCCTGAGATTTGAAGGAGCAATTATTAATAGTTTTCTTTTCTGCTCTGCCCATTGTTGAGACAAAATAATACCAGCTTCGATAGTTTTACCCAAACCAACTTCATCAGCTAGTACAGCACCTTTTGATAAAGGTGATTTAAAAGCAAAAAGAGCAGCTTCTATTTGGTGCGGATTTAAATCAACTTTAGCATCCTGTAAGGAAGATGTGAACTTCCCTACATTATTTGCAGGTAGTTGCCGAGTCAACTCATAAGCAAAAAATTTTGCATGATATGGTGTTATTTTATCCAGTCTCATTATTAGCCTATGCCTACCATCCTCGCCAACTCAAACTCCTTATCAAAAGACAATCTTAGTTGACTTACCAATTTCAGAATAGCCAATGACCAGCTCACGTAGTAGAAGGCTAGAATCTGTTTGCCTTTAAAGGACTTTCCTTTTATGGAGCTAACCTTGTAGCCTTTCTTTTTGGGATCGTAGCCTTGTGCGCCTTGCATGGCAAAACGTAATGAGAAACAATCTGAAAGACGGTCTATAACCTGCATCGGGCAATTTAATCTATTTGTATTTTTAGTAGTTGAATATACTACATTGAAAGGATAACGTGAACTATTTTCCGTGAGTTTCTGCGTTGAAATTAGTAACATCCCCCCCCAACCCAAAACCACCCTTTGCATTGGGGGGGAATTACTTTTTCCTCTAAATCTTGCCTTTTGACGCGTTTTTGGCGAGTCTGTGGGTGCGTTTTAGGGTGGCGGGGAGTACGCCGGGCAAGGTGGAGGTGTAGTTCATCAGGCTGTAGCGCGTGAGTTGACTTAATAAGGCTATGCTATAGAGCGTTTCCGGCAGTGCTGTTTTCACAGCTTGGATACGCACACGCAACGGCCATGCCTCCCCCGTAATCTTCGATTTCTTTGCCCCTTTGCGGTTTCGATTCAAAAACAGGTAATAATCATCTACCCTGTTTTTGTAATACGTGCCATGCAGCGGTATCTCTACCCCATTCTTATCTTTATTAAAGAGTAACAAAGCATCGCGTCCCGGTTTGCTGATATGCAAAACATACACATCAAGTTTAGTTTGGGTTTGCTCCAACACGCGCTCTAACGCCTGGCTTTCCTCTTTTTTCAGTTCCTTATGATAATGAATCACAATCCGTTGGTACGAACTGTTTTTTGTGCAATAGCGATCAATGGTTTTACGCAAAAAGTCAGCCACGTGATTGATGGAATGGAATTGGAAAACATCATCGTCATGCATCCCCTCAACTTCATTATAATAACAGGATGCCGCAATGTATGGGTTAACGCTATGTTTTATTTTGTGCGCACTAATCCCAATTACAAGACTATCGTTTTTCTCGCTGAAGGGTATCCACGGCAGCCCCTTTAACCGCGCAATCATTTTTATGACCCAATTCGGGATGTATAAAGTTAAGTCCTTACGAAACACATTCCCTGCGTAGATAGTCATTGCCGGAACATTAAACTCCCGCAAGATTTCCTGAATGGTATAGTAGAGCTGTAGCTTAACGGGGTCTGGATTTGACTTATGATAAGGTGAGATATAGATAAAGAAATGAGGCAGCGCATTACGCGTAGAAAGCTCCCTAAGTTGGTCGCGCACCTCTTGCACATAATCATGCTCCAGGCTAAATGTGATACATTTTTCCTCCATCTTCGGTTGGACACCCGTAGTTTGTTTAACCTTAACAAGTAAACTTGACATCAGTAAATCTCTTGCTGCATCTATTCCAGAAGAAGTTCCAATGCACATCACCCGGATGGATGCATACGGTGGTCGTTTATAGACCCCAAATTTATAGAGCGGTTCATGAAGTAAGTTATACTCCTTAAGCTCTTGATGATCCCCAAACTTTACATAGTTGTTTTTATCACCAACACGACCAATGAGCTCCGTATTGGCTCTCATAAAATCCAATGACCGCGCATTGAACCCTAAACGCTTTCGAAAATCAGAGCAATTAAGATAGGTTTCCATAAAACGCTTTATTTCATGAAAGCTATGAACATATTTATTAGCATTTCGATTTATCCAATCTTTGGGGTCTTCACCTTCCATATCAGGGTTCAGCACAGGGTAACATTCTGAAAGGGGGATGTCTGCTCGCTCCTCTAAAAAGGATGGACGGTGAACGCGGTTTTGATAACGAACATAGCGGATTTTTTCGATATCGAACGTTCCCATCCCCAGTGAAATCAGGGATACTTGTCGCCTGCCACTGAAGTTAATTTGAAGTCGAGGAATCTGCGCATCGGAACAATCCACCTTTAACGTAAAGCACAACCAATACGCCCTCTGCTTTTGAGGATCAGCTTTATCTTTAATCCAGATTTGAGGCTCAAATAAGAAATTTTGCGTCATTAATACATCTTTCCCCGAAAAATGAGCCCATATCTGTTGCAGATAGTACCGCTGCGCATTTTTGGGATGGTGTTTTAACGGAATCCGATAAGCTCCCTTTTCTGAAATGGAATCCGCCTCTTCAAAGTGCGTCCATACGAGTTCTTTAGTGCCGCCTGATGGTTGCACTTTCCACATCCTCCCCTGCTGCGCCTTGTAACAACGTACAAGCATCGTTTCGGGAAGAATGTTTAGCTTTACTGCGTTCAACAGTTGAAGCGTTCTTGTTGTTTTTGCTACATTAATCTTATTCTTTATCATTGTCTTGTTCTTTATTTATGGGTTAATTGTTTGTTGATAAATTTTTTTGAGGAAAAAGAAATCACACTGCTTGATGTAGTACTTTTTCTTCTCGTGAATGGGTTTTATGTTGTGCTTTTTTAGACAGTCTAAGCCTTTTTCGTAGCGGAATTTATTTTTTGTGTTACCTTCGTATAGTTTTTTGTCAAGGATTCCGAGATCGAACATCACCTCTTTTAGGCAAACCCATTTATGATCGCAACCCGGAATAGTGCATATATCCGGACTTTTCTCCTGAACAAAGAGTCGTTGGGGTTTAGTGCTATTGAGATGATCCCAAAAAAGTGTTTCAAACTTTTGAGGGCGACAATCATCTAATTGATCCGGCCAATGATCTTCCACAAATCTTAGTATGGACAATAGTTGATTTCTCAGGCAATAGAAAACAAACACCGCACCTTTAGTTAGATCGTCAGGTTGCAAGTGGGCAAACCAATCCAACGATGTTTCCAAATCAGGATTAAACCCGCACCGCCTTACAATCTCATCCTGACAGTTTTTTAGGATATCCAAACAGGCATCATATTCTTTAAAGATGTCATATCGGTTCCATGTTTGTTTTTCAGGAAACAGCAAGTGTATCCATTTTACTTTCAGGAGATCTATTTCATGCTTCAGCAGGAGTTCATAGAGCTTACTTCGTTTATCCCACGGCATCGGCAAGATGGGCTCAGGAAAGTCAGCAAGCTCCATTTCTTGGTGTGGAACTGCGCTTAACGCAAAAATAGCCGACTCATCTGAGGCGGCTATGCGTTTAAGGAAGGTTTTTCTCCATTGAAAATACTGCATTTTCTTTTCGAAGAAGGATGGGACAATCCCCTCAAGCGAAAATGCGTGGTAACTATCCGGTACCTCCGGGTACAAACAACCTCTAAGGATCTGATTGATGATAGGCTTTTCGGCCGTAAATGACAGTTTGGGGGTAATTTTCATTTTATAAGTTTTAATATTTATCCGTTGCTAAAAAAAGCTAAAGCATTCTCAAATTCATTACAAACTTTTTTTTTAACAATTTTTCAACACATCTTAAATAAAATGACTTAATAAAATAGCTATAACATTACAATAACTTTTTTGAAGAAATCCGAATGAGGAGACCGCATTTAATGCAGTTATGTTGAGTCATTTTTTTAGTGAAAAACAATTTTTTGTGGGATTTTTTTTTCACCTCTAAAGTAAAAGCGCTTATTGCTAATAATTAAACCGCCGTGTACACGGACGTTCACCGAGTTAAGGGAGCCCTCCGCGTAACACTGCGTCCACTGCGGTAGAAAACAATTGCTAACTGTGACCTCATCCTCCTGAGATATTAATATCTGCGCTATCGCTTAATACATTTGAGGGGTATGACAGGGTTTTAGGTTTCGGGTTTCGAGTTGCAGGTTTTTTGTTGTTAAATACTTGTTTATATTAAATAATAACACTCATATTTAATTCGTCATGCTGAGCGGAATGCCGGTTTGTATGGAGCTAAGGGCATCCCATTC